>CEVN01042773.1_pt1 | contig 29282 bp, 20 predicted proteins | sample 427041 | NCBI WGS metagenome assembly CEVN01 (sample SAMEA2623463, study PRJEB7988) | marine metagenome | biome: marine biome (ENVO:00000447); feature: surface water layer (ENVO:00002042); material: "saline water (ENVO:00002010), including plankton (ENVO:xxxxxxxx)" | depth 5 m
AGAGTGGGCAAATCAGTTTCATGAACTTACCCTCCTTGAAGGTTCAAGAACAGCAATCCTTTCGCGGATGTCATCAGGTTATGTAAGAAATCAAAAACCTGAGTTGCTCAAAGATCTTGAAATTCCGGCATTACTCATTCATGGCAAGGAGGACAATATTATTCCTGTTTCCTCATCTGAAAGCTTAGTAAATTTTTTTCAAGACGGGCAATTGATTATTTATGATGATGTAGGGCACTTACCTATGTATGAATCTCCCAAAAGAACTGCTAAAGATATAATAGAATTCTTTAATAAACGACTTTAGCCCTTTCTTCTGGTTATCCTGTTCCAAATAGAGTTAGCTAAGGAAATCTGTAGAAATGGTTTTACTAGTTTGTAAATTATGCCTGGAATAACTTTGGATTTTCCTTTTAAAGAAGCTTTTTCAGTTTCTTTAACAACTTTTTTGGATTGGATCCACATCCACTTCGGAACCTTTTGATTTAAATGATCTAAACCAGCTCTTTTATGAGCATTTGTATGCACATATCCAGGTAGGCTTACTGTTACTGGAATATTATATTTTAATAATTCTTTTGAGAGAGATTGTCCGTAAGAAAATACTGCTGACTTTGCTGCAGCATAAATAGAAGATTTTGGCATTGGAGTGATAGCTCCAATACTAGATATGATTACAATTCTACCGCTTTGCCTAGAGATCATCTCAGGAAGATAGTGTTCAATTAAGTCAATTACTCCTAAACAAAGTAGATAAAACAAATCCTTTTTTTGTTTTTGACTCAAAGATCCAGCATTTCCATACTGCGTTATTCCTGCGTTTGCTACAATCAATTCAGGGCACCTAAATTCGTCTGTAATTGAGGAGACTCCCTCATAATTTGAAAGATCTGCTAAATGATATCGAGAAAAAGGATTGTCTAACGCTTTATAGGCTGCAATTGCATTCTCTTTGTTTTGCGAGACCAAGGAGAGTTCCCAACCTCTTTCAGACAAGAATTTCGAATACTCAAATCCTATTCCTGATGAGAAACCCGTTACCAGAGCATTTTTCTTACTTAACTCAGAAGCTTCCTTCATTTAAAAATTATCTTATTTAATTAATCTGGTTTATAGTCTAATGAAATTAAGAAATATAGTTAATTCTTTATATCAAGTTAGGAGAGGTTAATGACATACGCTCACAGAGAAGATATCTATGATGCCGATACTCATATGATGGAGCACCCAGATTGGATAAGAGATTTTGCCGATAAGGATATAAAAAATCACTTGGAACCTATTGTTGAGGGAGATAAAGAGGTTTTGGAGAGAATAGATCGGGCTATTGAGAATTTTAATTTAAGACAACACGATCCACTTAAGCTAAATCAAGCTAAAGACGAATTTATGGGGTGGAAGCATAAAGGTTGGGAAGGATTGGGAGCTTTTAATGCGGAAGAACGAAAACTTGCTAACGATCTTCTGGGATTTAAAGCGCATATCGTTTTTCCGACAAGTGCTTTTGATCAAGTGCTCGCTGCAAAAGAAGATAGAATAAAAATTGGAGGCATCAAAGCTTTAAATAAAGGAATGACTGAATTTTGTTCAGTTGATAAAAGGATGCATGGTGCAGCATACATACCATTTGCCTTCGGAGAGGAGATTGCGTTGAGTTTTCTTAAACAGGCTATTCAAGATCATGCTACTGTCATAATGATTGATACGATAGCTCCGACAGGCTCTAAGGCATTTACTCACCCAGACTTTGATCCTGTATGGAAATTCATAGAAGAAAACAACTTGGCAGTTACTCTACACGTTGGTGCCGATAATGGCTGGGATCCCGTACCACTTTCTTTCTATAATAATGGAGGGCAAGTTCCTCCTCATAAAGAAGGAGACGCTCCCAGAGACGCTTTGGCGTATATGGGAATAAGTTATAACGCAGAACTGTTTTTAGCTTCACTAATATTTGATGGCGCTTTCACTAAATTTCCTGATCTCAGAATAGGTGTTGTAGAGCTGGGTGCTTCATGGATTATATCTTGGATGAAGCATCTTGATCAGTCATATAGAGCATTTCGTAGGCTGCAAGATTTATCACATGTTAAATTGCTTCCTTCAGAATATGTGCAAAAGCATATCAAGATTACCCCTTTTCCAGGTGAGGATATAGGATGGCTTTTGAATAATGGCTGCTCAGAGTTGCTAATGTTTGCAAGTGATTATCCTCATCATGAAGGAACTGACGATCCCATTGATCGTTTTGAGAAAACAATGGTTGATGTGAGTGAAGAAAAAAAGAAAAACTTTTATACAGATAATTTTAAGAGATTGCTGGCTGGAAATATCTAATGAATGAAACTTCTATTCGATATTTCAGCGGTTGGTGGGCAATCCTTTTTGTTTTTTTATCGTTTAATCTCATACCCATACCTTTTGCGATTTTAATAAGTGCTTTAGGTGACTGGGTTTACCTGAATCCTGTCGTTGTAGATATGAATTATCTGGGTGAGGTAACTATGCATCCTGTAGCAGATAACCTAGTTTCAATTTTATCAATGACCGCTCTTTTATTTTTTGTTCTTTGGAGGTCGACAGTTAGGAATATTCCAATTAGTGACTTTGGTTCCTTAAGTCTTCAAAGGAAAGATCTCTTCTACGGATTAATATTTCTTGCTGCTTTTATCATCTTAGAAGAGATTTATATGTTCTCTTTGGGTTTAGAAATGCCAGAAGGCTTTATTGCTTTCATGCTTTCAGAGCCGCTCATCCTAGGAATCATCTCGGTCGTAATAGTTGCACCTATAATTGAAGAATTTCTTTTTAGGGGCTTCCTGTACTCTCAACTTGCAAGGACAAGACTTGGAGGGTGGGGATCGGTGTGTTTAAGTAGCTTGCTTTGGACTATCATCCATTTTCAATATGAGCTCCTCATTCTTATAGTTTTATTCATTTTTGGTATTTTTTTAGGCTATATAAGGATGGCCTACAATTCCCTTGCCCTTCCTATTGCTTTACATGCAGTGAATAATTCATTTGCATTTGTAATGGCTTATTATTTCTATTAGATTTCTCTTGATCGTTTGGTGAAATAGGGGTATTTTGATAATAATATTTTCCTTTAAAAGGACTTTAATGGATTAAAAACTTTAATCAGTGCAGCTCAGGATGAAAACGCTGATGAAACTTTGGGGAGGTTTCATGAAAAAGTTCATCTTTTTTATAACTATTACAATCACTCCTTTTCTTGCTTTTTCTGAAGAAGAAAAAGGCGGGATCGAGGAAGTAATTGTTACTGCTGAGAGGCAAGCATCTTCTATTCAAGATACTGCCTTATCTATTACGGCTTTCGATTCTACTCTGATTGAGTCTCTTAACTTAAGGAACCAAGAAGATCTGCAGAACTATATACCCGCTACAACCATTCAACCTTATGATATTTCTATAAGGGGTATAGGTAGGATGTTTAGAGCGTTAGGTGGAGATCCTGGTGTTGGTACTTATGTTGATGGAGCTTACTCAGTTGATTTTGGTATCGCTTCTACCGATAACGGACTTTACGATGTTGAACGTATTGAGATATTGAGAGGACCTCAAGGAACACTTTATGGACGTAACAGTATCGGTGGGGCGGTAAACTTCATAACCACGAAACCTTCTCAGGATTTTTCAGCAGAAGTTAGAACTTTGGTTGGAAGTTACGGCATGGCTGAAGGTTACGGTTTCATAAACGGAGGTTTAACAGAAAATCTAAGCGCTAGGTTAATTGTTGTTAACAGAAGCAGAGATGGTGTAATTAAGGATCTGGGTGCTGGAGAGGATCTTGATAGTTATGAAGATGAAAACTACACCCTAGCTTTGAGATGGGAAAACGAAAATCATACATTTGATATTCGTGGTAACGAAAGAAGCTACGGAAGAATAATAAGTTCAGCTCAAGGAGCAGGCTTATTAACTACCAGTGAGTATGGTGGAAATGTCAGAAGAAACGATCTGATGGTTCACGGTTATAGACCTGTTGATCCCGAAGTCAAATGTTCCAGCTTAACTGATAGAACGGTAGCAAATTGTGCTACTCCTGGTTATGAGATCTTCACATTCAATCATAAGGGTCTTACTAGATATGGACAGTTCTTAGTGCCAGGTGTAGACCCTGCATTGTTTGCTGGAACTGGTGTGAGCCCGAACTTCGCTTTCGGTTACGATTCAGATATTTTAGCTGCAACAATGTTGGGTGATGGTAAGAGCATCCCTTCTTTGGATGGAGATGACTTAGTAACATCAACCAATGGTTATAACGATGAATATTTTGACCATCAAGCAGGCACAATTAACTATACCTGGGATGTTCAAGATAACTTGACGTTAAAATATATAGGTTCTTATACAGATTACTTGTATACAAGAATAACTGATGACGATAGAACGGGTAATCCCACATATGATGAGCAGTTCCATGCCATGCAGGAAAATGAAAACTGGCAAAATGAAATTCAGGTCTTTTGGGACATAACAGACAATTGGAGTTTTGTCGGTGGTTTATTTGAGTATCATGAAGAAATTGATCAAGACTTAGACTTCTTTAACCCTAATGGCGATGCAAGATATTCTCAACCAGCCAATTACGGTGCAACAGCAGTAGCTGCTGCTGGTGAAGATGCCTCTAGGCAAGTTCAAATGCTTACTGCTGTGGCAGTATATGGTGGTGAAAACCCAACTATACCAGCATTTCCAACCACAACAGGTCCTTACACAGCAAGAGATACTGGTTGCGGTATTGCAAGTTTGTTAGGTGCAGCCCCAGTTCCAGATTTTTCTGACCCAGCACTTACACAGGTTTGTATTATTTCTGGACCTTGGGATGGAGAAAATGCAGTTTTAAGAAATGGTCCTAATCCTTCTCCAGGAACTACTTTTGTTTGGCAAACTGAAAATAAAACTGATGCATATGCTGTTTATTTCCAAACAGAGTATCAAATCAATGATACGTGGGCTATTACGCTTGGTGGTTCTTACAGTGAAGATGAAAAAATTGCTGAAGAGAATTTAGTTCAATACAACGAAGTTGAATTAACAGCTGCAAATCTGTTTGCGTTTAACCAAGCTACAGGAGCGCTTGATGAAAATGGAAAACCTACGGGTAATGAAATTATCAGATTTAAAGGTATTCCTTACTCAAGATCATTCCACAGAGCAATGTACAGAGAATTTGAAGAATCAAACTATCGTGTAAATATTGACTATTCGCCAACGGATAATGCCCTTTGGTACTTATCAGTTACTACTGGACATAGAGCTGGAGGTTTTAACCTTGGTTATTTCTCTGCATTCCCTTCGTATGATTCTGAAGAAGTGACTTCTTATGAGCTTGGTCACAAAGGTTCATATTTGGATAACACATTGCAAATCAATGCTTCGACTTATCAATATGTATATGAAAATATCCATGGTCAGTTTGAATCTCAAAGTTTCTTGGGTGGCGTTAGCACGTCAGTTATAGGTTATCCAGAAGCTGAAACTAAGGGTTTTGAATTGGAGGCTATTTATATGCCAGAACCTAATTGGATCCTAGGTGGAAATTACAGTTATACAGATGCTAGGTTTTCCGAAGAAGTAGTAGATGCATTTGGTAATCGAGGTGTTATTGAAGTTAATAACCCAAATGCACCTGGTTCTCTTTACTCAATTAAGGAAAGAGAGAGACCCATTAATGGTGTAAGAATGGAAAGAATTCCTGAGAATAAGATGTCTGTTTATTCAAACTACACTCAAGAATTAACTGACGGGTCTATAGATTACTTAGTTGGTCTATCTTGGACTGATGAAATAATCTGGTCAGATGCTGCCTTGCCTATGCATACTTCTCCAGCTTTCAGTCGTGTTGATATGAAAGCAACTTGGACAAATAATGAAGGGGATCTTGAAGTGATGTTCTTTATAAATAACGTCTTTGACAAAATTGGTGTTAGAAATATGTCAACAGATGATGAAACTCAAGGTTTCTTAGTTTCTGTTGTTCCTACTCTACCAAGAATGGGCGGAATTTCATTCACGAAGAAATTCGGAGCATATTAAATTCTGGAAAGTAAAAAAACCTGCCTTGTGCAGGTTTTTTTATGCCTTGTTGAATAATTCCTTGGGAGATTGATTAACTACGTTTCTAATAAGATATGCACATAAACCTGAGACGACCAAAATTCCTATAAAAGGACCTATCATCCATATCTCAGGGTAAAAGTTAGCGCTCGTTTCAAATACTCTAGTTTCTATGAAATAGATTCCTGAATAAGCCAATAAAGAGCCTAAAGTTCCTGATATTAAACCTAGTAAAGAAAACTCTAAGAGTGCTGAAGTTCGAATGAGAGAATTGGATGCACCCAAAGTTCGTAACACTGCAGATTGATGTTTTCTTACCTCAAAACCATCTTGTAAAGCTGAGAAAGCTAAAAATATTGCACTCAGGCAGGTAAGCAGCAAAATTGAGTTAAGAGCTTTGGTTACTTGAGCTATTATCTCTTTGACTTGTTTAATTATCTCTTCGATAGAAAAAACCGATACAGTTCTAAATTCCCTCATCAATTCAGCTGCTAACTCCTGATTTTCTCTTGGTATATAAAATGAAGTAATGTAGGTAGAGGGTATATCTTCAAATAATGAAGGATGCCCTATAATGAAAAAGTTTGGCGAGAAGCTATCCCAATTAACAGTTCTTATACTTTGTATAAAAGTTTTAATTTCTTTATTTTCAGTTTTTAAGTAAATCTCATCTCCAAGTTTTAATTTATATCTCTCGGATATTTCATCTGATAAAGAGATTCCATTTACGCCTGTTTTAGTGAACCATTCACCTGCAATTATTTTATTTTGTTCCGGAAGGTCATTTATCCAGGTGATATTAAAGTTTCTATCAATCTTAGTTTGTGCCTTATCATCTTTTTTGATCGAAGCTCCTGTCACTGGGAAAAATGGAGTACTTTTGATCTCTTTTTCTTGTAAGAAAACTTCCATTCCATTTTTTTCATTCGGAGTTATGTTGATTGCAAAATTGTTGGGAGAATCTTCAGGTATTGAGTTTTGCCAGGATCCTAGAAGATTTTTACTTGCTGAAAAAGTTATCAAGCTCAATCCTATAGCAACTGTAAAAGCAAAAATTTGGAAAGAATTACCTAAGCGTCTTCTTTTCAGTTCTGAAAATGCTAATTTCGCTGGGCTGGAAGCCCCTAAGCCCAAACTATGATTGCCCAGTAAAAGGTAAATTAAGCCGATACCCAGCAGTGAAAACAGAATCACGCCTAAAAAGATAATCAAAGATAAGCTGATCTGACTTGTGTAGGCAAACAAGAGCAAGTAAAAAGCTAACAACCCGGCTAAAACAATCGATATAGAACCCTGGTTCAAGTGAATACTTTCTTTCAAAACTCTCATGGGGGAGATAGATAGTAATTTTGTTATATGTGGAAATATAAATCCTAATTGACAAATAAGAGCAGTGAAGCAAGTTATCAAAAGTGGGTATACACCAGGAGAAGGAAGTTCTGTTGGAAAATAAGCTGACATTAGTGAAATGAAGTTATTTTGCATAAGCCACCCCAAAGACATTCCAATTATTAGGGTGACCAAAGTGAGATAAAAGAAAATAAGTAGATACAAGGATCTGATGTCGACTGTCTTCATCCCAAGAGTTTTAAGAATTGCAACATAACGAACATGCCTTCTTGTAAACCTTTGAGAAGCGACACCGATTGTGCATGCAGATAGTAAAACTGCAATGAGACCTCCCAAGAGGAAGAAATTTTCTGATCTATCAATAGCCCTGCCCAGAGAACTCGTATCCTCACCAAGCATTTCTATATCATCACCACTTTCTTTTACGCTTTCTAGAAAACTCTGTACTTTTAATATTTCAGCTTCGGGACCTTCGAAGAGATAGTTGTATTCCACTCGACTTCCTGGTTGCACGATGTTGGTTGCTTCAAGATCCCCCATGTTCATTATTGTTTTGGGTGCAAAAGCAAAGCTACCTGATCCTCTATCAGGTTCATACAGAATGGTATCTGTAAAAATGAAAGCTGAATCTCCTATAAAAACCTCATCTCCGTAATCTATTTTTAGTAAGTTTTGGAGCCTTTCATCCATCCAAACTGTTCCGGTCTCAGGGCTTTTCTTAGTGGCATATTCACCATCTTTATTTCTCAATTCGAGCTCACCAATCAGAGGGTAGGCTTTATCAACTGACTTAATTGAACTCAACTGCATTTCTTTTTCAGAAAATATCACTGACGCAAATAAGACCATTTCCATGGTATTTGTGTTTTGAATTTCTAGCTTATCTAACAAAGGCGATACTTTGTTCTGGTTAGATTCAAATTTTAAATTACCTCCTAGAAATTCCTCGGTTTCAGAACTTAAAGCTTTTTCAAGTCTGTCTGTAAAAAGTGAAATTCCTGAAACAATCGTAATTGCTAGAATCAATGAGACTAGCATAGAAGTAAGATATCCTGATCTTACTTCTCTGATAAACAATTTAATTGATAAATTCAGAAGCATTATTCAACTATTTGACCTAGTTTTAGCTCAATTTTCTTATCACAATTATTGGCAAGCTCATGGTCGTGAGTGACAATGACAAGAGCATTGTCGCTTTCAGCATTAACCTCGAATAGCAATTTAGAGATTAACTCTCCATTTTTTGGGTCTAAGTTTCCTGTAGGTTCGTCTGCAAAAAGAATCTTAGATTTACAAGCAAAAGCTCTTGCTATTGCAACTCTTTGTTGTTCACCACCTGAAAGTTGATTGGGGTAGTGGTGCTGTCTATCTCTTAATCCAACCCTTTCTAGGAAGTACTCAGCATTTTCCATTGGTTTTGTTTCAGATTTGAGTTCAGAAGGCAACATGACATTTTCCAAAGCAGTCAAACTCGGAAGTAACTCAAAAGATTGAAACACGAAACCAATTTTTTCTTTTCGTATCCCGGCTCTTCTTTCCTCATCTAAAAGATGTAAACCAATACCATCTAAATAAATCTCACCACTCGTAGCAATATCTAGTCCTGCTAAAAGGCCCAATAAAGTTGATTTACCAGAACCCGATGGACCAGTTATAGCTAAAGACTGGCCCTCTTGAAGCTCAAACGATACGTTATCTAATATGGTAAGAAGGGATTCACCCGAGGTGACTTCTTTTTTAAGTCCATTTACTTTTAGAATCATTTCTGTGATTTAATAGGTGTATTACATAACTATAACACCTCTGGTAAACTAAATACATTAAATCTTTGATTACAATATCTGAAGTATGACTAAACAAATAAAGATCATTATTACAGTCTTATTATTTAGCAATCCATTAATCGTATTTGCTTCTCAGGATTCTCGAACTTTACTAATTTATGGAGACAGTATAAGTGCAGGCTACGGCATGGAACCCGATAAACAATGGGCTGAAAACTTAAAGGTTATATTTAATGAAAAAAATTTCGATATAGAGATCGTAAACAGAAGTGTCTCCGGAGAGACTACCGGAGGAGGGCTTTCGAGGATAAAACCCATTCTTGAGAAATTGCAGCCTAAATATTTGTTGCTTGAATTAGGAGGAAATGACGCTCTAAGAGGATATCCTCCAAGCAGGATTTTGAATAACCTTGAAGCAATCATAGAAATCGCTAAAGGAAACCAAGTAAAAGTTTTCTTGATGCAAATAAAAATACTCCCAAATTATGGAAAGAGATACCAAGAACAATTTGAATCAATCTTTCCTAGAGTAGCCAAAGAGAATGACATCATACTTTTACCTTTTATGTTAAATGATATAGCGCTAGATAAAGCTCTGATGCTGCCAGATGGCATTCACCCTAATGCAGATGCTCAACCTTTAATTGCAGAATATGTATTTAAAAGTTTAGAACCTCATTTACAATAAGTAACTATCCAATGAAAACTTTAAGCAAATTATTTAATAATCCTCTTTCTCTGATTGTAGTTTTGGCTTCAGTCTGGTATCTAACAAGAGATTTCATTTACTTTACCTATGCGATTTTAATATTTATTTCAATTCAGGTTCTGTTGGAGAAGTTAGCCCTTGGTAAAGTATCTAAAGTTTTATTTTTTTCATGGAGCTTACTACTTCCTTTTGGTTTGTTGACGTTATTATTAAGAGATCCAATCTTCCTGCAATGGAAATTCTCAATAGTTCACTGGTTGATGGGCCTAATTTTGTTAATTTCGCAGATTATTAAGGGACCAGTATTACTCAAAGGCCTTTTTTCTCTTGCTGGACCTCAGTTAGATTCTGTTCCCAAACAAGCTTGGTCAAATGTTACTGTTTTTGCTGGTTTTTTTCTCCTATTGGTAGGTTTTATCAATTTGTACTTCATATATTTTGCAAGCTTAGATTCCTGGGTAAATTTTAAAATATACGGCGTTACGGTGCTTAATCTCTTTATGACCTCAATAGCCCTTCTTTATCTGTTCAAAAAGGCTGAAAAGATAGAAAGCTCACAAGTTTAAAGAGTTAAAAAAACTTTTTAAAAAAATTTGCACACTTAAGCTTATTTGTGCATTATGAGCGTAGGGAGAGGGGTTTCGTAGCATATATGAAACATTTTCTACGGAGAGAATTAACCAAAAAGGGGAGAAATATGAAAATCAAACTGATAACTTATCTTGCAGGTTTTTTTCTTATACTGCCAATATCCTTGTCTTCAGAAGAAGAAGATGAGAGAGAAAGGGGTGGTATTGAAGAAATAACAGTTACAGCTGAAAAAAGGACTTCAACTGTATCTGACACCTCAATGTCCATAACCGCTTTTGACTCGTCTTTACTAGAAGACTTAGGTATGCAGGGTGCTGACGATCTAATGGATCAGCTTCCAGCTACTACCAGAGATGCTTACGATGTAAGAATTAGGGGTGTGGGAAGAAACTTTAGGGCATTGGGTGGAGACCCAGGTGTAGCTACTTACTACAATGGAATTTATTCACCTGACTTCGGTATCGCTGCTTCTGAAAGCTATCTATACGATGTAGAGCGTATTGAGGTACTTCGTGGACCTCAGGGAACGCTATATGGACGTAACTCCATTGGTGGAGCTATTAACTATATTACGAAGAAACCTACCTTTGAACCTGAAGGTGAAGTTAGAACAGTTTTAGGTGATTATGGTTTAGAGCAATATTTCTTCTTAAGCTCAGCGCCAATTACAGATGACATCGCTTACAGATTTACTGGAGTGTCGGTTGCAAGAGACGGAGTTCAGAAAAATGTCGGTACTGGCGATGATGCTAATTCATTAGATGATGAAAATTTCACAATGACCCTTTTGTGGAATATTAATGACGACATGAGCTTCCAAATCAGAGCTAACGATCGACTTTCAGATAGAGTAATTGACCAAAGACTTCTTCAGAATGAAGGCTATGGTGCAAACAGAGGTACTAGAAATACTACTGATGCGGTTTACGGGCTAAGACCTGTAACGGAAGATACTCCAGGAGCGATTAGATTTGATAATACAATTACTGGTGTCGTTGCCTATGGTGCGCCAAGAAGGCCTGGTGTTGATAACATTGGTTTCCCATGGAGATACAACCCAATGTATGGACGTTCGGATGCCCCTTCTACAATAGGAACACACAATATTGATCACAATCACGATCCTCTATGTAATGAATTTCCTTACGGACCTCCTGCTTGTGCCAATCAGCACGTTAAATTTGATCAGAATGGTCAGCAAGCAAAATTCACATGGGACCTAAATGAAGATACAACGATCACATATCTCTACGGTTATGTTGACTATAACTACGATTTCAACAGAGATCTTGATGATACAAACTCAGATTTCTCTCAATACAGAGATACAGTCAGAGAAGATGTGCACATGACAACACACGAAATTAATGTCAACTGGATGCTCGGTGAAGACATTGAAGTTACTTCTGGTGTTTTCTTCATGGATGAAAATAGACAGCAGACATATGGGCTTCATAACAATGCACCATACATACTGGATGCTGCTAATTATGGTGCACTTGATATACCATGGGGTACTGTAGCAGCTGCTACAGGTATAGAATTAGCCTTACCAGGTCTTCCTTTCATACCTTCTTTGAATATGATGAGCCTGTTTGGAGCTACTAATCCAAATGGTACATGGGATGTTGCTCCTCACGTAAGAATGGGCGATGCTCCATTAGGTCAAACTATATCTGGTAGATGGGAAGGTGATGCACGAGGTAATGTTTACGGACATGAAAATGAAGTACAAAATGATGCGTACGCTGTATTCACCCAAGGTACTTGGCAAATCAATGATGAATTTGCTCTTACCCTAGGTGTTAGATATGCGGAAGATGAAAAAGAAGCTCTCGAGCTTACCGGCGGTTACTCTGAGTTATATGCGAGCGCTTTAGCTCCTTACTTACCAGTACTTAATTTAATGATGGGTGCTCCTTATGTAACCATAGGTGCAGGCGATGGGGCTGTGACTCCATTAGCTGCTACTAACGTTGCTTTAGGTGCTGCTAGTTATAATTTAGATCCTACCTTATTGGCGCAATATACAGCAGCAGCAGGTGCTGGCTTGGTGCCAGCAAGTGCTGTAGCGCTTTTATCGGTAGATCCTAATATGCCTATCACACCTACTTGTGAGTACACAGCAACAGCCTGTGCTGCTCCATTGAGATTAGGTCAAGGTATCCCTTACAGCTACACTAGAAGAATTTCTGGTTCTGACACGTGGAGTGATACTAACTTTAGAATCAATCTTGATTATGAACCTAATGACTACCAGCTTTGGTACTTTTCAGTGACAACTGGATATAGATCCGGTGGTTACGCGCTTGGTGTTTCTGGTCAAAGAGATGATACGAGAGACGAAAATGGTGTTCCAACTGGAACAGGGCAACGTCTAGTTGATTATGATAAAGAAACAGTGGAAGCTATAGAAATTGGATATAAAGGTCTTCATCTTGACGATACACTCCAAATATTTGCTTCAATTTATCAGTACGAGTACGACGGTTACCAAGATGAACTTGAGCAATTCGACCCAATCAGGGGAGCGGGAGCTAACTTCGTTTCTAATGCAGACGGGATCACTAACAAAGGTTTTGAGATAGAGATCTACTATGCCGCTACTGACAGATTGACCCTATCAGGAAACTTTAGTTACACAGACACCGAATACGGAGAAGACTATCTTGTATTCATGGTTGATGATCCTGTTAATCCAGTGCCAGTATTTGGTCAATGTACACAGGGATATATTGCTTGTGAGGTTGATAACCCAAGTTTTGCAGAGGATTACACCGTAAACTTGAAAGGTGGACCTTTGAAAGGTATTCCTGAGATCAAGCACACCATGAGGGCGACATACGAAAGCGACAGTCCTTTTGGTCCTCTTTGGTGGGTATTGAGCCATTCTTACACAGGAGACTTCTCAGCTTCAGGCATACAACGTGCTTTGGATAGAATAGAAGCTAGAGAAACTACCAATCTCAGTGCTACTTGGTACAGTGAAGATGGCACTATGTCAGCTAGAGCTTATATAGATAATCTTTTTGACAACAAAAATTATTATTCTCTAGGAACAGGTGACCATGAAACAAATTACAACAGAACAGTAGGTGCATTAAGCCCAAGAACAATGGGTGTGGATGTACGATATAAGTTCTAAATTTGTTTAAAACTAAAAAACAGGCTCTTAGGAGCCTGTTTTTTTATGGCTATTTCATAAGATATAAGTAGAATTCCGACCTTAATTTTATGACTTTAAAACGAACTAAGATAATCTGCACGATTGGTCCTGCAACTGAGAGTTATTCAAGCCTTATGAGATTGTATAAGGCAGGAATGAATATCGCTCGTCTGAATATGTCACATTCAGACCATAAAAGTGCTAAAAAAATTATAGAGCGTATTAATAAAATCAATAAGAAAGTTTCAAATCCAATAGGTATTTTGCTTGATACCCAGGGACCAGAAATTAGAACGGGCGACACTTCATCCGTTGTTCATCTTGAACTAGGAGAAAAGGTTTCATTTACTATCAGAGACGAAATAGATGTAGAAACAACCTCCATTAGAGTTCATTACGATGAGTTAATAAATAGCGTTAAAGTTGGAAGCTTAATTACATTAGATAATGGCTTGTTAAACTTTAAAGTACTGGCAAAAACAAAAAATGAGCTTGAATGTATTGTCCTTGACGGTGGAAAATTGGGAAGTAAAAGGCATGTTAATTTACCTGGCATCAGAATCAATCTCCCTTCAGTCACAGAAAAAGATAAAAAAGATATTGCATTTGGTCTTAAAGAAAATGTTGATTTTATAGCCTTATCATTTGTCAGAGATGCATCTGATATTGATGACCTTAAAGTGGTTTTAAAAAACAAATCTTCTCAAGTCAAGGTTATTTCAAAAATTGAAGACAGAGAAGGCCTGTCTAATATCGAAGAAATTTGTAAGGTCTCGGATGCCGTGATGGTAGCTAGAGGCGACTTGGGAATCGAAACTGACCTTTCCAATCTTCCAAATATACAAAGGAAAATCATGTCAAACTGTGCGAAACACGGCGTTAGATCAATAGTCGCTACTCACCTCCTCGAGTCTATGATTGAAAACCCTACTCCAACTAGAGCAGAGGTAACCGATGTGGCAAATGCTATTTATGAGGGAGCTGATGCAGTTATGCTATCTGGTGAAACAACCATAGGTAAATATCCTGAAGAGTGTGTAAGTTTTATTTCTAGAATTGCTTCACAAACTGAAAAATATAAAACGCTAGGCTATGAATCTAAACTGATTTCAGACACTGACTGGCAACATTTAGGAATTGCAGCAAAAAATATTGCAGAGTCTATATCTGCAGATGGAATAATCGCAATTACCAGATCCGGGCAGACAGCAGAAATTGTTTCGAACGCAAAACCATTTATGATTCCCATTTTTGCCTTTAGTAATAATCGAAAAACGCTTAACCAATTGTCTTTAGCAGGATCTGTAAATGCTTATTACTCACCAATGTATGTTAATCATGAAAAGAATGTGAATGCAGCTATGAAAGCAATTAAGAATGTACTTAAACCTCAAAAAGACCTTAAATTTGTTGTTATTTCAGGAATCTTATCAGAGACTTCGGCCGATGCTATTGAGATCAGATATTTAAAACTTGATTAACCTATTTACTGACTTAATATTGTTAGTATGTATGTTGCTTTAAAAAAGAGATACAAGGCCTCTATCTTTTTTATAACACTTTTTTTCTTTTCATCTGTAGGGATAGCATTCACTCCTTTGGACCCCTTTTTGTGGCCTGATCCAAACTACAAACCAAAGTTTGATCTTATTCAATTTAAACATTTTAAAAAGCCTAAAGGTGCTTATGCATCTGATGAGTCTCTTGCCAAAAGAATTACTTTTGACGGCTCTCCTTCTAAGCGACGCTTTAAGATTTCTCTAGATTCACTGAACATGCAAAAGGAATATAAAGTTTTAAATATGTTTCCTGAGTTTACTCTCGATATACTCATAAAAGATTCTAAGTCTATTCCTCTTAATCAGTCAGTTCGTTCTAGTTTTAACCTTCACTGGGATATCCAATTTGGAATAGGTGAGAGTTGGACTACTGATTTAGGTAATATCAGATCGTCAATTCCATTTGCATTAGTTCAGAAAAATCAAAATTGTGTGCATAACGGTGTCATGGTTTTTGATTTTGATTTCGAAGGAAATATATCTAATATTGTTTATCAGATAGCTAGTGAGACCTGCTCTTATTTTAAATTTGACCTGATAGGATTGCTTGAGGTTAACAGTGCCATTGATATAGAGTTCTTGGAGGAGGATCATCATAATTCCTTAAAGCATGCTAGTACCTTTGCTCCTCTAACCAGCATAAATAAACTTGAACAAAAGAAGAACTTTGGATCTTCGAAGGAGGTTTCTCCAGATCATTTGAGTGTCTACGGTTATTATGATGGAAAAATTCATTATCGTTCTTCCTGCAAAACTCGTTCCGGAAACTATCCGTATTGCGGGGAATTGCTATTGCCTTCCTTTTCATTATCAAAATCATTAGTTGCTACTGTATCTTTAGCCCTTCTAGAGAGGGATTATCCTAATGTTATGAATGAAAAAATTCAGGAATTTGTGCCTGAATGTAAGCAAAAAAAATGGGCAAATGTCCAATTCAAGCATGCCTTGAATATGTCTACCGGCCATTATTATGATAAGAAATGGTATAGCGAGGACTGGTACCTCAATGACAAAGGGTTTTCTCTAAACTATACACACAAAGATAGAATTAAATTTGCCTGTTCAGTTTTTAAGAAGAAATCAGATCCAGGCTTAAAACTTTCCTATCATTCCTCAGATACTTACATACTTGCGGTTGCATTAAATAATTTTTATAAATCAGAGATGGGAAAAGATTCAGATGTTTATACTGATCTTGTATTGCCCCTTTGGAAGGAGCTTAACTTAAGTCAGTCAACTCATGAAATAAGAAGATCGATAGACAATATAAGACAGCCCTACATGGAATATGGTATGTTTTTGACCTCAGATGATCTTGTAAAGATTGGAAACTTCTTGCTCAAGGATAATGATCTTACACAATCCGCTATTATGAGTGACGCATTGCAAAAAAATAAGAACAATAGAGGACTTACTGCTATAAATAACATACTGTTTTACAATAACGGCTTCTGGTCTAAGCGATTTAGTGGTCCTAGTCTTGGGTGTAATGAGGATATTTGGATTCCATTTATGTCTGGATTTGGTGGCATCACTGTTGTGTTACTACCAAATAGTTCAATTTATTATTACTTTAGTGATAATCAAGAGTTTGCATGGGATAGGGCAGTTAATGCATCCAATAAGATGAAACCTTTTTGCAAGACAGATTAACCATGAGAACTTTTTCTATTGCAGGACTGCAATTAAGTTTAGATTATTCGGATAATTATAAACTAATTGAAGAAGCTCTGGTGGCTACCTCTCAGAGATATCCCTGGCTTGATATGATTATAGTCAGTGAATTAGCTGTTGGCGGAGCAAGTAGGTCTATAGACTATTCTCTAGACAATCAAATTGATAGTTTTAAAGAAATAGCCAAAGAGTTGAATATTTGGCTTGTACCAGGATCGTTTTATGATCATAAACCAGATTCAATAACCAATGTTGCTCCAGTTATATCAAATACTGGTGAGGTAATTACTACATGCACAAAGACATATCCTTTTCTTCCTTATGAAAAAAATATTCTTGGTGGAAATGAAGTATGCACTTTCGAAATACCTAATGTAGGTATTTTTGGAATGCATATTTGCTATGATCTTTGGTTTCCTGAAACAAGCAGAGCAATGGCTATGAAAGGTGCTGAAATAATACTTCATCCGAGCCTCACAGATACTTGTGACAGAAAAGAAGAAAAAATAATGGCGAGAGCTACGGCTATCCAACAACAATGTTACTACCTTGATGTTAATGCTGGGGGTCGACAAGGCTGCGGCCAATCAATTTTCATTGGACCTGAAGGGGAGATATTAACTGAAGCAGAAACAGGATCAGAGACGCTACTCATAGAGATAGACTTGGACAAAGTTAAAAGAGTAAGGGAAAGAGGTATAAAAGGATTAGGTCAGCCGCTAAAAAGCTTTCGTGATAATCCAGACCCTTTTAAGTTAAGAGAATTCAATTCAGATTATCTAAGCAAACTAGGTCAATTAGAAATACCAAAAAAAGATTAACATGGCAAAACGCGCTTCAACCATACAAGATGTAGCTGAAAAGTTGACACTCAAAACCAGGCTTGGTTATGGTATCGGTGACATCGCAATATGTCTTTACTGGAGTGGAGTTGGGTTGTATCTGCTTTATTTTTATACGGATGTTGTTGGCATATCTCCATCCTTAGCAGGGCTAATTTACGGAATTGGTATGTTTTGGGATGCTATCACAGATCCCTTCATGGGATATGTTGCTGAAAGGACTAGAACAAAATGGGGAGTTTATAGACCATACCTCCTATTTGGAAACATTCCCTTAGCATTATCTTTTTTGTTGCTGTTCTGGGTACCTCCATTTGAAGGGACAACGTTATTTCTATTTTTGTTGTTCGCAAATTTATTACATCGAACCTGCTTTACCTTGGTCAGTGTTCCTTTTTCTTCACTGACTCCAAGAATCACATCTGACAGCCAGGAAAGAACAAATCTTACTGGTTTCAGAATGATGGGCGCACAAACCGGTACAAATTTAATGGCGCTTTTGGCTTTCCCTATTATTTTTTGGGTAGGCGGTGAAGATGAAAGCTCAGGATTTATTGTTTTGGCAGCAATTGCTGGCATAACTGCAATTTGTATACATGCAATAACCTTTATCTCTGTAAGTGAGCCTACAAATGATCAAGGAATAGAGAGAGTGGGTGGAAGTTTAGTTGAAGCCGCTAAAGCTATAGGAAAAAACGGACCTTTTTGGTTAGTTTTTTCAGCAACTTTAATCGTTGGTATAACAACAATATTTTTTGGAAATAACTTAATTTATTACACCAAATATGCACTTAATCTTCATGAACATCAGGGCACGATACTCTTCACAAGTGGAATAGTTGCTTTCTTGAGCATACCTATTTGGTGGCTCATATCAAATAAGATTGGCAAAAAACTTACTTGGTTAATATCGAGCTCTATTACTTTAATAGCCTTAATGTTTTTCTATGTCTATGACATAAACACTCTTAACGAATTACTATTTCTCGTAGCTTTCATTGGCTTTGGATCAGGAGCTGGAGGAATTTTATTTTGGTCTATGTTGCCGGATACTATTGAATATGGGGAAGTGCAAACTGGCGTAAGAAGCGAATCCTCTCTTTATGGTTTTATGACTTTTGCACAAAAAGGATCAATTGCTTTTGCAATAATTATTCTTGGGATCGTTTTAGATTTTATTGGTTTTGAAGCCAATCAAATTCAAACAACGTCAACTATATCTGACATGAAATCTATCATGACTTTGATACCGGCATTAGGTGTTGGTATGAGTTTGATAATCATCTATTTCTATCCTATTGATGCAAAAATGCATAAAGAATTACTGGCTAAACTGCAGGGAGAATCACATGAAACAAATTAAGTGGGGCATATTAGGGACAGGTTCTATTGCTAAAGCATTTGCTGAGGCTCTGCAGGAAACTGAAGGAGAATTAATTGCCGTAGCAAGTACAACAAAACAAAGGGCTTTAGAATTCTCCGAGCCTTATGGATGTGAGGCAATAGAAGGCCACAGAAACTTAATTTCTCTACCAGGTATAGATGCCATATATATAGCAACGCCTCATACAAGTCATTTTGAATTTGCTGTTGAATGCCTTAAACAAAAGAAAGCCGTCTTGTGCGAGAAGCCCATGACAATAAATGCTACCGAGACAATGGCATTGATAGATTTATCTAGAAAGAATAAAACGCTCCTTATGGAAGCTTTCATGTACAAAATACATCCTCAAACGCAAAAGTTAGCTGAGTTAGTTGCCTCAAGATTGTCCAGTCCACTCGAAATAAATGCTGAGTTTTGCTTTTCGGTAGAGGTCCCTGAATCTCATAGGTTGGTTAATAGAGATCTCGGAGGAGGATCTATTTTAGATATCGGCTGTTACCCCTTATCCATATCACGTCACATGGTAGGTACAGTAAATGGCAAAAACTTTATGAATCCCACGTCTATTGAAGGAAATGGAGAGTTAAACAATCAAGAAATAGATTTAAATGCTTCAGGAGAATTGCTCTTTGAAGATGGCTCTAAAGCTAATATTCAATCAGCTACTAATTTAAGCACCGATAGTGCAGTTTCTATTTCGGATGGAGAATCAACCATTCTTATTGATCAACCCTGGCATTGTGGAGAATTTACGGGCAGGAAATCTGTAATAAAAATTATTGACTCAAATGGCAAAGAAGAATCAATTGAAGTAAAAACAGACAAAGGTATTTATGCACTTGAGATAGATCATTTTACTGAAGCTTATTTCAATGAAGCTATTGAAACTTCATTGTTACCTCATAATGACTCGCACGGCAATATGATCGCCCTCGATACTTGGAGAAGAGAATTAAAGGTTGTATATGATGATGATAGGGGTGAAAAAAGAAAAGTAGTAGTTGTCGCTCAAAATGAAACTAGAGAGCCACTCCCTAGTTTAACAATTCCTGGTATCGAAAAAGATTTATCAAGAATTGTATTCGGTTGTGATAACCAATCTGACACAAATCATGCTTTTGCCATGTTTGATGATTTTTACTCTAAAGGTGGGAATGTTTTTGATACGGCTTATATTTATAATAACGGGAAAAGTGATTACTATCTGGGTAAGTGGATAGAAGCAAGAGGGCTTCGAAATGAAATTGTAGTTCTAGGTAAGGGTGCTCATACACCGGATTGTTTTCCTGAAAAAATAAGACCACAACTTGAAGAAACCCTAGCTCGAATGTCTACTTCTTACGTAGATATTTATTGTTTACACAGAGACAACGAGAGTGTTCCTGTCGAAGACTTCATAGACACTCTTAATGAACTTAAAGACGAAGGTCTTTTAACAGTTTTTGGAGCCTCTAATTGGTCCTTAGAAAGGTTTAAAGCGGCCAATGATTATGCTCTGTCTAACAATAAACAGCCCTTTACCGTTCTTAGCAATAACTTTAGTCTTGCTCGAATGAATAATCCTGTTTGGCCTGGTTGTTTCAGCTGCTCTGAAGATGATTATGTAAATTATTTAACTGAAAACCAAATAGCTATATTTCCTTGGTCCAGTCAGGCCAGAGGCTTTTTTCTTGATTCTCAAGAATTTACTGGTGCAGCTCATGTCGCTGATCCTAATCAAGAGGAGCAGGATAGGGTTTGGGGAAGTGAAGATAATTTCGAAAGAAGAAATAGATGCTTGCAATTAGCTAAAGAAAAGTCAGTTGATCCTATCCAAGTTGCATTGGCATTTGTTCTTAACCAGCCGTTTCCTTCTTTTCCTCTAGTAGGGCCAAGAAATTTCTTTGAAACACAAAGCTCTTTGGAGGCACTAAATGTAAGCTTAGACTTAGCTGAAGTTGAATGGCTAAACTTAAAATCCTAATTCGTTAAATAAAGTCTTTTCTAAAAATTACTTTATTGATATTCTTTCATCAGGCGTCCCACATCCGATTTAACACGAGGGGGATTGGATTTGTGGTTCTTTGTTACCCTCTACAGGAGGTGATCACTATTAGTATTAATTTTAGAAGAGGAACGACAGGAGTAGCCTTCTGACACGGGTTAACCCGGTTCCGGCTAGCAGTTTTTTACAACGGTTAGTTGAAAAGTAGTTGAGATACGCTTTTCGGAATCCCCGCTCAATGAGTGGGGATTTTTTTATTTTCTTGCGCCTTCGCTATCAAAAACTCTTAAATAGATAAGTTGTTCTAACTTGGATGTATTTTTTACCTTAACGTAATCGCCTTCTTCAGCCAGTACTATGTTGCCTGCAGTTATTGGAAGCTCTGCTTTATGCTCAATACCAAAACTAGGATTAGTTCCATGACCGGCTTCATGATTTGCATACTCTACAACTTCCATTTCTCCTACTCCTGATAGAAATACATAGACTACTTCTGATTCAATAAGTCTATGACCTCCAGTAGAACCATTGGGATCAATAATTGTCTTACTTGCTACTAATTTCTCTAGGAGAGTATTCGTATAAACTTTGTATGTGTTCTCACTTCTCCAAAGATTTTCACCGACTTGAAAGTTTTCGTATTTTTTTGCCATAACTCTAAAATTTTAAAACGGTATTCTAACACCACTTCTTCTTTGCTGTTTACTAAGTTGCATTATAAGATTCTGTTGAGGAGAATTATATGAGATTGCGAAAATTCTGGGGATGGGGCTATGATGATGAATTACTCTCATCAGAAGAAGAAAACAATATTGATCAAAGAATTGCAAAAACCTTTCAACTTGATCAAGTAGAGAGAATTGAGATACCAAAAATATCTGATATTGATATTAATAAAGCTCAATTCTCAGCCCCAAGCTCTCTAAAAAAAATATTGTCAGATGATAAATTAGAGAGATTGAATCATGCTTATGGAAAATCCTTTCCAGATTCAGCTAGGTCTATATTAGGTGATTTTTCTTCACCGCCTGATTACGTGGCTTTCCCGGAGACACAAAATGAAATCACTAGCATCTTAGACTGGGCATCTGAAAATAATATAGCAGTGATTCCTTACGGCGGAGGATCAAGTGTTTGCGGCGGCGTTGAAACAAATGTTGGGAGCGATTACGCCGGTGTGATTTCTCTGGATATGAAAAAAATCAATTCTATTTTGGAAGTTGATAAAACTAGCAGGACCGCTTTAATTGAAGGTGGAATTTTGGGACCTCATTTAGAAGCTCAATTAAAAGAACACGATTTAACTATGAGACACTATCCTCAAAGCTTTGAATTTTCTTCTCTAGGAGGATGGATAGCTACCCGATCAGGAGGCCATTACGCCACTCTTTATACACATATAGACGATTTTGTGGAGTCATTAAAAATGATAACTCCGTCAGGTAGTTTTGAGACTAGAAGGTTACCTGGATCGGGAGCTGGACCTAGTCCTGATAGGTTTGTGATTGGTTCTGAAGGAATTATGGGTGTAATAACTGAGGCATCAATGAGACTGCAAAACAGACCAACCTTTAGATCTTCATGCACGGTTGAGTTTATAAATTATGAAGATGCTCTGACAACTTTAAGATTAGTAAGTCAATCTGGGCTTTTTCCGTCAAATTGCAGATTGCTTGATGCCAATGAGGCATTATTTAATGGTGCTGGTGATGGTAAAAGTCATTTACTAATACTGGCTTTCGAGTCTGCAGATCACGATAAAAAAGCATCCCTGGAAAGAGCTTTAGAGATAAGTAAGGATAACAAAGGAAATTTTGAAGCCCCTAGTCAGGATTCTCAAGCACACAGATCAGGCTCTTCAGGAACATGGCGAAATAGTTTTATTAAAGCTCCTTATTTAAGAGAAAGTTTTACCAGAAGAGGCATAATCCAAGATACATTTGAAACTTCTATTACATGGGATAAAAGCAAAGATTTCATCCAAGCTGTGAAAGATGATACTTCAAAAGCCATTTTAGAAATTACAGGCAAACCTTCACTGGTAACCTGTAGAATTACTCATAGCTATCCGGACGGATTGGCTCCTTATTTTACTTTTGGGGCATATGCGACACCATCCACTATGATTGATACTTGGAAAGAGATTAAATGTGCAACAAATGAAATCTGTGTATCTAAAGGTGGTACAGTGACTCATCATCATGCTGTAGGAAGAGATCATAGGCCTAATGGTTACGATGTCCAAAGGGATGATTTGTTCTCTAAAGTACTAATCGAAGCTAAAGCAGCTCTTGATCCGAAAGGAATAATGAATCCAGGCGTCTTGATAGATCCAAAAAGTAAGACGATCACAAACTGGATGAGTTGAGTATATGAAAAATACTGATATTACGGCATAATCTATAAAAAAAGGGAGGCAATATGGACAAACAAGCAACTTTTACTGAAATGTTAAATGGTACTGCCGAAGACTATGCAATAATTGGAGAGCATGGTGCTCAATTTGCAGCGGAATTACCTGATAGGATTTTAGAACATCTATCTATTCTGAAAGGTGATACAGGTGGGTTCGCAGTTGATAGATTTACACATTGCCTACAGACAGCAACTAGGGCATATAGAGACGGTCGAGATGAGGAGTATGTTGTTTGTGCTTTATTACATGATATAGGGGACACAATTGCTTCTGCTAATCATGCTGATCTAGCAGCTACCATGCTTGAACCCTTTGTTTCAGAGGAAAATTATTGGATAGTAAAACATCATGGAATCTTTCAAGGTTATTATTTCTTCGAACATTTAGGGCTTGATAAAAACATGAGAGACGAATATAGAGACAGCCCGTATTGGCATGCCTGTGCCGAATTCTGCGCTAAGTATGATCAAAATTCTTTTGATCCAGAGTATGAAAATATGGCAATAGAAGATTTTGAGCCTATGGTAAGAAATGTTTTTGCTAAGCCAAGAAATTCTATCTACAAAAAAAGAGACTACGCATAAATTAACTTCTTTCTATGGATAGAATAGAGTCATTGATAAGCGAGCTCACGCTTGAAGAAAAGGTTTCTATTCTTTCTGGGTCTTCCGCATGGCATACAACTGCCGTACCAAGATTAAATATACCCAGAGTTAAAATGACCGATGGTCCTATAGGTGCAAGGGGTGACTCTGTTTCAGGTGCAACAGCAGCGTGTTTTCCCAGTGCCTCATGTTTATCTTCTTCTTGGGACAAAGAGAGTGTTGCAAGTGTTGCAAAAGCAATAGGTGTTGAAGCTAAGAGTAAGGATGCAGATGTTCTCTTAGGGCCTACTATTAATCTACATCGTCATCCTATTGGTGGCAGGCATTTTGAATGCTACTCAGAGGATCCAGTTCTCACTGGAGAGTTAGCTGTGAGTTATGTCCAAGGGGTGCAATCTGTAGGTGTCTCTGCTTGTCTAAAGCACTTCATAGGTAATGATACTGAATATCAAAGGCATTTTGTAAGCTCAAATATAGACGAAAGAACATTGCGGGAGCTTTATCTGCTTCCTTTCGAGATGGGAGTTAAGGCAGGCTCTTTATCGGTAATGTCAGCTTACAATCAACTCAATAATGTATTTTGTTCTTCAAATCATGAGATCCTAACCAAGATACTCAAAGAAGAATGGAATTTCCCAGGTTATGTTGTAAGTGACTGGGGTGCTGCTCAGGACACAATTGGAAATGCCAATGGTGGTCTAGATTGTGAGATGCCAGGACCTGCAAGGAGCTGGGGAGAAAATTTAGTAAAAGCAGTTAATGACGATAAAGTTTCAGAAGATATAGTTGATGACAAAGTCAGGAGAATTCTCCGCATAGCTGAATTCACAGGTCGCCTTGATAATCCTGAAGAAAAACCAGAACAGGGTAACGACCTTGAAGAAGATAGAATATTAATTAGAAAAGCTGGTTCTGAAGGTATGGTCCTTCTTAAGAATGAAGAAGTCCTGCCATTGAATAAAGAGAAAATTAAAAAAATCGCTATCATCGGACCTAATGCAGAAAAAGGGCAGTACCTTGGAGGAGGAAGCGCTTCATTAAATCCTCATTATGTGGTGCATCCTTTAGAGGGAATTAAGTCTGCGTTAAGCGATAATGTTGAAGTGACTTATGCCAAAGGCTGTCATACCCATAAGTTTTTGCCCGCAATCCCAACAGAATTATTTGCAGAAAATAATGGATTTAAAGTTGATTTTTATGATGGCCAAGAGTTTGAGGGCTCTCCACTAGAAACTAAAATCCTAAAAGGAAACAAATTTTGGGCTATGGGAGGATTTGGATTAGATATAGTCGCCCAATCGAAAAGACCCTCTCTCAGCGTAAGGTTTAATGCCGATCTCAAACCTACATTCTCTGGAGACTATGAGTTTGAAATTTTCAGTATAGGACCGTCAAGAATTCTAATAGATGGAGAAATCATAGTAGACAATTGGACCTCTCAGGATCCTGGCGAAACTTTTTTTGCTATGGGAAGCGCACCAAGAAGAGGGAACTTTAAATTTAATGAAGGCTCTACCTATAAATTAGAAGTTGAATATAAGTGGGAAGGTAGATTCCCTGCAGTTCAGATTGGCATGAAAGCTCCTGATCAACATGATCTTATTCAAGAAGCAATTGATATGGCTCGAGAAGCAGATGCCGTAGTTTTAATTGTTGGTACAAACTCTGATTGGGAGACAGAAGGAAATGATAGATCCAGTTTGCAGCTGCCCGCTAATCAAGATGAATTGGTTACTAAAATCTGCGAAATAAATAAAAACTCAGTGGTCGTCCTTAATACTGGCGCTCCCTGTGAAATGCCTTGGGTTGACCAATCTAAAGCTATCTTACAGTGCTGGTTCCCTGGACAGGAATTTGGAAACTCTTTAGCAGATGTTCTTTTTGGCGATGTTAATCCTTCAGGTAAATTACCTACAACTTTTCCAAAAAAATTAGCAGATACACCTGCTTTTTCAACATATCCAGGCAAAGACTTGCAAATGGATTATGAAGAGGGTCTCTTCATTGGTTATCGTTGGTATGACAGAGAAAATATTGAACCTTTATTTCCATTCGGCCATGGTCTGTCTTACACAACTTTTGAATATACAAATCTCAGAGCAATTCCTCCAAAGGGGGAGTCCTCAGTGGCAGCATTTGAGATCGAAATTTTGAATACAGGAAATATCTTTGGTAAGGAAGTTGTTCAGGGTTATGTAAAACTTAAAGAATCAGCAGTAGAAAGGCCGATAAAAGAGCTGAAAAAGTTTGAAAAAGTCAGTTTAGAAGCGGGTGAGTCAACGAAAGTTATTTTTGAACTATCCGAAAGAGACCTATCTTACTGGAGTGTTGAAAATAAATGCTGGCAAGTTGAGCCTGCTGAGTATATTTTTGAAGTAGGTTCTTCAGCTGCAGATATAAAAGAAAGCGTCTCTGTTTGGTTGGGTTAACTAAACCTTTTTAGGAGCCCCTTTTTCCTCAACCTCTTTGTCGTGATACTTTTTTGTCTCCACCAATTCGGGGATCAGTGTATCCAATTGATCTAAAGTCCACAGATTGTCAGTAGTAAATGATTGAATAATTGCAGGCTGTTGCATTATTCCCAATATACCACCTTGAGAATGAATAATTTGCGAGTTCACCTCACCTGCTTCTTCAGTGCACAACCATGCAACCACGGGTGCTATTTGACCTGGACCTTGTGTCCAATCATTCTCATCATATTTTCTTCCCGCTGCTTCAATTAAATCAATTGTTAACCTTGTAGCCGCACCAGGAGATATTGTGTTAACGGTGCACTTATACTTAGCAACTTCTAATGCTAAAGATCTTGTGAATCCCGCTATACCTTCTTTAGCAGCTCCATAATTTACTTGTCCAAAGTTACCAAAAAGACCGGAAACTGATGACATGTTTATAATTCTGCAATTCAAGGCATTGTTATCTCTTATGTATCTTACGAATGGTCTAGTGCAGTTGTAGTGTCCTTTGAGATGAACTTCCATTATCACATCCCAATCGGATTCCTCCATATTGTATAAAGTCCTATCTCTTAAAACTCCCGCATTATTTACCAAGATATCGGCTTGTCCGAATGCCTCTATTGCTGTATTGAATATATTCTGGCCGCCTTCAACAGTACCTACTGAGTCGTAGTTCGCTACCGCCTCACCGCCTGAAGACTTTATTTCTTCCACTACCTGATCTGCAACTTTTCCCTCTCCACTTCCGTCTCTATCACCGCCTAAATCATTAACTACTATTCTAGCTCCCTCTGAGGCAAGGTATAGACATATCTCTCTTCCTATGCCTCGTCCTGCTCCTGTAATTATTGCCACTTTATCTTGTAATCTTGCCATAATTTATCCTTTTACCATTAGGATAGTTCTTTTTTGCTTTAAATTCAGCTATTTATTTATTTCCTTTTCATATATAAATATAACGTTATATTAGTAATATTAGATTATGGGAGAATCTTCTTTAGTAGCACAAAGGGCATCTAAGTCCACACAGTTCTTTTATGGTTTTGGATCGATCTCCGTAGGTATAAAAAATAATCTTCTTGGAAGTTTTCTATTAATTTACTACAACCAAGTTCTTGGAATGGATGCAATGACTGTATCCATCGCCTTTTTCATAGCACTTATGATCGATGCCATATCTGATCCTTTAATAGGTATTTGGTCTGATCGAACTCAAACAAAATATGGAAGGAGGCATCCTTTTTTATATTTTTCAATAATACCTTTTGCCCTTGCTTATTACTATATTATCGCTGGACCAGAACCAGGAGACCCAAATTTGTTCTGGAAGCTAGTGGGTTTGTTGTTTGTTTTACGCATCTCAATGACTCTCTTTGAAGTTCCTCGTGCCGCGTTGGCTCCAGAACTTTCTAAGGACTACGATCAAAGAAATAACCTGGCAGCACTTGGAATGATGTTCGGCTGGATAGGAGGCTCTGGAATTGACTTCTTGGCAAAGTTCTTTTGGCTTGATTCGTTTGTAGATTTCAATGGATATCAAACCCTAGCTTTTTGGGGAGGATTAGGAATTTTTATTGGAACTGCTGTAACAACTATAGGAACGCACAAAAATATAGAAAATTTGCACATACCTCCCCCCAGATCCTTAGATTTAGGTACCTTTGCTAAAGAGTTAAAACAGACGCTCAATAACAGATCATGGATAGTTTTGTTTTGCTCGGGTATTTTCTATGCACTTTTAGTGGGTTTAGAGGGAGGAGTTGGAACTTATTACAATGAATTCCTTTGGGAATGGAACCCTAAACGAATTGCTATTTGGTCATTAATAACTCCTATCTGTGTTGTCGGATTGGTAGCTCTTGCACCCTTTATAGCTTTTGGAAGAAATAAAAAGAGGATAACTGTAGGAATATTCTTTACTACTATTCTTGTTGGGCCAATTCCTGTAGCTCTCAGGCTTTTAGATTACTACTACGGAACAGATATATTGCCAGCTAACGGATCAGATGCTTTGTGGTGGATTTGGGGTGTTCATGGAGCGTTAATGGCATCATTAGGTGCCCTTGGATTTGTGTTCATATCATCTATGTCTATGGATATAGTTGAGCAGGTAGAGGGCAATACGGGTAGACGAGAGGAGGGTCTTTTGGGCACAGTAAGCTCCTTTGTACATAAAGTTGTTGGTGGCGGTGGCGTTCTAGTTGCAGGTCTCATTTTAAGTTTCTCTGGATTTGATGATCCCAATTTAGTTAATGAATTAAAAGGAGAAGTCATTAATAAGTTTGCTTTTATACATCTTTTAATTGGACTAGGGTTGCCTTTAATTTCTACCTCGCTGGTATTAATGTATGACATCGATAGAGTTGAACATAACAGTAATATTTCAGACTTGGGATATGTTGAAGACAGATAATGTTTTTCTTTCCCATTTCGGATGACAATGACAGTTCTTCGAGACCCTACGTGTGTTATTTCATCATTGCCTTTTGCTCTTTTATATTTTTATGGCAAAACACCTTACCAACCAATCTAAATCAAGAAGCTATATATAATTTTGGTGTTGTTCCTGCTGCTGTCTTAGGTGATCAACCAAGCTATTTAAATCCTTATTTAACTATTTTTACCTCTATGTTTATGCATGGCGGATGGATGCATTTACTGGGTAACATGGTTTT
>CEVN01044120.1_pt1 | contig 29107 bp, 30 predicted proteins | sample 427041 | NCBI WGS metagenome assembly CEVN01 (sample SAMEA2623463, study PRJEB7988) | marine metagenome | biome: marine biome (ENVO:00000447); feature: surface water layer (ENVO:00002042); material: "saline water (ENVO:00002010), including plankton (ENVO:xxxxxxxx)" | depth 5 m
ATTTTAAAAATGTTTCCGATACTTTTTAAGCTAATTTCATCATTGCCCTGGTTTTTGTTGGTAGGAATATCAAGGGTATTCGCCTATATATTCATGTTATTTAAAAGTTCGCAATACAAAGTTACAAAAAAAAACATAGAACACTGCCTGAGAGGCGATAAGCAGATTATCAAAAAAAGTTTTTTACGAACAACTGAGCTGCTTTTTGAGTATCCTTATGTCTGGGGAAGACCAGATAATTATAAAAATCTAGTTGAAGAAGATTCTTTGGAATACAGCTTTAATCATGAAAAAAAACCTATTTTACTTTTTTCAATGCATATGGGTTGTGTTGATACAATGCTATTTCTAATGTCAGATAAAATTAAAGACTTAAATATTGTCTACACGCCAGCAAAAAAACAATCTTTAGAAAAAATTACTAAGAAGATACGTCAAGCTAAAGGCGCAAATATGGTTTCAGCTGACGCTGCTGGAATTAAAAATCTTTATAAACGATTTGTATCAGGAGAAAATTTAATAATGGCTACTGATCTTGTGCCACATAAAAAAGGAACCTACTCCGACTGGTTTGGAAAGGAGTGTCTATGTATTGATTTAGTTGAAAAGCTCTCAAAAAAGGGGACGCATGCACTTTATTTTGTTTACTTTACTGCAGGAGAAAACAAAAAATATAAATTTAATTGTGAAAAAATTAACAGCCCAATGTCAGTAGACCAAATGAATAAATATTTTGAAGAGGCAATTATTCAGTCGCCAGAATTATATGGTTGGGAGTATAAAAAATTCAGAAAATTAAGCGGCAGCATTAAGAATATTTACTAGCTTTTCCAATATGAAGGGAAAAACAAGATAAGCACACCAAATAACTCCAACCTTCCAACAATCATAGCTGAAGCAAGAGTAAATTTTGCTGAATCAGAAAGGGTTGAGTAGTTTTCAGCAAAATCTCCAAGACCAGGCCCCAAATTATTTATTGCCGCAGCCGTGCCTGAGAAAGCTGAATAAAAATCAACATCTTGAAAAATCAAAACAAATAAAAACAGAAGAAAAAATGTTATATATATTGCTATAAAGGAGAAAACTGCTTCAATTTGAGAAGACGAAATTTTTTCTCCATTCATCTTTGTTGTGCTAACAGCGCTTGGATGCATTATTTTGGTAATATTAGAAAAACCAATTTTTAGTAAGGTTAAAATCCTCCAAACTTTCATTCCTCCTCCCACAGAACCAGAACATGCACCCATAAAAGCCACAATGATTATAAAGAAGGGCACAACATTACCAAGATTCGAAAGTGGCTCAAGGGTATAGCCAGTAGTTGTCACTATCGAAACAGTTTGAAAAATACCAAAACGTACTGAATCACTTAGAGGAAAGCCTTCTCTAAAGAATAGTGTAAGAATAGAAACAATTACCGTAACGAAAACAATAAAAAAGAAAAATTTAAATTCATCGTTTTTGGAATAATACCTAAGAGACCTTTTAGTTAGCGTAAGAAAGTGCAATCCAAAGTTAGTAGCTGAAATTAACATAAAGACGACAGCAATAATTTCTATCTGCGGATCATTAAAGAAACCAATATTGTCGTCATAAATAGAAAAACCACCAATCGAGACGGTACTAAACGAATGCGTTGCAGCTTCAAAAACTGTCATGCCTGCCAAGTAATAAGCTGATGCACACACTAATGTAATCAATAAATAAAATTTCAATAAAGATCTGGCAGTTTCTCTAAGTCTTGGTGAAAAGCTTTTGTCTGCAAAGCCCGCGGTTTCTGCTTGTAGGACTTTCATCCCACCAGACACAGCAGGAATTATTGCCAGAACAACTATAACAAGCCCAACACCGCCAGCCCATTGCAGTAGCTGTCTGTATAGCAACATGTAATCAGGAAGCAATGATAAATCTTTTATTGAAGTTGAGCCTGTTGTGGTTAAACCAGAGACAGCTTCAAAAAAAGAGTCACTAAAAGAAAGACCAGTATTTAAAAATGGAAGGGCAGCAATTAATGAGACAAGAACCCATGTTACGAAAGTAATGATAAAACCATCTTTCGGAGTGTAACTAAACTTTCTTCTTCGTAAGGTTAGTGAAATGATAATGGCATACAAAATCGCAACCAGCCAAATTACCATTAAACTTTTATCTAAAGCGCCATCAATGTAGCTCATAGTCAGGGATGGAAAGATAACAAAAGTCCCAAAGAATAATAGTGTTGGCCCTAAAAATCTGAGAAGCTTTAAAAAGGTATTCATCTAGCTTTATTATAGAAGAGATCTAAATCTTCTTTGCTTTTATAAAACACAATTAAATGATCATTATCAAAAATTTCTGTTTTTCCATGTGCCATTAAAACTTCGTCTCCTCTTTTAATGCAAGGGATGCTTATATCTCCAGTTAAGTCTAAAGAGGAAATTGTTTTCCCCATTAAGCCACTTATTGAATTATCAACTGTTAGCTCAATAGCTTCTGCCATACCCTTTTTTACTTTATGAATGTTAGAAACAGCACCTCTTCTTATATATTTTAAAAGATGAGAAACAGTAATTTGCACTGGTGAAACTATTATATCTAACTCATTTTTTCCAACTAAATCAAAATAAGCTTCTTTATTAATGATTGTAATGGTCTTTTTAGTGCCAAGCTTTTTTGCCATCAAAGAACACAAAACATTAGTTTCATCATCTTGTGTTACAGCAACAAAAACGTCGCAATCTTGTATAGCTTCTGATGCCAAAAACTCCTGGTCAGCGGCATCCGCATTGAGGATTAAAACATTATCTAGTTTTTCAGATGCAAGTTCAGATGCTTCAGTATCCTTTTCTATGAGCTTAATGTTAAATTCATTATTAATTTTATTAGCAAGCGAAGTTCCAATATTTCCAGCACCTGCAATGTATATATTTTTGTACTTATTTTCTAATTTCTGTAATTCTATGGTTACATCTTCGATATGTTTTTCATCTGCTATAAAAAAAACCTCATCTCCCTCTAATATAGTGGTATCACCAGATGGAATTATAAGCTCATCATCTCTGTAAATTGCTGGAATCCTTGTTTCATAATCAGGAAGATCATTTTTTAATTCTTTAATTTGTCTACCAACTAAAATACCAGTTGGTTTTGCATAAACACTAACTAATTTAATTTTACCTTCGGCAAAATCAAGAATTTCAAGAGAACCAGGATGACGAAGCAAGTTTCTAACTTCGCTTGTTATCAAATCTTCTGGATTTATAAAATAGTCAACAAATGGAGCTATTTTTAACGCAACTTCTCTATACTCAGAACCTTTTATGCGACAAATTATTTTACCAGCATTAAATTGTTCTTTACCAATTATCGAGGCTAAAAGGTTAGTCTCTTCAGAGTCTGTAAGGCAAAGAAGCAAACATTCGTTACTTAGTCCTGCTTCAGAAAGAGTGCTTGGAGAAGATGCATTCCCCAGAATTGTAGCAATACCCTCTTTATTTTTAATCTCATCAAGATGAGCCTCATTATTGTCTATAACAATGACATCATTTTCCTCAGAGGAAAGCTCTTTAGCCACACTTCCTCCAATAGAGCCGCCTCCTAGTATGATTATTTTCAAATCAATATATCCCCAGTTGAAATTATATCTCTTTTTGCATTAAAGAAATCTATTGAAGATATAACTTTTTTTCCTGGAAATTTTACAGACTTTATTTTAATTACCCCATCACCACAATAAACGTCTAAAGAATTCTTAGTGAAACTACTCACAACACCAGGCTTAGCAATTTCAGTGGCTTCAATTTCAAGATCATGTATCTGCACCTTTTCGCCATTGAGGTTAAAACTTAAAATGGGCCATTTTTTTAAAGCCAAATAATTATTTTTGATTTCTGAAGCACTGCAATTCCAATCAATTAGCGCATCACTGTAGTTTATCTTTTCAGCAAAAGTAGCTGCTTTATGGTCCTGCTCTTTTGGTTCCAATTTATTTATAGCGATTTCATGTATTAAAGCACTAATGTTTTCTAAGGATGTTTCCAATAGTTTTTTTTCAGCTTGATAAAAATCTTTCCCCTCAATATCCACATTAAAACTTGAGTAAATAGGTCCAGCATCCAACTTATTTACAATCTTCATGAAACTGATACCAGAAACTTTGTCTCCATTGGCAATTGATCTTTGTATTGGTGCTGCCCCTCTCCACTTGGGGAGCAAAGAAAAATGAACATTTAAGCATCCAAACTTTGGGTATTTGAGCAACCATTCTGGTAAGATTTTCCCATATGCAACTACTACCAGTAGATCAATTTCAATATTATTTAAAGAATTTGAAATTTTTTCATCGTTAAGATTAAGAGGTTGAAAAACCGGCAGTTTTTTGTCTAGGTTACCAAAAAACCCTTTTGATTTTGTCAAACCTCTGCCAGACTTCTTGTCTGGCTGTGTTAAAACAAATTTAATGTCTATATTTGGATCATTAAAAAGGTGTTTGAAATGAGCAAATGCAACTTCAGGTGTGCCTGCAAAACCTAGTTTAATTTTTTCATGCCTGACCATCTTTAATTTTAAGTAGTTTTGATTTGATGCGGTCCCTTTTTAATGAAGAAGCATAATCTACTATTAATTTTCCATTAAGATGATCAATCTCGTGTTGTATACAATAGCCAAATAGACCTTCAGCAGATAATTTATGATGTTTGCCATCAAGATCTTGGTAGGATAGCTCAATTTTTTTTGCTCTAGGAACTTCTTGTTGAAATTCTGGAATAGACAGACAACCTTCTTTAGACGGTTCAGTCGAACTATCTAAAACTTCATAAGTAGGATTTACTATATAAATAGGCTCATCTCGGTTTTCAGAAACATCTATAACAATTAGCCTTTCATGGTGGTTGACTTGAGTTGCTGCTAAACCAATGCCATTATCGGCATACATTGTGTGAAGCATTTTTGTCGCCATATCTTTAAGATTTTTATCAAATCTTTTTATTGGCTTAGCTTTTTTCCTTAACCTTGGATCAGGAAATGTTAAAATATTTAACTTAGTCATACTTTAATTATAATTTTATATATATGGACAATATACAAGTTTCTGTAATTCTAGGATCAGATTCTGACCTTGAATTAGGTAAAGCAGCGATAAATTCGCTTAAAAGCTTTGATATATCTTGTGAGCTGAAGGTTATATCTGCCCACAGATCACCAGATGTTTTGGTTGATTACTTAAAGAGTTCTAAGGAAAGAGGATGTAAAGCTTACATTGCTATAGCAGGAATGGCTGCTCACTTAGCAGGAGCAGTTGCAGCACATTCTACAAGCCCAGTATTGGGAGTGCCATCAGCAAATAGCTCTTTAAATGGACTTGATGCAATATTATCTACACTTCAAATGCCCGCTGGTGTTCCAGTTGCAACATTTGCCGCCGGCACTGCCGGAGCAACGAATGCAGGTATTTTTGCAGCTCAGATGTTAGCTAACACCAATGAAAGTCTTGCTGAAAAAATGAAAACTTTTAAAGCAGAACTGCGAGAGAAAACAATCGCTAAAGATAAGAATCTTGATAGAGATTGAAAACTACCACAGACATTCAAGAAGCATCTAATTGGATAAGAGAAGGAAAGGTAATTGCTTATCCAACTGAAGGGATATGGGGTTTAGGCGGTCTTAACACCTCTCAAGTTATAAAAGCCCTAGACTTAATAAAAAGAAGACCCAAAGATAAAAAATATATTCTTTTATTTCCGTCTAATGATCTATTGTTTAAGAAATACTCGTTTACAGACGAAATCATAAATACTGTTACAAACATATCTGAAACTTTTGTGACCATGTTGCTTCCAATTAATGGCAAAGAAAAAATAGCAGCGAGAATACCTAACAATAAAACACTTCTAAAGTTTTTAGAACTTATAGGTGAGGAGATAATTTCCACATCAGCAAACATATCTGGCAGACCAGTTTGCGCAACAGTAAAAGAAATAAAATATACTTTCAATGAAATAATTTATGGAGTCTTAGACCTTCCTTTAGGTGGTGAAAAAGGCCCATCAAGAATTCTAGATGTAGAAACTAATGAATACAGAAGATAAAACCAATCAAATAGCCAGTTTTTTTAGCGAGCTCCATAAAAACATATATTCAAAAATTAAAGCATATGAAAAGCCAGACTGTTTTATAGAGGATGAATGGAAAAAAGAAAGTTTAGGAAATGGAATTTCAGTTGTTGTAGACCAGGGAAATTTTTTTGACAAAGCAGGAATAAACTTCTCAAGAATATCAGGCAGCTCTCTTCCTACATCTTCAGTAGGAAGCAATGATAGCTCTACAGATATGCCCTTTTTTGCTACAGGCGTTTCTGTAGTATTTCACCCAAAAAACCCAAACATACCAACAGCTCATTTAAACGTACGATACTTTTGTACTTTTAAGGATGGAAAAATTTTCGAAGAATGGTTTGGTGGAGGTTTTGACCTCACTCCATATATTCTTTATGAAAAAGATTGTATCAATTGGCACAAAGCAGCAAAAAAAGCCTGCGACAGTTTTGACAAAGAGCTTTATGTATCTTTAAAAGCACAGTGCGATGAATATTTTTATATTAAGCACAGAAAAGAACATAGAGGCATAGGCGGAATATTTTACGAAAAGCTCAAACCAGATACGTTTGAGCATGGGCTTGATCTGTCTAAGAAAGTCTGTGAAGCCTTTATTAATTCTTACACTGAAATAATAGACAAAAGAAAAGGACTGGAGTTCACAGAGAGGGAAAAAGAATTTCAAAAGTTTAGAAGAGGCCGGTATGTAGAATTTAATCTTGTATATGACAGAGGCACACTATTCGGACTTCAAACGGGCGGAAGGATCGAATCAATATTAATGTCACTACCTAGCGATGTATCTTGGAGATATAAATTTGATGAAAGCCTTACAGAAAGTGAAAGGAATTTATATACAGTTATAAAAAAACCAAAGGATTGGATAAATGACACATAGAGCTGGAGTCATAGGCAAAGATATCTCCTATTCATTATCTCCTAGAATACATAAATTATTTTCACAAGCATCGGGGATTAATCTAGATTATGAAATTCATGATATAGATAAAGACCCAATACCCTTTATTTATGATTTCTTTAAAAAAGGAGGCACTGGATTAAACATAACAAAACCTTACAAAGAGATTGTTGCAAAAGAATTCTCAACAAGTCTTGATTCAGTAAATTGTTTATATGGAGAGATTGATGCAACATCAACGGACGGGAGCGGTTTTATTGCTGACATAAAATCCAAAAATATTAGCTTGAATGATTCAAATATATTGCTCTTTGGTTTGGGAGGAGCAGGCAAATCAATTCTGAAAGAGATTAAAACCACAAAAAACATATATGTTGAGAACAGAACGAAAGCCAAAGTAGAAGCAGCAATACAAAAAAATGAAAATATCAGGAAATACTTAGGAGAGCCAGTAGACTTATTCATTTCGTGTGCAGAAAAATTTGACTTGGAATCTATAACATTTATACAAAACATAAATTTTGCTCCTAATAGCTCAATCTATGATGTAAATTACAAGAATGAAACAAATATTGTTTTAGCTGAAATGGCAAATATAGATGAGTCTAGAACATATAATGGTCTTGGAATGCTAGTTGAGCAAGCAGCTGATAGTTTTGAACACTGGTTTGAACACAGACCAGAAACAGAAAATATAAAAAAAATATTATCAAGTGAGTGACTATAAATTCATAGCAGGAGCAATATGCCCATTATGCGGCGATATAGACTCCATTAAGCTTAAAAATGATGATTCAGAGATAAAATGCATTTCTTGCAATTACTCAAAACAAAAAGATGAGGAAGACATAAAATCCATAAAGATTATTAACGATTAAAAATAGTTATAATCTATTGGTTGTATTGCTCGACATTAACCCTATTTATAGTAGTATATGGCGTACATGAAGAACAAGCTAAAGCTACTTATTCTCTGCTTAATACCGTTTTTTGCATCTGCTGACTGGCTAGATATTAATATGCCTGTGGGTGTAACAGATATTAGTAAAGAAGTATTTGAATTACATATGCTCATATTTTGGGTTGTTGTTGGCATTGGAGTGGTAGTATTTGGCTTTCTTTTTTGGTCAATGTGGAAATACAGACGCTCAAATAACAAAAAGCCAGCAAATTTTACTGAAAACCATAAATTAGAAATAATTTGGACTATTGTTCCTACAGTAATATTAATACTCATGGCTATTCCTGCCTCAATGACACTAAAAAAAATATATGATCACGAAGCAGAAGAGGGCGGAATAGACATACAAGTTACAGGGCAACAATGGGATTGGAAATATAAATACTTAGATGAGTATGTTGATGAAAACAATACCAGAAATTTAAGTTTTGTTTCCACATTAATTACACCAGAAGATCAGTACAAACAAAACAGAGCCAAAAAAGATGAAAATTATTTGCTTGAAGTTGACAAGGCCGTTGTAGTACCGATTAATACTCCAATTAGATTTTTAATAACCAGTGAAGACGTGCTTCACTCATGGTATATGAGTGATTTTGCAGTTAAACAAGATGCTATTCCAGGCTTTATTAATGTTGCTAAAACAAAAATAAACGTTCCGGGCATATACAGAGGTAATTGCACTGAACTGTGTGGAGAAAGACATGCTTTTATGCCAATTGTTGTAAAAGCAGTAACGTTAGATGAATATCAAGAATGGTTACAATCTAAAAGAGAAGAGCATGCTGAGCTTGTGTATTTAACTGAAAAAGAATGGACTTTAGATGAGCTGATGGGCCAAGGAAAAGAGATATATGAAAAAGTTTGTTATGCTTGCCACCAACTAGATGGGAAAGGTATTCCAAATTTCTATCCTGCTCTTGCTGGTAGTGACATTGTGATAAATGACAAAGCAAGACAAATAGAAATTTTAATGGAAGGTGTGTATGGAACACAAATGAAAGCTTATAATGATGCTTTAAACGAAGTTGAAATGGCATCAGTCATTACTTATACAAAGTTTTCATGGGGCAATGATAAATCTGATTCTCAAGCAGAGTTAGTTATACCAAAAGACATAGTAGATTATAAAAACAAAGATACATAGGAGTTTATACAATGAGTGCAGTAGTTGAAAATCACGATCATCACGATCATCACGGGCCTCAAAAAGGGATTTGGAGATGGTTCACAACAACAAACCATAAAGATATAGGAACTCTTTATTTGTGGTTTAGCTTTTTAGCATTCCTCGTTGGGGGTGCCTTTGCTATGGGCATAAGGGCTGAATTATTTGAACCAGGTCTACAGTTAATGGACCCAATTAGATACAACCAACTGGTCACCATGCATGGGCTTATAATGATTTTTGGTGGAGTCATGCCAGCATTCGTTGGTCTAGCTAACTGGCTTATTCCTATGCAAATAGGTGCGCCGGATATGGCTTTACCAAGGATGAATAATTTAAGTTTTTGGCTATTGCCAACAGCTTTTGCAATTTTAATGTCAACAGCATTCATGGAGGGAGGAATGCCAGGTTTTGGATGGACATTTTACGCACCATTATCAACAGACTATGATAATGTCGCATTTTTTGTTTTTGCAGTCCACATAATGGGAATCTCATCAATAATGGGCTCTATTAACGTGATCGTTACTATTATGAACATGAGAGCTCCAGGTATGACTCTAATGAAAATGCCGCTTTTTGTTTGGTCTTGGCTCATTACAGCTTATTTATTAATAGCAGTTATGCCAGTTCTTGCAGGAGCAGTAACTATGCTACTGATGGATGCTTATTTTGGTACATCCTTCTTTGATGCAGCAGGAGGTGGTGATCCAGTTCTTTTCCAACATATATTTTGGTTTTTTGGACACCCTGAAGTATATATTATGATTTTGCCAGCCTTCGGAATCACATCACACATCATTTCAACATTTTCAAGAAAGCCTTTGTTTGGACATTCATCCATGGTTTATGCAATGGTTTCTATAGCTGTTCTTTCATTTGTTGTTTGGGCTCATCACATGTTTACTGTTGGAATGCCTTTAGCCGCTGAATTATTCTTCATGTGGGCGACTATGCTAATAGCCATTCCAACAGGTGTAAAAGTATTTAACTGGTGCGCAACAATATTTAAAGGGTCAATAACCTATGAAACGCCAATGTTATTTGCAATTGCTTTCGTTGTCTTATTTACAATAGGAGGGTTTTCAGGACTTATGCTGGCTATTACACCGGCAGACTTTCAATACCATGATACATATTTTGTTGTAGCTCATTTTCATTATGTGTTAGTGCCAGGCTCTGTTTTTTCAATTATGGCAGCAGTTTATTATTGGCTTCCAAAGTGGACAGGGAATATGTATGACGAAAAACTTGGAAAATTACATTTTTGGCTATCATTTATAGGGGTAAATGTTACCTTCTTCCCACAACATTTTGTTGGACTTGCTGGCATGCCAAGAAGATACGCTGATTACTCACTACAATTTGCTGAATGGAATGCGGTTTCATCTGTCGGAGCCTTCCTTTTTGGCTTATCCCAACTCCTATTTTTATATATCGTATTAAGAACTATTTTTGTTGGTAAAAAAGCAACTTCTCAAGTTTGGGAAGGTGCTGATGGGCTCGAGTGGACAGTAGATTCACCAGCGCCATACCATTCATTTGAAACACCACCCAAGATAAATGGCTAAAGGACCCTTTCAAAATAAAATTCTTCTTTGGCTGATTTCAGCAGTCGGAATTATGTTCTTTTTTTCATTTTTGTTAGTGCCTCTATATAACGTCTTTTGTGAAGTCACCGGCTTAAATGGAAAAATTTATGGACCTTCTGATTTTCTAAAAAAAGAAACTGATGTCAAACAAAGAGAAGTTAACATTAAGTTTTTATCAACAGTAAGTGGTTCAGCACCGGTTGTTTTTTATCCATCCACACAAAATTTAACAGTTATTACTGACAACCCTAAAGGAACAACTTATATAGCAGAAAATAAATCAAATAAAAGAATCACCGTTAGAATTGTGCCCTCAGTTTCTCCTGGGCTTGCCGCAGATAGCGTAAAAAAAATACAGTGTTTTTGTTTAGATGGAGACATAGTGCTTGAACCATATGAAAAACAAGAGTGGCAACTAAGATTTTTTATTGATTCTGATCTTAGAAAAAATGTAAATGATGTTTATTTATCTTATACTCTGTTTGAAAAAGACAGAGAAGAAATAATGGTGATGAAGCATGAGCACTGAAGTATCTGGACACGAAAAATATTACATACCTGAAAAAAGCTCAATACCTATTATATTTGCCGTTGCAACTCTATTAGTTGGTTACGGTGCAGCAAGCGCAGTTGTAGGAAATGGATTTACAATGCTATTGGTCGGTATGGTTGCTTTAGTGGCTACAATGGGATTTTGGTGGGCAGTAATAATAAGAGAGTCACAAGCAGGACTTGATACACCTGCATTAAACAATTCTTATGTTTATGGAATGGCTTGGTTTATTTTTTCTGAAGTAATGTTCTTTTTTGCTTTCTTTGGCGCGCTATTTTACATAAGAAGCTTTGCGATTCCATGGCTTGGTGGTGAAGGAGAAAAAGGACTAGCAGGCGAACTTTTATGGCCAGAATTTGAAGCAGCTTGGCCTCCAATGATTACACCTGATCAAGCTATGAATGGAGAAGGACAGGACGTAGTAACGGGGCCAGGTGAAAACATGTATCTTCATGGCTTTGATAAGGTTTTCTCTTGGTTGCCTTTATGGAACACAATTGTTTTATTAAGCTCAAGCGCAACAGTGCACTTTGCACACATTGCTTTAAAAGAAAACAATAGAAAAAGATTTAATTTCTGGCTAGGAATTACAGTAGCACTAGCTTTTATATTTGTAATCCTTCAAGCATTTGAGTATTACGAAGGTTATACACACTTAGAACTTGAATTATCATCTGGAGTATATGGAACAACATTCTATATGCTTACAGGCTTTCATGGAATGCATGTTTTGATTGGAGGAATCTTTCTTCTTACCCAGTTAACAAGATCAACAGGCTACAAACATTTTACAGATAAAGAACATTTTGGTTTTGAAGCTGCCTCATGGTATTGGCATTTTGTTGATGTGGTTTGGGTTTGTCTTTTCTTGTTTGTCTATATTCTTTAATCCCAAGGAACTGTGTTGCCAAGCTCGCCAGAGTAAACACCATAGATTATGAGAATCACTAAAATGACACCAAGAGTGACTCTAAACCCTAGACCATATAAAATTCGCTTTTTATTTGGGTTGCCTCTATCAGTAAATAAAAATACCAGACTTGAAGCAAGACTAATTAAAACCAATATAAGTAAAATAAGAATAGTAGTTTTTAACACTGAGATATTAAAACATTGAAAAGCTTTAAATTAAAGATATTAATTTTTGCAATTATTTTTGCTCCCATCACCTTCTCTTTAGGTGTTTGGCAAATCAACCGTGCAAATGAAAAAATAGAGATTCTAGAAAATTACGATAAACTTCTTCTTTCAGAATCACTATTACTAAAAAAAGATCATAAAAATTGGCAACCAATCAAAACATCGGGACAATTCAAGGATCTTGTCATATATGAAGATAATGCGACATTAAACGGTAAGGCTGGTTTTAAGATTTACCACTTATTTCAAAACTCTGACAATTCTTATATTTTTGTTCATAGAGGCTTTCTTGAAAGAAACACAATAAAAAATAATCTACCCATTGTAGATGTTCCTTTGGGCAATCATGATCTGAAAGGGAAAGTTCTTAAAAGAACTAGTAATAGCTTTATTAAAAATGTTGAAGAATCAGACTTAAGAATAATTCAGGAATTTGATCTTAATTACTTGAAAGAAAGATATTCATCATTAGAAAATATAGAAATCTATAACTACCTTTTTAACTTAGAAGAAGAAAATGAAATGAAATTCTCAGCAATTGAACAGCCAGTTAATATGAGTTCCAGTAAGCATATTGGTTACGCGATTCAATGGTTTGGTCTTTGTTTAGCATTAATAATTTTGACAATTTATGCTTACAGGAGAAAAGATGGATAGACAGTATAGACTAGCATTATTAATAATATTGATACCTCTTATTACTTTAGCTGCATCAACACTTACTTATTACTTTGGTTACAAGCCAAGCGAAATAAATGCTAATGGAACACCAATTGAACCTAAAATACAGACACAAAATTTAAATTTAATTGATGAGGATGGAAAAAAATTTAAATTTGTGCCAGGCAAATGGTATTTCGTGTATTTTGATGAATTTAATGATCATGCTTTAAGTAAAGAAAAGTACAACATGGCTAGAAGTTCAAAAACTACACTACGAAGAGAAAGCCATCGTTTAAGAAGAATGGTGATCTACAAAAACAAAGAAATGTTCAATCAAGCAAAAAGTTTAAGATCAGAATTTCCCCAAGTAATTTTTTTATATGATGAGAGCAATATATTTGAAGAAAATATTAAACAAAAAAAAATTGGTCCTGGTGGCCTTTCCGTTACAAGACTAAACAATCCATACATTAGTAAATCAATGTTTCTTGTAGATTCATATGCATTAGTTGTATGGGAGTTTAGTGATGATCTCACATTCAGCGACATATTTGAGGACCTTGAAGTACTTTTATGAATATTTTCTCAACAAAGTTTTTTGCAATTTTTGGAATAGTGTTCTGCTTCATAGTTATAGCCTTAGGAGCTTGGACAAGACTAGAGGATGCAGGTTTAGGCTGTCCTGATTGGCCCTTATGTTATGGCGAGTTAATTTTTCCTCAAACCCCTGAAGCAATTGAAGCAGCAAATAATAGATTCCCTGAAAATCCTGTAGACATTGAAAAAGTGATACCAGAAGTTGTGCATCGTTTTTTTGCAGCAGCACTAGGTTTGTTCGCAATTGCATTATTAACCATAACTTTCCGCGAAAAAAAATTAAGAGTTGAGGCCTTAATTTTGCTAGTTATTATAATTTGCCAAGGAATATTCGGTGCACTAACTGTGACACTCAAGCTGCACCCATTAATAGTTTCTACTCATTTATTTGGAGCAATGATAGTCGCCTCCCTATTTTTACTTATATATCTTAAAGCATCAAAAATCCAAGGATCTTTCACCTCATTAGTAAAAAACCGAAACTATATAGTTGTAGGTTTTATATTGCTTATATTTCAAATATTTCTTGGAGTATGGACTTCAACTAACTATGCGTCTTGGTCCTGTTCAGAATTTCCTACTTGCCAAGGAAGCGAGTTTTTTCCAAGTGTTCAATTTAGTGAAGGGTTTGATATATTTCAGCCAATTGGACCAAACTATCTAGGTGGTGAAATGACATATGAGGCAAGAACAGCAATTCACATAACTCATAGAATTGCGGCCATCTTTATAGCACTTTATTCAGTATTTTTAGCAGTAAAAATTTGGTCAGACAGCACAAAACGCATCGTAATATTTTTTATTTCTGCATTATTTCTCCAAATTGCATTAGGCATAAGCAATATATTCACCTTAGTTGCTGTATGGAATGGAGTTGCGCATAATTTGGTAGCAGTAACATTATTTTTAACTTTTGTGTTTATGATCTATTTTGCTTTTAGGAGAAACAATGAGCCTAGCTAGCTACTTAAATCTTTGCAAGCCAAAAATTGTTCTATTACTTACACTGACTGCATTTGTAGGAATGCTTATATCTGTAAAATTTTATGATAATTTCCTGGCTGGATTTGCTAGTTTACTTGGTTTTTCTTTTCTAGCAGGAGCATCTGCAGCTCTAAACCAAATATTTGATAGAGAAACAGACAAAAACATGAACCGAACAAAAGCTCGACCTCTAGCAACAGGAGAACTGTCATTGTTTAGTGCATTAACCTTTACAACAATATTGCTTTTTGTTGGCTCTAGCTTATTACTTTACTTCTCTAATTTGCTTACTTTACTCATAACGACTTTTGGGTTTATTTTTTACAGTCTTATTTATACGATCTATCTAAAATGGACTACTCCTCAAAATATCGTAATAGGTGGATTATCAGGAGCTTTGCCACCGCTAATAGGTTGGACAGCAGTAAATAATGATATCTCTCTTCTTCCTTTGACTTTAGTACTAGTCATTTTTTTGTGGACACCTCCTCATTTTTGGCCACTTGCCATAGATAGAATGGATGAGTACAAAAAAGAAGGCGTGCCAATGATGCCAATAGCAAAAGGAGTTTCAAGAACAAAAAAAGAAATGGTTATTTATGCCATATTGTTGCTAGCAGCTTCTTTGGCTCCATTTTTTTATGGGTTAACAGGATATTTTTATGTAACTGTAACCACCGCTTTAAATTTGTACTTTATATATTTATGTCTGGCTTACTTAAACGATAAAGATAACCAGCTTTCAATGAAAATTTTTAATTTCTCGGTAAAATACATGCTTCTATTCTTTCTAGCTACTTATATAGATTTTTTAATTTTGCTTTATGTCTAAAAATGCACTCACCTTTCTTCTATTCGGCCTAGTGGTATTTTTGGCGGTCTATTCCGTCTGGAGGATAAGTCAACCTAGGATCCTTTCTGTTGAGGAAATGAAAGTTAACGGTTTTACACTATTTGGCGAAACAGAACCAATAATAGATTTTAAGCTCATTGACCATAATGGTGATTTATTTACCAAAGCAAATTTAGAAAACAAAAAATTAAATTTCTTATATTTTGGCTACACAAGCTGCCCAACAGAATGTCCTGTAATGATGTCTGTGATGAGACAGCTTTATGACAAAATTGATACCACTGATGTTGCTTACTATCTAATAACTATTGATCCAGAAATCGATACATTAGATAGGCTTAAATCTTATGTTACAGGATTTAATTCCGAATTTATTGGATTATCTGGAGAAGATCATGAAATTGTTGGATTAGGGCATCAACTTGGAGTAAAAAAGCTTGCCCCTATGCAAAATCACATGAACCAAAGGATTATTAATCATGTGAATCACCTTATTGTAATTAATTCTGATGCACGAGTGGTAGGCATATTTAAGGATCAGTTTGAAAGTAGTGCTATGGCTTTAGTGGTTAAGTCACTCTTATACACTGAATGATTTACAAACTATACTTACGAGTCTAAGGTAAATTTTGTGAAGAAATTAATTGTAAGTTTTCTAACAATAGTTTTAACTGCTTGCGGCGGTGGAAGTGATGGAAGTTCAGAGCCAGAACCAATACCATCTCCAGCTCCTGGACCAACAACTGTTCCTCCAATAACTCCAACACCAGCGTCGAAAATTGATGTTGGAAATTCGTGGACAGGCGGATTTCAGTTTAATTTTAATAATACGACAAGCTTCGCAATAAATAGCCTTATAAATTCTCAGCAAGCTGAAGAAAGGTTTTATACAGAAAATGAAAACGAAAATAATACAAATCTTTCCGCATATACAGCCACGGGAAATGAGGATTTAGATGCCATTATCTCTGCAGAAGAAATTTTTATTGCTGATTTAGCTTACAATTCGGAAATTGATAGTTATTTTTTAATAACTGATCCAGATATTCAAGCAAGATTAACTGGAAACTCAGTTTCCTGGGGGGCTGAAGATTCAGAAGGGTGCTCAGTAATTAAAGTAGTTGCCCCAAGCTACCAATATGAATGTTTTTTTCCTTATTCTTCTGGCAGAGTAGAGCCGAAACTTAAAAGACTAGCTACATCTCTAGATTTTTCTAGAAGGACACTAGACTTTAATCCAGATGGATTTTCTATATTTAATGCATATTTAGCAAATTACAATCGAGATTTTCCACAAGATGTGAGTGGCGGCACAAATGATTCAGTAACTTTATTTAATAATGGTATTGAAACTTTTATAGCAACTCCAGATGGCTATCGAAATGAGGGCGCAGTATGGATGAACAATATAATATTCGTAACTTTTGATGGCCCTTGGTACTTAAATAATGGAGAGCTATATCAAAATCTGCCATATAAATATCATTTTTGGGATGTAAGTGATGACACACCTGTCCTAACACATGCTCTTGAATGCAGCTCAGCTCCAAGTTCAGCAAGTTATTGTGGCGATGATTTTTTTGGAATAATGGTTGAAGCTAACAACAAAGTTTACACTAAAGGCAGAATATTCTCTCAAACCAATTCTGGAACAATCAATATAACAGACACAGCAATAAAGATTCCAATTAAAGGCCCTGATAACAAATTATGGGCTGTAGTTAATGATAGTGGATATATAGAGTTCAATGAAGAATCAACTTTGATTGAAATTCAAGAAGTTATTAATGACGCTATTAATGTTTCTGGAGCTATAAAAGGAGTAGTCAATGACGGTAATTTGCCTATAGACGTTCAACTAAAAAGAAGTTCTGGTATTGCTCCAATTCAATATTCAGCTGTTAATCTTACAGACCAATACATAATGTACTTAAAAGCATTACCTCCAGAAGACCCAACATCATCAATTGAAGGAACAAGCTTTCCGTTAAGCACAAACATTGATCTAGGTGGAGGATATAAACTTGATCAAGATAACAATAGTAATGATATTTTAGTAATAACGATTCCCGAAAACTTACCTAATACTGAAGACCTAACAGTTAACTACATGGTAAATAACGATACAACAGACAAATCATTTACGATTGCTTATGAAACTATTTCAAATTTTAGAAACTCTGAATATTTTGGAAGCGCTGCAGAAGGATTGCTAATTTGGCCAACTCCTGAACCTCATAGAGAGGGCATATGCATCATGGACTTCATTAACAATAATGAAAAATGCGTGTCGTTTGATGAATATATGGTTTTATCTATGGACTTAGAACATAGAAGTTTTGGCCAGCGATTTGATGGCAATGAAGCTTATCCTAACCCTAATCATGCTTATAATTTACTTGGCCACAACCCTCCTGGAGTGCACTCAATACAGTTGATAGAAAATGAATTGTTAATTTATTTCAAAAACAGCAATCAAGATAAAACTGGAGGCACTCTTTATAAAGCTTCAGGGGACATTAATAATTTTATGCAAGATGGGCTAGCAACATTTACTGTGGCCCAATCAACAAATGCAGAAAGTGATTTTGAGCTAATTATGTCTTTAATTCAGGTTGAATAGAATTTTACTAAGTTATTCATTGATTAAAACTACTTTACCCATCACTTTTCTATTACCGATCATTTGAATGGCATCAACAGCTTTTTCCATTGGGAATGTTTCTGAAATAAGAGGTTTAATTTTACCTTCAGCTAACATTTCATTTATATCCGTAATATTTTGTTGATTGGTATCTGCTTCAAGACCAGTAAAACTTCCCCAAAAGACACCAACCAGAGATGCTCCTTTCAAAAGAGTTAAATTAATAGGTAACTTAGGTATCTGCCCAGCGGCAAAACCAACAACGAGATATCTTCCTTTCCAGCCAATAGATCTAAATGCAGGCTCTGTATAACTATCACCAATAGGATCATAAATAATGCTATAGCCGCCATGTGTGCTCTTAGATTTCAGTTCGGCAGCAAAAGCTTTTGATTCATCTTTATCTTTTGGCCCATCACCATATATCACAACGTCATCAACCCCATAGTCACGACAAATTTTGGCTTTCTCTTCAGTTGATACCCCAGCTACAACTCGAGCACCTTTAGCTTTAGCAATGTCTACAGCCGCTAAACCGACACCCCCCGAAGCACCAAGCACTAAGACTTCATCATGCTCTGTAAGTTGCCCTCTCTGCATCAAGGCATGATAACTTGTGCCATAAGCCATTTGATATGAAGCCGCCATTTCAAATGTAATGTCATCGGAAATTGGAAATACTCCAAACTCATGCGTACATGTTTCTTCAGCAAAAGCACCATAAGGAAGCATAAAAGAAACTCGATCACCTTCTTTAACACGAGTAACATTTTTCCCAACTTTTTTAATAATGCCTGCACCTTCATTGCCTGGAGCAAAAGGAACTTCAGGCTTAAATTGATAGAGGCCTTGCACAATTAAATAGTCAGGAAAATTCAAAGCTGCGGCCTTTATTGAGACTAAAACTTCATTATCTCCTGGTTCAGGAGACTCAATATCTTCCCAAACAAGATTCTCTACAGGCCCATATTCTTTACAATGTAAAATTTTCATTTAATTTCCTCTCTAAATTTTTTAATGAAAGTTTGAAAGTCTATATTATCTTGATTTTTAGCCTTTAGGTATTCCTTATCTGATAGTACACTTTCTTTTTGAAAGATATCTAAGATAGAATCAGGAATAGTAGTTTTGATCATTTGTGAATTTTTCAAAACATAACTAAGCATTTCATCAGAAGCTAAATCATCAAGTAATCGTGTAGCTAGAGGGTTTTCATTTCTAGAAAAATATTCAGAAAACATATCTTTTAGCTCAGTTTTAAGCTCTATTTTTTCTGCAAAGATTTGTAACTCTTCCAAAAAAGCATCAGTTAGCTCCTTAATGTCTGTTTCACCATCTTCCGCATTGAAATCATTTAATAAAGTACAATCTTGTCCAACTTCCGAAGCACGTCTTATATTTTCTTTAATCAAAATAGTCTCTGTTGGCTTTATTTTTGGGGATTCAGAAAGAGTACAGAATAAAGAAATCAATTCTAAGAATTTTATGTCTTCAATTGAGATTCCAATATCTGAATAAGGGTTTAAATCTATTGATCTAATTTCAAGGTATTCAATTCCTGAGCTCTTAAGTTGGTTGTATTGTCTTTCAGTTCTTGAAAATACACCTTTAGGCCTGATGTGATTATACAATTCGCTTTCCATCTGAATGGTGCCATTATTAACTTGTTGTTTTAGGTCTAACGAGATATCGCTAAACTTTTCATTTGGTGTATTTATATAGTTTTTAATGGTTTTGAGATATTCATCAAGAGAATTAAAAGTAATAAAGTTTTCATCCTGTTCTTCTGAGTAATAACCTAGTCTGCTTACTCTAAGGGAAGTAGATTTAGGCAGATAACAGTCCTCATTATTTAACTTATCAATGTTGAGATTTCTATCTTTAAGAAAAGATTTATGGGTAACAGGAGAGCAGCCAATCAATCTTAATACAAGAGGAAAAATTCTTAAAAAATTTCTACAGGCACCTAGATAAATGTCTGTTTTGCTTGCAGAGAGAGATTTTATTACAGAATCAGAAAAAGAAATATTGAAATGTATGCCAGCTGTGCTCTGCATTTTATCTCCATATCTATTTCTAAGGCCTAATCTATATAGATGCGCTAGTTTAGTGATATTAGAATCTCTATGAGGCGGCAATTTAATATATTTTCTTTTAAATCTTGGAGGCATAGAGTAGTTCCATAAAAGATCACCTTCTAAATTAGATTCAACATAACTATGAAGATACTTCAAGAATTCAAATAACTTTTGATTGCTTTCAAATGTCGGAGTAACAATTTCTAAATGAGATTCAGAGTAATCAAGAGTGATAAAACTATTAAAGTTATGTATGCCAAAGACAGTGGGAAAATCATTATTTGATATCTTGCCTTCTACATCAGATCTTAAATTTTCCTTTTCTAAACCTTTTATTGTTTTTCTATCAGAATTTAAAAAACTTGAGATTTTTTTTTGGCTGAATTCAACCGTAGTCATAGATTACCTTGGCCCTGCATCAATTATTTCTTGAGAAACATCAAATTTTCTGAAATTTTCTTTAAATTTCGTACACAATTTTTTACATTCCTCATCATAATCATCTGCAGATGCCCAACAGTCTCTTGGGTTGAGAAATTTCTGTTCAACTCCTTCAATTTCCTTTGGAACATTAAGGTTTAGCTTTTCAAGCTTTATAACATTATCAGTTTTTATTTTATTTTCCTGTATAGCATTAATGATTGCTCTTGTTACAGGAATAGGAAATCTATGCCCAACACCAAAACCACCACCAGTCCAACCAGTATTAACTAAAAAGACTTTCGTATTGTTTTTTTGTACCCTTTTAATCAATAAATCTGCATATATTCCTGCTGGTCTTGGGAAAAAAGGAGCTCCAAAACAAGTTGAAAAAGCAAAATCCATAGATTTTGTACTTCCTACTTCGGTTGAGCCAACTTTTGCTGTATAACCACTTAAAAAATGATAAGCCGCACTTTTTTCATCCAAAATACTCACAGGCGGCAACACTCCAGACAGATCACAAGTTAAAAATATTATGTTATCTGGCTCATTGCCTTGATTTTCTGGAACAGCGCCATCTATGAAGTCTCTTGGGTAGCAAACTCTAGTGTTTTCAGTATATTTATCGTCGTCATAGTCAGGAACACCCTTTTCATCAATTACAACATTTTCTAAAATGCTCCCAAATTTTATAGCATCCCAAATCAAGGGCTCATTTTCTTTTGATAGCTTAATGCATTTAGCATAACAACCACCTTCAAAGTTAAATACTGAACCATCACTCCATCCATGTTCGTCATCTCCAATTAGCGAACATTTAGGATCTGCCGATAATGTAGTTTTTCCAGTTCCAGAAAGACCAAAAAATAGTGTAGTTCTTTTATCTTTTGTCTGATTAGCTGAGCAATGCATTGGAAGGACACCCTTTTCTGGCAATAAGAAATTTTGAACAGCAAACATAGATTTCTTCATTTCTCCCGCATACTTCATTCCAGCAATTAAAACTTTCCTTTTGAGAAAATTAATAATTACACATGATTCAGAGTTGGTATGATCAGTTTCTGGATCACAGACATAGTCAGCAGCTGTCATTATTTCCCAAGTTTCTTTCTCTTCTTCATTAAATAATTCCGGAACTATGAATATTAGTTTTGAGAATAAGGAATGCCATGCTTTTTCAGACTTAACTATTACAGGAATATAGTGATCACTATTAGAGCCAACATGTACTTTAGATTCAAAACAATCTTTGTTATCTAAGTAATCTGTAACTTTATTCCATAAATTTTCAAAATTTTCGGCATCAAATGGAATATTTACATTGCCCCAATCAATTTTGTCTGAAGTGCTATTCTCCTGAACTATAAAACGATCACTTGGGCTTCTACCAGTTCGAGTTCCAGTTAATGCCAAAAATGCACCTGTGTCGGTAAGTTCACCTTCACCATTTGCAATTGCCTTTTCAATTAATTTTGAATTATTTAGATTAAGTACGCGTGACATTAGTTATATTTATGGCCCTTTAAAATAATTAGAAGGTATCTTATCAACATTAAACTAATCATTGAAGCAAAAAATACCGTTGACCATTCAGCAATATTAAGACCAAAAAGAGACCAAGATTCCTCAGCACACTTCTGGCTGCCCTGAAAAACTTTTGACAATGCCTCAAAAAACGAATTCGTACCAAACAAGATATAGAATGGGGTATCACAAAAACCACCACTAGGTAATTCCGATAAATTTTGAAGGTAAATCTGTCTGCCACCAGCAGAAATCCCAAAACTAAGAGCCAAAAGGCCTAAAATATCGAAAATAAATTTAAATTTTGGCACAATCATTTTAATTAAAAATATAAAAAAGACGGCCTGAGCTGAATATTTTTGTAGTATGCACAAATTACAAGGATCTAAACCAACGATGTTTTCAAGATAATACTGTCCACCAACAACAATTGCTGCGCAAAAAGTTATAAAAAAATCTAGATAGTTTTCAAAAAATACTTTCACTATTAAGTATTATATATATAAGTTTTTATGATATTTAAACCAGATGTAATTTTAATTGATGGATCGTCATACATCTATAGAGCATTTCATGCTTTGCCACCACTGACTACATCCAATGGTAAGCCAACTGGAGCAACGCGTGGAGTAGCTTCAATGTTGCGAAAACTTATTTCTACATATCCAGGAATACCAATGGTCATGGTTTTTGATGCGAAGGGCCCAACTTTTCGAAGTGACTATTATCAAGCGTATAAAGCAAATAGACCATCAATGCCAAATGAATTGAGAGTGCAAATTGATGACATTAAAAAACTTTCCGAATTATTTAAATTTTCATTACAAGAAGTATCAGGTGTTGAAGCTGATGATGTAATCGCCTCACTTGCCGATAAGTTCGGCCAAAAACTAAAAGTTCTAATTTCTTCTCCTGACAAAGATCTTACTCAGCTTGTAAAAAAGAATGTTATCCAATATAACTCCATGTCTAATGAATTCTTTAATGAAAAATATGTTGAAGAAAAGTTTGGAGTCCTTCCAGAAAAAGTTGCTGAATTACTGGCATTGGTTGGAGATAAATCAGACAACATCCCAGGAATTACTAAAGTTGGAAACAAAACAGCATCAAAATGGCTTAATCAATATGGAAATATTGATAATTTAGTTGCTAAATCTGGGGAAATAACAGGAGTGGTAGGAGAAAATTTAAGAAAAGAAAAGGATATTTTACAAAGAAATTTATTTTTAGTGTCGTTAAAGAAAGATTTAGATTTAAACCTTGAGATTGATGACTTGAGTGTCCCTGAAGCTCTTAATAATGATTTGAAAGATTTTTATCAAAGTCTTGAGTTCAACTCATTTATAGAAGAAAGAGCTGAGAAAAAAATATCAAAGAATTATAGAGCATTAAAAAATCTTGAAGAATTGAAAGAAATTGAAAAAAAACTAGATAAATCTAAATATTTTGCTTTTGATACAGAGACAACATCATTATTAGCACACGAAGCTGAGCTTGTTGGTTTTTCTTTTGCACTTCAGGCACATGAAGGATTTTATATACCAATAAGACATAACGAACAAACAGAATTAAACCCTGAAGAAGTTACAAATTGGCTAAAAGAAGTTCTTGAACGTAATGAGAACAAAATTATTGGGCAAAATCTAAAATATGATATTTCTGTACTACAAAAATACGATATAAAAATTAAGAAATTTTGTGCCGACACAATGCTAATGTCATATGCAATTAATAGCACAGCTACAAGACATAATTTAGATTCTTTAGCAGATCATTATTTAAGTATCCAAACCATAAAATATTCTGATGTAATGGGTAAAGGTGCTAACAAATATAAAGCTTTCAGTGAGGTACCAATTAAAGAGGCAACAAATTATGCAGCTGAAGATGCAGATATTGCACTTCAACTCTATGAAAATTTTAAAGAAAAGCTCGATGAAGAAACTAATAATTTACTTCAAGAAATTGAATACCCTTTAGTGCATGTTCTGATAGACATGGAGAATAAGGGAGCACTTATTGACACAAATCATTTAATGAAACTATCAAATGATTTTGGCTCAAAACTAATTAACCTCACCCAAAAAATTCATAATGCATCTGGAAGTGTATTTAATATTGATTCGCCAAAACAACTTAGTGAGATTCTTTTTACTAAGTTAAAAATAGAGACAAAAGGACTAAAAAAGACTTCGACCGGCTACTATTCAACATCTGAATCAGTTTTACAGAAATTATCAGAAAACAATGAAATTGTTAAAGATATATTGGAATACAGAACACTAGCAAAATTAAAGAATACATACACTGATAAAATTTCTGACATTTGTGATGCAAATTCAAGAGTGCATACTTCGTATCATCAAGGAGTAACTTCAACAGGAAGACTATCCTCGTCAGACCCTAATTTACAAAATATTCCAATTAGGACGGATGAAGGCATAACAATAAGAGAAGCATTTATTTCTCCAAGAGGTATGAAACTTTTGGCTGTTGATTATTCACAAATTGAACTTAGACTCATGGCACATTATTCCAAAGATCCAATAATGCTTGATTCATTTAGAAATAATGAAGATATTCACAAAAGAACAGCTTCAGAAATTTTTGGTGTTGAAATATCTGATGTGGATAGCCAAATGCGCAGAAGAGCTAAAACAATAAATTTTGGCTTATTGTATGGAATGAGTTCATTTGGCCTTTCTAACCAATTAGAAGTTTCAAGAACAGAAGCTGACATTTTTTTAAATAACTATTTTGAGAGATATGCAGCTGTTAAAACATTCATGATAAATACAGTTGAGCAAGCAAAAAAAGATAAATTTGTTAAAACTTTATATAACAGAAAAATACATGTACCAAATATAGAGGCTAGTAATTATATGATGAGACAAGGGTCAGAAAGAGCAGCCATTAATGGGCCTTTACAAGGCAGCGCTGCCGATATTATAAAAATTGCAATGATAAATATCCAAAATTGGATAAATAAGAGTAAATCCAATGTAAGAATGATACTTCAGGTTCATGATGAATTAATCTTCGAAGTGCCGGATCATTTTTCCGACGAAGATATAAAACCTATTATTGAAATTATGGAAGAAACAACAAAAATAAGTGTTCCACTAAAGGTTGAATATGGCTTTGGGTCTAATTGGAGAGAAGCACATTAATCTCTTTTCTAAAGTTAATTATGCTTTCTTGATTTTTTGTAGATAGAGAGATTACATCTGTATATTTCTTTTTAAAAAAAGATTCAGCCTCTATTCTTTTCTTCTCACTTACTTTATCTACTTTTGTTAGAACAACTGTGAAAGACAACTTCAGGTCAATTAGCATTTGAACCATATGCAAATCTGACTCTCTCATTGGGTGTCTTATATCAGTGAATATAAACACACCAATAAGGTTATCTCTAAACTGAAAATATTTCGGAATTTCATTTGCCCATTCTCTTTTTTGTAATTTTGAGACTTTTGAGAAGCCATAACCAGGAAAATCAACAATATAACCATTAGGACATTTAAAGAAATTGAATAATTTTGTTTTTCCTGGAGTCTTACTAACTTTTGCTAGCCTTTTCTTGTTTGACAAAGCATTTATAGCTGACGATTTTCCAGCATTTGAAGCCCCTACAAAAGCAATTTCCTTTTGAATATGCTCAATGCACTGATCATACATGGCAGCACTTGATACAAACTCAAAAGTTAAATTAAATTTCATTTATAAATTATAACTAACTTGTTATATAATCCTTATCGCATGTACAAGTTAGCAATAAAACAAATCACTAAAATTTTATTTTTATTTATTTCTTTTAATATACTCGCTCAACCTCAATTAAATAAGGATTACGAATTAATACCTGAAGGTTTAGTTAAAGAAGAAGGCATAACAGAAATTTTTGGTTATTGGTGTCCTGCATGTTTTTCTTTTGAAAGCACTGTTCAGGAAATAAGAGAGAGACGTCCAGATATTAAAATTAATCAAGTTCCAGCAGGGGATGAAACCATAGCTAGGCTTTACTATGCAATTCAAGCACTAAACCTAGGTGAAGAGGCCCATATGAATGTTTACAGGGACTGGCAATTAAAGAAAAAGCGTTTTAGAAGAGAGTCTGACATCTCTTCTTTTGCTAAAAGACATGGATATAATGTAAAAAAATTTATGGATGCCTTTAATTCTTTTGGAGTTGGATTAAAAGCAAAGAATGCTTTGAGGCTGGGGAAAAAACTTAGTGATGCTGGTGTATTTGAGGGCGTACCAACAGTAATAGTAAATGGAAAATATAGAGTAATTAGAGGTAGAGATGTTGAAAAAAACATACAAAACATTATCTATTTATATGACAATTAATTACAAATGAAAAAAATTATATTTTGCTTTACTACAATTTTCTTTTGTTTGATTTTTTCTTCAGATCCTTATGAAGATGAAGTTAGAAAAAGACTTGGACTTCTAAAAAATAAGCCTGCAGTTGCAATGCCAACTTCTACGTCAGAAAATGAAGTATCAAAGGGAAGATCAGGGGAGATTGTTTATAACTTAGGTTGTGCTGCATGTCATACTGCAGGATTAGCAGGAGCACCAATGCTTGGAAATGCTTCTCAATGGGCAGGCAGAGTAGAAAAAGGCATTGATACTTTAGTTAACAATTCATATAACGGATATAATGCAATGCCAGCTAGAGGTTTGTGCATGGACTGTACACGAGAAGAAATTCAAAATTCCGTGCAGTTTATGCTTGATGCTTTAGCTGCGGATTAAACCTTTTCTTCTAACTTTTTTACTCTTCTCTCGAGCGAATCTATACGCTCTAAAGCTCTATCAAGCTCATCTTTTTTTATAAAGCCTGACTCTTTCATAAATTTTTCTAGAGCAGGCTTTACCATTTTTTCCATTCCCTTCAAATCTTTTCCCATTCCAAACGGATTAAACATAATTTTTCTCCAAAATAAAGTTCTTATTTATTGTTTCATAGAGATCTTTCCATGATTTAGCTTGTAAATCACATGGAAATATCTCATCCCATTTATTTCTATCACAATTGAACCATATGGTATTGAAATTGCAATTTCTAGCACCTCCTATGTCATTAACTGGACAGTCTCCAATATGAAGAGCTTCATCAGCCAGACAATTAGCAAGTTCTAAAGCTTTAACAAAGTGTGGAGGAGAAGGTTTGTTGCTGCCAACATCTTTTGAGCAAATGCTAAATTTAAAAAATTCAGATATTCCTATAATATCTAAATCAGCATTCCCATTTGAAAGTGTTCCAATCATAACTTTTCTATAAAGCCTCTCAAGAATTTTCTTCGCATCTGTATACAATTGCACTTTATTCCTTACTTTAAAAAACTCATTAAAGCTTTCATTGCTGTAATAAATTGCATCAACACTATCAAGACCACTTCTAAGTAAACTCTCTTTAATTATCTCTTTTCTAAAGCTTGTTAAATCATTTTTTAACGAAGGATTTTTCTCTATGAGGTCAACACGAACTCTACTCAAAGACTCTTCACTAAATTCTTCTACAAGATTTGGAAATTTAGCAAGAATGAAGCTTAACCATGCATTCTCAGCATCAACTATAACCTTTTTGTTAGGCCATAAAGTGTCGTCTAAATCAAGTGTTATTAATTTTATTTTCTTTCTTGGCATGAGGATGTGATTTATCGTAAATTTTAGCTAATTGTTGGAAGTTTAATTTAGTGTAAATTTGGGTTGTGCTCAAGCTGCTATGACCCAACATTTCTTGGATTGATCTTAAATCTCCACTTGATTCAAGAATATGAGTAGCAAAACTATGTCTTAACATATGAGGATTAACAGGAGGCATTCCTTGACTAACTGATAGATTATAAAGTCTTTCTTGCATTGCTCTTACGGAAATTCTCTTTCCATATTTATTCGTAAAAAGCGCATCTATGTCAATATCCATAGATTCTCTTACTGCTAACCACTCTCCTATAGCTTCACGAGCAAATTTACCGACTGGCAGCATTCTTTCCTTCTTTCCCTTTCCCATAACTTTAATGAAACTAAAATCTGATTCAAAAGAAGAGATATCGATATTAACTGCTTCGGATACTCTTAGTCCAGATGAATAGAGGAGTTCAAGAAAAGCCTTATCTCTAAAATCAGAAGGAGTTTTTGGAACAAAAGATAACAATTTTTCAACATCTTCAGGTGTAAGAGCTTTTGGTAGCTTTTCTTCAACTCTTGGGGACTGTATCCCATCAAATGGATTAGACTCCAGCATTTCATTTTTATACATGTATTTATAGAAATTTCTTAAAGAAGATATATTCCTTTGAATCGATCTATTGCCTAACCCCTTCTTGCGCAAAAAAATTAACCACTGAGTTAAAGTTGCTGGCAACAAATCATAAGGATCAGCTTTAATTTCTTCAAGAAAAAATAAGAAGCGATTTATGTCTCTTTCATAATTTGAAATGGTATGCTGAGAATAATTTTTTATTCTTAGAAATTCTTTAAGTCTTTCTTTTAAATCATTCATTAAAGTCTGATGATGAGAGTTCTCCCTCAAACTCTAGTTCATAAGCAGCTGTAGATAATAAGATTTTTTTGCTTTTAAATAAAATCACAGAGTCTCCACCTTCTGAAGAGAATTTGAATTCTTTTTCATTTGTATCTAGTGATAAAGCATAGGCTGTAGCTACAGTTCCTGAGCCACAAGACTTAGTTTCTCCCACTCCATTTTCATAAGTTCTAATATTAATCATATCCTGAACTCTTTGGAAAATATTTAAATTACAATTTGAAGGCAGACCAAATTCTTTGGCCTTTTCAATAAAACTTTTATATGAATTTTTCAAATTCTCATTAGCCAAATCATTCGACTCCTTGACTATATGAAAATTTCCAAAATCTACATAATAGAAGTCTTGTATTTTCTTGCCTTCGGGCATTTTGC
>CEVN01032771.1_pt1 | contig 29066 bp, 28 predicted proteins | sample 427041 | NCBI WGS metagenome assembly CEVN01 (sample SAMEA2623463, study PRJEB7988) | marine metagenome | biome: marine biome (ENVO:00000447); feature: surface water layer (ENVO:00002042); material: "saline water (ENVO:00002010), including plankton (ENVO:xxxxxxxx)" | depth 5 m
GCCTTACGTTAGTTTTTTAGATCATATCTTAGTAACAAATACATTAGTGCCTAGATATTCAACTGGCTTTGAAGTATCTACTATTAATATGGGAGGCTATATGGGAGGATATGATATATATGAGAAATTAATTTCTGACCACCTTCCTGTTTTACTCTCATTCTAAATTTCTAACCATTTAATCATTTTATATTATTAAATTAAGTTGTATTTAATATGATAATTGTGAACTACGATATGTATAGAAAAATATTTATTTTAACCTTAATCAGTTTTAATTTTTTTTGTTTAGAAAATAATTATAGTGATTTGCAATCTATGCTATTAGATATCAAGCCATTTGAACATGAAATAGATTATGGGTTTTTAAATGCTGAGCATCATAATGAGAAAATTTCTAACATCACTTGGTTTGATGAGGATAGTATTAAATTCACTAAAATTTTTCATTATGATAATGATGATTTAGTTTTAATTACAGAACTTAGAGAATCACGTATACTTAAAGAATTCCATTTTACTAATCATCCTATCACCGAAAGATTTATTCAGTACCTATTTGGAGAAAATTTTTTTACAGAACAAAATTATATTACTGAAGTTGAGTATAATATGTCTAACCTACCAACTTTTTATAAATTCAAGTCTGGTAGTAATCAGTATTTTGGACACATTATAATAAATTATAATAGAGATAATCAGATTATTAGAGAAGCTTGGTTCCAAGGGAAAAAGAAAATAGTAGAATTTTAACATAAGGTGTGATTTTAATGAGGATTAAAAAGAAATTAGCTAATCAGATTAAATATTTTTTATGCTTTATTTTATCTGTTAATTTAATTTATATGCAGTCAGAACAACCTTTTCCTCCTCTTGAGCTTGTCACAATTCCAACAGCAGGAACATTGCCTAAAGGCTCTTATACATTAGAGGCATTATTAGTGAATGATGGTGGTATTTTATCAAAAATATCTGTAGGGATTTCAGATAACTTTTGTATGGGATTATCTTATGGGTTGCAAGATTTTATTAGTGAGAAAGAACCTTCTGTAAATAAGCCAATGCCTGAAATCCAAATTAAATATAGAGCATATAGTGAAACTACAATTATGCCAGCAATTGTAGTTGGCTTGGATACCCAAGGCAAGGGAAGGTACATTGAACGAACTGGTATATATGGTCAAACAAATTTTCAAAGGTATGAACAAAAAGCTTGGGGCGTTTATGTAGTGGCAAGTAAGAATTGGAATTTACTTGGAAACCTGGGAGTGCATGTTGGTTTAAATAAAAATACATGGGAAACAGATCCTTATCATAGTGATGACTCTGATACAATTTTTAAAGATAAAGATCTTAATTTGTTTTTTGGTATTGATAAAGAAATTAATAGAAGTTTTTCTTTTTTATTAGAATATGATACGGCTATTAATGATTACGACCCTGATTACAACCCATCACCTAGTAATGATTTGTTTGGTGAAGGATGGGGGTACTTGAATGCTGGTATCCGCTGGACTATAGGAGAAAATATGATGGTTGAAATTGATTTTAATGATATTTCTAAAAACTATATTAATAATCAGTTAACCGATGAAGAGAATCATTATGCAAATAGAGAGCTGAAAATCATTTATTTTGAAAGATTTTAATTGTTAAGGAAATATAATTATGAATTATTTTAAGTATTTACTTGTTTTATTAAGTTCAATTGTTTTTTCATCTGTAATAGAATCAATTGATAATTATCAAGAAGATAGTAATTTTGATAAAGCTTTAGAAGTTTCTCTAGATTACTATACATCAAATAAAGACGATGTAGAAATTCTTTGGCGTTTAGCTAGAGGTTATTTTGATTTAGCAGATCAGACCTCTGATGAATTAGTGAAAAAAGAAAATATAGATAAAGGTCTTCCATATGCAAAATTAGCTTTAGATATAAATTCTTCTTCAGCAAAAGCAAATCATTGGTATGCAGTAATGATTGGCCAAAAAGGTATTTTAGAAGGGACAAAACAAAAAATATTAAATTCATATGAAGTAAAAAAATATTGTTTAAAAGCTATAGAAATTGATCCTAGTTATGATGGTAGTCTTCATGTAATGGGTAGATGGTATTATAATGTTGCAGATTTATCATGGCTTGAACGAACAATAGCTAGTGCAGTATATGCAGCTCCACCAAAAGGCTCGTTTGAAGAAGCTATTGATTATTTCAAGAAAGCTATAGAGGTTAATCCAAAAGATATTAGACATTATTTATGGCTTGGAAAGTCTTACTATGCAAATGGAGAAGATAGTAAAGCAAAAGAAATATTAACTAATGCAATGGCTATTGAAGTGAATAATCAAGGTAGTCGTATCCTTAAAAATCAAGTTAAAGAACTGTTATCTAAAATATAAATTGGACACAAATTCATTTACAGATTTGATTAAACAGAAATGTTTAGATGTTGGATTCTCAAAATCTGGTATCGCACCAGTTCAATACTATCAAGAAGATAAAATACATTTAGAAAAATGGATTGATAATGGGTATCACGCTTCTATGAATTGGATGAAAAATAATATAGAAAAAAGAACCAACATATCAAACTATTACCAAGATTCAAAATCTGTTATATCTGTTGCAATAAATTATTTTACTGGCAATTCAACTGAAGAATATACTGCACCATTTATTTCTAACTATGCTTTGGGAAAAGATTATCATATAATAATTAAATCTAAGTTAAAAATTTTATTAGAAGAAATTCAAAAAATTGATAAAGATATTGTAGGTTATTATTGTGTTGACACATCACCTATAATGGAAAAAGCATGGGCCCAAAGAGCGGGTATTGGATGGATTGGTAAGCATACTAATTTAATTACTCGAGAATTTGGATCTTGGGTTTTTCTTGGTGAATTAATTATTAATAAAGAGTTATCCTATGATTCTCCATTTAGTACAGATTTGTGCGGTACATGCAATTTATGTATAGATGAATGTCCAACAGACGCAATTGTAGAACCTTATAATTTAGATTCAAACAAGTGTATTTCTTATGTTACAATTGAGCATAAGGGTGATTTTGAAGAAAAAAATATGATTGATTTAAATGATTGGATATTTGGATGTGATATATGTCAGGAAGTATGTCCATGGAATATTAAGTTTTCTGAGTTTTCTAATGAAAAAGATTTTTTTGATAGATATTCTCTCAAAGAAAAAGATTATAAATTTTGGGAAAATTTAACTGAAGAAGAATTTAGGAAAATATTTAAAAATAGCCCCGTAAAACGAACTAAATATTCAGGATTAAAGAGAAATATATCCGAGGCAAAACATAAGTAAGAGGTGTAGATGATTGATTTAAATGAAATATTAAAAAACTTTAAAGGTATTGCTCCAATTTTTCCACTACCTAATTTTGTAATGTTCCCTAAAACAGCATATAGCTTTAATATATTTGAGCCTAGATATAAAGAATTGGTTAGTGATATTTTAACTGAAGATAAATTTTTTTGTTCTGCTCTTTTAAAAGAGCCTAATACAAATGAAAACCCTATTTTTCATTCTCACGGTACCCTTTGTTATATTATTGAACATAAAGAAATGGATAATGGTAATTATAATATAATTGTTTCTGGAATAAATAAAGTCTCTATAGAAGAAATAGAATCTAACTATTCATATAGAATGGTTAAAATGAAGCTGCTTAATGATAATAAAACTATTATTGAAGAACAGTTAAAAAGAAAAAAATTAATTAATAAGTTTATTTCATTAGTCACCTCAAATGAATCAGAGGCAATAGAAATAAAATCACTAGATACTTCATTTATATCAACTGAAATGTTAACCAATTTAGCGTGTTTAGTGTTACCATTAGAAAGTAGTGATAAGCAGAAACTACTAGAACTTAATGATGTTGATTTGAGATTAGATGTATTATGTCAGTTTATGGATAGTGAATTGAAAGTAGAAAGTGATTTGCTGAATTTTAATCAAATTATACCTACTAATATTAGATGGAATTAATTATTATTATTCTATAATAAAATCAATAGATTCTGAATTTATAATTCCAAATGAACCAATTATCACTTCATTCCCACTTCTAAGATTACTTCTTTCAGGATCTTTTAAATCAAGCTGTGAAAAATAATAATTTTTATAACCATCTGAGAAAGTTAACATTTCATATCGATAGCATCCTCTATCAAAAGAACTGTTCGATACAACAACTTCTTCATTTGTATAAATAACTGGAGTATTAGGATACGGAGGAAAATGATTCGTTGTTTCAGATGGCGGATATGCAACAGCTGGATGTCCATGATAATAATACCATGAATCTTCTTCGTCAGATTCATCATCGCACGAATTTCCAAAGGGGTCATTATACTGAATTGCTTGATACCAAACTGAAGTTGATATATATGTAAGACGATTATCACAATCATTACATATTGAAAATGTTTGCTGCTCATCTAATTCAAACTCATTAGTTTTTAAGCAATCATGAATTTCACTCTCACTCCCGATTGCACATGAACCAATAGCATCTTCATTTACATCACTTTCATCTACAAATACTACAGGATATGGAATTTTTTCAGGCTCTTGACTTGTAATGATTTTTCCATCACAATCTATATAAAGTTCATAGGATTCTTCCATCGCCTCAAAAAAACCTGGGCTACAGTTATCTGGTCTCCAGGCTCCGTAATCGTATGACAGATCATCTAAATCTTCTTGAGTTAATACTATTTGATCTCCTATTTCACATCCACTACCATTAGCAAACCCGATTAGGCCTGCAGCATTATACATTGATCCAGCATTTTCATCGAATTTAAATTGACATTCTTCATTCTCACTGCGAGTAATTTTAACTAAACAATCATCATTGGTTAAATGAATGTCACTTTGTTCTGTTATTTCCTCTAATTCGTCAACATTTGGTTCTCCGCAATCAGGTACCCCATTTCCTTCGCCTTCACTTGGTTCAGTTAAACATGGACTATTTTTATCAGATAATTCCTCTGCCTCACAATTTTCATTTTCATCTGTAGGGTCTCCTGGTAATCCATCTATTCCAACATCATTAATAATCTCCCAATTAAAATCATATTGACTACTATTACATTCTTCTTCAGATAATTTATCAAGTATACATATATAGTCACCAATTAATGTAGCTGTCCATTTTCCACCGACATTATCACAGTCTGCTTCACTTCCAGGGCATCCTTCTAATGGAAATCCACCATATTGCCCACATACACATCCGCTACCTACCCAATTGGAATTATCATCTATACAATCAAATAAACTATCATCTGTAATTAAGATTGATTGATCTATCCTTATAATAGCAGTATCTTTATGAGGTAAGATTGAAGCTTCAACTCTAATTTCTCTTTCATAATCAGAGTAATCTTCTGAAAAATCTGTAATACTCAATTCTTCTACACAAGAAAACAATAAAATTGATAATAATATAAAAATATTTTTATAATTCAAGACTAACTCCAAATGTAAAAATTAATGGGAACATACTAACAGCAGAGACTTTTGATGGTGATGAATAGTGATTCCAATTATAAAATAATACATTAAAATTATTTGTTAGATTTATAATTTGAAATTTCCATTGTGCAGGATTTTTAAATATTTTTCCACCTTTTGTGAAGCTTATATCCGTTCGAAAATACATTGGATATTGAGCGCTATTTCTATCACCATACAAATTAGTTAAATATAAATATGGATTTTCTAAACTGCCATATTGCTCGACAGATTGACTGAAAACTTTTCCAATAACTGGAGTATAAGGAGCCCCACTTGTTAATGTCCCAGTTAAACCAAAATCCCATTTCTTTTTAGGTGATAATTTGTAATTCAGTACAAAGTTTAAAGCATGAGGTTTATTATAGTTAGATTTGTATTTTTCAGAATCACTAACTTCTCCATTTTGGTTTAAGTCGACTTCTCTTGTTATATCAGAAAATGAGTATCCAACCCATCCATTTAATCGATTCGTATTAAATTGATATAGTAATTCTATTCCTTTTGCAGTTCCTATTCCAGATGAAAAATAAGAATCTTCATCTATAGGGTCTGCAACTAAACTTAAATCATAAACTGTACTGTATGGTTTATAGTATCCTTCTATAGAAATTGTATTCCCATTTGAGATCCAGTATTCTGCTCCAATAACATAATGCTCATTTGATTGAGGAGCTTTACTCTCACCTACAGCTTGCCAAAAATCAACTAATCTTAATAATTGCTCTTCTTGGTTAATTGTAAACATGAACTGAGTAAATTTACCCCACATCATTTTGAGTGCAAGGTCAGGAATAATATTGTATTTCAAACCAATCCTAGGATCAAGAATATAATTGTTATAATACGATGATTTTGATAATCTCATGCCAATATCAAGTGATAGATTAGAGATTGGTTTCCATAAGTTTTTAATAAAAGCACTAGAAATATTAGGTGTATCTATTTTTGAAGCTGTTTGTGTTCCTGCAAATTCTTCAGAGTATGCCATATTTAAAGTTTTATACTCCCAGCCTAATTCAATATCGTAATAATCAGATATAAATAATTTATAATTTTGATTTAGAGTATAGTCTTTTACGCTATTAATTAGAATGTATGTTAAATCTGGGGCATAGCCAACTTCGACTTCTTCTCCTAGACTCTCCTCACATTCATCTATTGTTTCCTGATTTATGGTTGTAAAATCTACTTCAAAACCAACATCAAATTGATATTTTGTTCGAGAAATCATTGTTTCAACAAAGTAATTTGAATTTGGGTAATATTTCCATTCAAAGCTATTTGTCGAATTAATCCAATCCCAATCAAAGTTAACTTGTGGAAAATCTTCAGCTGTAATATTTACAAAAAGATTATCAGAACCATTAAACTGACTATATATAAACTTATGATATTTTATTGGAGATGTTTGAATTTTAAAATGAGTATCCCAAAAGTAATAATCAAAAGGACTTGTTTCATCTCTAGAACTATAATATGCTTTAACAAATTGATCAAAGTAGGTCCGTCTTCCTGAAAAAATCCATGATCCTTTGTAAAGAGGTCCTTGAGCTGAAACTTTTGATGATAGTAAGCTCACATCTAAGTTTATATCGTTATAGTCCCAATATTTTTTCATTCCCCATCCCTCTGGTAATCGCCCTTCTTTAGAATTCCCTTCTTTTGAAGTGATAGATAAAACAGATGAAAGCCTATTGCCATATTCTGCAGGGAATCCTCCAGCTAAAAACTCTGTATCTGATATTAAATCTGCATTAAATGTTGAAAATATTCCTCCAACATGATAAGGGTTGTATATCTGAGTACCATCTAGAAGTACTAAATTTTCATCAGGGCTTCCACCTCTAACAATTAAAGCTGCATTAAAATCATTAGCAGAGCTTACACTGGGAAGATTTTGTAGGGCTCTGAAAACATCAGATTCTACAAATGCTGGAATCATTTTAATTTCTTCAGATGTAATGTTTATTCTACTAACTTCCACTTTCTCATTAAACCTGGTCCTTTCTGATGAGACACTAACCTCATTTAAATCAATAGCTTGAGGCAATAGTAATACATCTAATCTTATGTTTTCTTGATCATCAGAATTACTAATAATAATTTCTTTTTTGAATATTTCATATCCTATAGTAGATATAGTAAGAATATAATCTCCAGCTTCTAATCCTGTAATTATAAAATATCCATTTATGTCAGATGAAGCTCCTTTGACAATCTTATCAGACCCTAATTTTGAGATAAATGTATTTGAGAATGGCACTGGCTCGCCGTTTGAAGAGTCTTTAACAAATCCTGATACATTATATGACAACAATGATGAAGACAAAAGTATGGTAAATAAAAAATATTTATAATAAACGTTTTGCACGTTTTAATTTAGGTAGGTGTTATTTAAAAAGCAACAATAAAAGGTAAGTAGAGTATGACTTAAAATTTCTTAGTAAATTAATTTTTTTCTAAAGGCAGGATACTTACTTGTTTTCTTGTTTTTCCTTTTCTGTGGAATTTAACTTTTCCATCAGTTAAGGCAAATAATGTATCATCTTTACCTATAGATACATTCATTCCTGGAAAAATTTTTGTACCTCTCTGTCGAACAATTATTGATCCAGCTGTAACTGATTGACCATCAGCAGCTTTAACACCTAAAAAATTAGGGTTACTATCTCTTCCATTTTTAGTACTTCCAACACCTTTCTTATGTGCCATTATTTATCCTTTTTTGTATCTGCAGCTTTTTTAGTTTCAGTTTTTTTATTTGCAGTTTTTTTAGTTTCAGTTTTTTTATTTACAGTTTTTTTAGTTTCAGTTTTTTTATTTGCAGCTTTTTTAAATTTTTCAATTTTGACTAATGTAAAATCTTGACGATGTCCCTTTTTTACTTGATAGCCTTTTCTTCTTTTCATTTTAAATACAACAATTTTATCATCTCTACCATGAGATATTATTTCACCTGATATCGATAAATTTTGTATATAAGGTTTACCAAATTCTTTTTTCTTAGAATCATCTACAAATAAAATTTTATCTAAATTGAATTTATCTCCAGCTTTACCACCTAAATATGGAAATTTAAATTCTTGATCTTCTTCAACTAAAAACTGTTTTCCTCTATGTTCAACTAATGCTTGCATTGTACTGTCCTAATTTTTGAGAAGCAAATTTATTTCTTTTCTTTATTTGAAACAAGTTAAACTTCTTCGGTGACAAATTTCTTTCTTCTCTTTGAAAATACTTTAAATTCATGTGGAGATAACTTTTCATCAATTTTCAATTCAATTAACATCCAGTTTTTCCACATAAATCCTTTTAATTCACTTTGCTTTGTATCTATTAAATATTGATAAGACTTTGGATTTAAATGAATAGCAAACCTTCTATCTCTTGATTTCGCTTTAAAGCTTTTTAACCATGCTTCAATATTTGTAAGTAAAGTTTCTTTAGATGGGATGACCCCCACACCTTTGCAGGTAGGACATTTATCGCTTAGTGTATGAAGCAAATCAAGGCGTACTCTTTGCCTTGTCATCTCAAGCAATCCGAAATTAGAAAATTCTGCAAGTGATACTTTAGCTCGGTCTCTTTTTAGATAATTTCTAAGCTCATAATAGACTTTTTTTCTATTCTCTTCTTTCATTAAGTCAATAAAGTCTATAACTATTAGTCCTCCAATATCTCTTAACCTTAATTGATGTGAAATTTCTCGTGCAGCTTCAAGGTTAACTTTTAGAGAATTTTCTTCATGTTCTTTTTTACCTATAAAACGTCCACTATTAACATCTATTACTACCATTGCTTCAGTATGTTCAATTACTAAATGACCACCACTTTTTAGCCAAACTTTTGTTTTAAGTGATTTGGTTATTTGGTTTTCAATATCATGAGTATCAAAGATAGATCCTTTTTTATTATAATATTTTAACTTATCAAGATGCTTTTTATTATTAAGTTTTAGATATTTATATAATTTTTTATATGTTTTCTTGCAATCAATGTAGACATTAGATATATCGTTTGTCAGTAAATCTCTAATAACCTGATTTGGCGTTTCAGCATCTTTATAGGCTAAGTAAGGGACTGTATTATTTTTGGATGAATTTATTTTTTCCCACTCATTTAATACATTGTTTAAATCCTTTTCTATTTCATTTTCGTTTTTACCTTCAGCGCTCGTTCTAACTATTACACCAAAATTTTTTATATCAATATTTTTAATAATTCTTCTGAGTCTTCTTCTTTCATATTTATCATATATTTTTTTTGATATACCTATATAATTTTCATTTGGGACTAAAACTAATAAACTTCCTGCAATAGATATGTCTGTTGTTACTCTTGGTCCCTTACCGCTAAATGGTTCTTTTATAACTTGAACAAAAATATCATCATCTATTTTAAGATCTTTATCTGGGTTGAATTTCTTACCTTTTTTTACTTGAGTGTTTTTTTCGTCTTCATCATCAGAAAAAGATAAATTTTTAATATTATCCTTATTTCCAATTTCAGAAAATGGTAAGAATGAATTTATTTCGTGCCCTATATCAATGAAAGCTGCCTGCATGCCAGGGATAACGTTTTGAATTCTTCCTTTATAGATATTGCCCACCATACGTTTATGGTCAGCAATATCTATATATAGCTCGATTAGTACATCATTTTCTAATATTGCAATGCGTGTACTTCCAATCGAGACATTTATATATATCTCTTTTATATAACTCACTTTTTCCTTTTATATGAATTAAGTATTATCTACTTATCTTTTGGAGAGCTTATGAGAAAAAAATTTTAAAATTAAAATTGAATAAAAAATAAAAAATAAAAAATAAAACTTATAAAATGTAACTTAAATAAACTCTCCATATCATCATTTACTTAATTTACTTTGAAGAATATATGAAGAAATAATTAATAAATCATAAAATTATTTTGAAAATCATATAACATTAGCATTAATTTTAAAGGTATACAAATATAGGGAGAAGTTATGACATATATTATAGCTGAGCCATGTGTTAGTACTTGTGATACGGCATGTGTAGAAGTTTGTCCAGTGGATTGCATACATGGTCCAGAAGATAGAGAAGGGATGGGTGAAGAGGCAAAAGAAGAAGGATTTGATCCTACAGATAAAATGCTTTATATACATCCAGAAGAATGTATTGATTGTGGTGCTTGTGAACCAGAGTGTCCAGTTGAAGCTATTTTTGAAGAAGATGCCGTTCCTGAGGAATGGAATAAATTTATAAAAATGAATTATGATTTTTTTGACGTTGAATATGATGGTTAATATCTTTTTATAAAAATATTTAGACGGCTGTCTTTGGACAGCCGTTTTTGTATATAATTAAAATTATGAGCTTGAAAAATACAAATATAATAGAAAAACTTAAATTAATAAACTATCCAGGTTTTTCTCGTGATATAGTTTCTTTTGGAATGATTAAAGATATAAATATATCTGATGATACAATTAATATTGTTTTATCACAATCTACATCTAATGAAGATGTCTTAAACCAAATTAAAAAAGATATCATTAATAAAATATCATCTATTAGTGATAATCATAGTGTTGAGGTTACATATCATAAATCTGATCAGTTTAAAAAAGAAGCTTCTAGCATTAAAAGAACTAGAGATATTAAAAATATTATTGCTGTTGCGAGTGGTAAAGGGGGAGTAGGGAAGTCTACTGTCGCAATAAACCTTGCTGCAGAATTAAGCAAGTCATATAAAGTAGGATTATTAGATTTGGACATATATGGCCCTAGTATTCCAACATTAATAGGTGAGGATAGGGTCCCAGAAGTAAGAGGTAATAATTTATTGATTCCTATTGAAAAATTTGGAATGAAATTCATGTCATTTGGTTTTTTGAATTCAAATAATGATCCTGCTATTTGGAGAGGACCAATGGTATCAAAATTAACTCATCAATTTTTTGATAATGTTGATTGGGGAGAATTAGACTACCTTATTCTTGATTTACCACCAGGAACGGGTGATATACAGCTTACTTTAGTTCAAAAAATTGCCCTTTCAGGTGCTGTTATAGTTACTACTCCGCAAGACCTAGCTCATAAAGATGTACAAAAAGGAACAGATATGTTTAATAAAGTTAATACTCCGGTATTAGGAATTATTGAGAATATGTCATTTTTTAATATATCAGGTAAAATAATTAATTATAATGATAATACACAAATTGCTCTTAATGGTATTGAAAAAGAAATTGAAATAAATCAAGATGGAACTTTTTCTTCGAGCTTAAAAATTTTTCAAGGTAAAAGTGCGCTCAATGAGAGTCAAAGACTAAATATTCCATTGCTAGGTAATATTCCATTAGATCCTAATCTTTCTCTATTATCAGATTTAGGAAAACCTTGTGTTTTTGAGGACTCTCATAATAATAGAATGAAAAAAGTATTTTTTGAAATCACTAATAAAATTACTAAAATTATTTCTAAACAATCAGTTATATCAGACGTTAATAATTAGATGCAACTTAAAACGCCAAAACATATAGCTATAATTATGGATGGGAATGGCCGTTGGGCAAAGCTAAATAATAGGCCAAGGATTTTTGGGCACAAAAAAGGAGTTGATAGAGTAAATCAAATTGTAGAATATTGTGTTGAAAATGATGATATTGAAATATTAACACTATATACATTTTCATCGGAAAATTGGCTCAGGCCTAAATTAGAAGTAAAAAAATTAATGGAGCTTATTGTATCTACAGTTAATAAAGAAATTAATAACTTAATTGGTAATGGAATCAAAGTTAGTATTATCGGAGATATTTCTAATCTTCCTAAGCTAGTGCAAAAAACACTCGAGGGAGTCATGGAAAGCACAAAAGACAATAACCGTTTAATACTAAACCTTGCTATTAACTATGGAAGTAAGCAAGAGATTCTAAATAGTATTCAGTTAATTTTAAATGATATTATTAATAACAAAATTGAATTAAAAGATGTCGATATGAATTTATTTGAGTCTAAATTATATACGTACCCTCATCCCGATCCTGATTTATTGATTAGGACTGGAGGGGAGTTTAGATTAAGTAATTTTTTATTATGGCAATTAGCATATTCTGAAATTATAGTAAATAGTAAATTTTGGCCAGATTATTCTAAGGAAGATTTTGTCAAAGATATTCATAGCTTTATGAATAGAGAAAGGCGATTTGGAAAAATAAGTGAGCAAATTAATTAATCAATTAATCATTATATTATTTTCTGTAGGGTTATTATTTAATCAAGACTTGTTAAGAGTTAATCAAACTTCCGTTCAAGGAAATATTAGATTATCTGACTCTGAAATCTATGGAATTTCAAATATTTATCCAGGAATGATTATTAAATCTGATGAAATACAGCAAGGTGTAAAGAGATTATGGAATTTGAATAGATTTGATGATGTTCAAATTATTTTAGAAAGTGAAGATTCATTCGGAATAAATATTATTATTAAAGTTCGGGAAGCGCCATTGCTTAATGAGATTATTATAAATGGTAATAAAAAGATTAAAGATAAAAAAATAATTGAGATATCTGAGTTGACTTCAGGACAAATTTTAACATCTAAAGATATCTTTGATGCAAAAAAGAAAATTATTGATGAATATAAAAACAGAAGATTCTATAATATTGAAATTCAAGAATCAAAAGAAGAATCAGAATTTAAATATACTAAAAATTTAATTTTCAACATTGTTGAAGGAGAAAAAGTAAAAATTAATAAAATTATTATTAATGGTGCTGAAGATATTAAAGCAAGAAAATTAAAAAAAATCATGAAAAATAATAAAGAGCGACGATGGTATATGCCATGGAGAGGAAAATTTAAAGAAAAAGAAATAGAAACCGATAAGTCTTTAATTAAATCTTTTTATTATAATAAAGGTTATAAAGATTATTATTGCTTAAGTCATGAAGTGCAATTAAAGGATAATCTTTTAAATATAATTTACAATATTCATGAAGGGCCTAAATATTATTATAGAAATATAAAATGGAATGGAAATAAAATATTTACTGATTCTACATTAACAAAGACATTAAATATTAGCTCTGGTGATATTTATCATCATGATAGATTTCAATATTCTTTATTTCAGGATGTTTCTTCTCTTTATATGGATAGAGGTTACCTTAATTTGAATTTACAACATAATTTCAACCATATTGGTAAAGACTCTATTGATGTAATATTTAATATAGAAGAGAATAATATCGTTAAAGTTAGAAAAATAGTTATAAAAGGTAATAATAAAACAAATGAAAATGTAATTAGAAGAGAGATTGATATTTATCCAGGGGATACATTTAATAGATCTCAATTTATTGATGTAAGAACAAAGATAATGTTATTAAACTTTTTTGATAATGTAATACCAGATATTAATTCAATTAATCAAGATGAGGTAGATTTGATTATTGATGTATCTGAAAAAGGAGTAGGTCAAGCGAATTTTTCAATGGGTTGGAATAAAATTCAAGGGTTTAACGGTGGTGGTGGGTTTCAATTACCTAACTTTTTAGGAAAGGGGCAAACTATATCTTTAAACTATAATAGAGGTTTAAGTAATAACTCATCAGGTATGAATCCCTCTTCAGATGGAGAGGCTGTAGGAATTGCCCAAAGTTTTTCTATTAGTTTTTTTGAGCCTGCAGTATATGATACTCCTAATATGGTTGGAATTTCCTTTAGCTACTATGAAAACCCTGGTAGCAGAACTATTTCAGGACTTGATATTAATAGTGGATCTATGTCACTTTCATTTGGTCGGAGAAAATTGAACTGGCCTGATGATAGGTTTAAAATTACCTGGGTATTTACGAGGTCATTTAAGAGATATTCTTCCTATAATGAATCAGCAATATACGGTTCCTTTCCATATGTTTCTTCTAGTGATGTTGATTATTTAAATGATAAATATATTTTTGAATCACAAGGGGTTTCCATATCTCAAGTTTTAAAAAGAAGAGATCTAAATCATCCTGAATTTCCGACAAAAGGGTCAGACTTTACTTGGGATTTGACATATTCAGGTGGAAAGTTAGGTGGTATTGAAGATTATATTAAAAATACATTTAAATTTAATTGGTTTATCCCAATTTCAGAAAATATGACAATAGGTAGTATTTTTAAATTTGGAGATATTACTAAAACTTCAGATTATTCTATAATTCCTCCCCAGAGATATTTTGTTATGGGTGGTAGTGGAATCCCTTATGGTGAGCTTTTAAGAGGATATCCTGAAAACTCTGTGGGACCATATTATTATGAAAATAATTATCCAGTTGGTGGTAAATTGCTAACTAGATATTCTTTGGAGTATAGAGTTCTATTTTCTAAGAATCCTACGATGTACGCATTCATGTTTACAGATGCAGGTAATGTATGGTCTGGATTTGATACTATAGATCCATTCCAATTAAAAAGATCAGCAGGATTTGGAATTAGGTTATTTATGCCAATGTTAGGTTTGATTGGATATGATATTGGCTATGGATTCGACCCTTCTTCTTATGGGGACGACCCAAATGCTCCATGGGGTTGGGATCACCATTTAATTTTTGGTGCAAATACAAATTAAAATAATAATGAGGTAAAAATGAATATAAAATATTTATATATATGTTTAATTACAACGCTTGCATTTCTATTAGGTGCGGATATGAAAATTGGATATATAGATTCTAATAGAATAATGCAAGAGTTAGATGAAGTTAGAGAAGTAAGAGTGCAGCTTGAGAAAGAGCAAAGAAAAATGGAAGTGGAAATGCAAAATATGATAGGTAGACGAGATAGTTTAGTCCAAGCCTATGAGCTACAAAAAATATTATTGGTTGATGAAAATAAAAGAATAGAAAAAGAGAGAGAAATACAAATGCTTGAGCAGAACATTGAAAGGTTTCAAATGGAAAAATTTGGTCCGAATGGAGGAGAAATTTATCAACTCCAGAATCAGTTGCTTGCACCTGTTTTATCGAAAATTGATGCTGCAATACAGAAAATAGGTAAGGAAAGAGGATATAATTACATAATGGATGCGGTATCTGGAGCGCTTGTATATGCTATTGAATCTCATGATTTAACTGATGAAGTTATTGAAGAATTAAGAAACTCTATTATTGAAGAAAATCAGAATTAATCAATTTGATTTCTGCTTCTCAAATAGCAAAATTTGTTAAAGGTGAAATCATTGGAGAAAATTTTTTAGTTGAAGGTGCTATTGATTTAATTCCTGGTAAAAAATCTTATATATCTTTTTTAGGTAATAATTTAAGTGATGATTATCTAAATAAAACTAAATCAAATTTAATAGTTATATCGAATAGTATACCCATTCCTAATTTCGATAAAACCTTTATTAGAGTTTTAGATCCTAAAAAAAGTTTTTTTAATATTGTAGATAAATATTTTCATGAGCGCTGTTATAATTCTTTTAATGATGATATCCATCAAACGGCTATAATTTCAAAATCAACTAAAATAGGTTCGACTGTTTCTATTGGACCAAATACTATTATAAGTGATGATGTGGAAATTGAGGATGATGTTAAAATTGGAGGGAATTGTTTTATAGGAAAAGGAACTAGGATTTGTAAAGGAAGCTTAATACACCCTAATACTACTATTTATAATAATATATTAATCAAAAATAATGTTGTAATTAATTCAGGAACTGTTATTGGTGCTTATGGATTTGGAATTATTAAAGATAATAATGAATTAATACAAGTTCCACATATCGGAAATGTAGAAATTGAAGAAAATGTTATTATAGGTTCTGGATGTACAATTGATAGAGCAACAATGTCTAAAACATTAATAGGAAAAGGAACAAAAATAGATGGTCAAGTTCATATAGCTCACAATGTTAAAATTGGTAAAAATTGTATTATTGCTGGCCAAGTTGCTATAGGAGGAAGTTCAAAGCTTGGAGATAATGTAACACTAGGTGGTCAAGTAGGGGTGATTGATAATTTGGTTATAGGTAATAATTGTGTAGTAGCAGCTAAATCAGCTGTAATGAAATCTTTAGATGATGGCTCTGTAGTATCTGGTATCCCAGCTATCAATCATTTAAAAAAACTTCGTTTAGATGTATTCTATTCTAAATTGCCAGAGCTATTTAAAAAAAATAAATAATATAATTATGGTTACGAGTATAAATAAATTAAAATTTCAAGAGACTATTAAAAAACAATTTTCTATATCTGGCATTGGTCTTCATACGGGGAAAAAATGTAATCTTACTTTCAAACCAGCACCATCAGATTTTGGAATTAAATTTAAAAGAGTTGATATTTCTGGAAGCCCAGAAATTAAAGCTCATATTGATAATGTAATAGATACAACCAGAGGAACAACTATAGGTAATGATTTATTCCAGATACATACAGTTGAACATCTTCTTGCTGCAGCTAGTGGATTAAAGATAGATAATTTATTAATAGAGATAGATAATATTGAGGTCCCAATATTAGATGGTAGTTCGAAGCTATTTGTTGATTCATTTATAAAATCAGGATTTAAAGAATTAGATTCTCATAGGGTTGAATTAATTATAGATGAACCTATCATTTATAGTAATCCAAAGTCTGGAATTGATATACATATTGTCCCATCAGATAAATTTAGAATTACTTTTATGATGGATTACAAGCATCCATCTTTAGGTACTCAGTATACATCATATTATTCCATTAGAGATAAGTTTATAAATGAAGTCGCACCAGCAAGAACATTCTGTTTGTTGTCTGAGGTGAATAATTTATTAGATTTGGGTATAATTAAGGGTGGAAGTTTAGATAATTCATTAGTATTCTCAGATACAAGTCTTTCTTCAGTACAGATTAAACAAATAGTAGATTTATTAGATATCAATGAGGATAATATATCTACTGCTTCTGGAAATCTCGTAAATGATACTAAATTAAGATTTTATAATGAACCAGTTAGACATAAGCTCTTAGATTTAATTGGAGACTTATCTTTACTAGGGTTTCCAATCAAAGGACATGTTATTGCAGCAAGGAGTGGACATTATGCCAATGTAGAATTTACAAAAAAAATAAGCGAGAGCTATTTCAAGAAGGGAGTAAATTATAAAATGGTTAATAATAAAAAAAATATATCTTTTGATATTAAAGAGGTGTTAAATATACTTCCTCATAGATATCCCTTTCTATTAATAGATAGAATTACTAATCTCAATCCAGGCAAAGAAGTCCATGCGCTTAAAAATGTTACTATTAATGAGCCTTTTTTTCAAGGACATTTTTCAGGACAACCTGTTATGCCTGGAGTTTTATTAATTGAATCAATGGCGCAAGCTGGAGGGTTTTTAGTTTTAAATTCAATTCCCAATCCAGAGTCAAAATTAATTTATATATCAGGTATTGATGATACTAGATTTAAGCAAGTAGTTGTTCCTGGAGATCAATTAACTATAAAAGCAAAACTATTAAAATTTAAATTGAATACATGCAAAATTTCAGCAGATATTCATGTTAATAAAAAGTTAGTAGCGCAATCAACTTTTATGGCATCTGTTGTTAATAGAAATACTTAATTCATAAAATGTATAAAAATTCTATAATTAGCCCAAAATCAAATATAGATACAAGTGTAGAGATTGGTCCATTTTGCATTATAGAAGACAATGTATCAATAAATAAGAATTGTAAAATTCATTCTCATGTAATAATTAAATCTGGAACTTCTATTGGTCAAGATTGTGAAATATTTTCAGGAGCAGTACTAGGTGAGGTCCCTCAAGATTTAAAATATAATAACGAGGAAACAAAACTTAAAATAGGTAAGAATAATATTATAAGAGAATATGTGACTATTCATAGGGGAACAGCTGATAGAAAAATCACAGAGGTGGGTAATAATTGTATGTTGATGGCGTACAGCCATATTGCACATGATTGTATTATAAAAAATAATGTTATTCTTTCAAATGGTGTCCAAGTAGGTGGACATGTTGATATTGATGATTTTGTTATAGTTGGTGGAGCAACTCCTATTCATCAATTTTGTAAGCTTGGAAAATTTTCCTTTATTGGAGGGGGATATAGGGTTGTACAAGACGTCCCTCCATATATAAAAGCTATGGGGGAGCCTTTAAAATATTTTGGTGTAAATAGCATTGGATTATCACGGAATCAATTTTCATCAGATCAAATATCATTAATTAAAAAAGTATATAAAATATTATATCGTTCAGAATATAATATTTCACAAGCAGTTGATATTCTTAATAATAATTATTCAGGCAACGAACAAGTCAATGAAATAATTAATTTTATAGATAATAGTAATCGTGGAATTATTTAGATTATATTATTCTATTATTTTTATTTCATTTTTATTTTCAATTGAAGATAAAATGAATAATATTATTAACTTTTCTTCATCAGACTTTTCTATAATTAATAATTCAGAATTTCAATTTAATATGGGAATTCAATCAAATCACTTAGTTGGTAATTTCTACTTTTTTTCTATTGATAAATTAATTAGTAATAATTTATTTTTTTCAACAAAAATTTCAAAATTTCAAAATAAAGATTTAGAAATATTTAATCAAAATTCTATATCATATTCATCACAAAAGCATTTAATTAATTATTCTTTTAGTTTTAATTATTTAACAGATAATAATACAGTTAATAGATGGAATAGTTTTGGGATGTTTATTGATTATAACATTAATACCAAAATTGCTTTATTATCAGGAATATATTTTGATTTTACAAATTTTGATAATAAAAATTGGGATACTACTAATTACTATATATCTTCAAAATTAAAATTATCAAATAATATAGCATCTATTATATCTTTAACATATAATCATGATTACTCTATTACAAACCAATCTTTGGAATTTTCAATAAAATTATGAAATCAATTGGAATATTAGGTTCAACTGGCTCTATAGGAACACAAGCTCTTGAAATAGTTCAAAATAATAATAACAATTTTCTAGTTGACTATCTTTATTCAAATTCAAATTATAAAATTCTCTATCAGCAAATATTAGATTTTTCTCCTAACTATATTTGCATTAATGATTATGAGTCATATAAAAAAATATTAGAATTAGTGAATTCTAATTCTAAAATTAATACTAAAATTATTTTTGGAGTAGATGATTCTCTTGATTTTATTGCGGATAGGAGCGTGGATTTAGTTTTAAATGCAATTGTTGGTATTGATGGTTTAAAACCAACAATGAATGTTATAAATAACGGAATGAATCTTGCTCTTGCAAATAAGGAAAGTCTTGTTTTAGCTGGGGATATAGTTACACGTAGTGCAAAGAAACATCAAGTTGATATTTTTCCCGTAGATAGTGAACATAGTGCAATTTGGCAATGTTTAAGAGGAGAAAATGAAGAAGATATAAATAAAATAATCTTAACAGCTTCTGGAGGGCCATTTAGAAAATTAAAATATGAAGAATTTCATAATATTACTGTTGAAGATGCCTTAAATCATCCTAATTGGGAAATGGGAAATAAAATAACTATTGACTCAGCTACTATGATGAATAAAGGTTTTGAAGTTATTGAAACTTACTGGTTATTTGATATAAGAAGTGATAAAATTGATATTATTGTACATCCTCAATCTATCATTCACTCTATGGTAGAATTTAAAGATAAATCTATAAAAGCTCAAATTGGTACACCTGATATGAAAGTCCCAATTAACTATGCATTAAACTATCCTAATCATACCGTATTAGATATGCCATCATTAGATTTCTCAAATATTAATAAACTTACATTTGAAAAGCCAGATTTGATTAAATTTAAATGTATTGATTTAGCATATCAGGCTCTTAAGAGTGGAGGAACATCTACAGCTGTTTTAAATATTTCCAATGATATTGCTGTAAATCTATTTTTATCTAAAAAAATTAAATTTATAGATATCCCTTTAATTATTGAAAAAGCAATAGAAAAACATCAACATAAAACTAATCCAACTTTAGATGATATATACAATCTAATGGATTGGACTAATAAATATATAACTAGAGAGGTTGCGAATGCTCATAACTAATATTTTATCATTTTTATTTATTATTACTATACTGGTAGTTATACATGAGTTAGGTCATTTCCTTGCAGCAAAATCTATAGGCCTTAAAGTTGAAAAATTTTATGTTGGATTTAATTTATTTGGTTTAGGATTAAAAAAGAAAATTAATGACACAGAATTCGGTATAGGTCTTTTCCCTATAGGTGGATATGTTAAGGTTGCTGGAATGGTAGATGAATCTTTAGATGATGAATATGAAGGAAAAGATGATGAGTATATATCTAAAAGTATGCTACAAAAAGTTTGGTTTACATCAGGAGGAGTAATATTTAATTTTATTTTGGCATTTATTTTATTTACATCAATTATATATATAGATGGATATTCTATAATTAGAGATGAGCCGGTTCTTGGCAATGTAGTAGAAGAAAAGCCAGCCGATCTATTAGGGTTAGAAAATGGAGATGTGATTACTAAACTAAATAATACTGAAATATATACATGGGGTGATTTATCTGAATATATACATAGCAGACCAAGTACAAAAATTTTAATATCTTGGAATAGGGGTGGAGAGATTTTATCAGACTCTATATTAGTGGGAAGTATGATTTCTCCGTATGGGGATAGTTTAGGAATTATTGGTGTTGAACCTATATATGATCAGAAATCAGCAGGAATATTCACTGCTATTAGTAAAGGCTTTAGTCAAACATTTAATTGGTTAGTTATTATGTCTTATAGCATATTTTCATTTTTCACAGGTCAATTAGGTGTTGAAAATTTTGGGGGACCAATTCAGATTGCATCAATTGCAGGAGAAGCATCTCAAATTGGAATGATAGCTTTAATTAATTTAATGGCTATTCTTAGTGTTAATTTAGGAATTATTAATATTCTTCCCTTTCCTGGCCTTGATGGTGGACATGCTTTAATTGCTATTATTGAAGGAATTATAGGTAGGAGAATCCCTTTTAAAACATTAATGGTTATTCAGCAAATTGGGATATTTTTATTATTAATGTTTTTTATTATTATTATGAAGAATGATATAAGTCGATTGCTATAATGATTTATTAATAGTTTTAATTATATATTTATGGATATAATAATACTTTCCAATATCCCTAGATTCTAATTTAAGATTAGGATACTTATCAATTTCATTTCTTGAAAATGAAACATTAGTATTTAATTTAATATTTTAATTATCTAAAATTAAATTAAATACTGTTGTTAGTTTTAATACTTGATTATTAGTTTTCTCAAGGCTTGAAGATAGTTTTTCAGCTAAATTTTTCATAATTTTATATCCAAGGCTATTATCTTCATTACAAAGATTTATAATATCATCATCATCTAAAATAGCAATTTCACATTCACTTGTAGCTGTAATAGTTGCGGTTCTTTTATCTACTTCATTAAATAAAGAAATTTCTCCAAAGAAGGGATGTGAATTTGAATCTAATTTAATTAATACTTTTTCACGGTTATCTGATATAGCCTTTTTATTTTTTAATGTTAAAGCTTGAGTAATGCTAACTTCTCCTTTTAAAAGTAGAACAATAGTATCACCATCATCACCTTCTTTCATAATCACATCTTTCGATTTCACAGTTTCAAACTTCATTAAGGATATGAATTTTTGAATTTCTTGTTCAGTTAATCCATCAAAAAGTGAGTACTTTTTTATAATATCATAGTTGTATTTCATATTATTAATATTGCTCCTTGTCCTTCTTTAATCTTAAAATCATCTTTAGGATTTAATATTACTTCGGTTCTACTATCTTTTAGACCATGCCCAGCTTCTTTTAGTTTTTTTTCAATAAATTGATCAAGAGCATCTGCTCCCCCAGATAGTAAATCTTCATATCCCATTGCTTCATTTTCATTATATAGTCCAATGCATAGAAGATTATTATTTTTATAGTGATTAAATAGTTCTCTAAAGTTTTTACCTATAAAATCTTCATTTATTTTTTCACTTTTAAATCTATGCTTGGAATGCACATCTAAAAGCTGATTAACTGCTTGAGGTACCCCAGGTTCAATTATATGTGTAGCTGCAAGGAATGATTTAAAATTCTCATCTGTAATTACTTCATCTGCATTAGCACGTTTTAAATATGGAATTTTTTTTCTTTCTGTTACATATGCAACAACTTTTAAATTTGGAAATAAATTTTTGACTGTTAGAGTAGTTAATATTGTTTTATCATCATCTTCAGGAATACTATCATCAGAAATTACAATTAATGACTTAGCTTTTTTAAGGCTTGCTAATTTTAAGGTTGATTCACTTGAATGATCACCCCTGACAAAATCTAAGTTTAAATTAGAAAATCTTGCTTTTACTGAATTTAGCTGATCTTCCGTTAAATCATTTATAAGAACTATATTATCTTTATTTTCAGTTACTATTTGATCCATACAAGATAGTAAATGATCTACATTTTCATTCCAACCACACACAACAATATGATTTGAAGATTCTACCATTCCTAAACCCCTTCCTTGCATTATTTTTCTAGTTGTAAAAATTGATGAAATTGAACCTGTAACTGTAGATACTAATCCAATTCCGGCTAACATTAAAAATATAGCTAATATTCTTCCATAGAATGACTGTGGCGCATAATCACCATATCCAACTGTTGTAATAGTTACAATTGTCCACCAAAATGCATTTTCAACTTCTTTTAAATCTCCTTCTTCAAGAAATTGTATGCCAATTGTTGCTACTATCCACAAAAATAATAATAAAATTATTATTTTAGATATTGGATGGTAATATATTTCTTTTACTTTACCCATTCTTCATAAATATAAAATTTATTTTAGAGATAAAAAACAATTAGGATTTTATCCTATAACCTCTTGAAAACATTACTGATGCTATTATTGTAAAGATAATTGCAAAAATTATAGAAATAATAATTGAAAACATAATTGGAATTTCACTAATTCCAATCATAGAGTATCGAAGCCCATTAATCATCCAATATAATGGATTTAAGATTGTAATAAATTGCCATCCTTTAGGTAACATATCTACAGACCAAAATACTCCCCCTAGCATTGATAAAGGCATAAACACAAAAGTTCCAAATACTCCTACTTGATCCCAGCTTTTTGATATAATTCCTATTATTACACCAATAGCACCAAAAACACAAGATGTAATTATTAGAAAAAAAAGAGATAAACTATAATTGTGAACATTGAAATCAGTTAGCATCCAACACGTAAGGATGATTAAAATCCCATTTATTACTCCACGAAAAATCGCACCAATTATAAAGCTCATACTTAACTCAAAACCGCTTACAGGAGCTACAAGATAGTCTTCAATAAATTTTAAATATTTAGCCTGCATTATACTAGAAGATGAATTAGCATAAGATTGATTAATTACAGCCATCATTGTCAAGCCTGGTATAATAAAATGAATGTAGTCTATATTATTAATAGAGCCGATACGACTTCCAAGTGCATGGCCAAAGATAACAAGGTAAAGTCCTGAGCTTATTATTCCTGGCATTATTGTTTGTTTATATAGTACAATAAAACGCAAAACTTCTCTATATATTAATGTTAAAAAAGGTGTATTAATCATCAATAATATTTTTCCCTGTTAGTTTAAGAAATACATCTTCTAAACTAGCTGTTTTAACATTTAAATTTCTAACTGCTATATTAGATTCTGATAGTATATTTATAATATTAGGAATATCTTTTTCAGGGTTTTTAGATGTAATTTTTATTATATTTTCATTAATATCTATATTATAATCGCTTAAAATATTTTCATTAATTTTATTAACTGTAATGTTAATATAAGATTCTCCATCAGCTTTTATTAATTCTTTGGGGCTCCCTTGGGCGATAATTTTACCATCATCAATAATTGCAACCTCATCACATAAAGCTTCAGCTTCTTCTATGTAGTGAGTTGTTAGTAGCAAAGTTTTATTTTGCTTGATATTCATTTCTTTTAGTGAATTCCATAAAAGGTGTCTAAGCTCTATATCAACACCAGCCGTAGGTTCATCAAGAATGATTAACTCAGGATCATGTACTAATGCTTTTGCGATTTGGACTCTTCTTTTCATACCACCAGATAGTTCTCTTGCTTTTGCATTTACTTTGTCTTCAAGACCAAGATCATATAAAAGTTTTTCAACACGTTTTTTTGATTCACTTAATGATAAACCAAAATAACCTCCTTGAAAAGTTAATAGTTCCTTTATAGTAAAGAATACATCTAGATTAATTTCTTGAGGAGATAGCCCAATCATTCTTCTAGTTATTTTATAATCTTTTATAACATCATAACCATCAATAAGCACATTCCCAGATGTAAGATTGACCAAACCAGTTAATATTCCAATAGTTGTTGTTTTCCCTGCACCATTAGGACCTAATAAACCAAAAAATTTACCTTTTTCAATATTAATGTTTATTCCTTTAAGTGCATTGAATCCATTAGAGTAGGTTTTTTTTAAATTATTAATTTGTATCATGCTATCCATTATTAACTAATAAAGTTATATTTTCAATATGAGGAGTATGAGGAAACATATCTACTGGTTGAATTTCTTTTACCATAAAATTATTATCTTGTAAAATTTTAATATCTCTTGCTTGAGTTGATGGATTGCAAGAAACATATATAATTTTTTTTGGATTAAATTTAATTATATTCATTAGAGTTCTTTCATGAATTCCAGCTCTAGGGGGATCTAAAATAATAAAATCTGGGTATTCAATTAATTTTACTTCTTGATTGCTTTCAAAAAAATCAATTAAATCTCCATGAAAAAACTGAATATTAGTAACATTATTTTTTTTTGCATTTTCTATTGCATCAATAACTGCAGACATTACTATTTCAACTCCATAAACTTTTTTAACATATTTAGCTATATGAATTCCAATTGAACCAGTTCCACAATATAAATCATATACTATTTCATTACCTTGAAATTCGCAAATTTTCAATATAGTATCATATAAAATTTCTGCTTGATTTGTATTTGTTTGAAAAAATGAATTACTTGATATTTTATATAAATTTTCACCAATTCTTTCGTTGATATAATTCCTTCCAAATAAAAGATTTTCATTTCCTAAAGATGAGCCTGAATTTTTTGCTATGGTTGTGTTTATTATAGATTTAATACATTCAAATTTATTTGTTAGATTTTGCACTAATTCCATAATTTTTTTATTATCCTTACTAGTTGTAATAAAATTTATTAAGATTTCATTTGATTTATAACCTTCTCTGATAATTATATTTTTAAGATAGCCACTTCTTTCTTTTATATTAAAAGAGCTTACCTTGTTTTTAATTAAATATTGTTTTATATATTTAAAAATTTTATTAGCATTTCTGCTATGTAAATGACAATCTTTTATATCAATAATTTTATCAAATCTTCCTTTTACATGTAACCCTAAAGCATCATCAGTTTCGAATTCATTTTTAGATTCTAAATCTAGAATCCATCTATTCGGAGAATATGAGAATTCCATTTTATTTCTATAATTATATATATTCTTACAACCTATTATAGGATTAATAATAGGAGATTCAATTTTTGCAATCCTAGAGAATAAGTCATTAACCTGATTTTGTTTTTCATTAAGTTGGTCTTTATAGTTATAGTTTTGAAATGAACATCCTCCACATATTCCAAAATGTTCGCAATTAGGATTAGTCTGATTTTTTGATTTCTTTAATACTTCTAAGACATAGGCTTCGAGATATTTTTTCTTTTTTTTATATATTTTTGATTTTACTAATTGCCCAGGAATCCCACCTTTAACAAATATTACCATATCTTCATGATGAGCTAATCCTAGCCCTCCATAGGAAAGTTTTTCAATATTTAAATCAACAATATTTCCCTTTTTCATGGTTATTATATCAAACCTTTTATCATATCAATTAATTCAATTGAACGATTTTCAGATTGAGATTCTGAAATAATTCTTAATATTGGTTCTGTATTAGATTTCCTTATATGGACCCATTCATTTTTCCATATTATTTTAAATCCATCTATATCTATTATGTTTTGATCATTAAATCTTTGTTTAATCTTATCAATAGAACTGTTTGAAGAATTATCTAATTTTAAGCTAGATTTCTGAATATAATATTTAGGAAATAAGTTATAAATTTCATTTAGACTCTTATTTTCTTTTGCTAGAAGATTTAATATTATCATTGAGCCTACCAAAGAATCTCTTCCTAAATGAGATTCTTTTAAAATAATACCACCATTACCTTCTCCTCCAATCAAAGAACCCATTTCCTCCATTTTTTTAACTACATTTATTTCCCCTACTGGCGTTCTAACAAATGGGGTATCATATTCCTGTGATATTTTTTCTGATAATAGTGAAGTACTTAGATTGGTTACAATAGGATATTTTCTATTTTCAGGAAAATATTTTAAAAAATAGTAAACGCACATTGAGAGTGTTAATTCTTCTCCTAATGGATTGCCTTTATTATCAATAATTGATAATCTATCACCATCAGGGTCTGTTGCCAGCCCTAGATCTGCATTATTATCAATAACACACTTTGAAAGAGTTTTTAAATTAGATGGAATTGGTTCTGGCGAACGAGAAAAAAATTCATTATATGTTGAATTAATCGCAATAATTTCACAATTAAATTTATTTAGTAACATGGGTAGCGCAATAGAAGTAGCTCCATTCACGCAATCAATTGCTACCTTTATTTTTTTATTTTTAACTAAATTAAAATTATTAATATTAAGAGATAAAATATCATTTATATGAGTTGAAATAGATTCTTCAGATAAGTCTTTTTCATTTCGAAAATGTGATTGCAACGCGGTATATTCTAAATGATTTATTTCAATATTTTTAGCTTCATTCTCTAAATCATTGAATTTTTTATAATCAAGGAAAATTCCATTTGAATCAATAAACTTCATTCCATTCCAATTTTCTGGATTATGACTAGCTGTAAATACTATACCGCCTGCATAATTATTTTTTTTTATTAGATACTGAGCTGTTGGAGTTGGAATGATTCCGCAATTAACATATTCTTTATTTAACCTTTTTAGTATTTCTATTGAGTTGCCGATAAATTTATCACCAGATCTTCTAGTATCTCTTGCAAGTAGAATTGTTCTATTTGCAGATATCCTACAGAAAGCTTTTACGTATTTGGCTACCAGGGTGGAATCAATTGAGGAATCTATTATACCTCTTATACCTGAAATACTTTTAATTAAAGTCATATCAGAATGTTGATATTTATATAGGGGATTATCTTCTTCTTTTTTTTGACCTAGCTAGTTTCTTTTGTTCACTAGGCTTTAAATAAAAAGAACGAGATCTCACTTCTCTAAGGACACCTGCTTTTTCCCATTTCTTTTTAAATCTTCTAAGCGCTCTTTCAAATGGTTCACCATCTTTTACTGTAACATATATCAATATTAGTACTCCTTAATAATTATCCAAGATAAGTTCTTAATTTTTGGCTTCGAGAACGATGTCTCAGTCTTCTAATAGCTTTTTCTTTAATTTGTCTTACTCGTTCCCTTGTTAATCCAAATTCTTCACCAATTTCATTTAAAGTTAATGCATAGTCATGGTCAATACCAAAATACATTCTTATTACATCTTTTTCTCTATCTTTTAGCGTGTCTAATGCCGCCCTAACCTCATCCTTTAATGAGTCAATTTGTAGTTCTTTATCAGGATCTTCTGTTTTCCCATCTGCAATTACATCTAATAGTGAGTTTTTATCATCATCAGAAAATGGAGTGTCTAGAGAATGATGCCTCCTTGAAATTCGTTGAGCATCATTTACTTCATTTACTTTCATATCTAACTGTTTTGCTAATTCATCAGATCTTGGTGATCTTTCGAATTCTTGTTCTAATCTTTCAGAAGCTTTGTTTATTTTACTTATAGTTCCTACCCTGTTTAGTGGCAATCTTACTATTCTAGAGTGCTCAGCTAGAGCCTGTAAAACAGATTGTCTAATCCACCATACTGCATAACTTATAAATTTAAATCCTCTAGTTTCATCAAATCTTTCAGCAGCTTTTATTAATCCTAGATTACCTTCATTAATAAGATCAGTAAGAGGCAATCCTTGGCCTTGATAATCTTTAGCAACACTAACTACAAACCTTAAGTTAGCTTCAGTTAACTCTTTTAATGCTTTCCTACTACCAGTCCTTACCGCAATAGCTAATTCTACTTCTCTTTGTGGATCTAATGGCTGATATTTACTTATTTCTTGCAAATATTTACTTAAAGATCTATTTGCATCACTTCCAATTTTTTGAATTTTTTTATCTACTACTGTTTTTTTCTTTTTAGGAGCGGCTTTCTTGGCTACTTCTTTTTTAGGAGCAGCTTT
>CEVN01097327.1_pt1 | contig 29065 bp, 27 predicted proteins | sample 427041 | NCBI WGS metagenome assembly CEVN01 (sample SAMEA2623463, study PRJEB7988) | marine metagenome | biome: marine biome (ENVO:00000447); feature: surface water layer (ENVO:00002042); material: "saline water (ENVO:00002010), including plankton (ENVO:xxxxxxxx)" | depth 5 m
ATAATCGAGTGCTTCTGCGAGGCGGTTTACTGCTGCATCAACACCAAGCATGTCGTATCCCCCATTTTCGGAGACGGCAAACAGCGCATACCTAACTTGATCTCCAGCCAATAGCGGCTTCTCACCTGATTTAGCCTTGTACTGATCGGCTCTTAATTCGTCTAGGTTTTTTCCCTGGACACTTTCAAATCGCTCTAACGAATCGGCAACCGTAGAAAGGAACTGATCAACTTCATCTCTGACATATCCAACACCGTCTACTATTGGCGGACTTAACGTTCTTAATTTCTTGCTCTCTATAACCGAAATAGTGTTCTGGCTTTTCTTAGCTTCACTTCCCTCTCTAGAAAACGACGACCGGCCCGAAGATTTTGTGTCTGGTTTTGAGATACCTACCTTTCCGTAGGTACGCTCTAAAAAATCAAGGTGCTCATCGACTTCTTTGGGGCTGTACCCAGTTCGCTTCGTTATTGCGAAACGGACAGCTTCTAACTCATCTGAAACTAAGTCCCTCGCTCCTTTATCAATATTCACAGCTACTTTTTTCAGAAATCTGTCAACCTCAGAGATTCTGTATCCACCAGAATCGATCTTATTGAACTTCTCTCCTCGAGCTTTACCTGATTCCATCTGTAAGTCCTTCAAAGATAAGGTCGATTCTACTTCCAACCTATTTTCCCTAACTATCGACTATACGCTCTTACATTTGGCCATGGTGACCAGACATGATCCTATATGCATCATAAACTCCATCAATCTGGCGAATGAGATTTAAAAGCCAGTCGAGGTGACGACTATCTCCTATTTCAAATTCAAAATTCATGACGCTAATACGATCAGCTCCAGTTCGAGTCGTACATCGGAGAATATTTACCCTAGCTTCTGAAAGGACATTAGAAACATCACCTAGCAGCCTTGTTCGATCAAAAGCCTTAACTTCTATTGAAGCAACGAATGTCCCATCACTGTCATCATCCCATTCAACGTCTATTAATCGATTGGCATGGCCAACAGATAATGAAACTGCGTTAGCGCAATCACTTCGGTGGATAGAGACACCTCGACCTCGGGTTACAAAACCCATTATCTCATCTGGAGGAACCGGAGTGCAGCACTTTGCCAACCGAACCATTATGTCGTCTACCCCTTCCACGATTACCCCTACTTTGTTATCTTTACGACGTCTCGCTCTTCCAACTTGCCTTTCTCTATGTGTGGGTAAGGCTGCGGCTAAATCTTCAGTTTCATCAGACTCTTCAAAATGGTTGAGCAACCTGCCGACAATACTTTTCGCGCTGACATGTTGTTCACCAATTGCTGCGAATAGTGAATCGACATCTTGGTAATTCAAAAGTTCGCTAATCTCATTGACTGACGCACTATTTAGGAGCTTATTTGCGGGCAGCCCTTCTTTTCGAAGAGCTTTGACAAGCGCCTCACGACCATTGTCAATAGCATCTTCGCGGCGCTCTCTTGAGAACCACTGTTTGATTTTTGCTGCAGCCCTGTGGGATTTAACGAATCTTATCCAGTCCTGTGATGGACCTGCACCTTCCGCTTTGCTTGTAAGAATCTCAACTGTGTCGCCAGATTCGAGGACTGTATCTAGAGGGACCAGTCGGTTATTAACGCGAGCCCCACGACAGGAATGCCCTACTTCTGTGTGAATTGTATAGGCAAAGTCGACAGGAGTTGCTTGCGCTTCAAGAGTTACTACCTCTCCGTTAGGAGTGAAGACAAACACTTCGTCATGGTCTAAATCAAGCTTTAAGTTAGACATGAACTCACTTGGGTCTTCTGTCTCTTGCTGCCAATCAACAATTCTGGCAAACCAAGTCATGTCGCTTCCTTGATCACCTTTGTAATTAAAATGGGCCGCTACTCCGTGCTCAGCCCTTTGATGCATTTCCTTAGTTCGGATCTGAACTTCAAGTGGTTTCCCCTGAGGGCCAATAACTGTTGTATGCAATGATTGGTACAAATTAAATTTCGGCATGGCAATATAATCTTTGAATCTGCCTTGTACAGGGTGCCACGTTGCGTGAATTGAACCTAGTGCTCCATAGCAATCCTTTACGGAGTCAACGATTACACGTATTCCGACAAGATCATAAATCTCATCGAATTCTCTACCTTTCAAAACCATCTTTTCGTAAATACTCCAAAGGTGTTTTGGTCGCCCACGTACTTCAGCACCTATATGTAACTCATCAAGCCTGGCTTGAACATCCGAAAGCACTTGTGAGAGGTAGATATCTCGCTCTGGGGCTCTGGCCGCAACCATCTGGTCTATCTCCGCATACCTTTTGGGGTGGGTTGTAGCGAAGGCTAAATCTTCTAGTTCATTTTTCAGCTCTTGCATTCCAAGTCGATGAGCTAATGGTGCGTAAATATCTAGGGTTTCAGTTGCTATTCGGTGCTGTTTCCATTGTGGAAGAGATGCAACCGTTCTCATATTATGCAAGCGATCACCAAGCTTTATAATCAATACTCGTAGATCTTTGGCAACAGCAACAAGCATTTTTCTCATTGACGCCGCTTGTTGCGCTTCCTTTGTGTCGAACTTGATACGTTCAAGTTTGGTAACTCCATCTACAATTGAAGCAATTTCTTCGCCGAACTTCTTTTCGATATCTTCTAAACCAGCACCCGTATCTTCTACCGTGTCATGGAGTAAGGCTGCAGCAATTGTAGCTTCGTCAAGACCAAGAGATGCAATGATCTCAGCGACTGCAACAGGATGTGTGATATATGCATCACCAGATTTTCGCATCTGTCCATCATGAGCTTGACACGCTGACTCATATGCATTTCTGATAAGTTCAGTCTTTTGGTCTGGATGATGGGATTCAAAGACGGCAAGGACTTGATCCAATTCAGAAGCCTGCCCTGTCTCAATCCGGTCCCAAAGACTAATCTTACTAACGACAATGCTCATCTTTTAAAACTAACCTCAAACACTTCTATTCGTACCTAATAAGGGTAACAGTTCTATAGTCAGGAAGTTTTTGTTCTCCACCCAAGAAGTCAAGAGACACTAGAAATGCGAATCCAGCTATGTTTGCCCCAACATGTTCAAGGAGATTTGCTGCACAAATTGCAGTTCCTCCAGTCGCCAAAACATCGTCAATAATCAGAACTCGCGCATTATCTGTCAAACTGTCCTTACGTATTTCAAGCTCAGCTGTTCCATATTCAAGGTCGTACTCTTGAGTTATGACATCACCTGGAAGTTTCCCTGACTTACGAATCGGTATCAATCCGCATTTCAATCTATCAGCCAATGCTGAAGCAAATAGGAAACCACGCGCTTCTATACCAGCCACATATTGGATACCGTCACCAGCAAAGTGTCTCTCAAATTCATCCAATGCGAAACGAAATGCATCCTTATTACGAAGTAGAGGTGTAATGTCCTTAAACGCAACACCGTCTTGAGGATAATTTAGGACCGTATCAATGTACTTAGAGAGTTCCATACCTCCCCTTTGGACAAACTTCTGGATTATCTCCGCTTATTTTTCCTTGGTCGCGGAGGAATTGAGGGATTAACTGGCTGAGAAACACTAGCCGAAACGCCGGATTTTCTTTTCTTAACTGCTTCACTCAGTCGATATGAGCGACCTTTGTCCGCTCCTTCGCTACCAAACTTTTCACGCAACCAGGTAGCGATTGGGGCAGCGACAAACAGTGAAGAGAATGTGCCAATTAACAATCCAATAAGCAACGCAAGAGCAAACTCTCGCAGCGTAACAGCCCCCATAACTCCTGAGCCAATGATCAAAACAGAGACAACTGGCAGCACTGAAGTAATACTTGTGTTGACTGATCTCATCAATACTTGGTTTAGAGCTTGATCAACTACCTCTCGATATTTTGATTTCGCGTTAACCAACCGGTGCTCATTGTCCCTAACTTTATCGAATACAACGAGGGTGTCATATAACGAGTAACCCATAATGGTAAGGAAAGCTATAACTGTTGCCGGAGTCACCTCAAGCTGAAAAAGGGCATATATTCCGACAGTGATAACGATGTCATGCGCAACAGCAACTAATGCCCCAACTGCCATTTCCCAACGAAGTCGAACTGTGATGTAGAGAGCGATGATAATGAAAAACACTATGAGCGCCTTCACTGCTTTATCTGTGATTTCATCACCCCACGACGGTCCCGCAGTTGAAACACTTACAGAATTCGGGTCAGGATTATCAGGATTCGCGAGTTCCGCAAGAACCAAAGTGATATTTTCCACAGTGTCGACTTGCTGCTCGTCATCTATCTGATTTTGTACTGCTTTCGTTAACTCTGTTCGAACACGGAGAACACCTCCACCTGTCTGAATACGTGCATCAGCTAGACCCAGAGGCCGAAGCGCATCTCTAACCTCATCAGACTGGAGATCATTAGTAACTGGGACTTCCCATGCCCCACCGCCTTCGAACTCGAGTCCTAAATTTAAATTACGAACAAAAAGTCCAATAATGGATACAACAATTAAGAGAGTCGAGATAACGAGAACTCTAACCCAGATAGCTGAAAACGGTACAGCCGTTTCATTCCTGTACATCCGGCGAAAGCGACTCATTATATTTCCTCCTCCTGTGTTGGCAATCCATATAGCCATGGCCTGCTGCTAAGTGTGTTGGAGAGACTAAGCCACTTAACGAAAGGACGAAGGAAGAAATACGTCGCAATTAGATCCAAAATAGAAGCAAGACCCAACATTAGAGCGAATCCTCTGACGGAGCCGACCGTTAAAAAATATAGGATGGCTGCCCCAATAAGGGAAGCTAGGTTGGCGTAAAAGATAGTTTTGAAAGCTATAGGGAAAGACCGGTCTACCGCTGAACGCAGAGTTCTTCCGTTCCCGATGTCTTCTTTGAGATGCTCAAAATAAACGACATTTGAATCTAAAGAAGTACCTATAGAGACGATGAGGCCGACAACACCAGCGAGAGTTAAAGCCAAACTACGAGAAGTAGACAGCCAAGCAAGGATTACCCAAAGCATTGTCCCTGAAAGCGCTAGGGAAAGAATTGCCGCTACTCCAAGGAGCCGGTAGTAGGCAAACATAAACAGAGCTACAAAAGCTAGTCCGACTATGCCCGCAACAACTCCGGCGTCAAAGGAATCTTTTCCTAATGTGGCTGAGACTATTCTACTTGAAGGCGTCTCAAACTCAAGAGGCAAAGAACCGTACCGTAAAACCAATGCTGTTTCTTCTGCTCGCTCCTGATCAAAGTCACCGCTGATTGTTATCTGGTCTCTTTCAAAATAAGGCGTCTGAACGTTTGGAGTGGATTCTGTAACACCATCGAGGACAATTCCCAATTGAGATGTAGGACAGGCAGGTGTTTGATTGAAGCATTGATTAGCTGCAGAGTTAAACAAATCTATTCCATCTTCTCCTGAGCGGAATATAGGAAGTACAAGCCACTCAGGCGGTCGGAACGTTGAATCAGCAGTTTCGAGGGCTGCTCCAGTAAGCATTGTGCGCCCTAAAACCAGACGACATTCAACCTGGCCGAAACAAACTTCGCTATCACCCAAAAGGATAACAGGAAGTTCGGCATCATCTTCTTCAGGCAGCGTTGTAGGCATAGCTATGGCATCTGCAAGAGTAAACCCAAGATTTTCACAACCAATACCTTCCGGTGTAGATTCAGCAGTAATTTTCTTTGTACCGGTTTCAGCTATTGAGGACGGTTCATCAACGGAATTTTCATCCCTATCTGAAGGTTGGATACCCACAGGGCCATCATTAACTTCACTATTAGATTCCGATGGCGTGCTTTCATCGTTCAAATTCACCTGTTCGACAGGGATTCGACCACATACTGGGCGGAAACGCAACTCAGCTGTTTGTCCTACTACATCCAAAGCCCGATCTTGGTCTTCTACTCCCGCAAGTTGAACAACTATTCGATTTGATTGCCGAGTAATGTCTGGCTCAGCAACTCCCAAGCCATCAACACGATTTCTAATAATCTCGACAGATTGATCTAGCGCTTCTCGAAGCTCTTCGCCTTCAAGTTCAGTATCTTCTGAGGGCTCTAAGACGACCTCAGCACCACCCTTTAAATCGAGCCCTAGAAGAACAGAGTTTCCTTCTATGAGTGACCAAGTCAGAAGCCCTGCGACAATAAGAACTATAGAAAGAAGCGGAGTGAGAAGTCGCTGTTTCATAATGAGTCAAAAGGTCGTTTAGTCTTCGTCGTCGTACTGTATCATTTCGGCAATAGACGCTTTTGAGATCTTTATCTCAACGCCATCAGCAACCATCAGGAAGACAGTATCCCCATCAAGGTCGCTTATCGTTCCATAAATGCCTGAATCAGTTCTCACATCATCACCAACGTCAAGGACGCTCAACATCGCTCTCTGCTCTTTCATCCTTTTCTGTTGTGGTCTTAGTATCAGCAGATACATAATTACAAGCAAAATTGGAATAAATAGAATTCCCATAACATCATCCTATCTTCGGGAAAATAATTCTTTCAGTTCGCACATGGTACTGCGTTCAGACCATTATTCCCTTATCAAAACACATTAGGTAGATAATTACGAAGCTTCTAACCCCAAATTTCAAGGATTTCTTTTCGAAACTGTTGGAATGCGCCCTTTGATATAGCGTCTCGCATCCGTTGCATCATGTCGAATAGCCACGCTAAATTATGCAGTGTTAGAAGTCGGGCTGCTGCGGGTTCCCCCACCGATAAAAGGTGACGTAGGTACCCTCGAGACCAATGAGAAGCTGGGCTTTGAAGGAAGTACGGGTCAATAGGGTCTTCACTTTTCGCATACCGAGCTGCTCCTAGATTGATTCGACCTTCTCTAGTTAAAGCCGTCCCATGCCGAGCGAGTCGTGTCGGCCAGACACAGTCAAACATGTCAACACCAAGATTGACGGCTTCCACAAGACCAGCTGGGTCTCCCAAACCCATAAAGTAACGAGGTCTATCGAATGGAAGAGTTCGAATGCTCGCATCCATGGGTTCAATCATTTCTGATCTGCTTTCACCGACTGACAGGCCACCGATTGCATAACCATCAAATCCTATTCCAACTATTTGCTCTCCTGACATCTGACGAAGCGAAAGATCTAGACCGCCCTGAACTATCCCGAACTGTGCTTTACTGAAATTTTCACTCTCTCTCCTATGTAGAAAATGCTTTCTCGCACGTTCAGCCCAAAGGCTAGTTCTGGTAACCGCAGTTTCGATTACCGCTCTCTCTGAAGGCAAAGGAGGGCAGACGTCTAGGGCCATCTGGATATCCGAACCTAGGCCACATTGGATATCGACAGCATCTCTAGGAGTTAATCGGTGGAGGCTTCCGTCGTATGTTGATTTAAAGGTTACGCCTTGATCATCTACTTCTGGCTCTAAGGAAAATACTTGATAACCGCCGGAGTCAGTTAGAATTAACCTATCCCAACCCGTATAACCGTGAAGGCCACCTTGTGCTTCAATAATCTCAACTCCTGGCCTAAGCATCAAATGATACGTATTACCCAAAACTACGTCAGCACCAAGTTCTTCGAGATCTAGTGAAGTGAGGGTACGCACTGCCCCTCGAGTTCCAACCGGCATGAAAGTTGGTGTATCTAGAGCATGCCTCTCCATAGAGAGTTTCCCGAGACGAGCAGAACCATCTGTTGATCTCACAGCAAAATATGGTATTTGTTCTGCCTTCATCGTTCTAGTTTATGTACCCAAGTTCTCAAATAACCTGTCTCTCTAGAAACATTGCATCCCCGAAAGAAAGAAACCGGTATCCATCGTCTAAAGCCATCGAATATAACTCACGCCATCGTGTACCGATAAACGCTTCGATCATCACCAACAACGTGGATCGCGGCTGGTGGAAGTTTGTGAGCAAAGAGTCAACAACTTTAAATTCAAATCCTGGCGTTATAAACAAGTTACTCTTTCCTTCAAGTTTGTTCGTTATGGCCACTGTCTCAAGTGCCCGAACGACAGTGGTACCAATAGCAACAACTCTCTTTGCATCTAAACAAGCGCTCCATACCTGCGGTGAAACTCGATATTCTTCCTCATGCATTGAATGGCCCGAAAGGTCTGATGCTTCTATCGGACGAAAGGTACCAAGTCCGACGCTAAGTTCAACAAAAGCAATCTCTGCCCCTACTTCCTTTACCCTATCCAAAACTGATTGCGTCAAATGCAGCCCTGCAGTCGGTGCCGCTACAGACTTTTCTTCTTGGGAGAAAACGGTTTGGTATCGCTCGACATCTTTCAAGTCGCTAGTGATATAAGGAGGAAGAGGAACCTTCCCTTCATTTTCCATCAAATGCCTTATCGAATCTTTCTTTGCTTCGATCCTTCTCACCCCGAACGCCCCATCACCTATTACTTCCAGAACAGCTTCATGAGAGGAGTTGTATAAGAGAGTTCCTGATGGCACCTTCCGACTTGGTCTGATAAGAGCTTCCCAACGCCCATCAAGCAACTCAGAAAGAACAAGCACCTCCACGGCCCCGCCAGTTTTTTTAAATAAATTAAGTCTGGCGTGCATTACTCTTGTGTTATTTAGAACAATAAGATCACCTTCTCGGAGAAATTCAGGAAGATCGCTCACATGCTTATGAAGAATAGTTTCTCCGTCTACAAGAAGGCGAGAAGAATCACGAGGGGAAAGTGGAGTTTGAGCTATTGCTACTGATGGTAAAGAATAATCGAAAGAGGATGATTCCATTCAAAACAGCATAAGCGTAAATTCAACTATTCAGTTAAGAGAATAAATTCGGAGAAGATTCAGAAGTTGCATCTGGTGGTTTCATACCGAGATGAGTCCACGCTGCATCCGTCGCTACCCTTCCACGAGGGGTTCGCATGATAAATCCCTGCTGAATAAGGAAAGGTTCATAAACGTCTTCAACCGTTTCTGCTGGTTCGGAAACGCTAATTGCAAGAGTCGATAGGCCGACAGGGCCACCGTTAAACCTTTCACAAACAGCTTTCAGGATTGCTCGATCGACCTTATCCAGCCCACGCTCGTCAACACCGAAAAGTTTCAATCCATCGACCGCTGTCTGTTTATCGATAACTCCTTCAGCCTTTATTTCTGCATAATCTCGAACTCTTCGCAATAGTCGATTGGCTATACGGGGAGTTCCCCTCGATCTAACGGCTATTTCCTTACTTCCAGCCTCGTCAATTTCTACGCTAAATATGTTTGCAGAACGGAGAATAATTTCATTTAAGTCCTCAGCTTCGTAATAATCCATCCGAGCTACTAGACCGAAGCGGTCTCGAAGAGGCCCAGTTATTAAGCCAGTTCGCGTTGTAGCTCCAACCAAAGTGAATGGAGATATTGTCAACCGAACTGAGCGTGCTGCGGGGCCTTTCCCAAGAACAATATCTAACTGAAAGTCTTCCATAGCGGGATAGAGAACTTCTTCAACTGCTCGATTTAATCTATGTATCTCGTCGATAAAGAGAACATCCCCGGGTTCTAGTTTTGTTAAGATCGCAGCCAAATCACCAGCACGCTCAAGCGCAGGGCCAGAAGTTGTGTGGAGAGATACTTCCATCTCTCTCGCAACGATATTGGCTAACGTGGTCTTTCCTAGCCCAGGTGGCCCTGCAAAAAGCAAATGATCAGATGGGCGCTCCCTTTTTTTTGCAGCTGTAAGGATTATCGAAAGATGTTCTTTTAATTCAGGCTGGCCTATAAAGTCATCGAGACAAGCTGGCCTAAGGCCCAAACCTTCTAATTCAAAATCTATCTCTTGGTCTTCAATTGAGTTTTCAGGGGAAAGAAGCTCTTCTCTCATACATCTACCAATAATCCTATATTCTCTTATGTGACCGTTGCCAGCTCTTGCAATGCGAGTTTAAGCAATAGCGAGGGTTCAGCATTGGATGGCAGGTTTTTCATTGCTAGCTGTATTTCCTCCCTACCGTAACCAAGACCGCTTAAAGCATCACGAACATCTCGACGGCTGGAATCTTCTGTTAGTGATTCGTCACTGTCTGAGTGAGTGCCGTTGAGAGGAATAGAGTCCAAATCAATTTTCGACTGCAGCTCCACTAGAAGTCGTGAGGCAGTTTTTTTACCTATGCCTGGCACTAAGCACAAGGCGTCAGAGTCCTCATCAGCCAAGATATTTGCCAGTTGGTTAGGTGAGTGAGTCGACAATATCGAAAGCCCCAAAGATGGGCCCACACCATGTGTCGATATAAGCGCTTCGAAGAATAAACATTCTTCTCGAGTTGGGAACCCATATAGAGACTGAGTGTCTTCTCGAAAATGATGATGCGTATACACAAGTGTTTCGCAACCTGTTTCACCAAACTGTTTTTGCGTCATAGGCGGTATAAAGATTCTGTAGCCTACGCCGCCTACTTCAACAATGATCTCCTGATCTTCTACTAATGACAACTGCCCACGGATGCTCCCGATTGTCATCGTGCCTCCGCACCCTTACGGGCTAAATAACAGAGAGCAAGCGCTAATGCATCTGCAGCATCAACAGGTTGAAGCGGAGTCCCAATTCCTAACAGGAGACGAACCATTTTTTCCATCTCTTCTTTATCAGCACCACCGTGACCTGCAACAGCTTGTTTGACTTCATTCGGAGAGTACTCAACTACTTCACAGCCGGCAGAAACGCCTTCAGTCATGACTATCCCAATTGCTTGCCCTACAGAAATAGCTGTCGCCGCATTATGTTGGAACAAGACTCGCTCAATCGCTACAACATCAGGTTTGTAGTCAGCAATCAGTTCTCGAACTTCGTCCCTTAGTAAAGTCAGACGATAAGGAGTTCCCATTTCAGGAGGGGTCTGGATAACACCTGCAGCTAAAGCGTTCTCTTTTCCATTTTTACGCTGGACAACCCCATAACCGCATCGTGATAATCCAGGGTCGACTCCTAAAACGAACATATGTACGATAATAGCGCCTGCTCGAAGCCATAGGTGGACTTTTCTTACATAAATAGGCTGCCGTTGAGGTTAAATCGAACTTCTGAACAGATCATGAAAGATCACTTTATGGACCTCAGCCAGCTATTTCTTGCATTACAGAGTCAGGTATATCAAAGTTCGCATGAACTGCATCGACATCATCTAACTCATCAAGAAGATCGATTAAATTTAAAACTTGTTTTGCTGGGCCTGATTCAGTCAATGGAACTATTTGCGTTGGAAGAAAAGTAAGGTCTGCTGAAAGGAACGAAATCCCGTGTTGCTCTAAAGCGTCACGTAATCCATTAAGGTCAGTTGGGTCGCTTGTCAACCTCCAAGTATCTCCTTCATCGGCAAGGTCTTCTGCTCCGCTCTCTAAAGCCACCATCATTAACTCGTCTTCGTCTACTTCACGGTTCAGAATAATTACACCTTTTCGTTCAAATTGCCATGCGACCGCACCAGGTTCAGCTAGGGATCCTCCATTTTTGGAAAGCATCGATCTCACTTCTGATCCTGTTCTGTTCCGATTATCCGTAAGCGTCTCGATAAATAACGCTACGCCATTAGGTGCATAACCTTCATAGGTAACATCTTCGTAATTTACTCCTTCAAGTTCGCCGGTTCCCCTTTTGATCGCTCTCTCTATCGTGTCGAGCGGTACCGAATTATCTCTTGCTTTCTGATACATCGTCCGAAGGGTCGGGTTAGCATCTAAGTCGCCACCACCTTGCCTAGCAGCAACTTCAACTTGCTTAATTAACTTTGCGAAGAGCTTTCCGCGTTTTTTATCGGCAGCGCCTTTTTTGTGCTTAATCGTTGCCCATTTTGAATGACCAGACATACTAAAACTCTACCCCTGTGAACCTAATGGTTCCATAGATAAGAACATTTCGTGGATTCTTCCATCATTAGACAATTCTGGATGAAAAGAAGCTACCAATATCGAGTCTGTTCCACACAACACTATTTTTTCATCGACTCTCGCAAATACTTTCACACCTTCACCAATTGTTTCCACGATGGGGGCACGGATGAATACCGATGGGAATGGTTCGTCAAGCCCTAGAACGTCGATCTCGCTTTCAAATGAATCTACCTGTCTACCGAACGCATTGCGGCGAACTGTTATATCGATTGCCTCAAGAGGCTTTTGGTCATCGCGGCCATCAAGTACTTCTTTAGCGAGAACGATCATCCCAGCGCAAGTTCCAAATATTGGCATACCTGCAGAAATAGATTCTTGAATTGGGGCCCTCATCCCATTCCAATCAAGCAACATAGAGATTGTTGTTGACTCTCCGCCAGGGATAACAAGACGATCTATCTTTGCTAGATCCTCTGGGGTGCGAACTTCAAGTGCCTCAACACCAAGAGAAACAAATGCCTGAACATGGCTGACATAGGCGCCTTGAAGTGCGAGAACGCCGACCTTCAAAACTCACCAACCGCGGTCTTCTAACCTAATTTGGATTTCGTCCATCCCGATCCCCGTCATAGGACCTCCCAGCCCTCGGCTTACTTTCGCTACGATCTCTGGACGTGTGAAGTTCGTCGTTGCTTCAACTATGGCCTTGGCACGCGGCTCGGGATCTTCTGATTTAAATATTCCTGAGCCCACAAAAACTGCCTCTGCCCCTAGTTGCATGACGAGAGCTGCATCCGCAGGAGTAGCTATTCCCCCTGCGCAGAACATAGGTACTGGCAATTTCCCAACTGATGCAACTTCCTGAACAAGTGGTAGGGGGGCTTGAAGCTCTTTGGCCCAGTCGAATAGTTCGGCAGAGTCTGCCTGGCCGAGCTTTCGTATATCGCCCAAAATCGTCCGCAAATGCCTCACTGCCTGAACAACATTCCCAGTTCCAGCTTCTCCCTTGCTTCGAATCATGCATGCGCCTTCAGAGATTCGTCGAAGAGCCTCTCCTAAATTTGTGGCGCCGCAAACAAATGGCACTTCAAACGCCCACTTATCAATATGGTGTTTTTCATCGGCGGGGGTAAGAACTTCAGATTCATCAACGTAATCAACACCCAAAGCTTCCAACACTTGGGCTTCTGCAAAGTGGCCGATGCGAGCTTTTGCCATAACTGGAATAGTAACGACCTCTTGGATTCCCTCTATCATCTCGGGATCACTCATTCGAGCAATCCCACCATCAGCGCGAATGTCAGCTGGGACACGCTCCAGAGCCATGACAGCAACAGCGCCTGCATCTTCGGCTATTTTTGCTTGGTCAGGGGTTACAACATCCATAATTACCCCACCCTTTAGCATTTCGGCAAGACCGCGCTTAACTTTTACAGTGCCTGTTGTCTTTGAGTCATCTATGTTTTCTTCAGCCATATTTAAATCTTATCTCTAAATTTTTGGATCTAGGACATAGATTCTGATAAAGAAATTAAAGCTCTGCCAGAGCTGCAATTCGATCATCTGTAGAAAATCCGGAATGAATCAGGGGTTCATTTGGAGGGTTAATCCACATATGTCTGCAGAATCTTGGGTTATGCGTGGGCTCCCTTCCATCGGAGTAAAGACTTTCTAATGCTTTCTCTAATCCAGGTGGATACCTTGTCAACCCAACAGCAGCTATGTCAATTTCTGCAATGCTCCATGGCTCAAGAAATTTCGCGCCTACTTTTGCAACGATACTAGGCAAAAAAGCCCAAGGCCATGCAACAAGTATTGCCAAAGTTCCTTCTAAGTAGGATGTTCGGCTTCTCGATCTCGACAATTCATGAGTGATTAGTCCTTCTAACTCGGTTCGTTTAACGCGATCCAAAAGACCAGTTGTTACAACTAAGTTACTGTGCTGTGGGTCGCGACCAACCATCATCATGTTTGGCGCTGCGTCATTAATAAAGAAAAGTTGGGGTTTTCGAAATCCGTAGGAAATACAAACCCCCTCTACAAGATTTGTGAACCGAGGGTGAGTCTCCAAATTGACTGGTGCAGCGTTAATTTTTTTTAGAATAAAGGAATCTATTTTCCTAAAGACAAAAAATATCCAAAGACTCGCAAGTGCCACAGAGCAAGGAATCAAGATAGTAAATTCAATGCCTATCAGTAATCCAATTACGATAAGAATGATTGAGTCAACTGTTGCACACGCGAGGAAAAGTACTGAAGCGCGAAAGGCCGCGACTTTTGGACTCATCAGAATTGGACCTGCACTGGCCCTTCAGCTTCATCTTCCACTTCGTAGAATTCCTCTTGTTCGAACTTAAAGATGCCAGCGATCAAATTTGATGGGAAAACTTCAATTTTGTTGTTATACCCAAGAACGCTGTCATTGAAGTGCTGCCGAGCAAAAGCAATTTTGCTTTCGGTGCTCGTTAACTCTTCTTGCAATTCAAGAAAGTTTACGTTTGCCTTTAGATCTGGGTATGCCTCAGATAGGGCAAATAAAGATTTAAGAGTTCCTTCCAAAAGGTTTTCATTCTGTGCTTGATCAACTGGCCCAGAAGCAGCCATTGCTGAACTTCGTGCTTGTATAACCGCATCAAAAGTTTCTTTTTCGTGCTCTGCATATCCCTTTACGGTTTCAATCAGGTTAGGTATCAGGTCGTATCTTCGTCTTAGCTGAACATCTATCTGCGCCCAGGCATTTTTTGTTCGGTTACGCAATCGAACGAGACCGTTATATTGCAGCACAAGAAATAAAAGAAATAGCGCCACAACTATGATGATAATAATGGTTGCAACCACGGAGCCTCCTTCCGGCTTCTACTTTAATGATAACCAATCCTCGATGATCATTTACTATCAGTGAGATTTTTTTACCTTATTCTGAAATTCCTTGAGCCTAGGGTACGTTGTGTGAAAAATTGTCCCCCCTTAGCTAAGGGCACTGTTGGTGTTTGAGTAATAGCTTTTTGATATATCTGGATATAGCGCTCGGCTAATTCAGTCATTGAGAACTCACTGACTCTCAGTTGCGCTGATTCAACTATGACTTGTGATGCCTCATCTTCGTAGAGGCCTTTCTCTAGGGCTTTCCCCAAAGCAGTTGAGTCGCCAGCTTTGAAAAGCAGAGCGTCTTTGCCTCCTCTAGTTAATTTTGAATATCCAGGGATATCACTTGCTACTACAAGAGCTCCTGATGCCATTGCTTCAAGAAGAACAATCCCAAATGATTCGCCACCCAATGAAGGAGCGCAGAACAACTTAGATTTTTGCAATCGCTCTATTTTCTCCTCTTCCGATATTCTTCCGAGCCATTCAATACGGCTATCATCTTCAGTTGCCTTCTGTAGACGCTTTGTATCTGGGCCGTCGGATGCGATCCAAAGCTTGACTTCATCTGGGAGAAATCGCATAGATCGGATAAGAACTTCAAGGCCCTTCCTTGGTTCATGCCTTCCGACAAAAAAGATAGTCTGTCCAGCTTGTTTTAGGTTTTTTGAAGAATACCGATCTAGCTCTATCCCGTTGAACAAAATTTCATAACTTCCACCGAGAGCGTTTCTTGCCGTAGCAGCAGCCTCTTCTGAGACGGCACAGTTTACTTCTACTCTGCTTGCAACCCATCGAGCCGGCTTATTGAAGTACTCATAGGATTTTGAGGGCCCAGACCGATGAAAGGTAGCGACAATTGGACTTTGCTTTAAAACAATTGCTGTGATCGCCGGGCCGGGCGCAAGCGGCTCATGAACATGGAGGAGGTCGAATCTCTCGTCTCTAAGGGCTCGAATCACTCGGAGCTGCGCTGAGGGGTCTGGTGCAAGTGGAGCTATGGAACCATTTGCCGCTGTTGGCAAACTATTTCCTAGGGGGGTTATCCCTGTGTCAGGAGGCGGCCCATCGCACGGACCGAGGACACGGACATCAATTCCCTTGTTACGCAATGCGCGGGCCAAGCTCAGAATCTGGTTTTGGACGCCTCCAGGTATTGTGAGGCTGTAAGGGCTTATCATTCCGATGCGCATATCTTTATTGGTAGCCGATATCCGAGGCCTATGGGGTTCTTTCGAATTTCAAAAAATTTTTTCTCTGCAATCTGAAGCTCTCCAAAGCTCCATAGTCACTTTTCCAGTTCGGCTGCATTAAATGCCACTGCTCAGGTGCTTCTCTTATCAAATCTTCAAAAACGTAAACCAGATCCTGCGTGGCTTTTGCAATGTCATCGCGAAATCTTCCCTTGGTTCTTTTCAGCTCAATCGGCGGACAAACGACTGCATGGTGAGAATTCTCACGTTGATAAACAGCTACAGGAACTACATGGGCTCCTGTTCGTAACGCAAGCGTCGCAGGCCCCGCAGGTACTGTTGTTCTTTCCCCAAAGAAGTCAACCTCTATTCCATTTCCTTCTATATCTCGATCGCAAAGCAAACACACAACGTGATTAGCCTTTAGTGCCTCAACAACTTGCCGACCGGCGCTTGGCCCTAGAGGGATAACGTTCATCCCAAAACCCTCCCGGTATTTCATTAAGAACTGAAAGAGCTCAGGAGGGCTTTGCTCTTCTACAACTACTGAGACCTTGTATTTCGGAGAGCAGATTAACCACCTCCCCGCCCATTCCCATCCACCAAGGTGCGGAAGTGCCAATATCGGTCCTACGCCAGTTTGCCAGGCATTTTCTATGTGCTCGAAACCTTCCACAGTAAACCCTGAATCAATTTCAAAATCTGTAAGATCTTGTATTCTGGCTGAATCAATCCAGTACCTTGCGTATGTTTCAAAGGTCTGATGTATCTTTCTCTTTAGTTGTTCTGGTGGTAGATCCTCACTGTATATTCGCGAAAGATGTCGACCTACGAGCATCTTTTTTTCTTTAGCTACGCCAGTTGCCAAATAGGCCGAAAAGCGTTGAATAGGGTTCAACCAAATACGTGGAATTCTTCTTAGAAGATAACTACCAACTCGGTAAGCAGTTACTGCAATTGAGAACTTCCTCACGTTTAGCTTTGATCTCCTATAGTGGGCTTGTATTTTTTGAAGCTTGCTTCCATATCTTAACGAAGCGCTGGCATGCGGTAATGCCAGTGAGCACCAGCATTACCCAAAGAACAGGGATCAATATGTCATCGAAAAGGAGGCCTACAGCGAGAGCAATAAAGCGTTCAGCCCGTTCCATAATTCCGCCCTTTGCATCAAAGCCTAAGGACTCAGCTTTTGCTCTTTGATATGAAACAAGCATTGCCGTAGCCATGAGAGCGACTGGGAGCATCATGATTCTCCCGGGTTCCTCTGTAGCTAGGTGCCAAGCTATTCCAGAAAAGAGCAACGAGTCAGTTACCCGATCGCTGACTGAGTCAAAAAATGCACCGCGGACAGAAGCCGTTCCGGCTGCCTTTGCTACCGCTCCATCCAAAGCATCTGGGATTCCTGTTAGCAATAGACAAATAAAACCAGCAAACAGGTGGCCACGGCCAATGACTATTGCTCCCGCTACTGCTACAAGTATTCCTAAGATTGTTAATGCATCTGCGGTAATTTTTAGGCGCCATAAGACCACGCCGATGGGGTCCAGTACCTTATCAACCGCTGATCGTAAATTTCCGTCAAACACATTTTCTCCTTTGAGTTTGGAACCCAAACCCAACTGGCGCAACACTAGCACTGATCAGTGTAGAAATTTGTCCTTGTGTAAGAGATGTTAAGACTTTTAACTCCAGTCTTCAGGGTTCTCTTCCACTACTTTTTCAAGGACTTCTCCATTTCCTGCATCAATAATTACGACAGCTCGAAACTCTGGCTGGGGCTCTTGGGAATAAAGAAGAAGGCGCCAAACAGGCTTACTTCCCCACCCTCGCCACATCATTTGAGCTGATGCAGGGCCAGCAGCGAAGCCTACATCACTTTCGGCGAGTATTAAAGCTTGGCCCTCGTCAATGCTTGTGCTTGCCGAGGCAAAAAACGAGTAAAGTGCAACGCATAGTATTCCTATTCCTGCATACATAAAACCGGTATTTGCGAGTGGCGAGCCTGAAGCAAATATGCCGAGTCCGAGTGCCACGACCCCAACTATGAGATAAAGAAAGGCTGCTATTCTTCGCCGGTCATTATTTGGAATTTCGTAATCAGGACTACTAAACGATGCTTCGAGATCTTCAGGTAATGAGTCAAGTGTCTCTTTTTCGTCTTCCATCGCTACCTCTATCTTAGTTCTTTCATACGATAGCCGGTTTCGTTACCAACTATCTATTAGCCATCGTTATAGAGGCTCATGAGGCCAATTAGCCTGAAGCCTGTCCCATGATGAAGATAAAGTTTCAGGGATCATTCTCGACTCAGCTACGGAAGTGAGGAAAGTTGTATCCCCTTTCCACCTAGGTAGGCAATGGACATGAAGGTGTTCGGGAATGCTTGCTCCAGCAGCTTCACCGATGTTAACCCCAATATTGATTCCATCGGGCTTGTATGCACTTTGAATCGCTTGGGTTGCAAGACGGACACCTTCCCACAGTTCGAGGTATTCTTCTTTGTCCAAATTTGCGAGGTCACCTATTTTTCGCTTAGGAAGAACTAGTACATGTCCGCTCACATACGGGTATAGATTAAGCACCGCGGCGCAATAGCTTCCTTGCCAAAGCACGTAGTTATCTTTATTTGGTTCTGAGTTAGTGGCGAAGATCTTTTCAAACACCGAGCTTCTGTCGGTGTTTTTTTCAGCCGTATCCGGAGTTCTCGCTACATACTCTTTTCTCCAACCGGCCCAGATCTGGCCCAATGCCTTAGTTCGGGGGCTATTGGTCATAAACGGTTTTCAACCTCACCTTGCAGTCGTTCTATAAATTTAGATACTGGTACGTCGCGTTCTACTTCGCTCCCCCTCGGGTTAACGCCAACGGTTCCGTTGGCTACATCATCGCTGCCTGCCACTAGTACATACGGAATCTTTTGAGTCTTCACATCTCTAATCCGCTTCCCGAGAGGATTGTCGGCTCGATGATACTCACATCGAAAGCCAGCGTCTTCCAATTGGGCAACGATGCTCGATGCGTAGTCTCCGTGTTCACTTGCGACAGGAAGTACCGCTATTTGGATTGGAGCTAACCATGCGGGGAAAGCTCCAGCGTAATGTTCAAGTAGGACACCGAAGAACCTTTCGATAGACCCCATTAAAGCCCTGTGTATCATGACCGGCCTCTTACGCTCTCCAGAGGAGTTTATATACCTTAGGTTGAATCGCTCGGGGAGGTTAAAGTCAAGCTGAATAGTTGACAGCTGCCATGATCGTCCAATTGCATCAGATACGTCAATATCTATCTTGGGTCCATAGAATGCAGCGTCTCCCTCTTTGGTCTCAAACGGTAGTCCGTGGGCATTGAGCGCTTTTTCTAGGGCTTCTGTTGCAAGGTTCCACATCTGGTCATCACCAACAGATTTCTCATGGTCCCGCGTGGATAAGTTGAACGAAAAGTCTTCGAACCCAAATGCTTCCAGAACAGATATAACGAATTCCAGAAGCTGCGCTATCTCCTCAGCAAGGCCTTCTTCAGTGGTAAAAATGTGGGCATCGTCTTGAGTGAAGCCGCGAATCCTCATAAGGCCATGCAACGTTCCCGCCCGCTCATATCTATAGACGGTTCCTAGTTCGAAAAGTCGAATTGGCAAATCCCGGTACGACTTAGTCCCTGCGCGATAAATTAGACAGTGCATCGGACAATTCATCGGCTTTGGATAATACTCCCCATTATCCATTTCCATTGGGGGATACATACCTTCGGCATAGAAATCTAGATGCCCGCTGGTTCGGAACAATTCCGCATTTGCAATATGTGGAGAATAAACAAATTTGTAGCCCCCTTCCTCATGCCGTTTTCTACTGTAGTCCTCCATTAATTTTCGTATTTGAGATCCTTTGGGGTGCCAGACTGCTAAACCTCCTCCTAGTTCAGATGGAAAGCTAAGAAGATCTAATTCGTTAGCGAGTTTTCGATGATCTCTTTTCGCTGCCTCTTCAAGTCGATATAGATGTTCTTTCAATTGCTTCTTGGTTGCCCATGCAGTCCCATAGATCCGTTGGAGCATTGGGTTTTTTTCATCGCCTCTCCAATAGGCTCCCGCAACATTCATCAGCTTGAAATGCTGAAGCTTTCCAGTCGAAGGCACATGAGGCCCTCGACACAAGTCTATGAATCCGTCCCCATTCCGGTAATAGCTAATTGCGTCGGGAGCGCTGACTTCTGTTGAATCTGCAGCTTCGATTATCTCACATTTGTATGGGTGGTCAGAAAACATCTCAAGAGCCTCGCCAGCGGAGACCTCACCTCGAATGAAGTCTTGATCAGCGGCAATTATTTCTTTCATTTTGTCTTCTATCTCTTGAAGACTCTCATCACTAAGTTTTTTTCCTTCGGGCATGGCAAAGTCATAGTAGAAACCATGTTCAATAGGTGGCCCTATGGCAAAAGTAGCGCCAGGATAAAGTTCTAAAACTGCTTGAGCAAGAACATGAGCCGTTGAATGCCTAAGAGTCTCTAAACCTTTATCAGAGTCAGCTGTTACGATATTAACGGTTGCTCCGTTAGGCAGTACTTTATTAAGGTCTGCTTCTTCTCCATTCACCTCCGCTATGAGAGCTGCTTTAAAGAGCCCTTTACCAATATCAGAGGCTAGGTCGGCCGCGGTTGCTCCATCTTGTATTTCCCGTTGTGTACCATCGGGCAGCGAAACTGAAATGTTAGCCATAAGGCAATGGTACCTCTCGTGGTTGACTACTTCTGAGGATTTCTATCGGAAATTTGGGCGAAAAGCCTCTTTTGTTTTCTCATGCACTAGTTATGTCGACACCTAGCAGGAGAGCTGCGTTAGAAACCCCTTCCCCTTTTTGGACCGCATCGTCAATAACCTCTAAAGATGTTGGAGTGTCGAGATCATTGTCTAAATGTTCTCGAACGGAATTCAATGCTCCATTTCCTTCGCCGCCTTTCTTCCATCTTTCCAGGCGCCTTAACGCAGATGCCATTATTTCGTCGTTCCACTCCCAAGAATCGCGATAATGAAAGTTAAGTAGGCCTAGCCTGATCACATTTGGGTGAAACTTTTTTCGAAGATCAGAGATGAAGACAAGATTTCCCAATGATTTTGACATTTTCTCCCCTTCCATTCTAACCATGGCTTGGTGCATCCAATGTCTAGAAAATTGTTTCCCAGTGGCAGCTTCTGACTGGGCGCTCTCACACTCATGGTGAGGGAAAATAAGGTCGGCTCCCCCTCCATGCAGGTCTATAGTAGCCGTGCCTAAGTCTCTCATTGCAAGAACAGAACATTCAATATGCCACCCTGGGCGCCCATATCCCCACCTGCTCTCCCACGAGGGTTCATCGTCAGCCGAAGGTTGCCATAGAACAAAGTCCAGAGGGTCTCGTTTTTTTGGATCTTCTGGGTTCCCTCCTCGTTCCGCCGCTAACTCCAACATTGTTTCTCGGTCTAGCCCACTCAATGAGCCAAATTTTGCAAATGATTTGACTTCGAAATAAACGGACCCATCTACTTCGTAGGCGTGACCACTCGTTAGAACTTGTCCTATGAACTTACGTATTTCAGCTATCGCTGATGTGGCCCTGGGCTCTGACCACGATGGGAGCATCCCGAGCGCTTTCATATCTTCATCGAATCGTGCAGTTTCTTTGGCAGCTAGATCTAGATAGTGAACTCCAAGCTCTCTGGCTTTCCGTAAAATATCATCATCTACATCGGTGATGTTTCTTACACATCGTGTTTCATGCCCTAGGTCGCGCAAACGTCTCTGCAGGATGTCATAGGTCATGTATGTGGCTGCATGGCCGATATGTGTTGCATCATATGGGGTGATTCCACAGGTATAAATCCTGACAATTTTGCCAGGTTCGAATGGAACGACTTCTTGTCTGGCAGTGTCATAAAGTCGCATCAAAATTTTCTCCATTGAACTTAAGGGCTTCTAGACCAACTGTAACCTCAGGTGGCAGTTGAGTTGGAGATTGCAGCGTTGCAGAGGGCTATTCTAAACCAGTTATTCGGACTGATGATCTTGTTTTGTAGAGTCGGTTCAATTGTAATAGAACTGCGGTAAATGCTTCTACAGGAGCAGCATTTGCCAAACTTCCGCAGTCGAGTCCTCGCAGATTCGGCATTTTTTCAACAATTTCGATTGTTTGTGCAATGGAATCCTGTTCGTCAGCACAGACAAGAACATCACCTTCCATATTATTTTCAATTTCACCAAGTTCTTTAGCTGGTAGGTGTTGGAAAGCCATCGACACTCTCGACATAGGAATCGCTGCTTGAACGTCAGCTGCTATTGAGCCTCTCGGTGGGTATAGAGCATGGAATTCATTACCTACCCGAGCAAGCGCATTTGCCATACAGATAACCAACTTGCCCTGTAACAGCTCTCGGAATGCTTTTGCGGTTGGTGCGCAGGAATCCCAAGGAGTTGCCAAAACGACAGTCTCTGCCCGCGCTGCTTCTTCGTTACTTACACCTGAAAGTTTGTAGTTTTGACCCTCCCACTGTTCAAGTGTGTCTTCAACGACTTCGGCCGCACGTCCAGAGGACCGAGACCCTATTTCAACTTCGTAACCTACTGAAGAAAGCCGAAGAGCTAGGCCTTTTCCTGCTGGTCCTGTACCGCCAATGATGCCAATTTTCATGCATTGAACATACCGCAAACCAGCAGAGAAAAGTCAATTTTTCCAACAGTTTCTTTATTTCACCTATGTTGATCACAAGAGTTCACACCTGCAGGCCAGAACCCTAGTAACCTCATGACATCACGTCTACTGAAGGAGGGGCTATGGGAATGCTAGAAAATAAGCGTTTGTTGATAACTGGTATTCTTACTGACTCCAGTCTTGCTTTCGCCGTTGCGCAGTTGGCTTTATCAGAAGGTGCTGAACTAGTAGTCACTGGAGCAGGAAGAGGGATGCGGTTAACTGAACGAACCGTAAAGAAGCTCGATGGCGACGTGGAAGTTATAGAATTTGATGTCACAGACCCTAGTCACGTATCGCAAGTCCAGAACTTGTTGTCAGATAAGTGGGGCAATGTTGATGGAGCACTCCATGCAATTGGATTCATGCCAGAGATTGGCCTTGGTGAAGATTTCCTTGCAGGCCAATGGGAGGACCTTTCGCTGGGGTTCGAAATTTCTGCCTATTCCTTGAAAACCGTCACTGAGGCCGTCTATCCGCTGATGAAGAATGGTGGATCGGTAGTTGGACTTGACTTCGATGCGAGTTTTGCATGGCCAGCGTACAATTGGATGGGCGTGGCCAAAGCCGCTCTCGAGTCAGCTTCTAGGTACTTGGCTCGTTCCTTGGGCTCAGACAATGTTCGCGTCAACTTGGTTGCTGCAGGCCCAATACGAACTATGGCTGCGAAATCTATTCCTGGGTTTAAAGAATTTGAGGACGCTTGGGGCGCTCGTGCTCCCCTAGGTTGGGATGTTAACGACAGATCTGGTGTTGCTAAAGCGTGCGTCGCGTTACTCTCCGACTGGTTTCCTCAAACCACGGGGGAAATTATCCACGTCGACGGCGGATACCACGCTGTAGGGGCATAAGTTCTACATCAGTTTTGCAATTGACTACCGGTTGTGCGGTCGATTCTGTCAGTCTCGTCAATAATTTCTCCGACAATCGATTCCAAAACATCTTCCAACGTAACTATCCCTATGTATTCGGATTTCTTTCCCACGACAGCAAAATGAATCTGCTGCTCACGCATCAACCGAAGAAGTTCATCTAGATACATTTCCGGAGGGATAAATAAGAGTTCGCGGACGATGCCATCCTTCCCCTTACCCATTTCTTCTATTCTCTCTGAGTATAAAAGATCTTTAACATGTAAGAAACCGACTACTTGCCCATCGTCAACTACTGGAAACCTGCTGTGCCCACTTGCTGCTGCAAGAAGTGCCATCTGCCCATATCCTTGACCCTGTTCAACATAATCTACTTGTGACCAAGGAACCATCACGGAAGAAACAGGTTGATCATGGAATTGAAGGACGCTGGTGAACAAGTCATGGCGATCTTGGTCCATCTGCCCGCTTCGTTTTGCTTGCTCAAAAAGGTTCTGCATGCCTTGCGAGGTGTATGCCACTCCAATTTCGGCAACCTGCTTAACCCCAAAGGGCTTGAGCAAAAGCGCTGCTATTTGATTCAAAAACCAAATCATGGGTTTGAATGCAAAGACAAAAGCTCGGTGAGTTGCTGCTAACCGGCAAACAACCTTTTCTGGGTCAGTAAGAGCGAAATTCTTAGGAACCATTTCTCCTAAAACCATATGAAGAAACACAACGAAGAATATTGCTATCCCAAACGCTAGCCAATGCGATACACCTGAAGGGAGCTCAAATGCTCCATCGAACATCCTTTCCAGAATAGATGCGAAAGCTGGCTCTGCAACTAAGCCGAGCCCGAGGGACGTGACGGTGATGCCAAGCTGAGCTCCTGAGATGGCTAAAGGCAAGTCCTTCATTAGGCCTATCCCATATTTTGCAGATTTATTATTTCCCTTTGCTAACTGCTCCATTCTGGTCTGTCGGGCTCCGATAAGAGAGAATTCAATAGCGACAAAAAATCCATTAAGGAAAATTAGGATAAGTGTTAGCAGGATTGCTGGAGCTACATTCACGACTTCACCCCCTCAACCCCGATTGTTTCCTACCGTAAAGTAGATTAGAAACAGGTTCCGTTAATCTAAGTCGAGCTATGCGAAGATTATCCATCTCTAAGATTTCTATTTTCCACCGTTCATAACGGAACATCTCACCCGGCGCAGGTATCCTCTGGAGTTTTTCTAGAGCAAATCCGGCTATTGTCTCATACTGACCATCTTCGATTTCGAATCCGCACATATCTGCAACTTCATGAGGGTGTAGGTTTCCGCTTACAGTAAAAACCCCCGCACGTTCTTCTAGGCCGTTTTCAACGGCAGCATCATATTCGTCCTCGATTTCGCCAACAATTTCTTCCAAAAGGTCTTCAATTGAAACTATCCCCTCTGTTCCTCCATGTTCATCAACCACAACAGCTAGTGGGATTCTTTGCCGCCGCATATCAGTCATCACCGAAAGCAAGTCCCGAGTTTCTGGAATAGCCAATATGTCTCCCATGACGGTTTCAACAAGCTGATCACTTCTCAACTTGGGATCTATAAGCAGAGCTGACTTCACATGCGCTATTCCAACAACGCTGTCAAGGTCATTATCCACAACTGGAAATCTTGATAAGCCAGTAGTTGCACTAAGCTCAACTAAGTCAGTAATCGTCGATCCTTGTGGCAAAGAATGTATGGCGAGGCGAGGAACCATCACCTCATTTGCGGTTTTCCTGGCAAATCGTAGTGACTTTGTTAACAAGTCAACTTCGTTAAAGCCAAGGGTCCCCTCCTCCCCTGAAGTTCGAATCAAGGAGCTTAAATCTTCTAGATTCGGGACGCGTTCAAGCTCTTGCGCAGGCTCAACACCTAATCGGCGCGTTAGCCAGTTCGAGGCTGCGTCAGAAAGCGCAATTATCGGCTTTGCAGCGAAGCTATACATCCGAAAAGGTTTCGCCAAAGCCTTTGCAGTTATGTCGGTTTTTGCAATAGCTATATTCTTCGGAACTAGCTCCCCTAGGATCATCGCTGCAAACGTCGCTAAAACAATCGCTACAACAAGTGAAACGCTCTCTTTTGCGCTTTCACCAACAATGCTACGTACAGGGCTTTCAAGCACAGAAGCTACGGTTGGTTTTGCTATAAAACCAATCAGCACTGCAGTGATAGTTATCCCAAGTTGCGCACCCGTCAACTGGTACGACAATTCTTTAAGAATTCTCAATAAGGCCTTGGAATGCCGATTACCCTCTCGAGCTTCAGACTCTACGCGAGCGCGATCTACTGCAAGAAATGCAAATTCCGCAGCGACAAAAAAAGCTGTTGCAACTATTAAAATTCCTACGGCGATGAGCCCCCATGTAGTGTCTATGACTCCGCTCCCTTACTGAGGCCGCGCATCAAGAGATGCTTAGATGGAACAGGTGCAACTCTTCTATACGACATCAGTAATTACATAGTAATTGAAGACAGCTCCGGTCACACCTCGAGAGAAGAGTTCTTGTAATGCGCTGAAGGATATAGTGGGCTGAGTCCACCTCCAAGCACAGATTGCGGGAAATACCTTGAAGCACTTGTTCTCAAAAGAGAAACACACAGATGTGCATAACCTTTCAAACGATAGCTTCCAGAAAGCTGGAGTGGCCTTACGGTATGAGACCCCAATCAATAGCATCCATCCAAATAAGGAGCTTGGATGGATGAGAAGGCTACTGCCGATAGCAAAATCGCACAAAAAGTCTCTGTATGTAGGGCTACTTACTGGAGTTATCGCTCTTGTACTAAATGTAGCTGTGCCGGCGATGGCCCGGAATGCAATTGATGCTGCTTTGGAGGCAGACAGAGAAGCCTTAACCACTTGGGCGATCATCCTAATTTCTGTAGGGGTAGGGAGGTTTATTTTCGGCGCCTTATATCGGTATTCTCTTTTCCAGCTGGCTTGGGGAGTAGAAACGGACCTCCGAACCTTGCTCTATTCTCATTTAACTAAACTAAGTTTTTCCTACTTTGATAGAACGCAATCGGGTGAAGTTATATCGAGAGCGAATAGCGATATTCGTTCAATCCAAGTTCTACTTGCCTTCGGCCCTTTAATCGGAATGACCATCATCTCTTTCATCCTTGCCTTCGGATATATGATGACTTTGCACGTACCCCTAACACTCGTTTCTCTTATTACCCTGCCAGGTGTTTATTTCTTTGGACAAAAACTCCGAAGGGTCGTCTTTCCTTTAACATGGGTCAGCCAAGCCCGACTAGCCGAGTTAGCTACTATCGTTGACGAAAACGTAAACGGAATTCGAGTCGTAAAATCATTTGCGGCAGAGAAACACCAAGTAGGGCTCCTCCAACGAGCCGCAGAGCACATCAAATGGGTGAACGTAGAGGCAATCCGAGCCCGCGCTAAATATAATCCCATCATTGAATCTCTTCCCAGAGTTGGAATGGCATTAGTGCTTCTATACGGCGGGTATTTAGCAATTGAGGGGAGCGTCTCCATAGGAACCTTATTCGCTTTCAATGCCTATGTAATTATGCTCCAAGCTCCATTTAGAATGTTTGGCTTTCTGTTACTACAAACGCAACGAGCATCTGCTTCTGCTCAACGTATTTTCGAAGTAATCGATGAGGAGCCGACAATCGTAGACTCCGAAAACGCTACTCAACTACTCGATGTCAAGGGTTCGATTATCTTCGAAAATGTCCACTTCACCTACCCAAGCAAAAGAGAAGATAGTGGACCTAGAGCGCCTAATCACATTGACGAGGTTCTATCTGGCTTCAATCTCACAATCGCACCGGGTGAAACGGTTGCGATAGTGGGGCGGACTGGGTCAGGAAAGTCGACAATAGGCCGCCTTCTAAACCGGTTCTACGATCCGACATCTGGGAAGATAATGGTAGATGGGAAAGATATCAGGGACGTAACTTTGGACTCTCTCCGTCACCAAATCGGAATCGTCTTTGACGAACCCTTCCTTTTTTCTTCTACGGTGGCAGAGAACATAGCCTATAGCAACCCAAATGCTTCTTTAGAGGAAATCGAATCAGCAGCAAAAGCAGCGGAAGCTTCAGAGTTTATTCAAGAACTTTCAGAAGGTTATGAAACTGTGGTTGGAGAACGGGGGTACACGCTTTCTGGAGGCCAACGGCAACGGATCGCTTTGGCAAGAACTTTATTGGAGAAAACACCAATTCTTGTTCTTGATGACGCAACAAGCGCCATCGACGTAGAGATCGAGGCAAAAATTCATGATGCCCTGGCCAAGCACCTCTCTGGAAGAACAACAGTTTTAATTGCCCAGCGGGTATCGACAATATCCTTGGCGGATCGAGTAGTTCTAATAGAAGGTGGGGTTGTTGTGGCCGATGGCACCCATAGCGAACTTATGGCAAACGATCAAAGATACGTTTCTATTCTGGCCGAAGCAGAGAAAAGAGGTCACAAGGACTCAGGGGGCAAGCATGACTAGCCCTGCTCAACAAAGGTATAAAGACTATATTGATTGGAAGCTGCGATGAGTTTTGGACCTCCAATAGGCTTCGGTGGGGCGAACTCTGTAACCTCTTCCCGTGATGCAGGCTTACCCTATGCGGGAGTTCCGGGCCATCTCCAAGAAAGCGTCAACAAGGTTCTAGAATCTGAGCCCGACCATCCAGGTTCGCAAGTTGTTTTCGAGTACCAAATAAAAAGTCAAGGGTCTTTCACGCTTAGAAGCTTTCTCGCACCCCATAGGTTTAAACTTCTTGGCGCCTTACTCTTAGTAATAGTTGAAAGTATCCTTCTGCAAGCAGGACCCTTATTAACGAAATTTGGAATCGACGAAGGAGTCGTCGATGGAAGCAAGGGTGTTCTTGTAGTTGTTGCTTGCGCATACCTCGGAAGCATCTCACTTCACGCGTTGAGCGCATGGTATCGAATTAGGTACACGGGAGCTTTGGGAGAAGCATTAATGAGAAAACTTCGCATTCGTGTTTTTAGTCACCTTCAACGCCAATCTCTTGATTTCTATACAAATGAGAAGGCTGGAGTTCTGATGACAAGGATGACGAGTGACATAGAAGCATTGTCGCAGTTGTTCCAGGAGGGGCTAGTGAACTTTGCTGTGCAGGCTTTAACAGTTGTTGTGATCACAGTTGTATTAATTATCATTAATCCGGCTCTGGCCTTAATAACTCTTCTTCTCGTGGTCCCAATTACTCTCGTACTCAGTGAGTGGTTTCGGCGCAAGTCTGAGCACGCCTACCGGCGAGTACGCAATAGAATCGCGGATGTGCTCGCTGACCTACAGGAAAGCCTCGCAGGCATCAGAGTCATTACTGCACACAATCGACGTCGGCACAACGTCATCCGACATACAAACATTGTTGGCGAACATAAGGATGCGAATCTTGATGCGGTAAAAGCAGCGTGCATGTACACACCTGGAACGGAAGCAATCGCTATCATCGGGCGAGCGCTAGTGCTTCTGATCGGCGGCCGTATGGTGCTTGACGGAAGTCTTAAGATAGGTGAACTTACTGCCTTTCTTTTGTACCTTGGAGCCTTTTTCGCCCCGATCCAGACACTGACACAGTTATACAATGGATATCA
>CEVN01013248.1_pt1 | contig 29055 bp, 24 predicted proteins | sample 427041 | NCBI WGS metagenome assembly CEVN01 (sample SAMEA2623463, study PRJEB7988) | marine metagenome | biome: marine biome (ENVO:00000447); feature: surface water layer (ENVO:00002042); material: "saline water (ENVO:00002010), including plankton (ENVO:xxxxxxxx)" | depth 5 m
GGGAGGTAATTTTAGTGAACCTGAAAGAGTGCTTGGCTCTATTTCAAGCACATTATTCCCACCGTTTTTAGCGGTAGTACCAGGCATTGTCACCCCTCCCATGTACTCAGCCAAGGGGCATTAGGAGAAGAAGGCATCCAATGCACATATTGAAGTGCGTCTTTCTGTAGCGTATGACATGGTCACCGATTTGCTAAATCGACCTTTGCGTGACCTGAGAATTTCTCTGACCGATCGTTGCAATATGAGATGCAGATACTGCATGCCTAGAGAGCATTTTGATTCTCATGAATTCCTTGCAAAAAAGGAAATTCTGTCTTATGAAGAACTGACTACAGTTGTTGAATCACTTGTTCCATTAGGCTTGACCAAGGTTCGGTTAACTGGCGGTGAGCCATTGTTACGAAGGGATGTCTGTTCTTTCATCGAAATGTTACCTAAAGAATTAGATTTGGCGATGACGACTAATGGAATCCTACTAGAAAAGTTCGCTAAAGACCTCGCTGCGGCTGGGTTGAATAGGGTAACCGTTTCGCTGGATGCTCTTGATGTGGAAACATTCCAAGCTATGGGCGACACCAATGAAACACCAGAAACCGTACTTCGAGGGATAGAAGCCGCACGAATGGCAGGGCTAACCGTGAAAGTGAACACCGTTATTCGAGCAGGATACAATGAACATTCTGTTGAAAGGGTTGCAGAACGATTTGTTGGAACCGACGTTGTTGTGCGGTACATCGAATTCATGGATGTTGGCGAAACTAATTCATGGGTCAACGATGAAGTGATTACAGGAGAAATGATGCGTGAGATGTTAGAAAATCTACAGCCAATAAAACCTAATCACGTCGGAGAAGTTGCCAATCGATACAAGAGAGGTAGTCAAGAAATTGGTTTCATAGAGAGTGTGTCAAAGCCATTCTGTGGTGATTGTAATCGCGCTAGAATCAGTGCTGATGGTTCTCTTTACACCTGCTTATTCGCATCCAAAGGAAACGACCTGAAATCCTTGCTAAGAATGGATGCTACAAAGGAACAAATTTCCGAAGCGGTTAGGAGTATTTGGTCGCAAAGAGACGATGCTTATTCTCAAAACCGCGGAGAATCGGTAAAGGAAAAGGTCGAGATGTCGTTTATCGGTGGCTAATCAGAGGTTGGCAACTTTATTTTTGCCAGAACTGTATTGCTTCCCTTATCCACCAACTGGAAAATATGATTTCCAGAATCACATTCGATTTCTTTACAATTGATGACAAAATAATCTCCTTTAGTGATTGACCATCCTGCATCACGGTCATGGAATGAAATATTTGAGCCTACAGTACCATACACATCTGCATCATCTACGAAACCATAGTGCTCTTTGATACTCTGACCAGTTTGGTTGACCAAAGCCCATTCAACTTTTGACGGGTCGAGGGATTGATCTATGCTAGTAATAGAGACTACATGGTAACCATTTGATAGTGCTCTAACCGACACCGATGCTTTTGGGTCGGCCTTTTCTACAGTATCAAGTGTAGTCGACATCATCACGAAGACCATGCTTGAGAGCAGAACTGTAATTGCGAGTAAAAGCACAGTTGCGATGACTGGGCTTACCGCTTGGTCATCTCGGTGCATGACAGTCCCTCGCATACAAATCACTTGAATCAACCGCTTACATTTTAGGGATTTGATTGGATTTGAGCGGTCGAGATTTTTTTCAGATTACCCAAAACATACGCCTACAGGTAACCGCTCTCCAAATAATCGCCTTAGTTAATCGATTAAACATCATATTCAAAATCCAATCAGGTAATCTGAAAATCATACTTCCAATTTTGAATGAGCGCTTGGAATTACGCATCACTTTACCCATTTGCTTCTTCCATCTCTTTTCATATTCTTCTAGTGGTAATCCTGAATTGAGATGTTCTGCAACTACTTGTCCGGCAATTCTACCTCCAATCATAGCAATCGTGATTCCTGCACCGTTTGATGGGAGCACCATTCCAGCAGCATCTCCAACGAGAACATAATTTCCCTTTACAAATTTCTTGATGGTTCCGGACATTGGAAGTGAACCCGCACCAGTGAAGGTGATTTCTCCTTCGTATTTTGAAATGAAATCTTCAGTGTATTGATTCAAACTGCGTCCTTTGGAAAAACTTCGCTGAATCCCCAATCCGATATTCGCACCGCTCGATTTAGGGAACATCCACGCATAGCCACCAGGAGCCATAGAGCCGAAATGAAGTTCTACAGCTTCACCAAAATCCCCTTCCATCAAAACAAATTTTACAGGAATTTTAGTTGATTTTTCAGTCCAATAATCCCTTCTTATTGGGCCATTATGGCCTCCTGCATCTACGATTATTCTTGCAGATATTGTACTTCCATCTCGTAAAACTACCGAGTTTTCTTCGACTTTGTCTACCCTAGAATCAACTAGATATTCTGCGCCAGATTCTTTCGCTAAATCTACCAAGAATTCATCGTGAGCAACTCGATTTAGCACATAGCCGTCAAAATCAAATTTCAAAGGTTTACCTGATGGGGGAACCAGATGCATTTTTTTGGAATGACGAGAAATTGCTGATTCAGGGGTACGAAACAAATCATCCATATCTGGAACATCGGGGCACAATCTTCGCATCTCGTCATTTGTTGGAACTAATTCTCCACACTGAAGAGGAGTGCCGATAGGGTCTCTGCCATCTACAACCAATACATTAGCACCGCCCAATGCAGCGTATCTAGCCACCGTGCTACCTGCAGGGCCACCTCCGATTACGATAACGTCATGGTCAAACTTCTCTGACAAGCCAAAACCTCACTTATGTCGATTCTTAATCAGCCCTACTAGATGTTTAAGCAGTTGCTTTGCATCACAATCTGGGAAGAAATCTAGATTTTGCATTGCTCTTTCCAAATGATTTTGAATCAGAATCTCTGTATAACTTAGACTGTCTCCAAAATTAAGCAGTGTGATTAATTCATCAAATAATGAATCTTCAAAATTGTGAAGAATTTCAGCAAGTCGCACTCTTTGATTTCCATGAAGAATAGTCAGGGCGTGGATAATTGGCAACGTCATTTTCCCCTCATAGATATCCGAACCTCGAGGTTTACCCATCCTTTCATCTCCCCTGATATCTAACAAATCATCTACTAATTGGAAAGCGATTCCAATTTGCATACCGAACTCAAATAATTTCTCACATGCTTCCTCACTAGCATTAGCGATTAAGCCAGCTCCTTTGCATCCTGCTGCAAATGGCCCTGCAGTCTTTCCTCTAACGATTTCAAGATAGTCCTCGGGACTGGTCGAAAGATCAAGAATATGGTCGATTTGAGTGAATTCTGCACTAGCCAATTTTGAGCAATAATGTGCCATCACATCAACAACGGATTTGTCATACCTGCCGCCCAATCCAAAACCTTGAGAAAATAACCAATCTCCGGCGATAATCGCTTTTGCCTGTCCGTATTTTGCATGAATTGTGGCTTGGCCTCTACGAGTTAATGACTCATCATTAATGTCATCATGGACTAAACTTGCTGTGTGAATAAATTCATTGGACATTGCAAAGGGGATAACTTCGTCAAAATCATCTCCATCTGCTAAATCATATGCCAGCATTACCATGATCGGTCTAATTCTTTTACCACCAGCGAGAACTACTTGCCCAGAAACCTCAGCCACTTCACCAAAAATAGCAGACTGCTCAGCAATAATTGACTCGAGATTAGCATTAACCAAATCTCTCATCTCGTCAATTCTGTCGAGTGCCTCATTGTCCTCCATGGAACCTCCCACAAGGGTCGCCTTCTTAACGAGTGGCGGACGCCCCACGAATGCCGGTAACCGCCGGCCGAGGTGATTGAATGAGTGGAGAAGACCGCTTTGAGATACTAATCTGTCCCGAGATAGGAGACGGAGTTGGCACTCATTCCCAGAAATTCATCGATAGTTCGCCTGATGGCTTAGATTTAGTTGCTAAGCAGGTTCCTCATATCGAGACGGCAATAGATTTGTTACTCGATGGACATGGGGACATAGTTCCAGTCTCTGGAGAGTGGTGGTATGAAAATCGAATCAAAGAACTCTCAGCTGGTTTAGTTTTACCAAGAAGAGAACCTACCCGAGTTTTGGTTTCTGAAGATAAACCCGAATATATCCCTAAGAATGGAGTAATTATTGCAGATTGTGAAATCTTGAAAAGGCAAATGAAGCGCTCAAGAAAGGACCTAAATGTTCAGTTAGCCGATGATTTGGAAGACATACCAAGTGATGTTTTCGAGAGGGTCGAATGGTTAGAAAACAAGAGAACAAACGGGGAAATAGATGGATTCATTACTTCAAGAACGCTTCATTCATCACTACCTTCTAAACCGAGAAGGCATACTTTAGGAATGCAAAGGCAAGATGATGTAAGATCTAGATTCATACCTGTTCCTCTCGAAGGATACACAATCCTCCTAACTAGGAAAGATTTCCCTGCTTCACGTTTCTCTAAAGTTATCGATGCTGGAGCGGCACTTGCTTTTAGACTGGAGTTAACTGTTTTAGATAGTATTGAAGAGAACCTTCGAGACAAAATAGGTTTGATTATTGAGCAGAGAAAGGTTCGAACAATTCTACAAGATGTTGGAAACAGAGGAAAATCTCTCGGCTCTGAGAACCCTCTAAAAGAATGGAAAACATTCTCTGGAGGAGATGAACATCAAGGACCAAAAGATTCTGAACCAAGAATTGATATTATTCTGGAAACCGTGAATAAAGACGGTAGTGTTACCACTGGTGTCGAGAGAATTTTCCCGATAGAGGAAAGCCATTCAGGCACTCAAAACCTAGTATTCAATTGGCAACAAGTTTTGAAGATTGCAAAGGAGACCCCCGAAGAAGAGAAACGAGGGAGAATGAAACAATTGATGGATGAATACATCGATGACCTGGTAATGAATGGCCGGTTATCCGAAGACAGAATCTATGCTCCGTTGTTCAAGGAAGAAGACCACAACTAATCTTCAGGACTTTCTTCGCCGGTCAACTCTCTAATTTTTGCTCGGCATTTTTCGATATTTTCAGGATCTCTGTCATCGCCTGCTAGAATCAAATCATATCCATTGTTGCTTAACTCTCTTTGAAGTTCAATCATTTCGATAGGAGCATTTGCATCAACAACATCCGCAATCGATTCATCAATTTCACGTGCGGATGCTTCCCATGAACCGGAAAGTTTCAACAAATCTTTCGTCATTCTTTCAATTATATCGACTGCTGATGGTGGCCGGGCTAAAGCGCCTTGAATTCGGTTTACTGCATCAAGATGCAGAGCCCTTAGTTCTCCTAAACGGTTTGCTGCGCCGATGATTTGGGTGACCATCAGTTCTCTATCCCCGTATTTAACGAGTTTTTTCTTGGCTTTCTGCAAATCACGCTTAACTTCTGACGAACCTGCAATAATTGCATCTTGGATACTCGCAACCTCATTCAGAATTGACTGTATTGATTCAACTCTATCTCCCATTTCTTCTTCGAGTCGAACTTCTTCTCTGCGAAGATCATGTCTCACCGTAGTGATTATTCCAGATGCTAATGCAGTGGCCTCCTTTAGAGAGGTTTTGGCAGCTCTTTCATAGCGCCCCATTGCTCGCCCTCAGAATGTGTCACCCACAGCACCGTTTGAAGGTGTTGTTTTTTGGGGGAGTGAAATTTTGGCCCCATAGGGGCCTAGAGGTTGAAAATACCCCTCAGAATGTACCTATTCAGCATCTGAATGAGGTGTAACCTCAAATATGGAGAGGAATGGAGGGACGATTAGAGGTATGCGAATGGATGAGAAGCAAACTCTACTTTCTGAACTCCATCAGGCAAGATTAGACCGCCTGAAAGAAATTTGTGCCCAGCATGGAATTTCAAAAAATGGTTCTGTAGAAGTTCTACGTGCTAAACTAATCGCAGAACTTGTCCTGGACGAATGGGATTTCTCACCAGAGGGTATCAGTTCAATTTTGAATAATGACCTGGGAGATGTCTTAGCAGTATTTGGAGTAAAAAAATCTGGCTCCATAAGAGAGAGGAGACAGCGTCTTTTCCTACATCTAAACCATGATGCAAAGCAGTTGACCCCAGAGAAACTTGATTCATTATCTCGTGACCGATTACACGAATTATGCTCGAAACTTGATTTGCCAAGATCTGGTGCTAAGCAGGCACTTCTAATGCGAGTTGCAGGTGTACTTACTTCTCAGTCCGGTTCTTGGGGTGTAATCAAAAAGAGTCTGAGAAGGCCGCGTGGTGCGCCGAAAAAGATTGCAATTCCTTCACCGTCTGAAGAATATGAATCTCACCCTGTAATCGCTAAACCGATTACTGTCAATGAAACTGTAGTTGAAGAAATTGTTGAAACTCCAGTAGTTGAACCCGAACCAGTTGAGATGCACAACGAAGTAGAAATCATAGAGATTAGGCCTCAAACCACTGTTGAGCCAACTCCAACTCCTCCTGTCGTAGAATTGACGGCCAGTGTTATTGAAATCGAAGGGCGCAGTGCCGAAATCGATGCATTATGCAGAGATTTCCTACTGGTCGGTTCTGTAAATGATGATGAAGATGTAAATGCCTTCGTCTCTAGTTTATCTGAACATGGATTTGCATTAGGTGACACTAATGCTGTGGATTATGTCAAATCGAGATTGTTCGCATTAGATGAAATGGCCAAAGCAGAAAAGAATGCGATGCATTCTATGCCTAACTCTTGGAGAGAAAGAGAAGCGTTGCGAAAATTCGAAGAAGCAAGAAATATCCTAAGAAATGCGTTACCTGAAATCATTTCTGAACACAATGGCGAGATGGTCAAGGCTAGAATGGCATTCGAAGACAAGGCCCGAGGTTTGAACCTAGATTTACGACTGCCATCAGTTTCGGGTAGATTGCATGCACTATTCGACTTACAGATATCTTTGGATGAGGAAATTGCAGCCACAGACCCTAGAACTGCTCGCAGAACTAGAGTCATTCGCCTTCTACAACATGGGGCAATTCATTTGGGTGCAAATGAAAGAAGAACTCTTGACAGGCTGGAAAGGAATATTGATGGTTTCGAGCAACTAGTAGAGGCGATTCTTGAAAAATCTGAAGGAATCTATGGAGATGCACAACAAACTTTGGTGATCAGATTCCTCGAGAAAAAGGGATATGAAGTCAACAATGCAGAATTACGGCCCAGGATTGTTGCAGCTGCAGGAGTCGTCGGTGCAGAGTTGGGACATATCGCTCCAAGTGAAATTCCAAGATTGGCTCCAGGCATCAAAGTCAGTGACACTGAAGTTGATTCAATAATTACCGATTTGAAGAGATTAGCGCAACAGTTCAAAGCAACCGATGAAGAAGAGGATGCTGATGAAGAGATTGAGTTAGCAGAATCTGTTGCTGATGCTGCGCAAAGAGTAACATCCATGCGACAAAGAATCGATGGAGTAGATGATTTACTTGCAAGATTGAAACTTTCTCACGATTAACGTGAGGCATAGAAACCTTGGATAACTTTGGTTACAGTTTCGATATCTCGAATATCTCTATTCAACAAGTCTGCTAGGATTTGTTCTCTCTGCTTAACATGCTGTTCAAATTGGGCAGGAGTAATTCCTGCGGCGGTACAAATTGTTTCTCTCATCTTTGAAGGAATACCTGTTTCCTCAATCTGCCCGGTTGCTGCGTTGAACTTCCATATCGCGTTCAAACGGGGCTTATCTCCTTCCATTCCTGCAACTTCAGCAACCTCAGTAATCTTTCTTGCAGTCTTGCCGTCAATATACAACCTTGCCTGTATGATAATCAAATCAAGCCCTGTAAGCATGATTGGAGGCACATTCATTGGAGGATTAATCATTCTAGTAATGGTCTCCATTGCAGTATTTGCGTGAAGTGAACCGAAGGAGCCATCGTGGCCTGTGTTCATTGCAGTTAGCAATGTAGCAGCTTCGCTAGAACGTACTTCACCAACAATAATTCTGTCTGGGCGCATTCTCAAACTTGATTTTAGACAATCGTTCATATCGACTTCTGGAGTTCCATCTGGCCTCTCACGGCGTGTTTCCATTCTAAGCCAATGGTCGTGGTATACCTGCAATTCAGCAGTATCTTCTACTGTCAATAAACGCTTATGCCAAGGAATGTACATACCTAAACAATTCAATGTTGTAGTCTTACCAGAACCAGTACCACCAGCAATTACGAAGTTTGCAGGTCTGCTATCTAATCCCTCAATCCAAACCCACATCATTGCGGCCAAGCGAACATTCACTGTGCCGAATTTGATTAAATCAATCATAGTAAGAGGGTCCTCACGGAATTTACGGATTGTAAGAGTAGGCCCATCGGGCGATACAGGTGGAATTGTTCCATTCACACGGCTTCCATCAGGTAATCTACCGTCGAAAATCGGAACCATTCCAGGACCATCTCCAAGAGGCACTGAAGTAAATGCTGCAATATTTTTTGCAATCTCTAGTCCTTGTTGATCATCGACCCAGACATTTGTTCTACACATGCCATGGTCTCTGTGGGCGACCTTGACACACTGCGCACCTCCGTTGTACATCACTTCTTCCAAATTATCGTCTTCAAGAAGAACTGCCAGATTACCGTAAGGGTTTGGCTCCACTCCTCCATCTACGTGATACATTGGAGAGGGGTGGTTTGACTCCATGTAGACTGTTACTCTTCCATACTGCTCGAGAATTTTTTCCATTTTTTTAACCTCCAATTACTAAGACTCCGACATGATAAATTGACATTGAAACCGCCATCCAGAGAGGTGCCCACCACAATGCAGAGCGCATTCTACCGAGCATCCTTCCACTTACAGCGATAGCCACCAAGGAAGCTGCTCCAAAGAACATAGTGAATGAAGAATTAAATGAATCAAGTTGGAAACCTTGAGTTCTAGGTGCGAATAGACCTACGATAAAGGCGATTAGAAACGGTAATCCAACTGATACAAACATGATAATTAGAATCGATCTTCCCATCAAATCTGATTCCCTTCTATTCATCAAATCATTCAATCTCTCATAATCTCTAGACATATCTGCCAAGATGTTTTGCAGAGGAGCATCTTGTTCTATAGCAGTAGACATCAAGTGCATTACTCTTTGAACTTGTGATGAACGCGATTTGGTTGCAAAGTTAGCAAGTGCTGAATCAAATGAAGAGGCATGGCTCTCAGCCAGGGTCTCTTTGAGAAGTTTACCAAGAGTGCCTGTATTTCTATCGGCTTCAGCCATCATAGCTTGTTGTAAACCAAGCCCCGCACCTAGTGAATCAGATAATGCCTCTAACATTGCAGGTAGGTCATTTTCGATATTTCTGCGCCTAATTCTCTCAAGAATCGGGGGCACGCCTCCAATCGAACATGCTACACCCAAAGTAATGATGAACAACAATAACGGGTCGTTTCTAAACATCTCCAGGATACCGAATAGCATAGATCACAACCCCGGGTCTTTTGTGTGGGCTTTTAGCCCAATCATTGCCATTCCTAACAAAGTCAGCAATAGACCTACATTGACTATACTCATGATCATTCCTTGGTCCATTGGACCGAATAACTCCTCTGCATCTCCCATCAACTGTGGAGCAATTCCAAGAATCGAGAGAATAATTGGACCAATCATTCCAATAGACAGCAGCGTTTCCGGAACACCGCCTAATTCTTCGATGTACTCCTTTACATTCTCAGTTCGGCTTTCTTCCATCCTCTCCCCTTGCTTCCTCAAGGTTTCGATAATGTCTGTATTCTGAGTTACGTTATTGAGCATTGTATTGATTACTCTCTTGTAACCATCAGTATCTGCTTTTTTGAGTAATGCCCTGAGTTCTTTTTCTAAAGGTCGACCTTTGTTGATATTATCCATTAAATCAGAAAAATCCTTTGAAATTATCCCATACCCTCCTTGAGAGATAGAATGGATTGCTGCTTCTAATCCAACACCAGAGCCCATTAGCACGTCTAACGTCCTAATGACGTATAGAACCTCTCTGGACTCATCTAGTGAACGCATTCAATCAACTCAACGGATATCTTCAATCAACTCGAATTTGTATGTTTTTTCAGAACCATCATACTCGATTTTTCCAAATACACATTTTACATCCCTTTCTTCAAAGGGATCGTGGATATAGGGTTGACCGCTTCGAAACATATTCAGAATCTTCTTGTATTCCTCATAATCCATTTCCCCAACTACGGTATATACTGCAGATTCAGCACCCTCGTCAACCAAGTCGTCACCTTCACCGCCATGAAGTACTGTTCGAGTTATTCTTCTAGTGATTGCAACGCTTATGTCTGCATTAGGCAATCTTAACCAGTCTGAACTTGAAGTACCACTTGCCGGGCGAATAAAGAAATCTGTTCCTGCCATAGCCTCACCTGTGAACCAGTGAGAACGCGAATGGGACTTGAACCTGTTGGAGTATTCAACTCAATTCGTGATTTTGAACCAGCCAAACCTGGGTTCGTGAACAGAGCCTTCTTCGGTTAGTTCGTCCAGAGAAGATTCCGATGCATCCCTATCGTGTCCTCGAGCAGCAGCATTAGATAGCAGTGTGTCGAAATCAACACCTTCTCCTTGGTCGAGTCGTGAGATTAAGTCCAACAAGACTTTCTTCAAATCTGCTTCTTCACCACTATCATTTTCCTTCTCTTCAGGTTCATCAGAATTAGTATCCGTATCTAAACTCGTTTGAGAAGCAGGTTTTGTAGGCCCAGACAAATTTTGTACCTTATCTTCAGCGATATCTAATGAATTCATTATGTTAAGTCGATAAGTCTCCAAATCGATCTCTCCGTAGTGCTCATTAGCAAGAAGAAGACCTTCTCGCATATTCTCAGGGATACCGCCTGCTGCTAATGCCTCACCACTTTTCTCAAGTGATGTGGCTTTCTCATGCATATCGATTCTTTCAAGCATGCCATTCGATGCTTCAACTAACCAATTACGATAACTTTCTCGAGAAATTACTGCTGCTTCCTCTGGCCTGAGACTTGTGTATACAGCACCTTCGTCATTCTGGAAATAACGAGCTTTAGCTACCATTAGAAGCATTATGGTCTCACCATCTTCAATTCTAGCAGATAATTGGATAGTTAATTCCCTCATCGATTCAGGAGCATAATCTCCTACAGAGAAGAAATGTAAGCCCGAAGGATCTCTTAGTTGCCCTTGCCAAAGAGTCGAACCATTCGAGGTTTCTCTAGGGTCCAACCTTTCCAGCATACCAGCAACGACAACTCGGTTTACCTTTGCTCCAAGTTTGGTTATGACGAATAATGGGTCGAATTCTCCAGAACCCTGCTGACTCAATGTCGAGTCGCTGAATTCTGAAGCAAGCATATGCCATGCAGGTTGTCTTCTTGCTCTTCTGGTCGGCTGCATCAAACCACCCCCCACTTTGCTCTCAATTCAGCAGCGGCTAGAACAGAATCCGCATCAATCAATTCTACATCATCAGATAGCAGCATTGCTCCTTGTTCGTCAACAATAGTTCTTCCATTTGCTCTCAATTTTCTACCAAGTAAACGCTCGCGAAGTTCTTGAACAAAGGCCATGGTTCCATTTTCAACAATATTAGATGAAATTTGTTCTTGGTTCATCCCAATCAAAGATTCGGTTGCGATTTTATTGACAATTAGCGAAATGGTTGAATGACCATCATCCAAAACCATTCGTAATCTTACATCATCAACCCCCTCATAAGAAGAACAGGAAGGAACCGAACATTCCCCGTCTCTTAGAACTCTACGACATTCGCTACATCTACTAATTATTCCTGAATCCTCTCTAATCGAAATTACATTTCCAGTGGTAGAGATTCCTACTCTACTCGCTCCTGATGATAAATCGGTGAGAGCGACTTCCACTACATTGTTTGCTAGGTCGATATCGTCTCCCCAAGGTGCTGCTGCTAAGACTTCTATCTGAGTATCATCATCAACGGTGATATCCGGAATACCTTGCCAGGCCCTTACTCTTACTCCTTTGAGTCTTACAACGACTGGAGTTGATTCGATATCGAATGGTGGTTCAAACCAAATGGAACAGCGACATTTTCCAGTAGGGTCTGCGACATCCCCAGACCAGACGCTCTTTGCTTCTCCATCTTTACCTTGAAAATCTCTCTTTATCATCTTCTGTATTTCCAAGACAATTTCGACATCTCTTGAACCGTCTCTAAGATCTTCGATTCGGCTCACTGAACGAGCAACTAAATCCTCAGCTGAGGCGAAATTTGAGTCGTGGAAAATCTCGATTTTAGAAGACGAGCCGATATTGATTTCAGGAGTCTCTCTGAAAACTCTAATTTGAGCATTCTCGATTTTGATTAAGGATCCTACTTCATGGTCAAATGATTCCCAAGATAAGAATCCAATAGCGCCAGAATCATCAGCAATTCTACCTCTAACTACGTCTATAGAACCAGAGCCGTCTTTGCGATGAATTACATCTTTACGAGATGCAAGTAATCTACCAACAACAGTTACAGAACCTTCAGATTTGATCGAGTTGATTTCTACAGGCTCTCCTGGTTTTGAAACCGTACGTACACCTTCTCTGAGAACAACAACACGGCTAGCTTGATTTACATTTATGCTCATACGCCCTTGATATTCGTTTACAGATACGCCTTCTAGACGAACTACTGCGCCCGGAGCAATGTTAGGATTATTGCCCCAGTCTTTGTATTCCCACCTAGTGCGACTTCCGCCGTCTGACCAAGGCTGGTCTTCAATTAATCCATAAGGTACAATTTTCTCTTCACCGCGAACCATGGTAGTTCTTGGATTGTGTGTGATAATTTCTACTTCGATCTCTACGTTACGGTCATCTGCTGACAAATCGGATAGTCTCTCAACTTTCTTTATTGGCATAGATTGTCTTTGACTTCCCGCAGATTGCTGATTTGATTGAACAGGAGCACCTGTATCCGATTGGAAACGGCGCAATACAGAACGCATAGCATCCTCAGGTGGAATTAGGAAATCTTTCTCGTATCTAGAGAAAGCCTCTGCAACCTTCTGAGGGTCGGCATCTGGTACTTGTTTGAGAACTTCCGAAACGTGTGCTTCGTAATCAGACATTATGAACACCTCGACGGTCCAATTCAATTTCTGGCCCGTCATAGGACGGGTGTTCGGGCTTTCGTGCTGGTTGGTTCAGTTTAGTGGACACTCCCTTTCACCTCCGTGGATTTAGATGTTCGATGGAGACGGTTCATGAAGATGTCTGCCAGATTCGCCAAACTATTGAAAGTAAAGCGATTAAGCAGGATTTATCCTCAAACCGTCCAACATCAGAACATCTGGAACATGCATTGAGCCGGTACTGTATGAACCCTTCCGTTTTGAGGAGTCTCCGAGGATGACTCTCCCGGACAATGCTTTAGACATATTTCCTGAAAATCCTGCTTGCGAAAGAGCCCCGATTACTTCCCCTCCTTCTACGCGTAAAATTGTGGAAGTGGTTACTGAAAAATCACCGCTGGTAGGGTTAGCAGTATGCGCACCCATCACACTATGGATGATGTATCCTTCTTCCATCTCTTCGACAAGCCTATCTCTTGCATGAGTATTGGAAGAGGAGGATAAAATTAGGTCACTACAACCGCAAATAGGCGGGGAGGTGTGCCCTCCCCTGGAGGCGGAACCTGTTGTTTCCGCCTCAGAAACCTTACCTTCTGAGACTAATTTAGCAGCATCTCGAGTAGACCAAATCTCTCCGGCTAATCTTCCAGAATCTACAATCTTCTGAGTACGGCTAGGAACACCTTCATCATCACGAGAACCTGAAGACATCCCTCCTTCCATCAAACCATCATCTACCAAGGAGAGGTGGTCGGCCATGACAATTTCATTCATCTTCCCAGACCAAAATGATTCGCCGCGTGCTAATCTTTCTCCTTTGATTGCAGAAGGAACAACAACTGAGAACAATGGTGAAAATCCGTCAGAGGTCATTAACACTGGACAGTCTTCAGTTTCTCCACCTGCAATTTTTTGCCTTGTAATTTGAGACCAGTGAACCGCTTTGTCAACACAAGCAGTCAAATCTTTGAGTAATCCTCTTGACGATTCACCTTCATAGGAAGAAGTAAGTTGATCGTCTTCATCTATCGAAACGTGAATCCCAATTCCGTGCGAGGTGTATACGCCACCATCTTCTATTCCAGAACTGGTAACAATAGCTCCTGCACCAGCGCCAACTCCGATTCCACCACCTACTGCGACTGCCCTTTTGTCTAATTCAGCAACTCTAGTAAGTACTTGGTCACCTTGTTCGAGTAAATCTTCAGGACCCATGTCTAAAATTGCTTTATCTTTCATTCCAGAAACTCTGGGTGCTGATTGATTTCCAGGTAATTCAAAACCTTCAATTGAAGGTGATTTTCTAGCGATGGAAAGTGCTTGATTTATCGCTCTTCCAGCAGAAGATGGATCGACTAAATGGGCGAATCCATATCTTCCATCCTCAACTATACGAATTCCAAATCCGCCTTCTCCACCACCGGAAGCCATCGAAATTTTCCCGGCTTCGATGTCAAGAGAATTGCCATATCCTTGTGAAGCAAAGATTTCCCATTCCTTGACTCCAGCAGCCTCACATGCTTGTCCTATCTTTTGCGCTGAATCCATCAAACGCTCAACTGCATCGTCGGGAATCATTTCATCCCACCAGTGCCTCTCTAATACGCATCAATGGACCACCATCTCCTACTGGAACTGTTTGTCCTTTGCCACAGAAACCTGGTGCACCAAGATAAGCATCGCGAGTTAAACCGTCAACATTTTTCAAAATTTCAAGAGTCATTCCTGAAACACTAACATCCCTTACTGGTCGAGACAATGAACCATTTTCAATAATCCAAGCTTCTTGTGCTGCGAATTGGAATGAGCCACGGCCAGTATCGACCTGTCCGCCTCGACTTCCACAAGCATATACTCCAAATTCAATATCTTCAATCAATTCATCCAAATCTTTGTGAGAACCACCTTGAATTACCGTATTCGACATTCTAACCAAAGGATGATGAAGACCATCTTGGGCGCGTGCACCCCCATTTGGATCCAGGTCATACCTGTGTGCAGTTTCCCTGTGGTTGAGATATTCAGTAAGGACTCCATTTACGATCAAATTCTTTGGTCGAGTGTCCACGCCTTCATCATCAATAGGATAGCAACCGTATCCTCCACGCATGGTAGGGTCGTCGACAACTGTGCATATCTCTGAGCCGATTGTTTGACCTAAGCGCCCTTCCAAACAAGAATCTCCAGCAGCGACCAGGTCTGCTTCACATGGATGACCTAGCGCTTCATGGATGTAAACTCCGGTTAAATCTCGGTCAGCTACCAATGGCATTTTCCCGGAAGGCGCCCTTTCTGCGCCAAGTAATCTGAGTGCAGAAATTCTTGCATTTCTGCCCATTTCCCCTAGGTCGCATGACTCGATAACCTCTAGTCCACCTTCGCCACCATGCCTCATTCTATAGGAGACAACATCGCTGCCATCTCTGGCGGTAACCATACCGTTGATTAGACTTCTTTGGAAAGACCAAACTCGGTTCATCCCTTCGCTTGTCATTAACTCGGTGTGGATGTGTTCATCCGACCATCCAGTGTTTGTTGAAACAATCTTTTCATCATCCTTTGCTTCATTATCGATTGCCAACATCAATTCAATTCTTGTGTCCAAATCTGTATCTCGTACATCTTTGATGCTTTTCCAATGAATCTCATCTTCGATGATAGGTACATCTGCTAAGCCGACTGCTAATTGTGACGGAGAACGGCGGGCTGCAACAGCTTTTGCTAGGCGCAGAGTAGGGGCGACCTGATCTGCAATCGATGCAATGTCACTTGTTGAGTGAACTCCCCACGCTCCATCTGCCAGTATCCTCATCGTTACTCCGACTTCTTGGCCAGGTATTGCTCTCTCCAATTTTCCATCTTTGAGAGAAGCAGTGTTGGTTGTCTCGCTTACCAATCTGATTTCTGCATATTCTGCACCCAAATCAGTAGCATTGTTCAATGCCTTAGTGATTTTATCTTCGTCAAGTAATCTACCGTTCGAAAACAAAGAATCAGATTGTCTAGTTGTAACCACCATGTCTACCCGGTACAGGAGGGGCTCTTTCACATTTACGAATTCTAGCGCAAGTCTGCAAGGTGGATGTGGCCAATTGCTCCATTTTCTGATTTTTCACCCTCTATGCCCATTCTTACTGAATCGAAAATCTCGAGATTAGGCCTTTCGTCTAGAATTTCAAAGCCCATTCTTTCAGCGTGAGAGGTATACATTTCATCAGTAGCCTGCCCTGATAAGTCTACAATCCATGCATTTAGGTCCCCTTGAGAAAGGCCTGCACGTTTGAAACTTGTAGAAATATGATGAGTGCCGGAAAGTAATCTGATAAATTCACCATCGAGAGAATTTGATTTCATTATATTCCTATCTTTATTTCTCATCAATACTTCATGAGCGACCCAGGCGTGAATCTCACTTGCTAAACTGTACCCGCTGATCAATGCCCATTGTTCTGAATCTCTACTTTCAATCCATGACATAGCAAGCGACCTTGGGTCTTCGCAAGGAGCTCCTAGAGAGACTCTTCGACACGGGAAATTTGGTGCGGTCACAAATGTCCCATGGCTTCATCAATTTCAACCCTGACGCTCGCCAGGAAGCGGTTCATCATCGCTTCGAGGTTTTTTCTCCGCTTCAGTAGTAGAAATCAATCTAACAGATTCAAGTATTCTTTCGACTAAAACCGGACCCCATCCTCGTCTAGATTTCAATTTGTCAAGTTCGGTATTACTCATAGCCAAAAGGTCAGAAGGGGTACGGATTCCCATCTCTGATAATGTTCTAGCACGATTTCGTCCTACATTTCTGACTTGAACTAACTGAAGCAAATCTTCCTTGCAACCTGCTCTAACTCTGGCACGAGTCAAATCTAACATTCCTGCTAATTCTGCTACGTAGCCAAGATGCTCTTCAGCAAACACATCGTCTCTAAGCAAAACTTCCCTTGCAGCAAGCAATAACCAGCCCATCAAATCTGTTCTTGAATAAACATCACCAGGGGTGACCCCCAATTCTTTCTCAATATCTCTTAGGTCTCTCTCTTCATACCAGAATTCAGTACACCAAGCGCTTTTGACTAACCCCATTGCTCTTTCATCAATCGGACTTTCGATTAATAATTCATCTTCAACTAGTGCTGCTTTTTGCCTTAACTTACTTCCAAAATCTAGTTCACTAGATTTGGGCCACAAAGAGATAAAATCAGGGGTTGCAGCGACAAGGTGGCACAGGCTGAAACTTGTAACTGGTAGACTATTTCTAACAATTCTTCTAACCGCTCTTCTCAAACCATCCAAAAGAATGTCTGCGGATAATGGGTCAATGTATAGTTGAGCAACTCGTTCTCCCATCGGAGTAGCTTCATACTCATTGTCAAGTGCTTCTACATCGAATGATAATGAATCACCAATAGATATACTCGAAGCACGTTGAAAACCAAATGTTGCTTCAGTAGGTTCTCGTGACTTTGATTTGGAAAAACTAACTCCTGATGCGGACTGTGCGGCATCTACCCAAGAAGGAGTTTCATCATCCCAATTTTCTTCTAGAGTTCCTACATTTGTTCTGCGAACAAATCTCTTTTCAACTAACCATTTTAGCATGGTGTCAATGTTTTCTTGTAAATATGAATTAGTTTGTGAATGACCCAAATAGGTCCCTGCAAAGAAATCTCCAATCTTCTTCCTAGTGTTGAGTCCCCCTGTGGCTATAGATGAAAGAAGATGAAATCGCATGGCGGGTTCAGCAGCCAATTTTGAAGAAATATCCTCGACAGGCCCGTGAATATATCTGTCAGCAATTTCGTCTGCAACTTGTCTAGGATCACCACCTTTGCAAGCAAGCCAAGCTTCACCTAACGGGTCATACCTTGGCCTACCGGCTCTGCCCAACATTTGTCTGACTTCCATTACAGGGAGAAGCCTACTCATTCCGTCTTCGAATCTTTTCAAATCTCGAACCAGCACCCTTCTTGCAGGCAGATTCACACCCGCAGCGAGCGTAGGTGTTGCACACAAACAATACAAAATCCGATTCTTGAATGCGTTCTCTATCTCAGTTCTCTGAGCGTGCCTTAATCCTGCGTGATGAAATGCTACACCGCCTTTGACACACTCAGCCAAGGTGTCGCCCATTGCAGAATTTGAGTTTCTTGACAACTTCTCAGACAATTCCTTGAGTGCATTAAGAGCCTCTGGGTCGTGTTTGGAGAGATACTTATGCATTCTTTGTCCTAATTTCTTTGCTTCAGATTGCGCTGAGCGTCGTGCAGCAACGAAAACAAGTAATTGGCCTTCTCGCTCATACACATCACTTAATGCTGCCCAAGCGACGTGACTTTTGGGACCTTCAAGAGTGCGTGGTGGACCAAGGTTTGCTGACGTGCTTAACTCGCTCTGTTGTATCGCTCTAGGTTCCAAATCTAATTCAGCAAGAGTCGCATATTCTAGACTTACAGGCCTCCAGTTTGAAACAATAAGTTCGCTTTCTAACCAATCTGCTAAGTCTTGTGAATTTCCAACTGTAGCGGAAAGTGTGATGATTTGCGCCTCAGGCAACAAGTGTCTAATTCGGGCTAGATTTATCTCCATTGTTGGACCCCTGTGGCTATCGTTTACCAAATGGAATTCATCAGCAACAACCACTGAAACTCTTCTGAGCACTTCAGATTTTGATCTCATCAATGAGTCTAACTTCTCGCTAGTACATACCAAGATGTCACAATCGTCAATCTGCCTGGCTTCATTTGGAGCATCACCAATCCCAAGACCTATTTTCAAACCTAGGCTTTCTCCAATCTGTTTGAGTTCTCCAAGTTTCTCTGATGCTAAAGCTTTCAATGGGACTATGTAAATGCCTCGTGAACCTACATTTTTGACCATCAACTGATTGACTAAACCCATGAATGCAACCAAACTTTTCCCACTAGCAGTAGGGATACAAATCATGGTATTTCGCCCCGATAGCACTGCGGGCATAGCGTCTGCTTGTGGGGGATGAAGCGTCTTTATTCCCCAATCATTCTCTATGAAATCAACGAAAACTTGGGGCAAACCGAGTCGTGATACTGCACGTTCCGGCTCACCCATGAGGTGAAGTGATAGTCAATAGTCCAAAAGGTAAGCGATTGAACAGCCGACACCCTCAAGTCCTATCTTGTGTGTGGAGGTAATATGAGCAGTGACGATGCGACGGTCGATGAGCGACTTTCGGTGTTTGATGATGAGCCTGATTTGAACGACTGGTTCGAAGTCATATGTGGTTCATTGATGGCCGTTATCGGAATATTCCAATTAATCTCTCCAGGCAATCTAGTAGACCCAGATGTAATGCGATGGTTTGCTGCAGCAGTAGCCGTTTCTGGCTTTATGTGGGCTGCTCATGGATTGAAGGACATGGCTATCAAGGAAGTTAGAAAATCGATCGTGATTTTAGAGATGGGTTCCAAGCAAGGAAGCGTAGATTACGGTTTAATTCGCGATGTTATTCTAAACTCAGAAGCATACACTGAATTCCTAGTCAAGGAATACGAGAATGCATATGCTGATGGCGTAATCACCGATAAAGAACTCGAGGAATTAAAGGCGATTCAAACTGCACTAGGAATCAGTGACGAAGATGCTGCAAAGATGGCGGTTAGAAGTGCAGTTAAATCCGCATTGGCTGATGGTAAGGTCAGCGATGAGGAAAGAGAGATGATTGACAACGCTGCTAAAGGGCTTTCAAAGGCGAAGAAGAACAAGCTAGCAAAGGCATTGGACAGTGGAGAAATCACAGAAGAAGTGGAAAAGATTCTACAATCTCTAGAAGATTAATTCCACTTGTTATCTGCAGCGAATTGCTGCAAAATACTCTTGGCTCTAGTTCGCCGTTTAGTTTCAATAATTATACCTAAAGCCACTAAAGAGATTCCAGCAATAACCCAAAGGTATTGAGATTCCAGTAATGGAGAAGACGGCTGCACTGATTCCGAAGAATAAAGCAAATTGTGATCAATTTCATTATCGATTAGAATTCTAAATTCTAAATCATCCTTGATACCATCCAGCATTGTGATTGAAATTAGATTGGGGTACAGATTTTCTTGCATCAGCCTCCATCTTCCCTCTGGTATGTCTATTGGCCTAGTTCCCCAAGTTGGGTCTTTAATCAAACCAAGACTTCCAGAACTAACCATCTCTGTTTCGAAATGAATTACATTTGAATCTGGGACCTCATCGACTACTAGTAAAGCCTCTAACATCAATAAATCAAGCATTAGGGTTCTTGCTGCTAGTAGTATGAAAGATCTTGAATGTGAATCTAATAAATCATCAACAGGATTCACAGCAGACTTTTCAGCTACTTTATTGAATATTAGTGCTTCAAAGTCAAGCTCATAAAATGCCGGTATGTGTAATTGCCACCTACCGTCATCAAGCGGCCAAGCCGAATCGGCAACCAATCGTAAGGAAAGTGTCTCTCCATCAAGCATACCAAATGTGGAGCCAACGTGTAACGCACGTGAAGATGCTGGCGTATTTGGATGAGAAGCGTGCCATAATTGGTCTAATCTCGAATCAATTAACTCATCTAGATTTTTCTCTTCTGATGATTGTACCTCGCCACTAATTGCCCAAAGTGGAGAAACTACTCCTCCTAAAATTAGTATCAGTACACCAGGTACAAATATTCCATAACGTACTGATTTAGACGTAGTATTATTTCTAAATTCAATTACCAATCCAACTAAAATTGCCAATGAAAGAATAAGAGCCATCAAGTCGGAGGTTGCACCCAAATCTTGTGACCCATAATTATCGGCCTTCATCCCATATCCTTGCCATTGCCAAGTAGAATAATCGAACTCTTCAGGAGAGGTTGGACCTATTCCTTCGAATGCGATTAGACCTGCCCACTGATAGGGTTGGAAAGCGTTCAACCGACCGCCTATACAGAAATCATATTCGCCTACTGGTAAGGCTCGCCATTGCCAAGTCATCTTTGTGTTCCCATTGGTAACCTCTGTTTCTAAATCAGGGATTGGAGCCATTCGATTGTCAGGCATAATCAAATCAGGTCGTCCATGCGTTTGTTCAATCTCTGATGGAACTTCTTCCCATTCCACTGTAATTCGCAATATCTCGTGATTATCTACTTCAAAAGTCCAACAGTCCCAATCATCTTCTACCAAGGCTCCATAATGAATAGTTTCCAAATCGGTCGCTCTTGGAGAAGCATATGATGATGGTTCATCAACGTCTCTAGAATCAACATCTTCAGACCAGATTATGTCCAACAGCATGTATGAAGCGCCTCTGAGATTTAATTGCCAATTACCGGGTCTTTCAACCTCGAATTGCAGTAATATCCTGATTTCTTCTTCAGGCCAAAGCAACCTATCTCCACCATGGTTTAGAGGTTCATTTTCTACAGAATAAGGGCCTTGCATACCATCTGCAGGATTGGAATCCCCTTCAAATTCAATCACCGTGGTGGATTGTGCAATTATTATTGTGACTTTCAAATCTGGTCTTGATAACCCTATAACATCGTCTTGATATCTCAAATCTATTTTCAATTCATCTATATTATCTGGAATTAATGCAATTTCACTTTGCTGCGGGGTCATAGGCAATTCTAAGAAAATAGTTTCAGGAGTTAAAGGAGTTGCAGAATTGACTGTTCCGCTAATACTAGCTTCACCTGTGTGGAATTCAGTCAGTGAACAATCGTTGACATCATCACAAGAGAACCATAGTTCTCCTCCGCCTTCTTCAGAATCAATTGCAGCCATTGCGATAGGTGATGAAATGATGCAGAGCAGCAAGATAGCAACCGCTCTGCGCATAAGTTGCTGTTCGAATTAGCACTAATCACTGTGCCGGATTAATGGGCACATCTTTCAACACAGTTCTACATGTTCGACAAAGATAACGTCCTTTGCCAGGTTTTTGGCGAGGATATTCCTTTTCACAAGTCGTACAAACCCATAACCAACTTGCTCTTTCTTTACGCAACATTTCTGTGAATCTAGATCCCATTTTTGATGATTCTTGACTCGGCCACAAATTTTCTAGAGAACGGAATGTCGAATCGTGAGCAGTATAACCCAAAGCATGAACGAATTCGTGATGTAAAACCCAAGCTGCATATGGCATCCATTCTGTTGTTAGCAAACGTGGATGTAAATCGATAACTTCAACCTGTTCTGGGTTTGAAGGATTAAGAACACCTCTCTTCCATCTCGTTACTCCGTGACGCTGAGTCGCATTCTTTCTAAGAACGCCTAAATCGATTTCAGTAAGTTTAGTGAGTTCATGCTCACTCCAAACTTCCATAGCCATCATAACTTCGAGAACGAACTCGCGTAAATGATTTAATTCTTCTAACTGAATCTGTGACGGCTTGACCATTCATGACCACCGGTGATATGCAGGATGTCCTTCCTTAACCGCTACAAACAATCCCTTTCCAGTCGCACATACTTTTCCTTCTGCAGACAGAGTCATTTTGATGCTAGCTCTATCCTCTTGTAAATCTTCGACTTCGGCAAGAACATGCAACTCAACTCCTGCAGGAGTTGGTCTTCTCAAAGATATCGAGTATGTTGCAGTTACAGTACATGGAGGCTCATCCAGCCCTGATGCATCCATAAGCGCTATCGCAGCAGCCCAGTTGCCGTGGCAATCTAGCAAACTTCCAATAATCCCTCCATTGATCATACCTGGGAATGCTTGATGCTCTTCGGATGGCATAAAGCGCATTTCTAGCCCTTCATTGCATCTGTGTGAATCAATTTGTAGACCCTTTTCATTCGCAGGTCCACAACCGAAGCAAATCGAATTTGGGGCGTATTGTCTCTGAACTCCGTGTCCCATGAGACGTGACTGATAGAGGGGGTTGATTTGCTATTCGCATCCATCACCTTATTTCCTGTTTGATTATGGGCAAACATGGCCGGGAAGAAGCGACGGGTCCGCGTCGCTAACGAACTTCCTAAAACTAGGCGTCTAGCAATCAAAAAGGCGCTAGACGAACATGAATCTGGAGGAAGACCTGATTGGGACCGCTCTTCAGATTGGAAGGACATTCGATTTTTGAGAAAACGAATCAAAACTGGCGAAATGCGCACGGTTCACATGCCTCTACTAGATGTAGACATGGGAGATTCATGGCCAATTCCAATTATCGTATTCCATGGAAAAAGACCTGGTCCTGTTGTAACAATCATTGGAGCAACTCATGGAGACGAGTTAACTGGACCGAGCGCATGTACAAACCTTTTATCTTCAAAATTTACAGAACCTGGAGGAGCATTGGACCCGCAATCAATGGCTGGTACAGTAAGAATTGTTCCAGTTCTAAACCTACCCGGTTACAGATCAAAAACGCGATACTTCCCCGATGGCAGAGACCTGAATAGAGCATTTCCCGGGCTAGCAAAGGGAAGTACAACATCTAGAGTTGCTAGCATGGTAAAGAAAAATCTCATCGATGATTCCGATGTGATTATCGATTTACATAGCGCTGCTACAGGAAGGTCGAATATGCCTCAAATTCGAGGCGACCTATCCCATCCGGAATCCTATCTACTTGCTAAAGCGTTTGGAATTGAAGTCGTTCTGGATAGTAAGCCCCCAAAAGGCAGTTTACGTCGAGTTGCAAACCAAATGGACATCGCTGCTGTAACCTATGAAGGCGGAGGTGCAAATAGACTTGAACAGACCGCTGTTAAAGTGGCAGTGCATGGCTGCCTAAATGTACTAAAGGCTCTGAAAGTTATTCCAAAGAATCCGAGTCGTCCAAGATTTAGATTGAACGCAGGAGGCTCAACATGGCTTAGAGCAGGTGAAGGTGGGCTTCTGGATATGTTTGTGGGGCCGGGAAGTATCGTCACCAAAGGGGATGTCGTTGCAACAATATCAGACCCTGGTGCACCTGGATTGTCAGTAGATATCGTAGCCCCTGAAAATGGATTGATGATCTGTACGGCTACAAATCCATTCGTCACTGCTGGAACGCCTGTTGGTCATTTCCTTCCAGTAACCAAGCATATTGAACTGCTGAAAACTCAAATGGATGATAGAGGAATTTTGATTGTAAATGGTAGCCAGGGCGATGCAATTTGGCGTGAGGAAGAGGAAATGGTCGAAATCAAGGTCGAAGGCGATTGGTCCGGAGGTTCTGTTGACGCCGAATGGAACCAAATTAATGCGGAAGATACCGAACAGGAAGAAGCAGATTCCTGATTATGATTGGAATTCTGCAATCGCTGCCTTAACTTCATGCTCTTCCATATTTCTGGGTTGGCTCTTTGCAACTTCAAACAGGTGAGCTACTAATTCATCAGTAGCCTCCATACCATTACTTTCTAACCAGTGAATGATGTTTGAACGTCCAGACATGTGTCCAATTCTAATCACTTGTTCTAAACCGAAATCTCCTGCAGGTACTCCACTGTATACCCTATCTGCCAACCACATGTCTCCCTTACGAATAGCTTTGATTACAGCACTGGCATGAACTCCCGTGCCTGTTTCAAAAGCATCTTGCCCGAAAACAGGGTAGTTTCTAGGCAGTGGGACCTTGATGTATTCATTGGCTTTCTGAACATATTCGCTCAAAAGAGATAGATCATTGTTGATTATTCCCATCAGTGAGAGATTAACTAGAGTTTGATCTAAAGGAGCATTTCCTGCTCTCTCTCCAACTCCAAGGGCTGTACCGTGGATTACATCGGCGCCGGCTTCAACCGCTGCTAAATTATTTGCAACACCGAGGCCACGGTCTTGGTGTCCGTGCCAATTAACTTCGATATCACTACGCTTGTATCCTCCATCTTTGATTACTTCCTCATCGATGAATGAAAGCAATTGCTTAACTCCATTTGGAGTGACGTGTCCGCATGTATCGCAAACACACAGTCTCCTAACCCCTAATTCCATCGCTCTTTGATAGATTAATTTCACATCTTCGGGCTTAGAACGAGTTGTATCCTCTGTAACGAACATTACAGGAATGTCATTGTCTACAGCATATGAAACGGCTTTTTCCATGGTCGAAACCAGTTTATCCATTGTCCAACCTTCTGTAAATTGACGAATTGGGCTTGTCCCAAGGAAAGCACTTGCTTGAATTTGCATTTCATGCTTGGATTGTAAATCTACCAATGGTTCAATATCATTCATCAGAGTTCTTACTGCAGCGCCGGGGCGAATTTGAAAATCATTTTCTCTGATATGAGAAAGCATTGCATCGATATGCTCTAGATGGAATGGTCCAGCACCTGGAAGACCCAAATCGACCTTTTGAACACCCAACTTTTCCATGTAAGTTAGCAACTCAATCTTTTGGTCGATGGATGGATTTAGCGCACTTGGGCTTTGTAGACCATCGCGCAATGTCTCATCATCAAACCAAACACCGTGAGGGTGGTTTGCAGAATCTCTTGAATATTCATAATCGACAACATTCCAGTCGTATATCAGATTCTGCTCGTCCATGGAATCACCATTTAGACACTCGGTCTTGTCTTTGAGACGGGCTTTCAGTGTTTGAATGCGTCGGATAGACGAATCATTCCTCTTCTTCATCTGAAGATGGTTTCTCAGTGAGTATTTCCTCAGCAAGTTCAGCAGGCATTCTTGCACTAAAAATCAGTTCATCCAAGAATGAATCCTTATCCTTAGATCTGAGTTCCATGACACGGGTACCCTTAGAAGAGCGCCCAGAAGTTACCTTTGTTTGCTCTGCAGAAATTCTGATTACAATGCCCTTTCCAGATAGCAGGAATAATTGATCATTCAAATCTGGAACTTGATGCACTCTAGAAATTACATCTCCTTCATTGAGATTCATTGTGATTACACCCTTGCCTCCACGCTTAGTGACACGGTAACCATCCATCTCTGTCTTTGGATTTCCTTCATCGTCGTATAGTTGCTCGCCGTCACGAATAGACAAAATCTTCTCGCCTTTACCAAGGCGTGTTCTCTTACCCATTCCTTGCTTTGAAAGAGTAAGAACGCTTGTTTCAATGTCATTTGTAAGTATCATTCCTGCAAGAGAACCTTCACCTTCTAGCCGAATTCCCCTAACTCCACTAGAAACTCTACCCTGAGTTCGAACGCTTGAAAGGTCGAATCTACATGCTCTTCCAAAGTTGGAAACCATCACAACATTGTGTTCATCTGTCCCGCTTCTAACAGTTATCAATTCATCATCAGCAGCTAAATTAATCGCTTTCTTACCGTTGCGATTAATCTTGACATAATCTGATAAACGGCTCTTCTTGATAACGCCTTTCTTTGTAGCGAATGCCAAGAAATGGCCTTCTGGTTCCTCGATTAATTCTTTATTCAGAGGAATAATCGATACCACGGTCTCATCATCTTTCAATCCCAAAACATTTCGGATGTGACTGCCTCTACTGGTTCGAGAACCTTGTGGAGTTTCCCATGCTTTGAGACCATACACTCTTCCCTCAATATAAGGAACTTCATTTCCATCTTTATCCTTCTTTGTAGCAGCACGATTCGTGAATACAAGTAACCTGTCTTTACTGAAACAAGTAATCAACGTAGTAGGGAAATCTTCGTTCTTAGTTTGAACGCCCTTCATTCCTTTTCCGCCTCTATTTTGCATTCTGAATGCTTCAGCAGGCAAATGTCTGATGTAATTGTCATTAGTTAGTGTGATAACAATCGCTCTTTCTTCAATCAAATCTTCTCTGTCCATCGATAGTGGCATTGGATCAATATGAGAACGGCGTTCATCTCCGTGCTTCTCAACTACTTCATCCAGTTCTGAAAGTAAGATGTCTAAACGGCGTGCTTTTGAAGCAATGATATCTTTCAAATCTGTAATCTTAATTTGTAAATCATCATATTCGTTCTGAACTTTTTCAACATCTAAACGGCTCAACTGATACAATCTTCGCTCAGCAATAGCCTTGGATTGAGCCTCAGTGAAACTAAACGGTGCAACGCCAGGGAATGTTTCATTTCCTTGAAGTATAGATTCAAATTGCTCACGACTTGAACTGCCCTTACCAACAGTGATTACATCATCAATGCGGTCTTGTGCCTTGACTAATCCTTCTAGAATATGAGCCCTAGCCTCAGCTTTAACTAAATCGAAATTTGCTCTGCGCTCAATTACTGATTCACGGTGCTCTACATAGGTGTGTAGCATTACGGGCAGTGTCAATAGAACTGGTCGACCGTCAAGGATTCCCATCATATTTGCAGAATATGATTCTTGCAACCTACTCGACTTGTATAATTGATTTAGTACAGCATGAGGGTCTGCATTGTTCTTCACTTCGATTACAACGCGGATTCCTTCTTTGGAAGATTCGTCACGAATATCTCTGATACCTACGACTGTTCCTTTGGTTACTAGATCTGCAATTTGTACCAACATGTCGGCTTTCTTAACCTGGTAAGGAATCTCATGAATAACAATTTTTTTACCATTACTATCATCATGAACATCACACTTTGAACGGACGTGAAATCTGCCCTTTCCATTGGCATACATATCGTATATTCCATCGATGCCATGGATTGAAGCACCGGTAGGGAAATCAGGGCCTTTCACATGCTCCATGTAATTTTCTATAGATAAATCAGGCATTCCCTGATTGCCTTCTCCCTCTTCTAGAATGGTTTCGACATGAAGTCTAATTGCGCCGGAAACCTCTGTCAAATTATGAGGTGGAATACGGGTTGCCATTCCTACCGCAATTCCATCACTACCATTTAGCAACAGATTAGGTAACCTCGAAGGTAGAACTGTTGGTTCTTGCTCGGAATCGTCGAAATTTGGTTGGAAATCAACCGTATCCTTGTCGATATCTTCTAGCATATGCTTAGCAATTCTATCTAATCTACTCTCTGTATATCGCATAGCAGCAGGCGGGTCACCATCGATTGAACCAAAATTTCCTTGCCCATCGACTAGAGGGTAACGCAATGAGAATTCTTGTGCCATCCTCACCATTGTGTCATAGATTGATTGATCACCGTGAGGGTGATACTTACCCATTACTTCTCCAACTGAGCGTGCAGATTTGCTGAATTTCTTATCTGCAGTATGGCCTCCTTCATGCATACCATACAATACTCTACGATGTACAGGCTTCAGCCCATCTCTAGCATCTGGAAGAGCTCTTCCGATAATTACAGACATAGCGTAATTGATGTAAGAATTCTTCATTTCTTCATTCAATGGACGATTTAGCAGATTTGCATTTGACATTTCTGCATCCTCTTCTTTATCTTCAATCTCATCAGATGTCAAGGTTGGTCACCTCCTTTGCATGGCGCTCAATAAACGCCCTTCTATCAGGAACATCTTCTCCCATCAAAATCTCAAACATTCGATCTGATTCTTCAGCATCCTTGACGGTAACTTTCAACATTGTACGATTTTTTGGGTCCATAGTGGTATTCCAGAGTTGGTCAGGGTTCATTTCACCAAGACCCTTGTAACGCTGTACTCCAATCTTAGCATTTGGATTATCGCCTTTCAGTTCATCGATAATCTGGTCTCTCTCTTCATCTGAGAATGCATATTTGCTAACACGGCCTTTCGATAACTGGAACAATGGAGGTTGAGCGATGTAAACATGCCCTTCGGTAATTGCTGGGCGCATAAACCTCCACAAGAATGTCAACATAAGTGTACGAATATGCGCACCGTCAATATCTGCATCTGTCATTATAATTATCTTAGAATATCTTAACTTAGATGGATCAAACGAACCTTCATCTTCAGGATTATTTCCTACACCTGCTCCAAGTGCCCTGATCATTGTTTGAATTTCCTGATTTTGGAAAACTTTGACCAAATTGTGTTTTTGCCTTTCTACATTGAGGATTTTTCCACGCAGAGGTAAAATCGCCTGTATTCTGCGATCTCTGCCCGTCTTTGCAGAAC
>CEVN01120522.1_pt1 | contig 29002 bp, 13 predicted proteins | sample 427041 | NCBI WGS metagenome assembly CEVN01 (sample SAMEA2623463, study PRJEB7988) | marine metagenome | biome: marine biome (ENVO:00000447); feature: surface water layer (ENVO:00002042); material: "saline water (ENVO:00002010), including plankton (ENVO:xxxxxxxx)" | depth 5 m
TGGCTTATTGTTATCAATAAATCTCTGATAACCTTTAATAGAGCTATAACCTAATTCCGCAACTAATTCAGAAGACTCAGAATAACCTTCATAGTGTCTTCCCCATCTCTCATCTAGTGGTATCGCGATGCATGGACTAAAGGTCCAATTGATTCCTGTTGCTGCAACTTCAACTGAAGTGGCATATGAAACTCTTTCAACAAGATCTGGATCCATAGAACAACCTAACCCAATATTGTGAGGGAAAATTGTTGCACCGTAAACATTATTATGTCCATGTACAGCATCTATACCATATATTAAGGGAATACCTAAACGACTACTCAAAGCATAATCCTGATAGGCATTATACATGCTGAGCCAAGATTTTGGACTATTATCTAGTTCATTTTCCATATCTTTAGAAATGGTTGATAAATTGGGCACACCTCCTCCACCACTCAGCAATGAACCTATATGCAAATCTTTAATATCTGATGGCTCAATAAACCTCATTTCAACTTGTGTCATTTGGCCTACTTTTTCATCAAGTGTCATAATTGATAATATAGAATCTACCTTGTGGTCAATATTGGAAATGCACACACAAAATAAAATAGCTAATAATTGTATTTTCTTCATTTTTATCCCTATGTTGGTTTTTTTATACCATAATTTAAATTATTTTTTGTAGTCAATTTAGGAAACAATGGAACAAGTAATTGATACGGTTGATTAATATTTATTGCAACCATATCAATACAACTTAATTTAATATCATTAAACATATCTACGTCAACTATAATTTGATCCGAGTATTTCCTAAACAATATTTCACTTTTTGGATTTAAAATATTTTTAATCAAATCATATTCATTCTTAATATCTTCAATTTCAGAGCTATTTGAGAATAGTTGATTTTTCATATCATGAGCTAACATATAGTCAGTCCATGTCTCAACCTCATTGATTACTGAAGGGTGGTTATCAAATCCATACGCATAAGCTTTGTTTGTTAAATAAAAATCACGAACTAAATCAACTAAGGCAAGCTTAAATTGTATATAGAAATCCATCTTATCTGAGTACGATTCTCTAAAAACGAGCGGACGCGTATTATTAGCATCAATCAGGTCTTTTATCTTCCAATCTTTTTTATCAATGCTGAATAAAACCTTTTCGACATCAACTTGAGTGGTCAATTCATCATTGTAATAATAATCTGCAAGATTTTTAAAAGCATCATCTCTAAAATCTATTTGTTTACCTGACATCAAATTTTTAACAAACTTTTTCCGTAGCTTAGACGCTTCATACTCAATATAGAAATCTTGAATTTTTTCATATGACTCTATTTGAGATAGCTCATTTAAGTTCACATTTGTTTTTTTATTTACTACCTCTATTAAAATAGCTTTATCATCTGAAAGATTTATTGGCCCAATCAGTTCACCTTTATTGATTGTGTTGGTGTTGTAATAAAAATACTCAAATACTTTATCGTTGTTACAATCAAAGAATGAAATTTGCCTTGTATTTGGAAATATGTTAAGTTTTTTTGATATATCCCCAAAAGAGTCTTGAGAACCAATTTCTTCAACATGAGTATGATTGAAAGTTATAAATTTTATATCATATTTAAATTGTGATTTTATATATAAACTCAAAACCATGCCATCATCAATTGATAGATTATTATTAACATATTCTTCCAGCATAACCTGTCTCATAGTTTGCTCTTTAATTCCATTAATTGAATTAATATCGTGCTTATCTTTAATTTCAAAGTCAGAGTTTTCAATAGCGTAAAGTTTCTCCGCTATTAATGAATTTAAAATTATTTTTTTATCTATGTTATTATCAGAATTGCAGTAGGTAGGTCTTATTGTATATTCTGCTCTTCTCAAAAAATCATTTTTAGTAATTACTTTGTTATTAATTACAACCAATGTGTCAGCAGATGGATATAATAAATGAAAAAAGAAATAAATAATTATATATCTCATAGATAAAATCCTACAGTAAACATATTAGTATTAGACATTGTCCAAAAAGATCTGTAGCAGTAATCAATTGAAATATATGGATTATTATCTTTCCATAAATTTACACCGAAGCCAATAGTTGGTCCATACTCTCGGCTATATTGACTATCTGGATTTGACATGAACAGGCCTTTAAATCCAGAATTAATGTATAGACTCGCTCTGCCTGGAATTGTATACATATATTCAATGCCTAAATTTACTGATTCACTATTATTATTTGGATGAAGACCATCTATCGCAAGCGTTAATTTTTGATGCAATGTATTGATAGGACTCAAAGAGCATCCTATTCTAAAAGTTAGAGGAAGCTCATCTCCCTCTGTGTGAATTTCCGTAAGTAAATTTGCCCAATTTCCATTATCATCTGAGATATCATTTGAAATTAATAGCCCCAAACCTTCATCATATTTTAATTTCGTTCCGTAATTTGATATAGACATTCCGATTCTTAGTCCATCTTTATTATTATATTTGCTAAAGAAATCTGTCTCAATCATTACACCTAAATCGATTGCCATAGCGCTTCCAGATATTTGACCCACATCTAAGCTTGATGCTATATATTTAACAGATGAGCCAAAAGAAAACCAATCCACAAACTTTCTAGCATAGGATAGAGATAATGAATATTCATTTGGTGAAAAAAGAACTCCAGTGCCATCTTGAAAATCCAGTGTTGTCTCTTCAATCTCACCCCAGTTCATCATGAAAAGAGCAGCCCCAATATAACTACTGTTCCCAAGGGGTGTTGTGATACCTGTAAAAATAATATTACTATCATCCCAGTATGGCTGATACATAAATAGCGCTTCGGTTTTTTCTATACCTGTTAAACCTGAAGGGTTCCAGAAAATTGATGATGGACCACTACACAAGCTAACATAGGCACCACCCATCCCAGTAGCCCTACTTCCAACATCTATTTCTAAAAAATTAGCAGTTGTAGTACCATTCCCATTATTAGAAATAAGCATTGACAATATTGAGACATATAATATTTTTTTAAAATAAATCATTTTACAATAGCAAACTTCCCAACTTTTTCTTTACCCGTAATATTTGACTCTACATGGTAAAAATACATTCCTGCCGCAACCTCCATTCCTTCATTCGTCAATAAATCCCAGTAAGCGACTCCATCATCAATACTATTATTAACTTTAATTTGATCTACTAAAACACCACTGCTTGTTAGAATTTTAATAACACATTGAGCTGGTAAGTGAGTAAACATAATTTTTCTTCTTTGATTGAAATTTGAACTGTAGATAGATTCTTCGAGAAGATTTGTTCCAATGTACGGATTTGGAACTACCTTAATCTTTTCCATATCAAGATTGTGATTTGACAAATCTACTTCATGGGGTGCGCGTGTAACAATTGTCAATGTATCCGTAGCCCAGAATGGTCTTTCGAAGTTAATTTCATATACATCTCCTGGATTAGGCATTTGAGAGTTTTGTAGGCCGCTAAACTCAATTATGAAGTTAGTATTGGTCCAAATATTTTCAATAACTTGACCATTAAATTCTACATCACCTTTTGTACCAACAAGTATTCTATCATCATTATCTCGAATATCGTTTCCATTAATGTCATGGACTATCATAGAAAGGGTATCCTGAATAGTTTCGCTGTAAACAAAAAAGTCGAAATTTTCATTTAACAATAGCTCATTTGAAGGAATAATTTGGTAATTTTCATCGTACACATTTAACCCAAACTGCATATTATTTGTATATATATTAGAATTTTCAAAATGTATATCTGCATCTAGTGGACTAAGAAGAGTTTGTCTATGCATAATATCTGGATAGGGCATCACAAAAATTTGTGAATTAAAATCTGCAACTGTTTTCCAGCCCTGATTAATTATTTTAGGATATTCAACATTTTGATTTATTGTAAGCTGCAGACCATCAAAAACACCCGTCACTACAGGCTCTGAAATATTAAGTGTTGAATAGATAATGTCATCATATCCATCACCATTAAAATCAGCCCCAGACTCAACTATATTCTGATTCTCATATTTGGGATTATTATATTCATTTAGCCCTGCTGACTCAGAATAAATAAGATTTAAGTCTCCTTCAATTTCTTTAAAAACTTCTATACCTGTGGCTGTAACTATTTCAGGGAAACCATCATTATATTGAAAGTTAGTTAAGGTATCATTAATGAAAGTTACATGATAAGTCGAATTATCTTCAATTTGACCAGGGGCATATATTTGAACATCAATAGTACCCGTACCAAAATTAGTATCATCATATAATTCAATACTCGGGTCTACGTAACCAGCCGATGGAGCAGAAGGAGTCACCTGAACAACATTCTGACCAGTTGATATGACATACTCATTCTCATCTAGCTCTATAATTACATTATTTTCCGATGGAGGAATTCCTGATATCAAATCCTCATTTGCCTCCAAACCATAATCGTATGCTACTAGAGCATAATAGTACGTTCTGCCGTTCACCACATCTGTATCTATAAATTGATGCTGGATACCCGAATCATCTCCAACATAATAAGAAGTTCCAAATATAGGAGCCCAATCTGCAAAACCAGTTATTCCATCAATCTTATCGCACTGAAAAATAGGGGAGTTAAACATTGGATTTCCATAGCCATCTGTGATAATTTGAGGATCTTTTAAATACTTGTCAGTAGACTTATAAAGTTTGTACCCTTCAAAATCATACTGAAGCTCATCTGGAAGAAAAGGGTCTCTAGAATTTTCTGAATTTGAATCCCAAGTTAAAATAACCTTGCCATCTTTAGCGTCTGCATTTAAAATGGGTGGAATTGGAGGTTGGGCAAATCTATAGTCAGTTTCATAAATCAATTGTACAGTTTTTTTGAGCTCAAACAATGCCGGAGCATTTGGTTGAAGACCTCCTGGACTCCCTGTTAAATAATCAAATGAGTGCAATTCAGCCATTGAGATTCGTTCTGTTTGACCTTTTGAAAGTTTAAAAGTACCTGAGGCAAAAAGCTCAATCAAATTATCCGGAGTATCAGCGTATTGCATTAAAGTATCGCTTGTCATCATGCTAAACATTACATCATCATTGTAAAACCATTTAGATGAATTGTCTACTTGCTCAGAATGCGAATCAACGGGAAATAATTGAAAGGTTGTTAAACCAATCATATCAGACTCTGAAACATCAGTCTCTCCAAAATTAGGTTCACACCCTATTCCAACCTCACAATCTGGTTGCTGGTTACATTCTGTTCCATCAGAATCTGGACCTGTATAATTAATATCTGATGGGCCAATACCATCAAGCCCAACGTCATCATTAACAATACAAGTTCCATCATCACTTATTACGCTTGAAATCCAATCCTGATCTTCATCTCCAGACCAATGATCTTTCAAATCTTCATCGCTATATCCATAAAAACTTTTAAATGCTTCTAAATCATTAATTCCACATGTGCCACATATGATACTACCCTTATCATTATCTCTTTTTTCATCAATTATACCATCGTTATCATTATCAACTAGGTCATCTGATATCCCAGGACTTTCAAGATATGCAAAACCCATTATACCAGGCTCAACACCTCCCTCTCCTATTCCATTATGGTCCCAGGAATATGATAAATCTAAACTAGTATCAAAATATCCAACTTCATCATCTAAACCGCTTTCCCCACCAATAGCATTATCAACCCAATATCCAAAAGCTACTTCATTTATATCATAGTCAGATATGTTTGTAATATTATACTCCCAAAAAAGTGCATCTCTAACTAGAGGGTTATTCCACTGAAATCCTCTTGCCTCTACTCTAAGTCCTAAACCACCCCATGGTAAGCCAGCTTGAACACTTGCATCTTGTTGTATGAATTTACCAGGCCTTGGATAGTATCTAAAATCTGGACCTTGTAAATTCTCTTGATCTTGAGCATCATTAATAACAAAATAGGTTTCTAAATCTGCATAAGTAACCCCCTTACCAAACCTACCATCCCAATATCCTCCCCATTGCAAATCATTACCTTGCGATGGCCATCCTGTTGTGGGCCACGTATTAGGGTCGTCACTCATTGCAGGATAATCTTGATATGGATTAAAATACCCAAACACCGGATAAAAACCCCAATCAAGCGTGCCAAGAGTATTTTGATCCATTTCTTCCCTATATTGAGTTTGTAAAAAATACACCTCGTGCTTTTTTATATCTTGGTTTAATATATCGGTCCAACTATCGACTACAATAGTATCTGTTGTTTCAGGATTTTCATCATCAAGAATATAAACCTTAGCACCTATTAGAAGACCAATACCATCAACCATTCTCGTTCCGGTTCCATCATTGGGCCATATTGAAACATTATCAAGTCCACCTTCTGCCCAATCGGAAAGCTCAGAAGTGTTTTTAAAATATAGTAAAACCTTATTTCCATCCATCCATGATTCTTTTATTGCAGAGGGATCACCGGCATTATCATCGGGACCTTGGTAATCGTTTTGGGAAAATGACATGCATAATAGAATTGGCAAAATATATTTAAATGTTTTCATCATAGTATTATTTCAAATCCTATTTTTACGCTTCTTGGAGCTGAATACATTGAAGGATTTTGATACGTTTCCTCTATAGTTGAAAAATTACTTCTATAGCCATCAATTTGGCTTGATGATAAAACATCTGTATATGCTTGACCTGTTTTGCTATTAACCCACACCTCATTTAGGCGGTCTGTTAGATTATAGATGGAGAACGTTATTCTAGATTTATAACCACCAATATTTAACTTATAATATCCTGTCACATCAATATTATAATTAAATGGCTTGTAGTCATTATTGGGAAGTAGATTAATTTGAGCTAACTGAGACTCACTTAATGGTTCGAAAGTATATGGTGTCCCGGAATTAAAATACGTAGTAGATGAGATACCAAAATTATTTTCATCATAGGCAACTGTAATATTAAATGTGTGTCTTTGATCCCAACTCATTGGAATTAATTTATTTACAGGATCAAGGCTTTGACCTTCCCTGCTAAATGCTTGTGTTGGTGAATCTGCAATACCTCTAGTGTATTGTAATGTATAATTAACATATGTGTTTAGATTTCCATAATTACCATCTAACTTAAACTCAATACCTCTGACATTTCCATAATCTTTATTATCATACAAGCCATATTTAACCTGATTATATGTTGTCCAAGTAGTTGTTCCAAGTAAATTGTAGATATCTCTATAATAAAGATTAATTTCAAATCCCATATATTCATTTAGCTTTTGCCAAAGGCCAAGTTCATATGTAATCGTCTTCTCTGCCTCAAGGTTTGGGTTACCCAAAATAGTCTGGAAATTCGTTGTTGGAATTAACCAGTTTGAATTAGCATACATGGCATACATTGGAGGAATTTGAAAAAAATGCCCATAACTAAAATGAAGAACCGCCTCATCTGCTATTTGATAAGCCAAACCGAATCTAGGACTTAGACTAGTTTGAACATTAGCTTTAAGAATCTCTGAAGAATTGACATTGCTAATCAAATTTAATGGATTTCTATAATCAGAAGGGTAAAATGTATTTGGGTCAAAATAATCGTACCTTAATCCTAAATTAACAACCATCTCGTTAAATTCCATTTTATCCTGAATATAAATAGACCCCTCAAATGGCTCTACAGTATATATATCCGAATATGTAGATAATTCATCAGTAATTATATATGGAGAATAGCTTGTAGAATCTGGATGAGGCCTAATCTGCAAGCTACTATTCTCTATTTTATGGCTGATATATTCGAATCCAAACTTAACAGTATGATTAGAATTAACTTGCCAATTAAAATCAGTTTTAAAATTAACATCTATCATATCCCTTGTAGTATGTCCTTTTGATTGCCCTCCAGTAAAAAAACCTGGAACAGCAGTGTGCAACTGGTCACCAACGTATCGCGGATCAAGTGGGTTTTCATATACATAGTTCCCATAAGCATTATTGATAATGGATAGCTTAGACTCTAAGAAAGCTGCATTACTAAACATGATATTTGACTGAATAGCATAAAAGTTTGACTTCCTAGATTCAAAGCTCATTCCATAGGGATTATATTTATAAGCGTGATTATAAGAGTGCCACTCATCATTATTTTCTGACATTAAAAAAGACATTTTCAAATTAGATAAGGGTTTATATGTTAGCTTTAAAAATAAAGATTTATTGATGCTATAATTCATTGGAATTATAGCATTATTTTTATTTCGAATTTCATATGCTGAAGAGCTAAATGAGCTTGATATTAATGGATTTATATAGCCATAACTTTGCTCATAATAGCTCGGAATATCTAATTGACATTCATCAATATGAATTCTTTCGATTGATTCTTGATTAATCATTAAGATACCCTGCAAACCTTGAGTACAATAATTTTCATCAAGTGTATATACTAAAGTCTCTCCCGTATTCACATCAACACAAGATGAGAGTTCAAGAGTACATACTCCATAATTGCCACACTCACCAGAATCACTAATTATATTTCCTGATTGATCTAACACTGGCACACCAGACTGATCGCTGCAATATGTTTCTTGTACATGCTCTCCTGAGTGTTCTGAATACCAATCTAATGGAGAATCTTGATAAAAACTACTAGAGTCTGCTACATTAAAGTAATGATATCCGTTTAAGTGATTAAGGTTGTCTTGAAAGCGATAATTGGCAAAAAAAGTAAGTACATCTTTAATAATTGGACCACTGAGTTGCATCCTATAATCTTGATTTAAATTTAAATCAAATTGACTTATTCCAGGGAAAATATCCTCGTTTTGAGTTAAATAGTTTGACTGATTAATTGAAACTTTACCTTCAAATATATTTTTTCCATCTTTTGTTACTTGATTTACAACACCACTCATAGCTTTGCCATATTCTGCATTAAATGTGCCGGTTATAATTTCAAGGTCATTAAGTGTTTCAGGTTCAATTTCAACTGCTGAACTAGTGCCCCCAAAACCTTCATCCACTCTCATTCCATCAATCAAATATGTAACCTCAGTATTCCTTCCCCCTCTAAAATGCCCATCGACTACTCCTGATTGCATGTTAATAATACCAGCAACATTTTCAACTGGTAAAATTTCAATCTGATCTGATGATATATTTTTAACTGTACTTGTTTGATCTTTTTTTATTGATACTTGATCTGCAGTAACGTAAACCGTTGAACCTTGTATAGCAGATTCATTTAATTCAATTTTAAGTGGAGTAGTTCTATTGACTGAAACTCGTAAATCTTCTATTATTTTTCTTTCATATCCAATAACTGAACATTCAACTGTATATGTGCCCGGTGAAAGGTTAATAATATAAAAAATCCCATCTTCATCAGAAGCGGTTCCCAAAGAAGTATCTTTAATTACGATATTTGCGCCAACTATAGGATTGCTAGAGTCTGCATCAATAACATAACCAGAGATTTTACCCGTAGTTTGGGATAGAACTAATCCTAGAAAAGCTACAAATAAAAAATGCTTCATTCAGACAGGATACTGTTAACCATTCCAACAATATCTAATACATCTACGTATGAATCACTATTATAGTCTGCGTATGAAAACTCGACATTATCTAAAATAGCTGACCCTATAATATGATTAACTATAGATACTATATCTAAAACATCTAAAGACCCATCTTGGTTTACATCGCCCATTAAAATTTCTGAACATATATTGCAACTATCGAAACAAAAAGTATCCATTATAATTACCGGTTCATCAACAACTAAAAGACGATCATTAAAAGCTCCATAGCCACAATCTTCTAACTGAATTTCTTCCTCCCATCCATCCGAATCCCAATCCTCATAGTATCCATTTCTAAATTTGTATGTATACTCTCCGTAAGGCAAAGAGACTGTTGCCATCCAAATATCATTACCATTATTGCTCAGGGGTATCCCAGATGGCCCTTGCATTGCTCCGGGACCTGAAGCAAAAACCCCCGTAGAAGCCGTTTCAACTCCATTCATATCAACAGAAATCGTAACATCTGAATAGCTTAAATCCCCACATACTTCAGAACATCCTCCAAAACAAACAGGGTTAAGTACTGCATCTTGACTAGGGACCGTAAATACTCTATTTAAATCATCTCCATACCCACAATCTTCTGGGACTGACTCAATTCCAAAGCTTCCGCAGTTAGCAAATTTATATTCAATTTGAGATCCTGACTCTAGAATTATATCCGTACTCCATACACCATCAGAATCATCGTCCGTTAGCTCATCAACCCACCAATCAAAGTAGTTAAAGGTACCACCAATATGCACTCCACAAGCCCCATCACCACCTCCAGTTTCTTGATTAGACATATCAACTTGAAAAGTGATTGTCACATTCCCATCAGAATTACAACTATTAAAATATGGAGCTTCCAAAATTATATCCTCATATGGAACCGTCATATATCTATTTCCATTTGAAGAACAGTTGTCAATATTTTCTTCTAAAAATGCATCTGAACCTTCGCAATTTGCAAACTTATATTCAATATAGGTCCCTGATAAAATACTTACAGTAGTATTCCAAACTCCATCATCATCTGAATCTTCTAGATTAATAGGAAATAAGTCTATATCCCAAGGAAAAGGAGATTGGAAAGTACCAATTAAAAACATATCGCACATTGGATCAAAGTTTAAATCATTATTGTTCGTATCAATCTGAAAAGTTACATTTACGAGCTCTGGAGTAGCACATTCCTGTTCACACGTACCAAAACAAACCGGATCTAAAACCGTATCTTGACTAACTGCTTCTAACACTCTATTAGTATAAATACCAACAGTATTTGTGCATTCAGCCCCGGGCTCTAGTTCTTCCAGTGTCCATCCACAATTACCAAATTTATATTCATACTCTACTCCGGCATTTAACATAATAGTTGTACTCCATATATTATCTTGTCCCTCTTCAAGTGTATAAGTCCATTGCCACCCGTTCCATCCTCCACCAATGCTAGGAGCGCAAGCTGGATTAATATTTTCATTACTCATGTCGACTTGAAAAGTAACATTAACTTCTTCAGGCCCCTCAATCACGGTATTTTCTACTTTTAATTCATCCAACAAAATAACTCCATTAACAGAGTCTCCAGATGCCCCAGCCGGATTATTGACAAAAAACTCTAATGCAAACCCTTTAATTGCATCTAAATCAAGATTTCCATCGCCTGCAATACCATTCCATAAAGTATTATTAAATCCGAAAGTGTAAGGTAGTGCCTGATCTGGAACGTTTGTACCTGTTAATGGAATTTCAACTTTATTCCAGCCTGGCTCAATATCCAGCATATCAAAATGAAAAGAATAAAAGTACTCGACTTGAGATTCACTATACACATTATTGTCAGGAGATGTGCTAATATCGAACAAAACAAAACGTAAATCCATCCTATCAAATTGTGATGCAGGAGCATCATTGTAAAACCAAAATGAAATCGTATTAAATCCGGAAAAATCATAAACTGAGTCTGGATCAGGATGAAAATGAGACAACTTAGTAAAACCTCCCCAGTTTTCAGAGTTATGGGCGCTATATTCTATTTCAATAGCTCCATTACCATCATAGCTTGCATTTGCAGGACCGTAATTTGCATATCCGATACTAGAATCTCCAGTTAAATCAAGTTGAAAGTATTCACTATCAAAATCTGATTCTACATCAAAAGAATTAATGATCAAATCTTGTGATAGCAATGGGATTATAAAAATTAGAAATATATATTTTTTCATGTCTACCTTTTGTTAAAAATAATTGATTAGAAACTAAACGCTAGCTTTTTGTCAAATAATATAAAAATATCAGACTATTAATTTACATACAGTTTCATAAAAATTATAACTTGAATTTGAAAAATTTCATAAATTAATATCATCATGAAAAATGTATTAGCAATAATTATTTTTTTAACACAAGTCTTGCTATCAATTGAATGCTATGGAGCAGAATACCGAACCATTGAAGATTTTACATATGGAAGGTTTGAAGTTAGAATGATGAGTGGAAGTGGTGATGGAACCTTAGCTTCATTTTTTACTTATAACACAAATCTTAATGGTGATGTTTATGGAAACTGGAATGAAATTGACATTGAAATATTGGGAGCATACGATAACTATATGCAATGCACCACTCATACGCCTGGAAGTAACAACCCAATAAGCATTACACATTATGAAGAAGTTGAATACAATATTCACGAGGAATTTCATGTTTATGCATTTGAATGGGTGCCCGGTGAAGTAAAATGGTTTATTGATGGAGAAGAAGTTTATTCCCAAACAGGAAATCATATTGATAATTTAGTTCATGCTCAAAAAATTATGATGAATACATGGTCTTCAATTTATGAAAATTGGGTTGGGACTTTTACAATTGAAGACTTACCTGTTTACACTTTTTACGACCATGTAAGTTACTATCAATACACTCCTGGATCTGGCGACTATGGCACAGGAAATAACTTTACTTTTTCATGGAAAGATAACTTTGATGAATGGGATCAAAGCAAATGGACTAAAGAGAATCATACTTTTTGGGGAAATCGATGTCAATTTAATCCATCAAATGTGGTTTTTCAAGATGGATATCTAATCTTATGCCTAACAAACCTTAATAACTTAGGCTTTAACGGTCAAGTCCCTAACGACTTCATTTACGGATGCACAGATGCAAATGCTATCAATTATAATATAGACGCAACACATGACAACAACACTTGCGAATATCTTGCGTACTTTAGCGTAGATATATCAAATTTAGATTTATTGGGAGTAGACAATAGTGGAAATAGTTTTTATGGAGTCTATCTTCAAGGAGATTTCAATAATTGGTGTGGTTGGTGCAATGCAATGAGCGATAGTAACAATGACAATATTTATGAGACAGCTGTAATCTTATCTCCTGACCAATATGAGTACCAATACTCTATCAATGGATGGGACTGGCATATTGGCTCAGCACCCATGGGGTCAGAATGTGATTACAATCCAAATGATGAATGGGAAAATTATGGTTTTGAACTAGACAATGAAGACATCTACCTAAGTACATACTATTTTGGCACTTGCTCAGAATCCTTAGAATCTAATTGTAATTTTATTGGGGATGCAAACTCTGACAACTTACTAAATATACTTGATATTGTTGTACTTGTTGAAGCAATTATAAATTCTACAGAAGATGATTTTAATTTAAACTGTGTTGATATAAATCAAGATACCAATTTTAACATACTGGATATAGTGCAACTAATTGCAATTATTATAAATTGAACTTAATCAATTATTAAATCTATTATTAAAATAATATCTAATACATTAATAGAATTATCCTGATTCATATCAGCGATTAGAATATCCTGCGCTAAATCGTCTTCATCATCAATGATGATTTGAATGATCGCAACCACATCAAGAATATTCAAATCGTTATCTTGATTAATATCTCCAGGATTTATGTCAGATAATTGATAGACTCTAACATAGTCAATTTCATAACGCTGAGGAAGCATTTCATTTTCAGTGGCACAAGGCATAAAGTGACTACCGATAGCAAGGTTCAGAATAACAAAAAATTCTTGATTATAAGGCCATTGCTCAGGACCATTATTTTGATTATAATAAGAACCTATATATTGACCATCAACAAAAAACTTTAACTCATCTTCAGTCCACTCCATTTCGTATTCATGAAAATCAGTAGTTGCTGTTGTATTAAACAGGTTTGAAATTGGAGGAATACCTCCATTCCAATTATACATTGTATTGTGAACTGTTGCACTAACTTCCCCATCATTGCATCCATAATGCTCCATTATGTCCATCTCTCCACTATGAGGCCAACCACCATATACTGAATTGGTAGGCATCATCCAAAATGCGGGCCATGTACCTCCTGCGCTAGGTACTTTAATACTTGCCTTTATTTTACCATAAAGCCAATCACCTTTATTTTTAGTCGTCATCCTTGCTGAAGTATAATTAGACCCTTGATAGTTTTCATACAAAGCCTGGATAATTAACTTACCGTCTTCAATAAATGCATTCTCAGGCCTTGAAGTATAATATTGATGCTCACCATTTCCCCAACCCCAGCTGCCTGTACCAATTTCAAAATTCCATTTATCTTGATTAATTTCAGACTCATTAAATTCATCACTCCAGACAAGATTATACGACAAATCTTCACAGTTTCCGCAGTCATTAGGACATAGATAACATGTTTCATCATCATCGCACTGACCATCCCCGCAAAAAGATGAAGACCCACAGGATTGATTGCATGTTCCAGCACAATAGGAAACAGTAGTATCCCCAGAAACATTTAAACTATAATTAGGATATTCATTATTACCATTCCAACAACTACCTCCAATTGGGGCATTGTACAAAATTGAATTTTGCCAGATATTATCCCACCAATTTCCATCAGTAGTTGCACACAAAATCACAAACTCATAACTTCCTTCATCTAGTGTAACTGAATATCCGTTATCAGTATGCGCTCCCCATCCTGACCAATTATCCCAATTTCCAGTTACACTTACAAAATCACAATCTTCAACTCCATCAATATTAAAAGTAACATTCGCGGTAAAAACTGATGAAATAAAGAATAATAATATCAACAAAGCATTGCTCATATTTAATTCTCCAATATATAGCTAGCCAAAGAAACAATATCCAATACGTTAATTGAACCATCAAAATTAAAATCTGCAACAGATTCATCTACAATTTGACATGAACCAATTATACAATTTACAATCATTACTAAATCTAGTATATCAATCAAATTATCTGCATTAACATCACCAATACTTCCATCAATCGGCAACGATGATACAAATACAAATGCAGTTGATTGCGGCATTGTCCAATTACCATAAAAATTTGTCTCTATTTCAAAATCTGTACCATTTAAAAAATCATACCAAACACCATTATTAGGAAACTCAATATCAATCACTTGATCATTGTTGTCAAAATTTGCAGCTACAACTACCTTACTATTTTCGAAAACTCGCCAGTAAACAATACATTTTTTGTTATTCTCAATAAGCTTTACGTCATTATAACCATCGTCAAAAACATCATAACTTGAACGTAATTCAGATATCTTGCCATAGTGCGATAGCAAGTCCTGACCAATATCCGTATTTAAATTATTCCAATCGAGAGGCTGATGAATAGGATAACCAAAGTCGTCACGATGAGGAGCACTTTGCCCAAACTCTTGCCCGCTATAAATCATTGGAACTCCTAAACTTGTAAACAAAACTGTAGAGCCTAACTTTGATTTTTTAGCAGCTTCTTCAGCTGAAAGACCTTGATACTCTGTAAGTTCATACATGATACGTCCTTCATCGTGGTTTTCAATATAATTTATAGACCCATAATGATTTTGATACCCTTGATTATATGAATTAATATGGTTCCACAAATCGCTCATATCTCCCCAAGAGTGACCATTAGAATTAATTTCCAATAAATTAGCATCTAGTGTATGAAAATAGCTGTAATCCCAACCACTATCAAAATCTGTCTGATTAATCTGAAAGTAATTATCTTCTTCAGCAATCAAAAGTAATCCCGAATCTAAATCTCTTAATTGATTTGCATAAAAGGAGGCCCCATCACTATCTCCTCCCCAGCCAATTCCTGGGCTATAATCAAATCTAAAACCGTCTATATGATAATCATTAACCCAAGTCTCTAGCGCATCAAGCACATATTTCCATGCACGGTATTGTCTACCTCCAACTTGATGCCAATTTTCAAGCTTATACCCCCAAAGAGACTCTTCCGCATCAAAATATGGACATAATTCAAAGTTATGGTCTTGCCATTCAAAGCTACCTGTAGGTTGATAGAGTTGGAAAAGAGGTGCACTACCCCAAGTATGATTAAAAACAACATCTAAAATAATAGCAATTCCATGCTCATGAGCTGTATTTACTAGATTTTTAAATTCATCAGGAGTACCATATGCAGACTCTGGAGCCATGTAAAAACTTGGATTATAGCCCCAAGAATACTCTCCTTCAAATTCATTTACGGGCATTAATTCAATAGCATTAATCCCCAAACTTTCAAAATATCCAGATTCAATCTTTGCCGTAACATCATTATAAAGGCCATACCTATCAATATCAGGGCTAAAATCTCCAATATGTAATTCATAAATAATAAGCTCATTTATTATGGGCCTAGAAAATGATTCATCGCTCCAATCAAAATCTTGCGCGCCAATTGTAAATTTGGTTTTAGCTCTACTATAGTCAGCTGACTCTGAGAAACCAATAATATCTTTCCATTCCACATCTTTCGACCAAGGATCAGCTATTAGCTTTTCACCATCAACATTAAACTGATAAAAATAATCACCATCAACTAAGGATGTCTCATACCACCAAAACCCATCATCTGAAAGTTTCATCATCTCTCCGTTTGGAAATTCAGAATTCCAAGAACCTTTAATTGAGACATAATCTTTTCCAGGTGCATATAAGCATATTTTGATATCATCACCATTAATAGTTAAGCCATCATTACAAGGCTGACTTGGATTCTGGTTAATAACACTTACTGGCACTTCAAGATTTATAGGCGAGATTGAAATCCGATTATTATCACCATATGCAATAGCATATAAAGTTGTTAGTCCAAATAAATTTTGATCAGGTGTCCATGACCCTATAAATGGAGGGCCTGTATTTGATTCAGATATAATTTCTCCACCCGCCCAATATTCAACTCTATTTGCAGTACCTGTAGTAATTAGCTGAGTTGAGCCATTAACAAAACTACCCTCTGAAGGCAATATAAAAAATACATAAGGATCATTTTGCTGAGGAGCAAAATCAATATATATATCATAAAATGGCAACTGTCCATTAGATAGCTGGTCCCAGTTACCATCGGTTAATTTACTGATAAATTTAATAGATTGAATGATTTGTGTCCCATCATTGAATGGCCCCAAAGATAAAAACCTATTTCCATCTGTCGAGTTTTCAAGCGGAGAAAAAACAAAATTACCTTCTAAATATGAACCTTCTGGCCAATAAATCGGATCAGCAGGAACAAAATTATCATCACTTATTTCTACCATCCAAGCAATTTCATCAACTTGCGGATTTGAAACAATGATGTCTATCATATCATTAGGCGTTGGCTGAAGAGGAGACCAGAAGCTACTAAGGCTGATGTGCCAATCAATCCCTACTCCTCCATTATTATCCCATGAGTCATTTCCATCTGTAAACACAAAATCAATCGTTTCTGCATTACTTGGAATATTGTATATGAATTTAAACCAGTTTCCATCAGGTATTTGAGGCTGATAAAACATTTCATAATCTTCAACATCTTGCCAACCATTATATCCTAAATGAATAAATAAAGTACTTAAATTATCTGACAAAGAACCCTGTTGAGAATCATAAAAAATTTCAATAGTTCCGCCTGGACTTGGAATCGCTGGCTCCCAATAGACGTAATTAGAAAATGAAAAATTGAAAATTACTAACACAAAAAATATTCTAATCATTTTCATCAAAACTATTCTCCTAAAATGCTACTTACAATTAATACAATATCTAAAATATCCACGCTAAAATCACTATTAAAATCAGAACCACAAATAGAATCTTGGGTTAAAACGTCTAAACCAACAATATGATTTACAATTAAAACTATATCAAGAATACTAATTTCTCCATCTAAGTTTGAATCACCAATTAAGCCATTACATAAAGATACTGGCTCATTAGTATCATAGTTCCATGCATCATAAAACAAAGGATTAATTGAGCCCCAATATGACCTTATAACTGGGTTATTGATATTAATGTTCTCAATATGATTAAGTCCGTAACCAGATTCATTATCTCCTCCACCAATTCCAAGCTTAAATTCCTGACCAAATGTAGACTCCCCGTCATAGGATAACTGGATTGTATATATGTGGTCTCCAGCAACCTCATCACCATTAGTCCCATCATCCCACATTTTTTTTGAATCTGTATTAGCTAAAACCGTACCCCAAGAAGTCCAATCTTCTCCATTAGCATAGTAAGTAGCTGGTCCATTCATCCAAACACCTAATTCATATACTTGGTATGGAGAAGTGACATCTACTACCCCCTGTATATCATAAAGAGTAGACCCTGAATAAACCTGATAAAATGCAGGTCTCATATCTACCTCCCACGTGACAACAATCTCGTTTCCGATTGGATTTGTATTCATGAACTGCGGCATTCTTCTTGAATCAACATTTGAATTAACATTATCTAAGATATTTAGGGTTGAACCTTCTTCAACACCTTCTAGGGAATAAAATCTTCGTTCTGCCATATTTTGATCTAATCCATCAAAATCAAAATTAAAATAATTTTCACGATATTGAATATTGTCCACAATTTTATAGTATTGATAAAATAATCCACTTTCCACATTTACTTCAAGACTGTCTATAGTAGTTGAGTAAGTTGTGCCAAATCCTTGAGGCGACAATGTATCTGTTCTTTCATTTAACTGAGTATCTCCATATCCCCAGCGAACAAGCAACATATCACCCAAAACAAATCCATTGTCCGCAATTGCATTACTAAGATTTGTAGAGAATGTTAAACTTGAAATTGGTATCCCATCAAAAGAGGCGCATGGGTCTATAGAATTAAAGCAAACTGGGCTTAAAATCTCATCTTCTTCACCTACTAGATACGTGCGATTACTAGATTCATCTTGACCAAATGAATTTCCATTAATGAACTTATAAAGATAACTGGAATTTTTAAGCAACAATAAACCAACCTGATATATATTATCATTATTATCATCAGATAAAGCAATAGCATCTGGAGTCCACGCAGGTATAGAATCAAGTGTTTCTGGATCTAATCCAAATTCAAGAAATGTTTCATCTCCGCCCATAATATAAACACCATCTTCAGATATAATTTCATTACTCATATCTACTTGAAAAGTAACTAATGCATAGTCCTGTGAAAAACCTAGCGTTAAAAAAACTAATAGAATTCGATTAAACATAAATTCTCTATTTTATTGGGGAAAAACGAATTGCCTGTCCACCGCCGGAAGGTAAAAATACCGTATATTTGTCATTGCTATTAAAAAATTGTTCTACAATTTCTACTTGTTCAGGCTTTGACTCCCAGCCTCCATCTAAGGGATCACGATAAATTGTTGCCTTATAGTTTCTATTATCGCTTAAAAATGATAAATCAATACTTATTTGCCTTTCATCTTCATTGGTTATGCTACCAATATACCAATCTTCACTATCTATATCTTTACGTGCAACTGTAATATACTCTCCAATTTCACCATTTAATGTAATTGTATTCTCCCAATCTGTTGGAACATCTAGTATAAATTGGAAAGCAGGGTGTCCTTCATAATGATCGGGAAGGTCAGCTGCCATTTGTACTGGAGCATAAATCACAATGTACAGCGCCAACTCTTTTGATATTGTGCTTGGTATATGATGGCTAGTATTTATCGTTCTGTCATCTGGACTATTATACCTATAATCTTTTAGGTTAAATATTCCAGGTGTGTAATCCATAGGACTGCTAAGTAATCTTGTAAATGGTAAAATTGTTGTATGATTTGCTTTGTTGTTCCAATCTTTAGGCATAAATCCATTAAACTCTTGCCCTCTCGCACCTTCTCTAGATAGCATATTGGGGTAAGTTCTTCTTAAACCTGTATCTTTAATAGGCTCATGAACCACAATACCAACTTGATACTTTGCTGCTGTTTCTAGCACTTTACGAAAGTGCTCAACCATATACTGGCCATGATGCCATTCTTTATGCAAAACGCCATTATCATCAAATCTTTTAATATTTTGACTTCCATCATTAACATAGCCAGTTTTGACAACCCTAATTCCTCTGTTTTGACAATATGCAAATGCGCTATCTAATTGAGACTCATAATTATCAATTTGTGTTCCCGTTTCATGATGCCCTACTATTCGTATTCCTTTTTCTTTTGCATATTCGGCTACTTTTAAGTCATCAAAATCTGGATGAGGATGGTAAAAGTCAAAATTCTCACCATCACCTGAACAACACCAATTCTCATCCCAACCAGTATTCCAACCTTCAACGAGCAATCCATCAAATCCATATTTGGATCCAAAGTCTATATATTTCATTACCTTATCAGTTGTTGCGCCATGATGAGGACCAGAACCCCAACTTGATTGGTTAGTGCCAATCATTTCCCACCAAACACCAATATATTTTCCAGGTTTTATCCAGCTAGTATCTTCAATTTGATTTGGCTCATTTAGATTAAGGGTAAGTGTTGACATTGTAATCTCTGATGGATTATTTCCTATTATAATCGTTCTCCAAGGAGTAATCATAGGAGAGCCAGATCTGACTTTTACTCCATCAGACCAAGGAATCAGATCACACTCCATATAACTTGTCCCATTTGCTTTGAGGGTCATACTTGAGTAATTTGTAAGATTTGCTTCATGAATCGCGATAGTAATACCATCTTTACGCTGAATAGTGAATGGAGTTTGAACGGCCTCAGGGCCAATTCTAGGATCATGCAAATGTTCAACTAATTCTGAGAATCTATCTCTACTTATTTCACTGATTAATGTATTGGCATACAAAAACTCATATCTTCTGTAAGCGTAAGCTGGAATCCACCATGCCTCAGAATCTTCGCTGAAATTAAATTGAGTAACTTCATCCATTATATTAAACTCTTTAGTCCGCCAATGCCTGGGCAGTTCATATCTAAACCCAATTCCATCATCAAACAATCTAAATCGAATATCGATACCTAAGTAATTATCTTTTTCAGATCCTAGGCTGATTAATAATTCATTATGATTATCAATAATTTCTTTTTGCTCACCCCATACTTGAGTCCATGATTCAGTATGACTATTTCTTTGTACATTTTTTAGAGACAAGTTCTCCGATAGGTCAAATTTGTCTGCGATAATACCAAGTTGAGACTTATCAATAATGGTTTTATTGTTTTTAGAAACAGAGTAATAAATTTTATCCTTATCAATTTCAACATTTAAAACAACTGAACCATCTGGAGATTTAATAGAGTTTAGGTTAGAAAATTTTTCACCAAATATAACTGTTAACGTGATTAAAAGTATTATTATCTTATTCATAGAGAGTAATTTATACAATACAGACAAAATTTTTAAGAAAATTATATTTTGTTACAAAATATTTTTATCAACATTTACTTAAAAATTAAAAGTAAAATCAATATGAGGAACATATCCAAAAATTCCAAAATCTTGATATGCATAGTTTAAGCTAAAGTCTAAGCCAAAAAGGTAAATTTTTGTCCCCATTCCCAAAGTAAAGCTTTGTTCAGAGTCGGCTTTGCCAATTTGCCTGTAGCCACACTGTAGAAAAACTTTTTCAAAGTATGCTAGTTCAAATCCAATATTAAAATGCTCAACATCATCACTTGGGATAACCGCGTCAATACTTGACAATAAAGTTAAATTATTAGATATTGGAGATTTTATTGAAACACCCATTCGATAAAATATTGGTAATGGAAATGGGTCAGTATTTAAATTGGCTATGATCGTCTCATTATTTCCAAGGTTATCTGGATCTAAGTCAATTGATTGATATAAGTCTTTACCTGTCAATCGCATATCAATACCTACATTAGAAATACTCATGCCAATGTTAAACTTATCATTTGGATCGGTATACAATAACCCCACATCTATTGCTAAAGTTGATGAAGACTCATTATAAATTTTTTGATTTATATATTTAATTCCTCCACCAAATGAAAATCGATCTGTTAGGTTAATGCCATACATTGTGCCAAAAACTAAATCTGAAGCTCCCCAGAATAATCCAGTACCATTTTGATGTTCTAATGTCGTAATTTCCTCTTCTCCGTAATCTAAGTATGTCCAATATAAACCAAGACTTCTATCTCCCATTTTTTTTATATATGTTGAAAAATAAATTTGAGTATCAATTAGCCATGATACATTTGAAATTAAAAATTTATCATTTTCAAATCTAGATATAGTCCCTGGATTCCAGTAAATAGCGCTTGGATCATCACATATCGAAGAATATGCTCCTCCCATTCCAATAGCCCGAGAACCAACTCCAATTCCTAAGAAATTTGCAGAACTAGTCCCTACTTGCGATTCAGCAAATACACAACCAATAATTATAATATTTAAAAAAAGCTTAATCATTATTTAATAATAGCAAACTTTCCTTTTTTAGAGCCAAAGTTAGATTGTACAATGTAAAAATATATCCCGTAAGCAATATCTAAGTTTTCTTTAGTTTTCAAATCCCACGAGACTGTTCCTGAGTGTATATCACCCTCATGATATAAAGTTTTCACATGTTGTCCCCTAGAAGTAAAAATCTTAACCAGAGCATCGCTTGGTAGGTTTTGAAATTCAATTTTCCTCTCACCTCTCCCACTTGTAACGCCTGGAGGAAGGGGTGACTCAAATTTAGTTGCTGCAATATATGGATTAGGAACAACTCTAATATCAGCAAGCTCGTTTGAAGCTAAATTATTATCAACAAAAGGCTGAATTGATTGAAAGTATAATGTATCTCTATGACTAAATGGCTTTGTTACAGAAATAAATAACGAGTCTCCGTTTCCATAATTATATTGAATAGGGTTCTGTGTATCAATATCATAAAAACTTACATTCCATGAATAATGATACTCTTCGTTGTTATCTTTCTCATAGAAGTAAATAATATCCGACCCACCAATTAATCCATCTCCACCATTATCTGAAAATAAATATGGTACGTTCCTTTGATTTGTTAAATCATAAACCGAAAAATTTGTAAAATTATCTGTAGGAAGCGCATCGGGAAAATCTGACAAACTTAGTGAGGCACTTGCGCCCACCTCATCTTCGAATATAATGACATAATCATTTGGCATAGCTTTAGCAATGACTGGTGGATTTAGCCAGTCTGCATCTTGCAATCCTAAGCTAAAAATATAATTTTGCTCATTATCACTTACCCAATAAGATTTTGTATCAATGAAATTAACATTCCAATCATTGGCAAATTGCAAAGTGAGTCCGTCAAATACATCAGAGTCGTAGGACTCAGAAATCCAGGGGCTATCTTGAATATATGGACTTTTAAATATCGGGTGGTAAAGATATTTTGCTTTTAAAGTTGTTAGAGACAAAGGATTATCATATTCAAGAAATCTAATTTTACCATTATCAGAATCAAGCTCGTATACAGAATCTTCAATAAGCGTACCATTCAAATCTTCCAAGGTGAAATCTTGAACTGATATATTGCTATGCTGTAAGTAGTAGTATGAAGTATCGGACAAAACTATTTCTTCATTAACTTCACTTAAATTTAGAATATTATAAAAAGTAGTGATAGGGATATATTCATCATCAGACTCATCGACTAAACCATCTAAATCATTATCTATCATATCCAAAGATGTATCATAAAAAGTCAATTCATATTCATCTCCAGTTAATTTTTTTTCATCAATCACACTAAGCATAATCGTCCCTGTACCAGGACCATAATGCTCTAAATCCGCAATATCGTCAAGAGAATATCCTGCAGACTTTGAGCTTGGTGTAGCGTATGCTGTATTCTGGTCTGTTAAAATTTCACCTGAATTTAAAACTGATATTAATTTGGAGTTTTCAGAAGGGAACATGGATTCTGGATCTCCATTATCATATGCGACTACTGCATAATAATAAGTTCGACCATTTTGAACATTATGATCTACAAATTGATGTACAAGCCCAGTACTATCTCCAAGAAAGAAAGTATATCCTTGTGAGCTTTCAAATAATTCTTGAGACGGATAGAAATATCCATCTATACTGTCTTTTAAATCAAATTGAGCAATAGGACTATAACCTTCAATGATACCGTGAGCATTTGTAATGTTTCGAACATCATTAAAATTAGGGTCAGTTGCTCTATAAATTTTATATCCTTGAAAGTCATACTCTTTCAATACAGGATCCTGCTCTTCTTCTGCGATACGGTCCCAATATAAAGTAACTTTTTGATTACCGGAAACTGCATGCAATGTTGGTTTGGAGGGCGGAGGTGGAAATCTGTAATCTTGATCATATATAGATTGTACTGTTTGTTTATTAGACAATAAGTCAGCTTGGTTCTCGCCATAAAGTAGAGCTATAGAAAATCTTTCAGTTTGGCCGGCTTTTAAGGGAAAGTACCCTGAACTAAATATAAAATCACCATCTTCCCCACTTATCGGCAAACCATTGGAAATTGAAGAGGGGACATCAAAGAATCCAGGAGACAATCTATCCCAAATCGCCTCATCATCACTATGAGGGAAATTATTTGCTGGAACAAAATAATCAAAACTACTTAATCCAATTTGATCAGACTCATCAGGATCTGTTTGGTCAAAATTAGGTTCTCCGGAATCTGGAAAGCCATTATTCTCTCCTAAATCTCCAGTATTAGCTATCCCATCTTGCCCAACATCGTCGTACTCACTATCCCAATCTCCATCATTATCTATACCATCATCTCTACTCTCATCAATCATAGAATTATTCACACCAAAACCGGATATATAATCAATGTAAGATTTAGGATTAAGTATATCAAACAACACATTACCATCCTGATCCTCTTTTCTTTGACGATAATGAAGGTAATAATTCTCATCAATTAATCCATCCAAGTCATTATCAATACCATCATATGCATTAGTATTAATTGAAGTTTCACCATTTTCATCAATCAAATCCCCTTCAGATAAAACCGTTTCACCAATAATTATCTCAATTTGCTTTCCTTGAGTTACCAAGCTAAGTACTTCTCCATTTTCTTGAGTCACGGTAATAACTTGCCTATTATAATCTTCATCGATAATTACGATATCATCTCCCGTTTCAACAGTGTTTAAATCAAAGTCTGATTCTATAAATGATGGAGCACCTCCAATTGTGGTTGCATCTCCATCGTTATCAATTCCATCGTAGGGATTACCAGGGCTTTCTAAAAATGCATACCCAACCATTCCAACATCGCCTACCCAATTTGGGTTAGAGCTACAGTCATTATCAAAGTCTCCAGTGTAAGCAATGTTTTCATTAACATCAAAAAATGACCAATCATCATTATATTCCATTGCTGAATCATCTGTACCAGTTGCTCCTACATAAGTTCCAACTAGCTCGCCAAAAACAACCTTATTATAATCAGTCGTGCTTGTATTTGTTATTTCATAAAGCCAGAAGATGCAATCTTGAGCTAAAAATTGCCCCCATTGCATACCTCTAACCTTTACTTCAAGACCTAGACCATTTAACATAGGATTATCTATATCAGGCTTAAACTCAACTCCCCATTGATTATTTTGAGAAAAATTAAATTCCTGATCATTGTTATCGTTCATTACATAAAAACTTTCTTGCTGAATATTTTGAACATCTTGTCCAAAAAATCCGTTCCACTGACCATTCCAATCTGAACCCTTGTCAGGCCAAGAAGATGGCCAAGAAGATGGGTTCGTACTTATAGCAATTGACTCTTGATTCTCATTCATATAACCCGCAACAGGTTCAAAACCCCATGGAGAACCACTCAAAGACTGCTCCATTCCTCCTAAAACAGGACGGTCAACAGGGCAAACCACTACAGAGTGGAAAGTTATGGTTTCCCCATCTGAATTTGGAGCTGTAACCTCCGCTCCAACCAATAAACTAACATCTCCAACATAGCCATTATTTTCATTAATCCAGGCTCCCCTAGGACCTTCATAAGCAGGTTGACCTACGACACCCCAGTTGCCAAAAACTGTCTTAACAAGATTTCCATTGTGAATTGCTGAACGTCGGTACTCTTGACCAGATTCTTGTTGTGAATAGACTAATGAACAAAGACTAAATAATATTATTATAAGTTTAAAAATCATATCGCATTCCTATTTCGATTCTTCTTGGATTTGAATAGAAGGTTTCATTATTAAACCAGTCATCAATTGAATTTATATACTCTCCTGTATTTTGACTTGCAGCATCCGAAGCATATGTAGTATAGTCAGCTACACCTGAATCACTGTATACATTTGCTTGATTTAAATGATTAAACAAGTTTGAAATATTAAAATAAACCTGAATGGAATTATGACCTAGCTTAAAGTTGTAATATGATTTAATATCGAAATTTGTTGTAAATGGTTTTTGCTCTGAGTTTTGAATGAGCATTGAAATATTATTATTGGAGTCTGGTGTATATGGCAGGCCTGAACCTATCGTTCCAATTAAACTAATTCCATAGCTATCTTGAACATAAGATAGTATCATTGAAATTGTATGCATTTGATCCCAATCTAAAGGAATCATATAAGTTTCTGCCAAACCTCCCCCCTGTGATGCACTCCAGGCCTGACTTGGAGAAGATGCGGTACCCTTAGCTTGCTGAAGAGTATAATTCATATTTAGAGACAATCCTTTAAAATCAAAATAATTCAACGATAAAACTAAACCTTTAACAAAAGCAAAATCAGAGTTTTCATATTTACTATAAGTAGATGCTCCGCCAAAAATCGAAATCTCTTCTGTTCTTGTACCTGTAAGGCTTCGTATATCTCTAAAGTAAACCGTAGCATCTAGATTTGTTGACTCATTTAGTTGATATTTAAAACCTAATTCATAGCTAACTGTTTTTTCTGGTTCCAGATCCGCGTTACCCACAATTCCCACATTGCCAGTACCCTGATTTAAATCAAAATCTGAATTATGATATAACAACTCAAATCGAGGAACTTGAAAAAAGTGACCATATGAGAAGTGTATTACGCCTTCATCTGAAAAAGGAAATGACGCCCCAAATCGAGGGCTAATCATCACCTTGGGTGAAGGATTATCATACCAATATGACAATCTTTCTGATATAGAAACATTTGGCTCTCCAGCATCTTGAAAACCATTATTATTATTATCATGGTATCTATTTTCTGGCTTAATGGGGTTATATATTGATGGATCAGAAGGGTCTGACAATATTCTACCATTGGAGTCGAAGTAATCAAATCTAAGACCGATATTCATTATCAAATCTTGTAGTTCTATTTTATTCTGAGCATATAAACTATATTCAATTGGAGAAAAATTATAGCTACTATGATATATTGTTGAGTCTGGAAGAATTTGAGGAGAAATTAAATATGGAGATTCATATATTGGATCAATATTAGTCATATTTGTTGGAGGTTGAAGATATATATCTTGAAAAAAAACAGAATGGCTCCTGAACTCTAATCCTAGCTTAATCATGTTAAATGAATTAATCTGATTCGTGTAATCAATTTTTAGTGTTTTAGTATCTGTCGTTCTTTTGAACTGACTATTATTTGATCCTCCTACAAAAAAGCTGTATCCATCAACTAATTCATTTAATTGATCATGAACATATAAATGAGAGTTTTCAAACGTAGCATGCCTATACTCTTTATTAAAATTTGTAACTCCAAGGGTATAAAAACTATTTTCATTTAAAATTTGTTTTAACTGTAAAAGCATTGTTAATCCATATCGATGCCTATTTAGATTGCCATCAGGGTTATACCTGTACATCCGATCATAATCTTGATAGTCAACATTGTCACTAATAATTGCTGCCTTTAATTTAGTTTTATTACTCATTTTCCAAATAGTATTTAACTGGAGATATTGTTTTTGATTCCAATCCATTGGTACAAAGGAGTTATCTCCTAAAGGATTAGAGTGCGCGCGTATTAAAGAGTCATACATATCACTAACTAATTGCTGATCATTAATATCCATTAGCCTAGAGTCCATAGTTTGAATATTTAAAATTGAATCAAGACTAGTATCGGTACCTAAAACATGAAAAACATCATTACCAAAACCATCATTCATCACAACTCCATAACTTTCAGGATTATATATTCGTCTTCCCTCGTAAATTCCTTGGTAGTATATATTTCTATAATTCAAATAGTAATATATATTTTTAAGTATTTTACCATGGAGATTGATACCAATATTCTTTGTATTTAAAGGAGAAAATGAATCAGCATTCATAAAGATATTAGAATTATCTGTTAAAAAATCACCTGAATACAAATTGATAGAACCACCAAAATCTTCCGATCCTTCTTTGGTAACAATATTTAATACACCACTCATTGCTTGCCCATATTCAGCATTAAAGGCGCCTGATATTAACTGCATTTCTTGAACCATATCCTTACTAACATCAATTACGCTATTTCCATCGTATTGATCTGTCATTGGGATGCCATCCACCCAATAGGCAACTTCACCAGAGCGCCCGCCTCGTAGATGACCATCTACAAATCCTGCTTGAATACCAACAATTTCAGAAACTTCGTTAATGGGAAGCTTATCTATGACTTTACTTGTTACGATTGCAGTTGTTGATGTTAAATTTTTATTTATTTTATTTTCATCAGCAGTAATAACAACCTCTTCTCCTGACAGAGCAGATAATTCCATAGGAACATTTAAAGCTGTGGTCAGATCCGAATTGATTTCTAATTTATTTACAAGACAATCAGAATATCCAATCATGCTAAATCTTATATCATAAGGCCCTGGGCTTATATTCATTATAAAAAAATAACCATCCTCATCAGTTGCTGTACCCAAATCAGTGTTTTGGACAATAACATTGCAACCGACAATAGGCTCTTTTGTATCTGCGTCATATACAATACCCCTCAATTTACCCGTGGTACCCGCACATATTATCGTTATAAAAAATAAAGTATATATAAAAAATTTCACGTTTAAAATTATAATAACTAAGTATTAATAAAGAATAAAAAAAAGCCCCCATTAAAACAATG
>CEVN01129971.1_pt1 | contig 28786 bp, 33 predicted proteins | sample 427041 | NCBI WGS metagenome assembly CEVN01 (sample SAMEA2623463, study PRJEB7988) | marine metagenome | biome: marine biome (ENVO:00000447); feature: surface water layer (ENVO:00002042); material: "saline water (ENVO:00002010), including plankton (ENVO:xxxxxxxx)" | depth 5 m
ATAAGTCAATATATCTGACCAAAATATGAAAGATTTACTTTATTTAAGAGATGATCAAATAAAAGAATGTATTCAATTGCTGCTTTACGCTTATAGAGAAACATTTTCAGACCCTAGTGAGGTTTTAAAAAAAAACTCAATGGGTGCGGCGCATCATAGAACGTTACATTTAATAGAGAGGAATCAAGGAATTAGTGTCAATGAATTGTTGATAAAACTAAAAATTACAAAACAAAGCCTCAACAGAGTCTTGAGGGACCTAAAAAAATCAAAAATTGTTAAACACATTAAAGATGAAAAAGACTCCAGACGAAAGTTACTCTACTTAGATCAGGTTGGAAAAAAATTTTACAATGAGATATACGAAACTCAAAAAAAACGTATATTTAATGCTTTAAAAAATTCTGATTCAGAATCTGTATTAAAGTTCAAAGAAGTTTTGATAAAGATAATTAATGGAAAAAAATAAATCTCATATTTTAGTTGTAGATGATGACAATAAAATAAAAGAGCTGATAAAGCAATTTTTGAATGAAAAGGGTTATATGGTATCTACAGCTTCTAACGCAGAAGAGGCTAAATTTAAAATTAATATCTTTGATTTTAATTTGATGGTTTTAGATGTTATGATGCCCGGACAAAGTGGATATGAACTAACAAAAGAAATAAAGCAATCTAGAAATATTCCAATTATATTGCTTACTGCCAAAGGTGAAGTGGAAAATAGAATCCATGGGCTTGAATTGGGAGCTGATGATTATCTCGGAAAACCATTTGATCCTAAAGAACTATTGTTAAGAATTAAAAATATTTTGAAAGCAAATAATAATAAAAATGTTTTAAAATTAACAAAAGTTGGTTTCGCAGAAATTGATTTAAGTAAAATGACAATAAAATTAAATGAAAAAATAAAAAAAATAAATTCAACAGAAAAAAAGGTCCTTATAAAAATGATCTCGTCTCCAGGGAAAATATTTTCACGAGAAGAAATTGGAAAAATTTCTGAAATTTCAAAAGAAAGATCGATAGATGTTATGATTACTAGGTTAAGAAAAAAGATAGAGTCAAATCCAAAAAATCCAAAATTTTTACAAACTATAAGAGGTTCAGGCTATGTCCTTTGGATTAAATAATTTTTTAAAAAAAATCTTACCAAAAAGATTATTTTATAGAGCATTAATTATTGTTGCGGCTCCCATAGTTCTTCTTCAATTAACAATAACAATAGTTTTTTTTGATAGTATATGGATAAAAGCAAATAAAGGAATGACGAGATCCTTGGTCGGCGAGGTAAAAACTTTATTTGATGGTTTTAAATCTGAAAAACCAAGTGATGTTCAGTTTTTAACAAATCTTTACAAAAAAAATTTTGATTTCGTTATAAATATTAAAAAAAATGAGAAATTACCAGAAACAAGGTCAGATAGACGTTTTAGTCCTATGGATAGATCTCTTAGAAGAGAACTAAAACCAGTTTTTGGTAAGGATTATTGGTTCGACACGGTTACTTATATTGAACTTGTTGATTTAAGAATAAAAAGTGAAAATGATATTATTCAGATTTTTTTTCCAAAAAGCAAAATTGCCCCTTCATCTGTAAGAGTATTTGTACTTTGGATAACGCTACCTTCAATAATTTTAATTTTAATTGCTATTCTTTTTCTAAGAAACCAGACTAGACCAATTGTAAAATTATCTAAAGCGGCTGAAAGATTTGGAAGAGGAGAGCGTGTAGATGATTTGAGACCATCTGGTGCTTCTGAAATTAGAAAAGCTACTCTTGAATTTGATAAAATGATGAAAAGAATAAATAAACACTTGAGTCAGAGATCAGAAATGCTTTCTGGTATCAGCCATGATTTAAGAACTCCATTGACCAGACTTAAACTTCAATTGGCAATGATGGATAAAAAAGACACTGCGAGAAAAATGGCATCTGATATCGATGAAATGGAGAAAATGCTTAATGATTATTTACAATATGCAAAATCACAGTCTGAGGAAGATTATACTAATATAAATATTAGTGAAATGTTGAATGGCTTATTAAAAAATTATGATTCATCAAAATACGAATTGAAAATAAGTGAGGATATAGAGGTACAAGGAAGAAGTAATCTTGTAAGGAGAAGTGTAGGAAATATTATTGAAAACGGTCTTTCATATGGAAAAAAAGTTTTTGTTGAGGCAAAAAAAACTGTAGGAAGTGCTATAATAATAGTCGAGGATAATGGTCCAGGAATACCCCAAAAAGAGTACCAAAATGTTTTCAAACCTTTTTACAGAATAGATAAAAGTAGAAGTTTAAATAAGTCTGGAGTTGGATTAGGTTTATCTATTGCACAAGACATTGTTAAATCTCACGGGGGAAATATTTCATTATCAGAAAGTAAACACAAGGGATTGGCTGTTAAGATTTCTTTGCCCTTTTAGACTTTTTATTTTTTTTTAAACTATTAATTTCTTTTTGCTGTTTATCAATTAATCTTTTTAGGATAACAAACTCATCTCTAGTGACCAGATCTAGTTTACTTGCCAAATTTTCTTTCTTAAACTTCATTGATGTCATTAGCTCTTTTTTTAAATCCTGTGTAGTAAGAACACCAGCTTCAATAAAACCTGATATCATTTTGAGAATTTTTTGAGAATTATCCATAAATTCACTTTAAATTATAAGTAATTTAATTTCAATTGTGATAAATTTGTTTAATAATGATAGTGCATAATTTTGATCCTGTTTTAATTGATTTTAGCGTCTTTGAAATTCGCTGGTACTCTCTTGCATATATTTTTGGTATTTTGAGTGGATGGTTTTATGGCAAATCAATTATTAAGAAAAATATTTTATTAGAAAATAAAAAATTATATTTAGATAATTTTGATGATTTAGTAGGATACATCATCATTGGTGTAATTGTTGGTGGAAGACTAGGATATGTAATTTTCTATGACCCTAAATTCTATTTTTATAATTTTTCCGAAACAGTTAAAATATGGAATGGAGGAATGTCTTTCCACGGTGGTTTGGTGGGTGTAATTATAGCAATTTATTTATTTTCAAATTTTAAAAATTTAAATTATAAAATATATTTTGATACAATATGTTGTGTTGCTCCTATTGGTCTATTCTTAGGTAGGATTGCAAATTTCATAAATAGTGAACTGTATGGAGTTCCCACTGAAAAATTCTGGGGGGTTATATTTCCAAAAGTAGACAATATATCAAGACATCCATCCCAAATTTATGAAGCTTTTCTGGAAGGTTTAGTTTTATTCGTTATATTAAATTTTTTAATAGCAAAAAAGTCGTATAGACAAGGTTTCATTTCATCAATATTTTTAATTCTTTATGGAATATTTAGAATCACTTCTGAGTATTTTAGAGAACCAGATCAGAACATTGGATATATATTTGGATATTTAAGTATGGGTACTTTATTGAGCATTATTATGATCCTGTTTGGAATATTATTGCTATCAAAAATAAATTTTAATGAGAAAAATAGATAAAATTTTTTCGCAAAGAAAATTAATACCTTTAGACTTGTATTTAGAAAAAATTCTGTATGACAAAAATATTGGATATTATGAAAAAAAGAATCCATTTGGAGTAGATGGTGACTACATTACCGCGCCAAATATTTCTAACATTTTTTGTGAAATGATTGCTGTATGGCTAGTAAGTTTTTGGGAAAATTTAAAAAAACCAAAAAATCTTAATTTTGTTGAGTTAGGACCAGGAAATGGAGATTTTTGCTTAGTACTATTAAAAGCTTTGAAGAATTTTCCAGAAGCTTCTGATTCTATCAACATTTTTCTTTATGAAAAAAGCGCAAGGTTGAGAAAAATTCAAAGAAAAAGAATAAATTCAAAAAAAGTTTTCTGGATTAAAAATTTAAAAAAAATTAATAAAGATCCTGTAGTTTTTTTCGGAAACGAATTTTTAGATGCTTTACCGATAAAACAATTTAAAAAAATAAATAGAAATATTTTTGAAAAGTATGTTGGTATAAAAAAAAATAAACCAAATTTTATTTTTAAAAAGGCAATAAAAAAACAGATTAATAAACTTAAAAATTTTCATTTACTTAAAAATGACGGTATTATTGAATATCCCGAATATGGTTTTAAAGAATTGCAAGTTGTTTGTGAAAAAATAAATAAGTTAAATGGGGGTGCTTTATTCATAGATTATGGATACAAAATAGGAAAAAATATCGATACTCTTCAATCTATAAAAAATCATAAGTTTAACGAAATAAATAAAAATATTGGTAATGCTGATATTACTTCACTTGTAAATTTTGGTTTGTATAAAGAGTATTTTGAGTCTAAAAATTTATTGACAGAAAGTATTATAAACCAAAGTGAATTTCTCCAAAAAATGGGAATTCTCGAGCGTGCAAAAATGGTTGGCAGAAAAATGAATTATATTGACAAAAAAAATCTAAATTCACGACTAAGGAGATTAATTCATCCTGAAATGATGGGTAAAAATTTTAAGGTTATTTTTACAAAAAATAAAAAGTGTAATTTTTCATTAGCATTTAAGTAATGTTCTATTCAAAAAATTTAAAAAAGAATAATAAAATTCAACATTGTTTTTTTTCAAGAAATAATGGGGTTTCTAATGGAATATACAAAAGTCTTAATTGTGGGCCTGGAAGTAAAGATAAAAAAGAAAATATCGAAAAAAATTTAAACATCGTCTCTAAAGAATTCCAAATAGAAAAAAAATCTCTAATACTTATGCACCAAACACATAGTAACAAAGTTAAAATTATTAATAATGATGAAAACTTAACAAGAGTTGATTGTGACGCTATGCTTACAAAAAGTGATAAAATTGCTTTATCAGTTTTAACAGCTGATTGTATACCAATTTTAATGTATGAAAAAAAAAATAAAATTATTGGCTGTATTCACGCTGGCTGGAAAGGTGCGATTAGTGGAATAATAGAAAATACTTTAAAAAAAATTATAGAGATGAATGGAGAAGTAAATGAACTAACTGTATCCATTGGGCCATGTATATCACAAGAGAATTATGAGGTTAAAAATGATTTTTATTCAAAATTTAAGCAAAAGTCTGATAGTTATGAGTCATTTTTTTTAAAAAAAAATGATGAGACTTTAAATTTTGACTTAAGAGGATTTGTTAACAAAAAATTTATAGATTTAGGTGTTTTAGAAATAGAAAATATATTTATAGATACCTTTGCCTCTAAGAATGAATACTTTAGCCACAGAAGGGCCAAAAAGATGGGAGAAGATGACTACGGAAGATGTATATCGGTTATTAAGAAAATTAACTTACAAAATTAATTGAAAATAAAATACAATAGCTGTATAAAGATTATGTCCTAATGAAAATTTTATCAGGAACAAGCAACCCCTCTCTAAGCAAAAGTATATCAAAGCATCTAAAATTGAAATTAGTTAATACTAATATTAAAAATTTTGCGGATGGAGAAATTTATGTTGAAATAAACGAGAATATAAGAGGTAATAGCGTTTTTGTTATTCAATCTACAGCTACACCAGCAAATGATAATTTGATGGAACTTTTATTATGTATTGATGCTTTAAGAAGATCTTCTGCAAAAAATATAACAGCAGTTATTCCATATTTTGGATATGCAAGACAAGACAGAAAAGTAGTACCAAGAACATCTATTTCGGCTAAACTAGTTTCAAATTTGATAACAAATGCTGGTGCTAATAGAATTGTTACTGTCGATCTGCATGCTGGTCAAATTCAAGGTTTTTTTGATATGCCAGTAGACAATCTTTTCACAACTCCATTATTTGCAAGATATATTAAAAAAAATATTAAAAATAAAAATTTAATTTGTGTTTCACCTGATGCAGGTGGAATAGAAAGAACAAGAGGGCTGGCAAAAAAAATAAATGCTGATTTAGCAATAATTGATAAAAGAAGACCGCAAGCTGGAAAATCTCAAGTAATGAATATTATCGGAAATGTGAAAAATAAAAGTTGTGTGATTGTTGATGATATAATTGACAGTGGTGGCACTATAGTTAACGCAGCAGAAGCTTTAAGAAAGAATGGAGCAAAAGATGTTTTTGTATTTGTAACTCATGCAGTATTAAGCGGTGAAGCTATAAAGAAGATTCAAAATTCAAAAATAAAAAAATTAGTAATTACTGATAGTATTGATAATTCAAAAAGAGTTAAAAATATTAATAAAATTCAAGTGCTGTCTATTGCCTCACTAATGGCAGAAGCTATAAAAAGGATTTCAAATTCAACATCGGTGTCAGATCTGTTTAATTAGCCCTTGTTTTATTTCAAAGTTGGGGTAAATTGGCTCATTCAAATGATAAATAATTTAAAGGCAGCTAAAAGAGAAACTACAACTAAAGGTCAGTTAAATATCCTAAGAACTAAAGGTATGATACCGGCAGTTCTTTATGGGGGTAAAAGTCCAAATTTAAAATTAAGTATTGAAGAAAAATTTGTAAAAGATGTTTTAAATTCTGAAAACTTTCTTTCGACCGTATTTGATCTCGATATTGATGGGCAGAAAGAAAAAGTAATTCCTAGAGATGTTACTTATCATGTAACCACGGAAAAACCAACTCATATTGATTTTATGAGGGTTGTAAAGGGTTCAAAAATAATTTTAGAAATCCCTGTGAAATTTAAAAATAATAATGAATGTGATGGATTAAAAAAAGGCGGAGTTTTAAATATTGTTAGAAGAAAAATTCAATTAAAATGTGAAGCAGAAAATATTCCTGAAGATATTGAGGTTGATTTGAAAGGATTAGATATTGGTGCAAGTATAAGAATTTCTTCTGTACAGCTTCCTCAAAGTGCTGAACTGACAATAACTGATAGAGACTTTGTTGTAGCGACAATTGCTGCTCCAACTATTGTGAAAGAACCCGAAAAACCAGCTGAGGAAGCTGCTGCGGAAGGTGCTGAAGGCGAAGGTACTACACCAACTGAAGGTGGTGAGGCTGCAGCTCCCGCTAAAGAAGGAGAGGCTTCTAAAAAAGATGAGAAAGGTAAAGAGGCTGTTACGGATAAAAAACAAGCTGGAGATAAAAAGGCCACAACTGAAAAAAAGACTCCTGAGAAAAAATAAAATCATATGCTTTTGCTAGTAGGTTTAGGAAATCCTGGTCCAAATAATACAAATAATAGGCACAATATAGGTTTCAAAATTATTGATGCAATAAATCAACAATTCAGTCTGTCGAAACAAAAACCAAAATTTAAAGGACTTTTGACCACGGGAAATATAGAAAATGAAAAGGTGTATGCAATTAAACCATTAACTTTTATGAATAATTCTGGAGTATGTATTAAGGAACTAATTGAATATTTCAAAATAGACGCAAAAGATGTAATTGTATTTCATGATGATCTAGATATTGATTTAGGAAAAATTAAAGCAAAATTCGGTGGGAGTAGTGCGGGACATAATGGTATCGAGTCAATTGATAAATTTATAGGAAAAGATTACTCAAGAGTAAGAATAGGAATTGGTAGGCCTAAACAAAAGGGCAAGGTAAATAATCATGTGCTAGAAGACTTTAGTGATAATGAAGAAGACAGAATTAAGGATATTACAAACAATATAGTTAAATTAGTTCCTACGTTGATAAAAAAAGAAATTGACCTTTTTTCAAGCAAGGTGAATCAAAATTTGAATGGGATTTAAGTGTGGTATAGTTGGTTTGCCAAATGTTGGTAAGTCGACACTTTTTAATGCACTAACCTCATCTAAAAACGCACAAGCTGCTAATTTTCCTTTTTGCACTATAGACCCAAATATAGGAATAGTTGATGTTCCGGATAAGAGAATTGAAAAATTAGCTGCTTTATCAAAATCTAAAAAAAAAATAAACACGAACATAACTTTTGTAGATATTGCTGGATTAGTAAAAGGAGCCTCAAAAGGTGAAGGTCTGGGAAATAAATTTTTATCACACATCAGAGAAGTTGATGCAATAATACATCTGGTTAGATGTTTTGATTCCGAAAATATACAGCATATCAATAAGAGTATTGATCCTATAAATGATCTCGAGACTATTCAAACCGAAATATTATTAGCAGATATAAATCAGATAGAAAAAAAACTTCAAAAAAATTTGAAAAAAAAATTATCTGATAAACAAATTAAACTATTTGAAAATACTCTTGATAAGTTAAATAAAAATGAAATGGTAGAAGAAAACAATGACGATGAAAATGTCAAATTTTTAAAGGAAGCAGGCTTGATTTCATCAAAACCATATATAATTGTATGCAATGTAGATGAACAAAGCTTAAAAAGTGGCAATAAATATACCAAATTAGTTCAGGAAAAATATCCAAATCAAAAATATATTTTTATTTGTGCGGATATAGAAAGTCAAATTACAGATTTAAAACCAGATGAAAGGGAAAATTATATGAAGAATATAGGCTTAGAGAAATCTGGTTTAGATAAATTGATAACCGCTGGTTATGAAATTTTAAATTTAAACACTTTTTTTACCTCTGGAGCACAAGAGTCAAGGGCTTGGACTATTAAAAAAAATACAGAAGCACAAAAAGCTGCAGGTGTTATACATAGTGATTTTGAAAAAAAATTTATAAGGGCTGAGGTAGTTTCTTACAATGATTTTGAGAAATACGGTAGCTTCGAGAAAGCAAAAGAAAACGGAAAATTAAGAGTAGAGGGTAAAAATTATAATGTAAGAGATGGAGATGTTTTATTCTTTAGGGTCAATCCGTGACCATAACTTCCTCATACTAAAATAAACGAGTGTTGTTAATATAATTAAGAAAATTATAACTTTGAAACCCATTCTGTGTCTACTCTCTAGGTGAGGTTCTGCTGCCCAAGTTAGAAACGTGGTTACATCTTTTGCCATTTGAGCTTCTGTAGCATTGGTTCCATCAGCATATGAAACTAAATCATCTGCTAATGGATTTGACATTTTAATTTTATTTCCATCCATATATTTATTGTAATAAACACCATCTTCTAATTCAAAGTTTGCAGGTGGCTCTGAATAACCTGTCAGAACTGCGTAAATATAATCTGCTCCACCTTTCCTTGCTTTCACTAATACCGACATATCAGGTGGATAAGCTCCGCCATTAGCCGCCATTGCTGCTTGAACGTTAGGGTAAGGTGAAACAAATTTGTCAGAGGGTCTTCCGGGTCTAGTAAACATTTCTCCATCAGAATTTGGACCATCTGTGACTTCAAAATTAGCTGCTATGGCCTTTACCTGTTCAACTGAAAATTCTGGCCCACCCGTTTCTCCTAGATTTCTGTAACTTAAAAGACTCATCGAATGACAAGAAGAGCAAACTTCCGTGTAGACTTGGTACCCTCTTTGTAAAGATGCTCGGTCAAACTTTCCTGTAACCCCTTTAAAACTCCAATTTTGTTTTGGTATCTTTATGTCTTCAGCGATGGAATAATTTATGAATGAAAAAAAAAGAAATAGAACAATTTTTGTCAGGTTTCTATACATACGGCTTATCACTTTTTATAAGCTCTGCTTTAGGCATACCTGTCAAAACTGGTTCAGTAATGCTTAGTGGTAAAGGTTGTGTTTTTTCTAGCCTGCTTAATAAAGGTAATACAACTAAAAAATGGGCAAAATAATATATTGTCCCTACTCTAGCTATAAAGAGGTATAAACCTTCTGCGGGCATTGCACCAACGTATCCAAGTGCAAGCACATCTACAATAAGAACCCAGAAGAAGATTTTATTTAGTGGTCTAAAAACAGATGATCTTACTTTACTTTTATCAAGCCAAGGTAGTGCCATTAAAATGAATATTGATCCAAATAGTAAAATTACTCCACCAAGTTTATCAGGGACAGAACGAAGGATTGCATAAAATGGGAGTAAATACCATTCTGGAACAATATGTTTGGGTGTTACAAGAGGGTTTGCCTCAATGTAATTGTCGCTATGACCCAATATATTTGGAGCAAAAAATATGAAGCCTGAAAAAATTATTAAAAATATTAATAAGGCAAATAAATCTTTTATAGTTATATATGGATGGAAAGGAACTGTATCCTTAGAAGGTTTTTTCACATCAATACCAATTGGATTATTATTACCAGGAACGTGTAATGCCCAAATATGTAAAACTACTAAACCTAGAATTAAAAAAGGAAATAAATAATGTAGACTAAAAAATCTCGTTAATGTTGGATTGTCTACAGAATATCCGCCCCATAACCAAGTTGTAATGCTTTCACCAACCAAAGGTATAGCGCTAAATAAATTGGTAATTACTGTGGCTCCCCAAAAACTCATTTGTCCCCAAGGCAGCACGTAACCCATAAATGCTGTTGCCATCATTAATAAATAAATAATCATTCCCAATATCCATATAATTTCCCTAGGAGATTTATAAGATCCATAAAACAGTGATCTAAATATATGAATATATACTGCTAAAAAAAACATTGAAGCTCCATTGCTATGAATATAACGAATTAACCATCCATAATTTACGTCTCTCATAATATGTTCTATGCTACTAAATGCCATATCAGCATGAGCCACGTAGTGCATTGCGAGAACTAAACCTGTTATGATCTGGGATAATAAACAAAAAGTTAATATGCCACCAAAAGTCCACCAATAATTTAAATTTTTAGGAGTTGGATAATCAGTTAAATGGGATGCCAAAGATAAAAGAGGCAGCCTATCATTAAACCATTTTCCAAATTTTGATTTAGGGGTGTAATTATTTTCGCTCATTTATTTTTATCCAATCTTAATCGTATTATCATCAACGAATGCGTACTTTGGAATTTCCATATTAGTAGGTGCAGGTCCTTTTCTAATTCTTCCAGAGGTATCATAATGCGATCCGTGACAAGGGCAAAACCATCCGTTGTATTCCCCTTTGTCAGAAAGTGGTACACACCCAAGGTGCGTGCAAATTCCCATCATCACTAACCACTCAGCTTTCTTTACCCTATCTTGATCTTTTTCAGGATGCTTCAAATCATCCAGGCTAACTTTTTGAGCCTCTGAAATTTCCTCATCAGTTCTCCTTTTAATAAAAACTGGTTTTCCTCGCCAGAGGACTGTTATTGATTTTCCTGGCTGAATTTGACTAATATCAACTTCTGTGGTTGCCAAAGCTTTCACGGAACTGTCGGGGTTCATCTGGTCGATAAATGGCCAAATTGTTGCACCTATTCCAACTGCTCCAATTGTATAAGTTGCTGTAAAGAGAAAATCTCTCCTATTATTCTTTTTTTCTGAATTATCCATAAATCTTTATTAGTATTGCTTTCTAATATAAAATAGGAGTATTTAAAAGAGTTACCAGGGGCCAGAATGACACACGAATAGCCTGTAAAATATGAGATTAAAGTATTTATAAACATAAAATTTAAAATTTATGAACTTGTCCCAAGAAATACAAAAAAAAATAGCTAGTCACTGGTTTAAATACATTCAAGAAAAAATCTATAAAGAATTTCAAATGTTTGAGATTGAATTTGCTAGAAAAAAAAATATTAAACCAAAATACTTTAAAAAAAATTATTGGAAAAAGAAAAAAAAAGGTGAAGGTGGAGGAGTTTACTACATTTTAGAAAACGGTTTAGTATTTGATAAAGTAGGTATAAATCATTCAATTGTAGCAGGGTCATTTCCAAAAAATTTTAAGTCAAGTATCCCTGGAACAAAAAAAAATAATTCTTATTGGGCTTCAGGGATATCTGTGGTAGCTCATATGAAGAATCCAAATATGCCTTCGGTACACTTTAATACAAGATTTGTTTTAACTACAAAAAGCTGGTTTGGAGGAGGTATGGACGTCACTCCCAGTCTTCAAGATGTTAAAGAAAAAAAATTTCTTCACCAAGAATTAAAAAGGTTATGTAAAAATAATAAAAAAAATTATCAAAGTTATAAAAAATGGTGTGACAAATACTTTTATATAAATCATAGAAATGAGGCTAGAGGAATTGGTGGCATATTTTTCGATTATTTATTTGACGATTGGAAAAATAATTTTAAGTTTGTTAGAGAACTTGGGATTTCTTTTCTAGAAATTTCAAAAAATATAATTAACAAGAAAATTTTCTTAAAATGGACAAAAAAACAGAAAGAAAACCAATTAATAAAGAGAGGTAGATACGTAGAGTTCAATCTAATGTATGATAGGGGAACAAAATTTGGTTTAAATACTGGTGGAAATTTAGATGCAATTTTTATGTCACTTCCACCAAACGCAAAATGGAAATAAATGGATAATGGATACAGAACCTATAACAGTTGAAGGATTAAAAAAACTTAAAGAAGAGTTAGAAGATCTTAAAAAGAATAAAAGACCAAAAGTGGTCGCAGCTATTGCAGAGGCTAGAGCTCATGGAGATTTAAAAGAGAATGCAGAGTACCATGCCGCAAAAGAACAACAAGGTCATATAGAGGGAAGAGTTTTGGAAATTAACAACGTTATAGCTACTGCGAATGTTATTGATGTTACTAAAATAGATAATAATGGAAAAATTATTTTTGGTTCAACTGTAACAGTAAAAGATATGGAAAATGAAAATATAAAATCCTTTAAAATTGTTGGTAAAGATGAGGCTGATATTAAAAAAAATTTAATTTATTTTAAGTCGCCAATGGGGAAATCTTTAATTAGTAAAGAAAAAAAAGATTTAGTAATTGTTAAAACACCATCAGGAGAAAAAAATTTTGAAATTCTTGAGATAAAATATATCTAAACTAAATTTCTTTTTTTATTAGATTATTCAATTGTTCATTATCTAAATTAAAATCATTTTTAATCCATTGTTTTTCAATTTTTTTTAAAACCTCACCAATTTGCCTTCCACTTTTAAATCCATTTTGAAGAAGATATTTTGCAGTAATAGGAAATGTAGGAATATTGGTTGAATTTATTTTATTTATTAATTTTTTCAAATTTTCTGAATTTTTTCTACTATTGGTTAAAAAATCAAATATAGCTAAAGATATTATTTTATTTTTTCCATTATAAAAAACATTCTTCTTTAACTCTTTTCCAATAAAAATTTTATTTTTTTTTAATTGAGTAAAGTTCAAGTGAAAAAAATCAAGATATTCTTTAAGGTGGTTTGAAATTTTGTATTTATGACCAAAATAAATATGATTGTCGCTATTATCTATCAGAAATAAAGCAAGAATTAATTTTTTTTCGTTTTTTAAATACTTTTGATAAATATTTTCATCCATATTTTTAATTCTCTCAAAATATCTAAATTCAGGAAAAATTATTTTAAAAATTTCATAAAAATCTTTATTGTTATAGATATATTTAATATTTTCTAACTCTATAATTTTACTTAATTCACTAAAGATTCTTTCTTTAGAAATTTTTGTAATACCTGTAAGATTTTTTTTAATAATATTGAAAGTCTGTTCATCTTTTTGAAAGTCTTTATATTGTATTGAAAACCTTAAAAATCTTAAAATTCTTAAGTAATCTTCTTGAATTCTATTAAGTGTTTTACCGATAAATCTAATTTTTTTCTCTTTTAAATCTTTTAAACCATTTTGAGGGTCAAAAATTTTACCATTTTGATCCATATATATTGCATTAATTGTAAAATCTCTTCTTTGGGAATCTTTTTCCCAATCATTTGAAAAAGAAACTTCTGCATGTCGTCCATCTGTATTTATATCTTCCCTTAGGGTTGTTATTTCGAAGTTTTTACCACCAGAGTTTAAAGTGATTGTTCCGTGATCAAGACCAGTTTTAATAATTTTAAAGTTAGTGTTTGTAAATTTTTTTATTACTTGGCCTGGAGTAAATATAGTTGCAAGGTCAATATCTCCAATTTTTTCATCATTTAAATAATTTCTTACACAACCTCCAACTAACCTTACATTATGGTTTTTATCAGAATTTAAAATTTTAAAGATTTCTTTGATATTCTTGTCTCTATAAAACGGAAACAATAATTTTTTTATTTTTTTTATTAAAAACATATTGTTGGCTGGGGCGCTAGGATTCGAACCTAGGATGGTGGTACCAAAAACCACTGCCTTACCGCTTGGCTACGCCCCAAATTATTTTTTCATATATCACAAAAAAACAATTTTAAATAGTTGTACAAAGAATGCACCAAAATTTTGGAAATCTTCTTTTGATCTTATTACGGGCTAAAGTTGCATCTCTTTTGCTCAAAAATAGGCCAAAACAAGCTGATCCCGATCCAGTTACTCTGGAAAAACAACAATTTTTTTGCAGTTCTAATTCCCTCAAAACTTTTCTTATAACCGGGTATTTATGTGTCACTATATTTTCTAATGAATTTTTTTCTGATTTTAAACTTTGGATAAATTCATTTTTTGATTTTTTTCCAATTTTTTTTTGATTATTGATGATATCAAATTTCTTAACTTTGGAATAGATTAATTTCGTTGATGAACTTAAATATGGAAATACTAATACAAAATAAAATTTGTAATTAAGTTTAAATTCTGAAATTTTAAATAGACTCTTTTGAAATATATTATTTTTACCTAAAAAAAGTCTTAAATCAGAGCCCAATACTTCTGAGAAAAAATTTATATCTTCTTTTGAAATATTTTTATTTTTAGTAAAATATTTTATTACAGTTGCGGCATTACTTGATCCACCGCCAAGACCAGCAAAAGTAGGAATATTTTTTTTAACTATAATATCAAAAAATTTATTTTTATTTATAAAAGATCTTTTTCTTAAAAGCGAGAGAGACTTAATTATTGAATTATTTTTAATATGTATTTTTTTATCAAATTCACCTGTGAATTTTACCCTATCTTTAAAACTCTTGGACTTTTTAAAAATTATTTTATCAAAAATATTTAATAAAAAAGTTAATGATTGAATATTATGAAGTTTATTTTTTTTTATTTTTTTACCAACTTTTAGAAATAAATTAACTTTTGCATATGATTTTAAAACTTTAATCTTCATCTATTATAAAAATTATATATTTTGTAGACCAAATAATATTTTTTTTTCCACTTTTATTTTTAACTCTTCGTCTGCAGTCTCTGATTTCAAAACATTATTCCAATAATATCTGGCCTGTAATTTATGATTATTCATCCATAAACAATCAGCGAAATGATCATTAATTACTGGATCTCTAGGCATTAAAATAATTGCCATTTCGAGATATTTTTTTGCCTGCTCGAAATCTTTTAATTTATAAAGCGCCCAACCAAGTGAGTCGGTAATGTAACCATCATTTTTTTTTATATTGTTTGCTCTTTTCAGCATATCTAATGCCATCTCAATATTTTTATTTTTTTCAACCCAACTGTATGCCAAATAATTCATAACATAAGGTTCATCGGGTAAAATTTCTAAAGATGCAAGAAGATCTTTTTCAGCGAGCTCCCAATTATCGTTTCTTTCGTAAGCGGTACCTCTTCTTTCTAAAACTTTAGAATAAAGATTATGATCCTTGTCAATTTTTTCTAAAATTTCTGAATATAACTTTATTGATTCTTCATAATTTTCCTTATTTCTTAAAAAATTCGCAAAGTCATAAGTTTCATAAATTCCAGGATTTATATTTTTGTAAATATTAGATAAGAAATTTAAAGAATTTTTATTACCGTTGTTCTCCATTATAACAGTAATTTGCTTAGAAGAATGCCATCTATAAATAGTGCCAATTTGAGACAATTTTTTATAAATTTTTTCAGCTTCTACATTTTTATTTAATTCTATAAAATTCTCAGCAAGTAAAGAATTATAAGAGGGAAAATTTGGATTTAAAAATTTAGCTAAATTAATATAAAAATTTGAGGGTTGAAATAAATTTTGGGTTGATAATGCATTTGCTAAAACATAAAATATTTCTGCCATAACATTCGTGCTATTTTTGCAATTAAATTTATTTTTATTTTCACCTTTCCCATTTAAATTTTGTTTTAATTGATTAATTAAAAGATTTCTTGGATATTTTTTTGATGCTAGGTTTACAATTTTTTTTGCTTCAACTTTGTCTTCATTGTTATAAAGATAGTTTGCAAAAAAGAAATTATATCTTGAAAAATTAGACTTATTATTTTCTACAATTTTTTTGAATTTTAAATTAGTTTCCCTTTTATTTAGATAACAGTAACCAAAAGTTTGTTGAATCATTTTTAAGTTTGTAGAATTTAATTCAAGTGTATCTATAATATTCTCATCTTCTCTATATTTAGATCTAGTAATTATAAGCCAGGTGTCTATTGTATCCTTAAGAATATCAAAAATTACTTGATTCTCAAAATTTGGTTTTAACTTATTAAAATACAATTGAGATTTTTCATACTCTTCTTCTTTAAAAGAATACAATCCTAGGAAAAGATTACTTTCAAAGTTATAGAGACCCTTTTTTTCCAGTTTTTTTGAATAACGATAAGCTTCTTTATATTTTCCAAGATTAATTAAAGATTGAATGAATTTTGATGAGTAATCCATATTATTTGGTTCTAAGTTATCCAGTGTTTTGAAAAACTTCTTGGAATTAAAATAATCAAAATCATCGAAAGATACTAAGCCAGAAAAATAATTAGAAATATTTTTAGCGTCAAAATTGAATTCAGGTGTTTTAGAGTATGATAAATTGGATATACCTAATAAGAAAAAAGTATATAATATTAAATTAAATTTAAAAAATCGAAAAATCATTTTTATATGAAAAACAAAACTGTTTTTAAAAATCCTAAAGCAAAATTTTACCACAAACTTATAAATAATGAAGCTGTATATAATGATATGTCTATAAATAGATATAAAAAAGATGTTGCAAATAGTGTGAATTACCAATCAAAAGATAAATTAAAAAACCTTGATATTCTTAAGAAAAAAATAAATTCCATAAAAAAATGTGAATTAAAAAAAAATGCGACAAATATGGTTTTTGGAGATGGTAACCCTAGTTCATCTATTATGATAATAGGTGAAGGACCCGGAGCAAATGAAGATAAAGAAGGCAAACCATTTGTCGGTAGAGCGGGAAAGCTTTTGGACAAAATGTTAGAGTCCATAAAGTTGAATAGAAAAAATGTATATATATCTAATGTTGTTAATTTTAGACCTCCAATGAACAGAAAGCCTAGCGAGGTAGAAATTAATCGATACCTTCCTTTCTTAAATAAACATATAGAAATAATTAATCCAAAAATTTTATTATTGCTTGGTAGCACAGCACTTAATGCAATAATAGGTAATGAGATTATAATTTCAAAAGCTAGGGGAAAATGGGTTAATAAAAAGATAGGAAATGCAAATCCTGAGGTAATTTCTTCATTTCATCCTGCTTTTCTAATGAGGCAACCTGATCAAAAAAAGTATGCTTGGGAAGATTTAAAAATGATAAGAAAAAAAATATCCCAGTTAAAAATAAAATTAAATGATTAATAAAATTTTTGCAGGCGTAGATGAGGTAGGAAGAGGTTGTCTAGCTGGTCCTGTTGTTTCCTGTGCTCTTATTTTAAAAAAAAGTATCAGTAAAAAAGTTTTGAGAGACTCTAAAACTATTTCTTTTAAGAACAGAATAGAAATTGCTAAACATATTAAGAAAAATTCCTGGTATGCTATTGGGGCTGCTTCTGTAGATGAGATTGATAAATATAATATTTTCAATGCCACACTTCTTTCAATGGAAAGAGCTGTAAAAAAATTAAAGAAAAAACCACATTTTTTTTTGGTTGATGGAACTCATGCACCAAAAAAATTAAAAAATTCTAAAACAGTAATAAAAGGAGATCAAAAAATTAAATGTATTTCTGCGGCTTCTATAGTCGCAAAAGCTTATAGAGATCTGTATATGATAAAATTAGGAAGCAAATTCCCGAAATACAAATGGCATAAAAACTTTGGGTACGGAACTTCTCAACATTTAAGTGCTTTAAAAAAATTTGGAGTCACTAGTTATCATAGAAGAAGCTACAAACCCGTACACAACATATTGTTCAAATAAGAATCCTCAGCACATAATAGGTCAATTTTTTTTAAAAAAAAATTTGACGGTTGATTCAATTTAAGGTTGAATTCAATAAATGACCAAATTTTTTGATGACATTGTAAATGGAGACTCTTTAGAAATTTTAAAAAAGATTCCTGATAAAACTTTTGATTTAATTTTTGCAGATCCTCCTTACTATATGCAAATCGGAAAAAAATTGAAAAGACCTGATGATACTAAAGTTAATGGCGTAAATGATAAGTGGGATAAATTTTCAAACTTCAAACATTATGATGATTTTTCCAGAATTTGGTTAAAAGAATGCAAAAGAGTTCTTAAAGACAATGGTTCTATTTGGGTAATAGGAACATATCACAATATTTTTAGAATTGGTTATCATATTCAAAATCTTAATTATTGGATTTTAAATGATGTTATTTGGAGGAAAAAAAATCCAATGCCTAACTTTAAAGGAACACGTTTTACAAATGCACATGAGACTTTAATTTGGGCCTCAAAAAATAAAAAATCAAAATACACATTTAACTATCAATCCTTAAAATGTTTTAATGATGATTTACAAATGAGGTCTGATTGGGCTTTTCCCATCTGTAATGGAAAAGAAAGATTAAAAAAAAATGGTAAGAAAATTCATTCAACACAAAAACCTGAATCCTTATTACACAGAATTATTTTAGCTACAACAAATAAAGGAGATTTAATATTTGATCCATTTTTAGGAACAGGAACCACAGCAGTTGTTGCTAAGAAATTAGGTAGAAAATATTTTGGTATTGAAAAGGATAAAAAATACTTCCTTTCAGCTAATGAGAGAATTGGTAACACAAAAGTCATTGAAGATAATTTTTTAGATATAGTTCAAAATAAGAAATCTAAACCTAGAATACCTTTTGGATCCTTAATAGAAATGGGGATGATAAAACCAGGAACAATACTTTTTGATCAAAAAAAGAAATATAATGCTAAAATAATGATAGATGGAAGCCTAAAGCATCATCAAACGGAGGGTTCTATACATAAAGTTGCAGCGAAGATTTTGGGTGCTGAAAGTTGCAATGGGTGGACTTATTGGCATTATCAATCAGGCAATAGTTTAAAACCTATTGATGAATTAAGAAATAAATTAAGACCAGCACTTTAAATTGTTTGGTAAATATTTCCTAAATAGCTATCTAAAAATTTCTCACTTTTTATAAATTTTTTAAGTAAAAAATTTCTAGTTTTAACCATCAGCGGGTTCGATAAATGGAAAGAATAGTAGTTCAACCTGGATCTCTTATTAACTAATCTAATTTTATTCAGCCTTTTTTGAAAGTAAACATTTTGTAAATCTTTTGTATCGTTTGATAATAAATTGAATAATTCATAAGCCGATTCAATAGATTGTGAGGCACCTTGAGCCATTGTTGGGGTAAACGTATAAAAAGCATCTCCTAAGTAAAATAAATTTTCATAAGTTGATCTATATGGCTTTTTTGTCTCATAAACAGGCCAAAATTCTAAATAGTTATTAAATAGATTTTCTAAATTTTTATTTTGAGAAATTATTTCTGTTTTAATTAGTAAATTTACATCTATTTTTTTTGAAAATTTTTGTCTTATTATACAAACTAAATTCAATTCACCCTTTTTGTTAATTGGATAAATTACTATGTGCGCATTTTTCAACATTATTAAAGATATATTTTTTTTATCAAATGGAAAATCTTCTTGAACTTTGATTAGTGATCTTACTGCAATTGATCCGCTGTAAACTGGTTGAATATTTACACTTTCCACAATAGATTTTGTTTTAGAAAAAATACCATCTGAAATAATTAAATAATCTACTAGATCGTTAGTATTGTCATTAAAATTTATTAATAATTTTTCTTTAATTTTGGAAACTCTTTTTACCTCTTTTCCAAATTTAATATTATTATAAAATAAATCAGTTTTTAAAAATTCAATTAAAGTTGATCTTTTTAAAGTGGTGTATTTATAAGAGTTCTTATTGAACCTCTCTAAATTCAAATCGCAAATCTTTTTATTGTCACTAGAATAGAAATTTAATTTGGAAGGATTGAAAAAACTATTATTCTGTATGTTAGAAAAATTTATTTTATTCAAAACAGAAACACTATTAGGCGAAAGTTGAATTCCATAACCTTCCTCGAGACTAAGCTCTTTTTTTCTTTCATATAACTTTAAATCGAAGTTAGAATTATTTTTAAACAGATTTGCTACTGTTAAACCTGCAATACCACAACCGATTACTGCTAACTTTTTTTTCATTAGTATAAATTTTCTACTTGTTTAAATATTTTTTTTGTAAAAGTAGGTATAAATTCTTTTTTAGTATACAAGGAAAACCAATTTAAATCTTTCGGAATTTTTTTAGAAAATTTATAATATAAATCAATATCTATTTTTTTGTTTGAAATGGAGTTTTTATAATTACACAAAAAGTTCCAGTTTTTTAATTTTTTTCTAGTAGATTTTTCTTCAATAATTGGCAAATTGAATTCTCTTAAAAACCCAAAACCAAGATTTTTTCTTAATCCAATTTGTTTTTTTTTATTTAAATAGCAAAAAATATTATAACTTTTTTTATTAATTTTGATCGAGTTAGATAATTTTATCTTGTTATTAGATCTATAAAATTTGCAATTTTTTTTAATTGGACAGTTGATGCATAGTGGCTTCTGTGGTTTACAAATTATAGCACCAAACTCCATAACTGCTTCAGCAAAATCTGAATTTCTATTATGATGAAATAATTCTTTTTTATTTTTCTCGATAATTGCTTTGAAATCTAATTTTTTTTCTTGCTTATTATGTATCCTTGATAAAACTCTTTTGACATTTCCATCAATACCTAGTCGAGGTTGATTATAAACTAAAGCCAATAATACATTTCCAGTATAGTCACCAATTCCTGGTAGTTTTTTTATATCGATCAAACTTTTTGGTAAGATTAACTTTTTGTCATTTGCAATAATTTTTGCTGTTTTAAGAAGATTTTTTGCTCTACGATAGTAACCAAGACCCTCCCAAAGTTTAAGAACCCTTCTTTCTCTGGTTGTAGAAAGTTTCTTTAAATTTTTAATTTTTTTTGTAAACCTTTTGAAATAAGGAATTACGGTATTTACTTTAGTTTGTTGCAACATAAATTCGCTTAATAATCTGTAATAAAGCTTTTGCGACGAATTAAATGATACACGCCAAGGTAAAGTACGTTTATTATTATCATACCAACAAATAATCTTTTTTGATAAATTATTATAGTTATGCATAATAAAAAAAAATATACTAATAAAACTAAATATTCTATTCAAGGATTAAGACCTGTGTCAAAAACCCTTCCCAGCGAATTAAAAACAATTTTAAGAAAGGGTGGCCACAATTATTCCACGATAATCAATAATTGGCCAGAGCTTGTGGGTAAAAAAATATCAAGTGTGTGCTACCCAAAGTCAATTAAAACTGGAAGAGAGTTAAAAAATGGAACTTTATTTTTAAATATAAAACATGGTGAACAATTGTTAATTGAATACAACAAAAAGGACATAATAGAAAAAATTAATGCCTTTTTCGGATACCAATATATAAAAGAAATTAGACTGTATTTAATTAAAGAAAAAATTGAGACTAAAAAAGTGCATAGCTTGAATAAAGTGAGAAGATCTAAATATCACAAAAAAATTGAAAATCTTAATAACATAGAATTAAAGAAAAAACTTAAAAATTTAATTGACGTCTTTAGTGGAAAAAAAAATTAAAATGCTTAGAAAAATTTCAAATTATTATATTGTTTTTTTTTCATTTTTTTTATTTTTAACTGATAATTTTGCAACAGAGAAAAAAAATTTTATATCAATAGGTAATGAAAATGCGAAAGTTATTGTAAAAGTTTTTTCTTCTCTTACCTGTCCATATTGTGCAGATTTTCATAAAAAAATTTTTTATAACTTAAAAGAAGAATTTATTGATACGAATATTTTAAAATTTGAACACCATAGCTTTCCATTGGATTTGGCTGCACTAAATGCGGAAAAAGTTCTTAGATGTATTAAAGATAATAAAAAAAGGATTGATTTTTTAAATGAACTTTACAAAAAACAGGATGTTTGGGCAGCTGGATCAGATATTAACAGTATTAATTCCAAACTAATAAAAATGGCAAAGAATTATGATCTGAATGATGTTAATATAAAAAGTTGTTTGGAGAATGAAAATTTAGAAGATGAAATTTTAAATGTAAGGATTAGTGGAAGTAAAAAATACTCTATTACTTCAACACCAACTATTTTGATAAATGAGAAAATATATGAGGGAAAATACGAGTACGAATCTTTTAAAAAAGTAATTAAAAAATATTTTTAAAATGAACTTTAAAAAATTAGAAATAAATGGTTTTAAGTCTTTTTTTGATAAGACCACTTTTATGATTCAAAACGGACTAACTGGAATAGTAGGACCGAACGGATGTGGTAAATCAAATATTGTTGAAGCATTAAGATGGTGTATGGGTGAAACTTCTGCAAAAAGTATGAGAGGTTCAGGAATGGAAGATGTAATATTTTCTGGGACTTCAAATAAACCCCCGAAAAATATTTCAGAAGTTATTATAACTTTAGATAACTCGCAAAAAGAAGGGCAAGGTCGCTTTATTGAATTAGATGAGATTAATATAAAAAGAAGAATAGAAAGAGACAAAGGATCCAAATATTTTATTAATGAAAAAGAAGTAAGGGCAAAAGATGTGCAAACTTTTTTTGCTGATTTATCTACTGGTGCACATTCTCCGTCAATAATAAGTCAAGGAAAAATAGGGATGATTGTTACTGCAAAACCTGTTGAAAGAAAATCTGTATTGGAAGAGGCAGCAGGAATTTCCGGGATACATATAAGAAGACACGAGGCAGAGACAAGATTAAATGCTGCAGAAAATAATCTAAAGAGAGCTGACGAACTTAAAAAACAACAAGAGAAACAATTAGACAGTTTAAAAAAACAAGCTGAAGAGGCAACTAGATATAAAGATATATCTGAAAAAATAAAAACAGTAGAAGCAGGACTGTACTACTTAAAACTTCAAGAAATAGAAAAGGAAACTAATGAGGTTAAGGAAAAATTAAAAAAAGTTGACGACGAAATTTCAACTATAAGAGTTGATATGGATAATAATAACAATCTGATAAACGAAGAAAATAAAAAATTACAGCCTTTGAGAGACAAAAAAATTGAAAATCTCTCTAGAATTCAAAAAATTAATTTAGAAACAGCAAACTTAAATGAGGAAGAAAAAAGAGTAAAAAATTTAAATTCAAAACTGTTAACCAATATTAAAGTTGTAGAGTCGGATCTTGAAAGAGAAAAAAGTATTTCAATTGATGCATCTTTAAATGAAAAAAGAATATTAGAAGAAAAAAATGAATTAATAAAAACAGAAAAACAATTGATTGATATCGAAAAAAGATCCGAAATAGATTTGGATGTTTCGAAAAGTGAATTAAAAGATAAACAAATAAAACTTGATTCATTTTTGGGAAAAAAATTAGATTCAGTAGACCTGGGTGGACAACTTAAAATTCTTAAAAGGTTTGAAGAAATAAATAATACTGCACTAGGTAATTTAAAAAGATCAAACATTCAAGAAGCCAATAAAAATCTGGAGAATTTAAATAATTTATTAAAAGAACAAATAGATAATATTGAAACAATAGATAGAAATGAGTTGGGGATAAATATAAAAGAATTAATTTTAAATATAACTAACTCTCAAGAAAAATATGCATTATCTTACGGAAAAAATCAAACGATAAGAGGTGATTCAATTAAAAGAAAAGAGAGAATTAAAAATATCGATCAAGAACTTGAAAATTGGAGAGACTTAAAAACAAATTCAGAGAAAATGGTTTTAAATCTAAATGAGAGAAAAAATAAAATAGAACTTGAATTAGAGGAAAACCAAAAAAATCCAGAAAAAATTGGTATTAGCAAGGGTCAAAATATTCAAAATCTAGAAAATACAAAAAGGCAAAATGAAGAGTTTGATAAAGAAATTGAACAAATTGAAAATAAATATAACTCTATAAATAAAAATTTAAAATTAGTACAAGAAAAATTTACAATCTCAAGAGAAAATAAAGCAAGACTTGAAGCAACGATAGAAGGAATAGACCAGAGAAAAATGGATTTGATATATCTAATTAAAAATGAAATTAAAATTGAGAATGTAAATAATTTATTATCTATTTCCGATTTGGCTAATGTTGAAAAAATACCATCGGTTGAATCCCAGGAGATAAAATTAGGTAAAATGAAAAAAGATAGAGAGTCTTTAGGTTCCGTTAACTTAAGAGCAGATGTTGAAACAGAAAAATTTAAAAAAATAATCAAGAAAATGGAAGAAGACAGAGCCGACCTTGTATCAGCAATAGTTAAATTAAAAACAAGTATAAACGAATTAAATCAAAAAGGTCGAGAAAGACTATTGGAAGCCTTTGATAAAGTTAACAGAAAATTTAATGAAGTTTTTACAAAACTTTTTAATGGTGGAAATGCTAAACTGGAACTAGTTGACTCAGATGATCCTCTTGAAGCAGGATTGGAAATGCTAGTATCACCACCTGGTAAAAGATTACAATCTATAACTCTTCTTTCGGGAGGTGAGCAGGCTCTGACTGCCATTTCATTAGTATTTGCGATTTTTTTAACAAATCCTTCCCCTATTTGCATTTTAGATGAGGTTGATGCGCCGCTAGATGATGCAAATGTTACAAGATTTTGCTCACTATTAGACCAACTAATTTCTATAACTAAGACAAAATTTATAATTATCAGCCATCATGCTTTAACTATGTCTAAAATGAACAGATTATATGGTGTTACAATGCCTGAGAAAGGTATTAGTAAACTCGTTGCTGTAGATTTACAAAAAGCCGAGGAGTTGGTTGCTTAAATTAATGAGCGATTTAAATGATCTAAAAACTCGCCTAAAAATTGCAAAATCTAAATTAAAAAATAAAAATTCTGACACAAATGAAAAAAAAGGCGTTTTTCTTGGAAATGCTTTTAAACTTGGAACGGAACTTGTTGCTGCAGTTGTTGTTGGGACAATTATTGGGTTTATTTTGGATAGTTGGTTTGGTACTAAACCATTGTTGATTATTGTTTTTTTTCTTTTTGGAGCCGTTGCAGGAATAACAAATGTAATTAGAGCTGCAAAAAGAATGCAAAAAGGTGGAGATTAAATTATGGCAAATCCAATGCACCAATTCAAAGTACACAAGATTGGTCCTGAAATAGAAATTTCTGGCATAAATTTATCTTTCACAAATTCAAGTCTTTTTATGGTTATAAGTGCTGTTTTAATAATTACACTTTTGCTTCTTGGAACTCGTGAAAAGAAAATGATACCTGGTAAACTGCAACTTATTTCAGAAATGCTTTATAATTTTATTTCAAAAATGATTAGTGATACGGCAGGCAAAAAAGCCAAGCCATATTTTCCATTTATTTTCAGTTTATTTGTATTTATTTTATTTTGTAATATGGTAGGTATGCTCCCCTATTCATTTACTGTTACTAGTCACATAATAGTTACACTTACATTCGCAATGTTTATTTTTATAGGAGTTACTGTGCTTGGTTTTATTATTCACGGTTTTAAATATTTAAAAATTTTTGTGCCAAGTGGTGTCCCACTTGTCTTATTACCCATCATAAGTATTATTGAAATAATTTCATATTTAAGTAGACCTGTTAGTTTATCAGTAAGATTGTTTGCTAATATGATGGCAGGTCATACGATGTTGAAAGTATTTGGTGGATTTGTAGTAAGCCTAGGTTTGATCGGTGGATGGCTTCCGCTAAGCTTTTCAGTTGCCCTAACGGGTTTAGAAATTTTAGTTGCGTTTTTACAAGCATATGTTTTTGCAATTCTTACATGCATATATTTGAATGATGCACTAAATTTACATCACTAACAAAAAAGGAGGAAAAAATGGAACTAGAAGCAGCAAAAATGATCGGTGCGGGATTAGCCGCAATTGCTTTAGCTGGAGCTGGTGTAGGTATCGGATTGATATTCGGAAATTATCTATCTGGAGCTATGCGTAATCCATCTGCAGCTCAAAAACAGTTCCCAAATTTACTTTTGGGTTTTGCTTTAGCAGAAGCAACTGGTCTCTTTGGACTAGTAGTTGCGCTAATAATACTTTTCGCTTTTTAAATAAAGAAAGAAAGTATGAAAAAGTTTTCGATAACTTTTGTTTTTCTTTTATTATTAGGAAAACAAACTATTGCGGCTGAGGCAGGTATGCCTCAGCTTGACCCTGAATATTGGGCTTCACAAGCATTTTGGCTAATTCTTATTTTTGCATCTATATACTTGTTAATAGATAAAATTTTTATTCCAAAAATTAAAAGCAATATAGATATGAGGGAAGACAAAATAAGAAAAGATTTAGAAGAGGCAAAAAACTTTAAAGAAGAAGCTGAAAAAAAATTAAAAAATTATCAAGACTTGATTCAAGTTGCAAAGAATGACGCAAAAAAAATTATTTCAGAAAGTAGAATAAAGTTGAATGAAGATATTCAGACCAAAAAGGATGAAATCCAAAAAAAAATAGATCAAGAAACAAAAGATGCTGATAACGAAATTAAAAAGTTTAAATCTGACTCTTTAAAAAAAGTTGGCTCCATTTCCGAAGAGATGGTATCTGAAGTAATTAAAGATATTTTTGGAGAGGAGCTGAACAAAAGCAGTATCAAAGCTGCTGTGTCCGAAACTTTAAAGGAAAAAAATAAAAATATATGATTATAGATGCTACATTTTGGGTTGGTGTTTCTTTTGCAATATTTGTAGGAGTATTATTTTATTTTAAAGTTCCACAAAAAGTTGATGGATCATTAAGTGAGAGTATAAAAAAAATTAAAGAAGAAATAGATAATGCCGAAAAATTAAAAGATGATGCCAAAAATATATTAAGTGAGCACGATAACAAATTGAGTAATTCAAAAGAGGAGATAAAAAATCTGATAGAAAGTGCTAAACTAGAGTCGGAAAGAAATATTATTAAAATTAACGAGGAATTTCATCAAGTTTTGGAAAATAGAAAAAAGACAGCTGAAGACAAAATAAAACAGATGAAGGTTCAAGCTATCAAAGATATCAAAAATTTATCAGTAGATATTACGATTCATTCAATAAAAAAAATCATTAAGAACTCAGTTGATAAGAAAAAGCTTGATAAAATTTATATATCAAGCATTGAAGAGACAAAAAAGATTTTAAAAAACAAATCTATCTAGAGTAAGATCCAAATATGACGAAAAAGGTTATAGTTGTAGGATCAGGATTCGGCGGACTAGCTTCAGCCCTTAGATTAAAAGCAAAGGGTTACGATGTTACTTTGGTTGAAAAGCATCCTGATTTAGGTGGAAGAGCAAGAGTATTCAAAAAAGGAAGTTTTACTTATGATGGTGGTCCTACTGTTATAACCGCTCCTTATCTTTTTGAAGAATTATTTTTATTATTTAATAAAAAAATATCTGATTATGTAAAAATAGTTCCTTTAGATTTATGGTATCGATTTGTTTTTAGTGATGGTGAAACTTTTGACTACTCAGGTAACGAAAAATCAATGGAGAAAGAGATAAAAAAATTCTCAGAAAAAGATTATGATGGATATAATAAATTAGTAAAATTTACAGAGAAAATTTTTGACAAAGGTTTTACTGATCTATCTGACAAACCTTTTAATAATTTTTATTTTATGATCAAACAAATTCCAGCTTTATTAAATTTAAAAAGTTATAAATCTGTTTACAGTTTGGTTTCTAGCTATATATCAAACGAAAAATTAAGAAGAGTTTTTAGTATGCATCCTTTATTGGTGGGTGGGAACCCCTTCACTACTACCTCTATATATGCGCTTATTTTATTTTTAGAAAAAAAATGGGGAATTCACTATTCGATGGGTGGAACAGGAAATGTTGTAAAAGCGCTTGAAAAATTAATGCAGGAGGAAGGTGTTGAAATTATTAAAAATGCAGAAGTAACTGAAATAGTTTCTAATAATAAAGATATTAAGGCCGTGAAAGTTAATAAATCTAAGATTATTAATTGTGATTATGTAGTCTGCAACTCTGATCCGCCAAATGTTTACAAAAATTTAATTAAATCCAAGAATAATTATAATTTTTTATTTAAAGAAAAAATGAAAAGAATGGACTATTCGATGGGACTTTTTGTTTATTATTTTGGATCAAAAAAACAATACAAGAATATCGCTCATCACACAATTTATTTTGGTAAATCTTACGAAGAACATTTACAAAAAATATTTGAAAAGAAAGTCCTTTCAGATGACATTAGTTACTACTTACATAGACCATCTGCAACCGATCCGAATATGGCACCCGATGGTCAAGATGCTTTTTATGTTCTTGTTCCAGTTCCTAATAATTTATCAAAGATTAATTGGTCAAACGAGGGAGATAAATTTAAAAATTTAGTTTTGGATAAAATGGATAAATCAGTTCTTCCAGGTATAAAAGAAAATGTTGTGAACGATTTTTACCTAACCCCAGATTATTTTGAGAAAGATCTTGCTACATTACATGGCTCAGGATTTTCTATACAACCAAAATTCTCACAATCTGCTTATTTTAGATTTCATAATCAATCAGAAGTTTTTGAAAATTTATATTTTGTTGGAGCCGGAACACATCCAGGTGCTGGTATGCCTGGAGTAATTTCTTCAGCCAAAGTTTTAGATAAAATTTTATAATGACTACAAAAAATTATTTATCTATT
>CEVN01042851.1_pt1 | contig 28618 bp, 25 predicted proteins | sample 427041 | NCBI WGS metagenome assembly CEVN01 (sample SAMEA2623463, study PRJEB7988) | marine metagenome | biome: marine biome (ENVO:00000447); feature: surface water layer (ENVO:00002042); material: "saline water (ENVO:00002010), including plankton (ENVO:xxxxxxxx)" | depth 5 m
GTGGTGGAGTTTATCGTTGGCAGATATACACTGTATGTGATGCAAATTTTACAAATTATTCTGGTTTTTCTTCTCCTACTGTATTTAATACTCCTTCAAGTAGCAGAATCACTTCAAGTGAGCTTGTTGGAATTAAACTGAATATTTTCCCTAATCCAACAAGGGGTGTATTAAATATAAATTTTGTAGTTGAAGAGTTCGATAAATTTGAATTAACTATTATTGATGCTTATGGGAAAATGGTTTATAATGAACTGTGCAAAGGTTTTTCTGGCGAGTATAGTAGAAAAGTTGATCTAATTAATCAACCAAAAGGGATCTATATGGTTCAAATTAGAACTAGAGACTCATTAATAAGCAAAAGATTAGTACTACAATAATAGTTTGTTAAATTAAATAAAACTCTTTATATTTGTACCCGAAATATAAGTAGAAGAAAAGAGAAGAGGCAATTAGCCTCTTCTTTTTTTAAAAAACAATATGATTTCAAAAGAACAAATAAGAAAAGTAGCAGAATCCAAGATTAAAGAAATAAATGGTTTTCTTGTTGATGTTAAAGTTAATACTGCTAATGTTATAACTTTATTTTTTGACAGGATAGACGGTGTTCAAATTGAACATTGTATGACAATTAGTAAACATATTGAAGAGCATTTTGATAGAGATATTGAGGATTATCAGTTGACTGTTTGTTCTGCTGGTCTTGATAATCCCTTTATGGTTGATCAGCAATATCATAAATACAATGGTCAAGAAGTTGGAGTTTTGCTTAATAATGGAAAAAGAAAAAAAGGTATTATTCTTTCATATGAAAATGATGTGCTGACTCTTGAAACATTAAAAAAGAAAAAAGGGAGTAAGAAATCTTATATAACTAAGGAGTTAAGGATTCCACAGACAGAGATAAAAGAAACAAAACTTAAAATAAATTTTAAATAAAATGGAAGTAGAAAATTTAATTGAAACATTTTCGGAGTTTAAAGAAGTGAAAAATATTGATCGTGAAACAATGATGAATATACTAGAAGATGTTTTTAAGGCTGTATTAGCAAAAAAGTATGATGATGAAGGAAATTTTGATGTTATCATTAATGTTGATAAAGGTGATTTAGAAATTTGGAAAAACAGAGAAGTTGTTGAGGATAATAAGGTAGAAAATCCGATTGCTCAAATTGCTTTATCTCAGGCTTTAAAAATTGAAGATGATTATGAAGTTGGAGAAGAAGTTTCAGAGCAGGTGAGTTTTGAATCGGAATTTGGAAGGAGACAAGTTCTTTCTATTCGTCAGCATTTAATGTCTCGTATAGCTGATCAGCACAGAGATGAGTTGATGAAAAGATATGAGGATAGGATTGGTGAAATTATTCATGGTGAAGTATATCAGATTTGGAGAAATGAGATTCTATTACAGGATGATGAGGGAAATGATTTGTCCTTGCCAAAGGATGAGCAGATCCCAAAAGATTATTTTAAAAAGGGAGAGAGTGTTAGAGCTGTAATTAAAGAAGTAACTTTAAAAAATAATAAGGCAAATATTGTTCTTTCAAGAATTGCGCCTGAATTTATAATGAGATTGTTTGAACAAGAGGTTCCAGAGGTTTTTGATGGTATTATTACAATAAAGAATGTCGTTCGTATGCCTGGTGAAAGAGCAAAGGTAGCTGTTGAATCTTATGATGATAGGATAGATCCGGTTGGAGCATGTGTTGGCGTTAAAGGGTCAAGAATTCATGGAATTGTGCGAGAGTTGAGAAATGAAAATATTGATGTCGTGAATCATACTGAAAATATGCAGCTATTAATTAGTAGAGCATTATCTCCGGCAAAGATTAAATCTGTTGTGCTGGATGATAGCAAGATGAAAGCAGCTGTATATATGGAGGCAGACCAAGTTTCACTAGCAATTGGAAGGGGTGGATATAATATTAATTTAGCTGGTAAACTTGCTGGTTATGAAATAGATGTTTACAGAGACACAGATAGTATTGAAGATGATGTAGAGATCGAAGAGTTTGCGGATGTATTAGATGACTGGATTATAGATTCTCTTAAGGCTATTGGATGCGATACAGCAAAGAGCGTCCTTGCTTTATCGTCAAAGGATTTAGTGTTAAGGACCGATTTGGAAAAAGAAACTGTAGATGAAGTTATTAAGATATTAAATGCTGAATTTGAAGATTAAGATATAAATTTAATTAACTATTATGTCCAAAAAAGAAACCGTTAGGTTAAATAAGTTAGTAAAAGAATTTAATGTAAGTATTGATAGAATATTTGCTTTTTTAGAAACTAAGGGAATAGAGGACTTAAAGCCTAATTCAAAAGTTTCCCATGATATTTATATGGATTTGTTAGGAGAATTTGACTCTGAGAAGAAAGCAAAATTATCTGCGGAATTATTAGCTAAAGAGAAAGAATTAGCTAAAGCTGAAGAAATTATAAAGCAGCAAGAAGCAGAAGAGTTAGCTAAGATTGAGCAAATCAAAATAAAAAAAGAAGCTGAGCAAGTTAAAAGGATTAAGATAAAAAAGGTAGAAAAAAAGACTGAACAAGATTCGAAAATTAATGAAGAAATTTCAGCTAAGAAAACAGATTCATCTTCAGATAATCAAGAGGAATTAATCAAGGCTAATTTTGAAAAACTTAAGGGAGTAAAGGCAACTGGAGAAAAGATAGACTTAACTAAGTTTAAAAAGAAAGAGGAATTAGTAGATAAAGAAAGGAAAAAAAGAGTTAGAATAGTAAAAACAAAAGTTGATCCTAAGAAATTTAAGCGGTCCAACGCGTCTAAGAAAACAACTATTGAAATATCTCCTGAAGAAGCACAGAAGAGAGTAAGAGAAACACTTGCAAAATTACAAGGAGGTGGTAAAACATCATCAGTAAAAAATAGAAGAGAGAAGAGACAGGCGCATAAAGAGATTGCAGATGAAGAAATGTCACAAAAGAAAGCCTCTAATAAGTCTATTAAGATAGCAGAATTTGCAACAGCTAGTGAACTTGCTTCTATGATGAATGTTTCTGTTACTGAAATTGTAACTACTTGTATGGGTCTTGGAATGATGATTAGCATAAACCAAAGAATTGATGCTGAAACAATTCAAATGTTAGCAGAAGATTTTGGGTTTAAAGTAGAATTTGTTGGTGCTGATGTCCAAGAGTCAATAGAAGAGATTATTGATTCAGAAGATGATATGCAAACTAGAGCTCCAATTATCACTATTATGGGACATGTTGATCATGGTAAAACTTCTTTAATGGATTATATTCGAGAAACGAATGTTATTGCAGGAGAAAGTGGCGGTATTACTCAACATATTGGGGCTTATGAAGTTAGTTTAGAGAACGGGAAGAAAATTTCTTTTCTTGATACTCCAGGACATGAAGCTTTTACAGCTATGAGAGCAAGAGGAGCAAAAGTTACTGATATAGTTGTAGTTGTAGTTGCTGCAGATGATAGAGTTATGCCCCAAACTAAAGAAGCAATCAGTCATGCGCAAGCAGCTGGAGTTCCAATTATTTTTGCAATTAATAAGATTGATAGACCAACAGCTGATCCTGAAAAAATTAAAGGTGAATTAGCAGAGATGAATTTTTTGGTTGAGGATTGGGGAGGTAAATATCAATCTCAAGACATTTCTGCAAAAGAAGGTACAGGCGTATCAGAGATTTTAGATAAGATTTTGTTAGAGGCTGAAATGCTTGATCTTAAAGCAAATCCTGATAGATTAGCTAATGGGACTGTTATTGAAGCTTCACTAGATAAGGGGAAGGGGTATTTATCAACTATTTTAGTTCAAACAGGAACCCTAAAAGTTGGTGATTATGTGCTGGCAGGTTCTTTTTCTGGCAAAGTTAAAGCTCTATTAGATGAAAGAGGTGAAAACAGAAAAGATGCAGGACCGTCAACTCCAGTTGTATTACTTGGTTTAGATGGAGCTCCAACAGCTGGAGATGAATTTCATGTTATTGAGAGTGAACAAGAGGCTAAAAAAATTGCATCCAGAAGGACTCAATTACAAAGAGAACAAAGTGTAAGAACTCAAAAACATTTAACTCTTGATGAGATAGGTAGAAGAATTGCACTTGGAGGATTTCAAGAAATTAATGTTATTGTCAAGGGAGATGTTGATGGATCAATTGAGGCTCTTTCTGATTCTTTGCAACAACTCTCAACTGATGAAATTAAAGTAAATATAATTCAAAAAGCTGTAGGTCAAATTTCTGAATCTGATGTAATGCTAGCTGCAGCATCAGATGCAATTATCATTGGATTTCAAGTAAGACCATCTCTTCAAGCTCGTAAATTAGCTGAGTCAGAGCAAATAGATATTAGACTATATTCGATAATCTATAAAGCAATCGAAGAATTAAAATTAGCAATGGAGGGTATGCTTTCACCTGAATTTGAGGAAAAGATTGTATGTAATATTGAAGTTAGAGATATTTTCAAGATTTCTAAGGTTGGAACAATAGCGGGATGCATGGTGCTTGATGGGTCATTAACTAAACATACTGGAGTAAGAATTATTAGAGAAGGAGTAGTAGTTTACACTGGCAAATTATCATCATTAAAACGTTTTAAAGATGATGTGATAGAAGTTAAAAAAGGATATGAGTGTGGTATTTCTATTGAAAACTTTAATGACATTAAAGTTGGGGATATTATTGAAGGATATGCTGAGGTTGAGATTAAAAGAACTCTTAAATAGTTTATTTTTTAAAAAGATCTGTGTCAATTATAATTGAAATAGGGTGAGCTCCAGGAAATTCGTTTTTAATTTTTTGTTTGATTTTTAATGCTTCATTTTTAGTCCTAAAATTGCCAACGGTTAGTTTATAGTAAGGAGAATTAAATGTAATCTGGGAAGGTGTTTGAGGATATAAGTTGGTGAATTTGATTTGATGTCGAAGAATATCTTCACGTTTAGATGTAAATTTTATTTGCAATCTCCATCCCTCAATACCTTTTTTATTTTTTAAGATCAGTTTATATTTGTTTACTAAATTGTTAATCCCTTCTTGATTTATATTGGTTATTTGATTATTAGAACTAAAAGTCGTATCACTTTTTGCAAATAATAATAGTGGAACTAAAAATAGAATTGTAATTAGACCTTTCATTGTCCAAAAGTATAAAATAATTTGATTTGACTTTTATTATTATTGCAAAGTGAGAAATGTATACACATATAATGATTTTAAAAAGGTAGACTTACTAAAAGCGCTACTGAATTTCTCTAATAAAAAGGAATATATTAGTGTTTTGGTTTCTAATCTTGATGGAAAAGAATCAAGTTTACCTAAGGATTATATAAATTATGATATAATTGCTGGCATTGGCAAAAGTGATGTTTTTATCTCAAATCATGATTCTTTTGAGAAGTTGAAAATTTTTTACAAAAAAAAAAGAGATTGGTTATTTGGATATTTGTCTTATGATCTAAAGAATGAAATAGAAGATTTAAATTCAGATAATATTGATAATTTTAACGCTGATAATATGTCTTTTTTTATCCCCGAATATGTCCTATTGCTTAAAAATGATCAACTTCAAATAGAAACATATCATTCAAAACATAAATGTGACAAATTTGTTAGAGAACTTGATTTCTCAAATTTACCACATAGTGTGCTTGATGTTAAATTTTCAAGAAGAGTTGATAAAGAAGTGTATTTGCAAACAGTTAATAAAATAAAGACGCATATACAAAGGGGTGATATTTACGAATTAAATTATTGTCAAGAGTTTTATTCAAACGAACCAAAGATTTTACCAGAAGTGATTTTTTTTGAATTGAATGAATTAATGCAAACACCTTTTTCTTCTTTTTTGAAATTAAAGGATAAATATATTCTTTCTGTTAGTCCAGAAAGATTTTTAAGAAAAAAAGGCAATCATGTTCTATCACAGCCTATTAAGGGTACAAAAAAAAGAGGGATAAATAAATCTGAAGATAAAATTCTTATCAATGAGTTGAATATATCACAGAAGGATATTTCAGAAAATATTATGATTGCTGATTTAGTAAGAAATGATTTGTCTATAAATGCGACAAAAGAATCAGTAAATGTTGATGAGTTGTGTAAAGTGTATACCTTTAAAAAGGTTCATCAAATGATAACGTCTATTAGCTGCGAAATAGATTCGGAGATTAGCTTCACCGATGTGTTAAAGGCAACATTTCCTATGGGTTCAATGACAGGAGCTCCTAAGTTAAGAGCTATGGAACTTATCGATTATTATGAGAATTTCAAAAGAGGGATTTTTTCGGGATCTATTGGATATATCAATCCTAAAGGTGATTTTGATTTTAATGTGGTGATTAGAACAATTTTATATAATTTGGCAAATAATTATATATCTATTAGTGTTGGTGGTGCAATTACAATCCAATCCAATCCATATGAGGAATATGAAGAGTGTATAGTTAAGGCAAAACCACTTTTTGATGTATTTAATTTTAAAATTGATGATTAATAGAATTAAAAAATACATAATTGATAAAAAGCTTTTTTTACAAACAGATAATTTGCTTTTAGCCATTAGCGGCGGGGCTGATAGTGTTTTTTTATTTTTTATTTTACACAGGTTAGGATATAATATTCAATTAGCACATTGTAATTTTAATTTAAGAGGTAGGGAATCAGATGAGGATGAGCATTTTGTTAGAAATTTGGCGAATAAATATAATGTTAAGTTTTATATTAAATCTTTTGAAACTAAAACATATGCAAAAAAAAAGAAGATCTCAATTCAAATGGCGGCCAGGGAGATCAGATATAAATGGTTTAATAAACTTTTAGCAAAACATAATCTTGATTTTGTTATTACAGGGCATCATAAAGATGATAATGTAGAAACTTTTTTAATTAACTTAATTAGAGGCTCAGGAATTAATGGTTTATCTGGAATAAAACCTATAAATAAAAATGTTATTCGTCCTTTGCTTGAAGTTACTAAAATTGAGATTTTACATTTTTTAAAGCAAAAAGGTATTAGATATAGAAATGATAGTAGTAACTACGAAATCAAATATCTAAGAAATAGAATAAGGCAAGAGTTAATTCCCTTATTAGAGGATATAAACCCTAAGGTAAAAGATAAAATTTCAGATGAAGTTTTCCTTTTAGAAAATATACGAAAAATATTTCTCAGTCATGTAGATAGAATAAGAACTCGTTTGCTTTTTCAGCAAGATGATATTTATAAACTTAATATTTCTGAGTTAAATAAATTAGATAATTTAGAAGTAATTTTGTATGAGATTTTGCATCCTTTTGGTTTTTCTGAGATACATCAAATTCAGAAATCCCTGTTTTCTCAAAGTGGCACAAGATTTTTTTCTAACAAGTATCAGTTAATTATCGATAGGGATTTTATTGTCATTTCTTTATTAGACACACCACAAAATGATATAAAAATTCTTGAGATTGACACAGAGATTAATAATCCATTAAGAATGCGATTTTCTTTATCAACAAATTGCTTAGTAGATAAAAGTTTAAATGTTGCACAATTAGATTTTGAAAAATTAACTTTCCCTTTAAAGTTAAGAAAGTGGAAGTATGGAGATAAATTTGTTCCATTAGGGATGACTAATTTCAAGAAGCTTAGTGATTTTTTTATAGATAAAAAATATACTATTTTAGACAAGAAAAAACAGTGGATTTTATGTTCAAAAGATGATGTTGTATGGATTATTGGACAAAGAATCGATGATAGATATAAGATTGAAACGAATACAAAAAAAGTGTACATTGCGGAACTTTTATAAATACTAATAAATGTCAGAGATTGAATTTAAAGAAAAACAATATTTTGGATTAAACAAAATGGCTTTAGCTAGAAGACTGTCTCTATCTGTATTTTGCTTTATAGCTTATTATTGGAGAGAAAATAATGATAAATCTGGAGAATTATTTTTTGTTATTGGAATTTCGATTATCATATTTTCTATTTTGTTATTCTTTATGCTTCATTTTGAGACTAGAGTATTAAATGGCAGCATAATATTAGACGGCTTATGGACATCAAGAAAAATCAAGATTGAAATTATGAGTTTAGTATCTGCAAAAAGAGTTGATTATAGTAGGTATATAATTAATAGAGCAGTATATAATTTACATGTTAAAGGGACAATACGATTTTATACTAGAGGAAGTGATGCTGTTGAACTTATTGATAAAGATGGATTAATTTATTTAATAGGAAGCCAAAAGGCAGATGAGTTAAGTAGAATTATAAATAGTAAGTTAAAATAAGTTTGGTTATTTAGGTAGTATAATGAATAGATAGTTTTTCGTTACTAAAAATATATAGATTAATTATAAAATATAAAAAATGAGAAGATTATTAGTTGTTTTATTTGCTTGTATAAGTATAGTTGTATTTGGACAAATGTATGATCCTGTTCAGTGGGTTTTTTCGCAAGAAAAAATATCAGAAAATGAGATTGAACTTAAATTTAAGGCTAATATTGAAAAAAACTGGCATTTGTATTCTCAGCATCTACCAACTGGTGTTGACGCTTATCCAACAAATTTTTCTTTTACGGTAACAGATAATTATGAGCTAATTAGTCAAATGATAGAGCCGGATCCTATTAGAGAACCAGACCCTATGTTTGATAATTTGGTGTTGCCATATTTTAAGGATGAAGTTATTTTTAAACAAAGAATAAAGATTAAATCTGCTAATGATTTTAAAATCAATGGAGAGATTAGTTTTATGTCTTGTGACGCATCTCAATGTGTATTCCCTCCGTTAACTCCTTTCTCTTTTGATATAGAAGGTGTTCATAATTTAGAAAATCAGCAAGAAAATGAGGAAAAAGAAAGCATGTGGTGGCTATTTTTTATTGCTTTTATGAGTGGTTTTGCTGCTTTATTAACACCTTGTGTATTCCCAATGATTCCTATGACGGTTTCATTTTTTACTAAGCAAAGTAAAACAAAAGTAGAGGGAATAGTCAATGCAATTATTTATGGAATTTCTATTATGATTATTTATGTAGCTTTAGGAGTTGGAGTATCATCAATTTTTGGTGCTGATGCACTTAATAACATGGCAACTAATGTATATTTTAATATTGGATTCTTTTTATTATTGATTGTTTTTGGTGCATCATTTTTAGGAGCATTTGATATCCAATTACCAGCATCATGGACAAATAAAAGTGTAAAAGCAGAAGGAAAGGGAGGTTTGATAGGAATTTTCTTTATGGCATTTACTTTAGCATTAGTTTCTTTTTCATGCACTGGTCCAATTGTTGGGACTTTATTAGTAGAAGCCGCTACAGGTGGATATATGGGACCAATTATTGGAATGCTTGGATTTTCATTAGCAATAGCATTACCTTTTGCTTTTTTTGCAGCGTTTCCTGGGTGGTTAAATTCATTACCTCAATCTGGAGGTTGGTTAAATTCAGTAAAAGTCACATTAGGATTTTTGGAAATTGCATTAGCATTTAAATTTTTGTCAAACGCAGATTTAGTATTACAAACTCATTTGTTGGAACGTGAGTTGTTTATAGCGATATGGATTGTTGTATTCGGTTTATTAACTATGTATTTATTAGGGTTTTTAAAATTTGCTCATGACACAGATTTAAAGCATATTTCTGTTAGTAGATTATCTGTAGCTATCTTAACTGGAACATTGACCATATATATGATTCCTGGATTATGGGGGGCACCATTAAAAATTATTAATGCATTTCCTCCCCCAATGCATTATAGTGAGTCACCTTATGGAATAGGTAATTCACAATTGATAGAATTAGATTCGGAAAAAAGTAATATTGAGAGTGCTCTGCATTTAGGCCCTCAGGGAATAATGGTGTTTCATGATTATGATAAAGGGATGGCTTATGCAAAAGAGGTAAATAAACCTGCAGTAATAGATTTTACAGGTTGGGCTTGTGTAAATTGTAGAAAGATGGAGGAGCAAGTTTGGTCTGATGATAATGTCAAAAGTATTCTTTCTAATGATGTAGTTTTAATTTCATTATATGTTGATGAGAGAATTGATCTTCCAAAAAATGAGCAATATGAAACAAAGCTTGCAGGAAAAACTAAAATGATAAAAACCACAGGTGATAAATGGATGCTTTTACAAGCAAATACGTATGGAACAAATTCACAGCCATATTATGTCTTTTTAAATCATAATGAACAGCAAATGGTAGAGGCTGCAAATTATCAGGATTTTGGGACTGTTAAGTTATTTACAGATTGGCTAAATAGAGGTTTAGAGGAGTTTCATAAATAATTATGCGAGAAATAATAAAATCGCTATTAATTTTCTTTTTTGGAAACAAACTTAGAATCCTTAAAATGAGAAATGGTTTGTTTAAAGGAATTTTGCTTGAAATAAATTTAAAAAATCAACTATCATTAATTTTTGGAACCCCTGAAATTCATTTGCAGAATATAATTAATAGATATGTAAATTATGGAGATATTGTGTTTGATATAGGATCAAATATAGGCTATGTAAGTATTGCTATGAGTCGGATCGTAGGAGAATCTGGAAAAGTTTATTCTTTTGAAGCAATTCCTTCTACAGCTAAAAGATGTAAAAAAAACCTTGAACTAAATAATTGCAATAATGTTACGTTGATAAACAAGGCGTTATCTGATGAGTGTTTAACAACAGAGTTTAGAATTCCTGATTCTGGAGACACGCATTCTATGGCTAGTATGGTGTGGCATAAAAATAAATCCGATGTAATAATTGTTGAAGTTGATACAATTACTTTAGATTTAGATTTACAGTTTAAAAACTTAAATCCTTCATTTATAAAAATTGATGTAGAGGGGGCCGAAGGTAAAGTTATTTTAGGTATGCAAAAGTTAATTGCTAAAAATCAGCCAATAATTTTTGTTGAATGTTCTGAATTTGGAAGAAATATTGCGTGGGATATTTTAAAGAAAACTAACAAATATAATTGTTTTAATGCTTGTGATAACAAGGAAATTTTTGACATAAAAGATTATCGTTCAAATGATTTTCTCTGGATTCCTAAAGATTTTAAAGAAAAAAACTAAAAAGATCTTTATAATGATTTATTAATCGTTTTGCTATATTTAAAAATTAGGTGTTATAAATTATTTATATTCGCGTTTTAAATTTTATTAGGGTATGTATACAAGTAACATTATTACAAAAAAATCGGAAAAATTTTTGCAATCATATTTAAACACACCATCACCAACAGGATTTGAAAGTGAAGGGCAAAAAATATGGTTAAGCTATATTAAACCTTATATTGATACTCATTTTGTAGATACTTATGGAACAGTAGTTGGTGTAATAAATCCAAAAGCCAAATATAAAGTAGTTATTGAGGCTCATGCTGATGAAATTTCATGGTTTATTCACTATATTACAAAGGATGGATTTATTTATCTTAGAAGAAATGGAGGGTCTGATCATCAGATTGCTCCATCAAAAAGGGTAAATATTCATACAAAAAAAGGGATGATTAAAGCTGTTTTTGGTTGGCCAGCAATTCATACAAGAACTGCCGTTGATGAAAAGTCACCAAAATTAGACAATATTTTTCTAGATTGCGGAGCTAACTCTAAAGAAGAGGTTGAAAAATTAGGAATTCATGTTGGATGTGTTGTTACTTATGAAGATGAATTTATGATTCTTAATAATAAATATTATGTTGGGAGAGCATTAGATAATCGTATTGGAGGCTTTATGATTGCTGAAGTTGCTCGCTTATTGTTTGAAAATAATATAGAATTGCCTTTTGGATTATATATTACTAATTCAGTTCAAGAAGAAGTTGGACTTAGAGGAGCGCAAATGATTGTTGAAAATATACGACCAAATGTTGCAATTGTAACGGATGTTTGTCATGATACTTCAACTCCTATGCTTAATAAAATTAAGCAAGGCGATACAAAATGTGGAGACGGACCCGTTTTAACTTATGGTCCAGCTGTGCAAAACAATCTTTTAGAGCTTATAATAACATCTGCTGAAAATAATAAAATTCCTTTTCAAAGAGCGGCGGCATCTCGATCTACAGGTACAGATACTGATGCTTTTGCATATGCAACTGGAGGAGTAGCTTCAGCTTTAATTTCTTTGGCACTTAAATATATGCATACAACAGTAGAGAGTGTTGCTATAAAAGATGTTGAGCATGTAATTCAATTAATTTTTGAATCTTTACAAAACATTAAAAATCATCACGATTTTTGCTATTTAAAATAGCAATTTCTTGATTTCTAAAACAATTAATGGTATGATCATTTACTATTCCCATAGCTTGCATGAAAGCATAAACAATAGTTTTTCCTACAAATTTAAAGCCTCTATTTTTTAAATCTTTACTGATCTTATATGATAGTTTAGTGTTTGTAGGGATTTGGTGCTCTGATATAAAGTTGTTTTGAATAGTTTTGTAATCTACAAAACTCCATATATATTTGCTAAAGCTTCCAAATTCTTTTTGAATATTTATAAAAGCAATAGCGTTTGTTTTTGCTGCTTTTATTTTTAGAGTATTACAAATAATTCTACGCTTTAATTTTAGCTTTTTCAATTTTTCATGAGAATATTTTGATATCTTTATATAATCAAAGTTGTTAAATTCTTGACGGAAATTTTCTCTTTTTTTTAGAATAGTAATCCAGCTTAGCCCTGCCTGAAAAGTTTCCAGTAATAATAGTTCAAATATTTTAGAGTCATTATATAAAGGCACCCCCCATTCTTCATCATGATACTTAATATATAAAGGGTTATCTCCGCACCAACTACATCTTTTTTTGTTAGTTGTATCCATTTTCTTTTAATCGGCTTCTTAAATTATGTCTAATGTTTAACCAAAATAAATTATAATCTGCAAAATGGTAGTTTTTCTTTCTATAAAAAAATTCAAAAGGAATTTGTATTTTTTTAATCCAGACTACACTATTATGATTATATGCTGTAATTGAATTAGGGTATTGTATTTTGTGATTCCTAAATAGAATACCTAAATGATTTTGTTTTTTTGAGAGGGTATTATCTGTCGTCCATGAAATAGGATTTACGCAAGAAGTACTATCGTTTTTTGCCCAATTATCTGGTAAGTATCCTTCTGCAAATGTTCGCCATGATAGAAAACAGTTGAGTTGATTATGTGTAGAGCAAGCAGGATGATCTTTGTTAAATGGTGAAATAGGCATTCCTACTAGGTAGCTGATAATGAGTAAATCTTTCATGCTGTCATTTTGTAGAATTATTTCTTTTAATAATCTTTCAGAGTGATTTGTTCCTTGACTATGACCAGCGATAATAAATTTTTTTGATTTATTATAATTTTTCCAATAGTATAGAAATGCATTTTTTACATCTGAATAAGCAAGATCATAAGCTTTGTATCCATTTTTTAAATCAGAATAGGAATGAATATGCATTTGCCTATAATGTGGAGCATATATATTTGCAATGCCTGAAAATACATTAGCTTGATGCTTTATGCTAGAGGCTTTAATTTTTTTGTTTAGTTTTTCATTATCAATATTTGCATTCCAATTTTCTCCTTTAAAGTAAAGAGTTGGATGAACAAAAAAAACATCTATTTTAGGGTTATAATTATATAAGCTGTCAGTATAGTTTTTGGGAAGAATTGCATGAGTAATTTTTTTTTCGGGGTGCTCTGCCCAATATTTTATCTTTGAATAGATAGGGGCAGGCGGTGCAAAATTAATATTGAAATCATCAATAGGAATTTCTTGCTTTACCGCACTAAATCTATAAGTTTTGCATGATTGTAACGTTATTACTAAAACTAAATAAAAAAAAATTGAGATGAATTTTTTTCTGCTTTTTCTAACTTCTACAACATTTTTTAAATTCTTCTCCATCCTCCATTTTCTATAAGAGGTTTTGCTTTTTTCCATTTTAATTCTCTTGTTTCAGAACCATTTGTAATAGTTACTTTTTCGTTACGTCCAGTTTCTTTTTTAACACTGATAGGCTGTGTTTTTTGTTGAGCTTGTTGAGGTTTATTTGTATTTAGTTGATTGTTAGTTTCTTCAGGACGACTCATTTTAAGGTTTCTATTTTGAGATGAATAATCTTCTTTTTGTGTATCGACCTGAGAAGGTAATCCTGATTTAAGCAGGAAAGACACAATATCTTTATTTATTTTTTCAATAAGAGATTTGAATAAATTAAATGATTCAAATTTATAAATTAATAGAGGGTCTTTTTGTTCGTATACTGCATTTTGTACTGACTGTTTAAGATCGTCCATTTCTCTTAAGTGTTCTTTCCAAACATCATCTATTATTGCAAGGGTGACACTTTTTTCAATTGATTCTGGTATATTTTTGCCTTCAGTATCATTAGCTTCTTTAAGATTAGTTACTATTTGCAGTGTTTTTAATCCATCAGTAAAAGGAATAACTATGTTTTCATAAGTAGAGGATTGATTTTCGTAAACATTTTTAATAACCGGGAAAGCTTGTTTAGCAATAGTTTCTGATTTATTTTTATATGATCTATAGCAATGTTCAAATACTTTTTCAGTTATTTCATTAGAAGATAAGTTTTTAAACTCATCTTCAGATATTGGGCTTTCTGTTGCTAATAGTCTGATTAAATCAAGTTTAAAAGAAGTATAATCTTTTGCTTCTTGTAATTCGTTAACGATACTTTCACAAGTGTCATAAATCATATTTAGAACATCAAGAGACATTCTTTCCCCATATAATGCATTTCTTCTTTTTTTATAAATAACTTCTCTTTGTTGATTCATTACATCATCATACTCTAACAATCTTTTTCTTGTTCCAAAGTTGTTTTCTTCAACTTTTTTTTGTGCTCTTTCAATAGATTTACTTACCATAGAATGCTGAATAACTTCCCCCTCTTCAAGCCCCATTCTATCCATTAGTTTTGCAATTCTTTCAGAGCCAAATAAACGCATTAATTTATCTTCAAGAGAAACATAAAATTGAGAAGAGCCAGGATCTCCTTGTCTTCCTGATCTTCCTCTTAACTGTCTGTCAACTCGTCTAGAGTCATGTCTTTCTGTTCCAATAATTGCAAGCCCCCCTGCTTTTTTTACTTCATCAGATAGTTTAATATCTGTACCTCTACCGGCCATATTTGTTGCAATAGTAACAGCACTACTCTTACCCGCTGCCGATACAATGTCAGCTTCTTTTTGGTGCATTTTTGCATTTAAAACATTATGTTTTATTCCTCTTCTTCTAAGAATAGTACTTAATAATTCTGATATTTCTACAGATGTAGTTCCTACTAACACCGGTCTTTTCTTGTTTGTAAGTGTTGCAATATCCTCAATTACAGCATTATATTTTTCTCGATTAGTTTTATACACTAAGTCATCTTTATCAGCTCTAATAATTGGTCTATTTGTTGGTATTGCAACAACATCTAGCTTATAAATCTCCCAGAATTCTCCTGCTTCAGTTTCAGCTGTTCCAGTCATTCCAGATATTTTATTGTACATTCTAAAATAATTTTGTAGGGTAACTGTTGCGTACGTTTGAGTCGCTGCTTCAATTTTTACATTTTCTTTAGCTTCAATTGCTTGATGCAGACCATCAGAATATCTTCGACCTTCCATAATACGACCTGTTTGCTCATCAACAATTTTTACTTTATTTTCTATTACTACATACTCTATATCTTTTTCAAATAGAGTATATGCTTTAAGTAGTTGGTTGATTGTATGTACTCGCTCACTTTTTATTGCAAAATCTCTTAGAATTTCATCTTTAGCTTTAGCTTTTTGAACATCTGTTTTGTTTGACTTATCAATTTCAGCAATATCTCCTCCTACATCAGGTAATACAAAAAAGTTTTTATTTTCTGTTGAGCTTGTCATTAGTTCTAATCCTTTCTCAGTGAGCTCAATTGAATTTGACTTTTCATCAATAACAAAATAAAGTTCTGCATCTACTTTGTGCATTTCTTTACTTTGATCTTGCATATAAAAGTTTTCTGTTTTTTGCATTTGTGTTCTTACTCCTTCTTCTGATAGGAATTTTATAAGTGCTTTATTTCTAGGTAATCCTCTAAAAGCTCTTAAAAGATTTAATCCTCCATTTTCAGTATCTCCTTCGGCTAAAAGTCTCTTTGCATCAGAAATTACAGATGTTACTAATTTTTTTTGAGCTTTTACTAATTGATCAACCTTATGCTTATATTCGTTATATTCGTGTTTGTCGCCTTGGGGAGTAGGTCCAGAAATGATAAGAGGTGTACGTGCATCATCAATAAGTACAGAGTCTACTTCATCAACAATAGTATAGTGCAATTTTCTTTGTACTAAATCATTAGGGCGCTTAGCCATATTGTCTCTAAGATAATCAAATCCAAATTCGTTGTTTGTCCCATATGTTATATCTGCTAAATATGCAGTTCTTCTTTCATCAGAGTTTGGTTGATGATTATCAATACAATCAATACTCATGCCATGAAATTGAAATAAGGGCCCCATCCATTGTGCATCTCTTTTGGCAAGATAATCATTTACGGTTACTAAGTGAACTCCAAATCCTGTAAGCGCATTTAAGTATATAGGCAGTGTAGCTGATAAAGTTTTTCCTTCACCAGTTTGCATTTCAGCAATTTTTCCTTGATGTAAAACAATTCCACCAATTAATTGAACATCATAATGAATCATGTCCCATTTAATTTTAGAACCTGCAGCATCCCATGTTGTTTTGTAAGTTGCCTTATCTCCAGTTATACTTACAAAATCTCTTTCTAAAGCTAATTCTTTATCATTGTCTGAAGCAGTAACTTCTATTGATTCATTTTCTGTAAATCTTCTAGCTGTTTCTTTTACTACAGCAAATGCATTCGGCAAGATGTCATTAAGTTTTTCTTCTATTTTATCTAAAATAATTTTTTCAAGAGTATCTATTTTTTTAAAGAGTTCTTCTTTTTTTTCAGTTTTTGTTTCTTTCGAATTTGCTTTTTCTTTTAACTCCGAAATTTGATTTCTTTCTGAAGAAACAAAATCAGTAATTTGTTTTTTAAAATTTATCGTTTTATTTCTTAATTGATCATTTGTTAATTGAGCTAAGCTTTCATATTGTTTATTTATTTCTTCAACAATTGGGGTTATCTGCTTAATATCTTTATCATATTTGTTGCCAAATAGTTTGCCTATGATATTTAAAAAACTTGCCATAATTATTTTCAGTTTTACGGAGGTAAAGGTACTATTTTGCTAGACTATATGAAACAAAAAAGATTGAATTCAAACTTTTTTATTAATATTCATCTTCATTAAAGAAGAAATCATCTTTTGTAGGATAATCAGGCCAGACATCTTCAATAGAATCCCATTGCATACCAGGTTCTTCTTCGACTAGTTCCTGTAAGTTTTCTACTACTTCCATTGGTGCTCCTGAACGAATTGCAAAATCAATTAGCTCATCTTTTGTAGCTGGCCAGGGAGCGTCCTCTAATTTTGATGCTAATTCTAAAGTCCAATACATTGCAATATAGATTTAATTTTTTGCAAAAATATATTTTTTATTAACTTATTTGAATATTTGTTAGTCTTTTTCCCATTTAATAGCTGGGATATTCTTTTCGTTTAAGATGAATCGACTAAGAACAAAGAGATAATCTGATAGTCTGTTAAGATATTTGAGATGTAAGGGATCTACCTCCTCGTTTTTTGAAAGTGAAACTAGTTTTCTTTCAGCTCTTCTGCATACAGTACGCCCAATATGACATTTAGAAACTGTAGGGTGCCCAGAAGGAAGAATAAAATTATTTAGACTTGGTAATGATGAGTCCATTTGATCAATTTCTTTTTCTAGCATTAGAACATCTTCTTCATTGATATTCGGGGGTGTAAAATCTTTTTGTTTTCCATCAAAAGCAATGCATGATCCAATATTGAAAAGTTGATTTTGAATTTTAAATAGTGTTTTTTTCTGAGAAGGACTGTCGTTTTGATCATAAATATTTCCAATAAATGCATTTAATTCATCAATTGTACCATAACAGTCTAATTTAAAATGATTTTTTTTTACCCTACTTCCTCCTAGTAAACAAGTATCTCCCTGATCTCCTTTTTTTGTGTAAATTTTCATAAATTAAAATCTTATTATATAATTTTCTTTGCTTAGTTCTGACTTTAAAAAAACAATGCCAATATAAAATAAATCAATAGTTAAAGTCGTGCGGTGATGCGATTTTATATACATCCATGCATTTTCCATTCCTTTTGACCAATGGATATCGTCAAAAATAAAAATTGTATTATTATTTGAGTATTTCAAGCATTGTTCAAAATAAGAAATTGTAGCTTCTTTTTGATGATTTCCATCAATAAAAACTAAATCAACTGAGTTAATTTTTTCCAATTCTTTTTTTATTGTATCTTTAAAATCACCTAATATACAGGTGATGTTATTTGCTTTCATTCGATTAAAATTCTTTAGGGCAATTTTACTTGTCTCGGGACATCCTTCAAATGTATATACATTTGAACTTTGTTTTGCCTTTGCTAAGTATAGAGTACTGATTCCTAATGATGTGCCAAGTTCTACTATATTTTTTGGTGAGTAAAATTTGGTTACTCTGTAAAGTAATTTTCCAAACTTTGAATTTTTTGCAGAATTCTTTGCTATATCTTTTATTAGTCTATTTTTTGATTTATTGATATGACTGCCAGCCCCATAATCCGTGATTTTTATAATTTCTTTTGATTGACATAGTTCTTTTCTTAGTTGTTCTATCAGTTTTGAATTTCTGTCATTATCATTCTTATTTATTACTTGAGTAATAAATTCATATAAAAATGGTGCTTGCGCACTATGTTTAGTTTTTGCATTAAAAAAGTATATTATGTATCTCCATATGAATAAAATAGTTTTCATAATTTATTTTGCACAATTTACACAGAATCTACTATATGGCTTAATCATTAGTCTTTCAAAAGGGATCATGATTTTGCATTTTTGACAAGACCCAAAATTAGATTCCTTTATTTTGTCTTGCATAGCAATTAATTGTTGTATTTTTTCTTTAGCAACTCTTAATGCGGATTCTACTACACTTTTGTTATTAATTGCATCCATTCTGCTAATCCTTCCAATTGAATTTTCAGGCGCAATAGGTTTACACAGTAAAGAGTACTCTTTTATTTTTTTTTTTGTACTCTTTATTTCAGTATCTATTTTCTCTTTTAATATTTTTAATTCGGCTTTATTCATCATTACAAATGTATAATTTTTAATGTACTTTTGTAATATGATAGTTGTTACAGGAGCACTAGGCTTTATTGGTTCATGTTTGATTGCTAAATTAAATAGTTTAGAAAAAACTAATTTAATTTTAGTAGATGATTTTTCAAGAACAAAGAAAAATAAGAATTTAAAAGGAAAAATTTTCGAAAAAAAAATTGAAAGATCACTATTTATTGAGTGGTTTAAAGAAAATGCTGAAAAAGTAAACGAAGTGTATCATATTGGAGCTAGAACAGACACAACAGAATTTGACATAAATATTTTTGACAAGTTAAATTTAAATTATTCAAAAAGTTTATGGAATATATGTGTTAAATATGATATCGCTTTTGTTTATGCATCTTCAGCAGCGACTTATGGATTGGGAGAATTTGGATTTAATGATGATCATAACTTGATAGAAAAACTAAAACCTCTTAATCCATATGGAAAATCTAAGAATAATTTTGATAAATGGGTATTGCATCAGCAGACTCAACCCCCATTTTGGGCTGGATTTAAGTTTTTTAATGTTTATGGTCCTAATGAGTTCCATAAAGGGAGGATGGCATCAGTTGTATTACATGCTGTAAATCAGATTAATAGAACTGGAGAGATGAAGCTTTTTAGATCTCATAATCCTAAGTATAAAGATGGAGAACAATTACGTGATTTTGTATATGTAAAGGATGTTGTTAATGTTATTTCAAGTATGATGATGAGGAAAACAAAAAACGGAATTTATAACCTTGGAAGCGGTAAGGCACGAACTTTTAATGATTTAGTGAAAGCTACTTTTAAAGCAATGAATTATAAAATTAATATCGTATATGTTGATACTCCTCTTGATATTCGTGATAGATACCAATATTTTACTGAAGCTAATATGACTAAATTACAGCTTCTTGGATATTATAAATCATTTACTAGTCTTGAGGACGGAGTAAAAGATTATGTTAGTAATTATTTGTTAAAGGGGAATTATTTTTAAAGTCCATCTCTTAATCCGATAAGAAAACCTTTAATATCTTGTAAATGGTTTACAATTTCAATATTATTAATGGTATCTCCTTTGTTTTCTTTTAATTTCTTTTTTGCCCCTTCGACGGTAAATCCTCTTTCTTTAAGTAGATGGTAAATGATTTTAATATTTTTAATATCTTTTTGAGTAAAAAGCCGATTCCCTTTTTTATTTTTTTTAGGCTTTAGGATGTCAAATTCTTTTTCCCAAAAACGAACTGCAGAGATGTTAATATTAAACATTTTTGCTACCTCACTAATTTTAAAAAAAAGTTTTTCTGGAGGGTTATTATTTAATTGCATTAGTCAAATGATTGATTATTTTGAGAACATATTTCAAGCATCTTTTCATATTGCTCTGGAGAGAGATCGTCATAATAAAAATTAACAGGATTAATTTTTTTTCCGTTTTTATGCACTTCGTAATGCAAATGAGGAGCCATTGACATTCCAGTATTCCCAACATAGCCAATAATATCTCCTCGATTAACTTTCTGTCCTTTTTTGACAATATATTTTGACATATGCGCATATAATGTTTTGTAGCCAAAACCATGATTAATAACTACGTGATTTCCATAGCCTCTTTTACTCCTCCTTACTTTTTCTATCGTACCATTTCCAGTAGCATAAATTGGAGTGCCTATTTTGGCTGAAAAATCCATTCCTGCATGCATTTTTCTAGTTTTATAAATTGGATGTATTCTTGGACCAAAACCGCTAGCCATACGGCTTAAGTCTTTATTAGAAACAGGTTGTATTGCTGGTATTGAGGATAGCATGTTAGCTTTATCTTTTGCTAGTTCAATAACCTCATCAAATGATCTTGATTGTATGTAAAGTTGTTTTGTAATTTGGTCAATCTTTTTAGAAGTAGAAATAACAAGTTCAGAATTGTTGTACCCACTTAAATCACTATATCTATTCACTCCACCATATCCAGCTTTTCGAATAGACTTTGGAATAGGATCAGCTTCAAAAATCAGTCTATAAATATTATCGTCTCTTTTTTGGATATCATCAAGCACTAATTCGGCTTGGGTTAATTTATCATTAATAACTTCATATTGGGAAGTAAGTTGTTTTATCTCTCTCTTTAAGATTTTTTCCATTGGGCTGTCAAAAAACTGAAAGAATATAATAACCATTAATAGGCCTGTAAAAGAACTTCCAATAAGAAAGTAAAAGATATTTTTTATCTTCTTAGCTCTACTAAATTCAATTCGCTTATAGCTTAGTGTTTTAGTATCATAATAATATTTTATTTTAGCCATATTAAAATAATTATGCAAATTTACTTATTTTGCATTAGATAAGAGGTTAAAAATCATTGATTTCTAACACCTTATTGTTAAATGACATGATAGAAATAGATAATGAAAGCCAATACTCTTAGAAAATTATATTTAGACTTCTTTAAATCAAAACAGCATAAAATTGTACTGTCAGCACCAATGGTAATTAAGGATGATCCTACTTTGATGTTCACTAATGCAGGAATGAATCAGTTTAAAGATATCTTTTTAGGGAACTCTTTAGCTAAAGATTTACGTATTGCAAATTCACAAAAATGTTTAAGAGTGTCTGGAAAACACAATGATTTAGAAGAAGTTGGACATGATACTTATCATCATACTATGTTTGAGATGTTAGGGTCATGGAGTTTTGGAGATTATTTTAAGCAAGAAGCGATTGATTTGGCTTGGGAATTTTTAGTTGATGTTTGTCGTTTAGAGAAAGATAGAATATATGTTACAGTTTTTGAAGGGGCAAAGGATGATAAATTATCAAAAGATGAGGAAACTTTGAAGTTTTGGAGAAAACATCTGGCAGATGACAGAATCTTAAATGGTAATAAGAAAGATAATTTTTGGGAGATGGGCGAAACTGGACCTTGTGGTCCTTGTACTGAGATTCATTTTGATAATAGATCAAATCAAGAAAGAGAGCAAAATAGTGGAGCGTTATTAGTAAATAAAGATCATCCGCAAGTAATTGAGATTTGGAATTTGGTTTTTATGCAGTATAATAGATTCTCAGATAAAACTTTGAAATTATTACCAAAGTATCATGTTGATACTGGAATGGGTTTTGAACGCTTAGCAATGATTATGCAAGGAGTAGGCTCTAGCTATGATACAGATATTTTTCAGCCAATTATTCAGCAAATAGCTATTAAATCAAAAATAAATTATGGCGAAAAGTTACAGCAGGATATAGCTATGAGAGTTGTTGCGGATCATATTAGAGCAATTGTATTTTCTATAGCTGATGGTCAGCTACCATCAAATGTTAAGGCAGGTTATGTTATTAGAAGAATATTAAGAAGGGCAGTTAGGTATGCGTATACTTTCTTGAATATTAGAGAGCCATTTATGTACGAACTAGTACAAGTATTAGCTGATCAGATGCAAGAGCATTTCCACGAGTTGAAATCACAACAAAATTTAATTGAGAGAGTAGTAAAGGAAGAGGAAGTAGCTTTTTTAAGAACTCTTTCTGATGGCCTTAAAAAGATTGATCAAATTATTAGAAAAAATAATGGGGATGTTGATGGTAAACAAGTTTTTGAGCTTTACGATACTTATGGTTTTCCATCAGATCTTACGGCACTTATTTTAAGTGAAAAGGGTTTGACTTTTAACCAAGAAGATTTTGATATTGCTATGCAACAACAGAAAGAAAGATCGAAAAAAGATGGGAAGCTGGATAAGAGAGATTGGATAATATTAATTGAAGATGATGAGCAAGAGTTTGTTGGCTATAATAATCTTGAAGTAGATGTAAGAATTACTAGATATAGAGAGGTGAAATATAAAGATCAGGTTAAGTATGAGTTAGTATTTAATATTACACCATTCTTTCCTCAAGGAGGCGGACAAGTTGGAGATACGGGTATTATTGAAAATAAAAATGAAAAAGTTGATATAATTAATACAAAGAAGGAAAATAAATTAATTTTACATTATTCAGATAGTTTGCCAAATGATATAACAGCAGGGTTTACTGCTAAGGTAAATGTTTCTAATAGAAAGGCATCTTCAAGAAACCATACAGCAACACATTTGCTGCATGAGGCTTTAAGAGTTATCTTAGGAGAACACGTAGTTCAAAAAGGTTCTTTGGTTAATCCTTCTTATTTACGTTTTGATTTTACGCATTTTTCAGGCATCGGAAAGTCGGATTTAATGAAGATTGAAAAATATGTGAATGCTAAAATTTTAAAAAATATTCCTTTAGAAGAATATGTCAATTTGCCATTAAGTAAAGTAAAAGATTTAGATGTAATTATGCTTTTTGGTGAAAAATATGAAGATGTAGTTCGAATGATTCAGTTTGATACATCTAAGGAATTATGTGGAGGCACACATGTAAATGCAACTGGCCAGATAGGACTGTTTAAAATTTTATCAGAAGGATCAATTTCATCTGGAGTTCGGAGGATAGAAGCCATAACAGGAGAAAGTACTTTAGATTACCTAAATAAAAAAGTAGAATTGTTAGATAATATAGGTAGTTTAGTTAAGAATAAAGATCTAAAAACTGGAGTTTTACAGTTAATAACTTCTAAAAAAGAATTAGAGAGTAAGTTAGTGGCTCTTAAAAAGGCAAATTCTGGAAATGTAAAACAAAAGTTATTAAATTCAGTTATTAGTGTGAATGGTATAAAATGCATTGCTAAAGAAGTAGAAATGGATGCTCAAGATATGAAGCATATATCTTTTGAGCTTAGAAAAGAAGAAAACTTAGTTGTGGTTTTAGCTGCAAAATTATCAGATAAAGCATTATTATCTGTTATGATTACTGATGATTTAGTTTCAAATGGGATGAATGCTGTTGAAATAATAAAGGAGCTAGCTAAAGAGATTAATGGAGGAGGTGGAGGGCAAACATTTTTTGCCACTGCTGGAGGAACAGAAATTAGTGGTTTAAACAGAGCTTTAAATAAAGTTAAAGAGATAATTAGATAAAAAATAAAAGCCAGCATATGCTGGCTTTTACTGTTAATATATTTGATTTTTCTTAGAATCTATAAGAAAGTCCAAAGTTGAATGTTCCTTCTCTGTTTCCTTCATCATCTTCACTTACAGGCATCATATAGTTAGGCTCAACATAAAGCCCTTTCCATACATTAAAAGCCATTCCAAGTCCTACTTCCATGTTATCTGATCCATTTTCAGTAGGCATCTGTAAACTTGCATAAGCACCTTCTACTTGAGAGATGTTATAACGCACCCAAAAGTTATAAGTATCATCTTCTTCTTCAAGTTCTGCTGCAGTATGATTATGCCCATCATCTTCATGATGTTCTTCAGCTGCTCTGGAAATACCAACAGTAAATGCATCATTTACCATGTATCCAAATCCTAGGTTTGCAGAAATTTTATCTGCGTTTTCTTCTTGATCACTATCATACACAGTAGTGACCATGAATTGTGCAGATGCGCCTAATGTAAATAAAGCTACAACTGCGGTTAAAAATAATTTTTTCATCTTTTTAAATATTTAAATAGTTAATATGTCGGCAAAGATAGTAAATCTGCATTGGTATTTCAACTTCATTCATACAGTTCTTAACAATTTCTTGTTAGTTGTTAAATTGATCAAAAAAAAGGGCTGCAATAAGCAGCCCTTTAATTTATTAATTAAACTTTATGTAGATTATAGACCTACGTTTAAAGTTAACCACATGTATTTCATTTCATCATTATCACCTACTTGGTCAGTAGCATAGTTAAGTGATAAATTAGAATTGTCATTTAATGTGTATCCTAATGAAATTTCCATTACATCTCTTTCATAGTCCTCATCTTCTGAGTTAGTAATTTGGTGCATAGTTGCTCCTAAAGAGATTGCGCCCATTGTGTAAGTTAAACCAAGAGACATGTCTTCTTCATTAGCACCTAAGTAACCAATGTTACCAGTTCTTGCATAATCAGCTACACCATTAGCATCTTTGTTATCCATGTTAGTTCCATCCATATGGAAAGCTGAGTCACCATAAGTAGTGTAGTTACCATGAATACTCATGTCATCATTTATAGCATAAGAAAGGCCTAAAGAATTCATTTCTCCACCTGTAAAATCTCTGTTAATAGAAGCTGAAACTGTAGCTCCTGATACTTCACCAGAAAGATCAATACCAGTAGCAGCATCTCCAGACTCACCATTAACTTCGTCAGACATGTATAGGAAGTTCACATTCCATCCAGAGAATTCACCACCAAGATTTAACCACATGTTACCATTGTTTTCATCTTCCTCACCACCTGCGTTTTGAGAGTGGTATCCAATAGTTACATCAGCCATATCAAAGTTTAGTCCGAATGTCAAACCATCCCATGTAGTTCTGTTAGTCCCCCAGTCATTAGTAGACATTAAGGCTCCTGAACCATAGTTTAATGCTTGACGACCAGCAGTTAAGCTAGCGTAACCCATTAGGTCAGTAGAAGCGTAAGCTTCATAAAGCTCAGCATGAACTTCAGCAGTACCAGCGTTTCCATTCATGAATGTATAGTTTACATCAGATGAAATGTGGATTCCCCAGTCTGAACCTCCCCAAGTAGTTCCAACAGTAACTCTTTGGTCTGTACTTCTTAAGTCGTTATCACCTGACATGTTGATTCTTGTTCTAGAATCAGCACCCCAATCTTGTGCGAAAGCGACAGTTGTCATTAGTCCTAATGAAAGGGCTAATATGTTACGTAAATTTTTTTTCATTTTAAATATAATTTGGTTAATACGGTTGCAAAGATAAACCTCTTTCACAATTGGGCCCTAACAAATTTCACTATTTTTATCATTTTATTGTCTTTTTTTCATTTAAAATGCTGATTGTCAAACACTTAATGGGTTAAATTTTTTTTCAAAATTTTGGCTAAAAAAGTGATAAATTGGTTAAAAAACATGCAAAAACGCTAAATGGGATAAAAAATAAGAAGTTAATATTTAAGCCATTTCCATAGCTCTTTATAGCTAATTTTTTTGCCATACATTAATATTCCGGTTCTGTATATTTTTCCAGCAAGCCATGTAGAGGCTAAAAATGTACTGATTAGTATCGACATAGAAAGTAATAACTCCCAATTAGCAATGCCAAATGGAAGTCTTACCATCATAATTATTGGTGAGGTAAATGGAATAATACTCATCCAAAATGCTAGAGTACCATCAGGGTTTTCCATTATTGGTTGTATAAGTATAAACGATAATATAAGAGGAATTGTTATTGGTAATATAAACTGTTGTGTATCTGCTTCTGCATCTACTGCAGAGCCAACAGCAGCAAATAAAGAACTATACATTAAATAGCCCGCTAAGAAGTAAAAGATAAATGAAAAGAAAATTTGAGTTAGATTGATTCCTGCTGTTACACTTGCTATTTGTGCTAAAATGATTGATTGCTCAGTGGAATTAATTTTAGTTCCCATACTACTTGCATCCAAGAAAGCAAGTTCCGCAATAGAGGATATAATAATAGTAAGAAATATCCAAAGTATAAATTGGGTAAGACCAACAAGAGCAACTCCAATTATTTTGCCCATCATAAGTTGAAATGGTTTAACTGAAGAAATAATGATTTCAACTATTCGATTAGTTTTTTCTTCAATAACTCCTCTCATCACCATTGTTCCGTACATAAAGATAAATATATAAATAAGTATGCCTGATATAAACCCAATACCCATACTTGCTTCAGAGTGAGAGTTGGTACTACTCCCGTCTTCATCTATCAATTTCGTTCTAATTTCAATCTCAGATTTAGCATTTTCAATTATTTGAGGATTAATTCCAGCTTCTTTAAGATTCTTAATTTCAATGATATTGTCAATTTGTTGTTTAATATCTTTACTTACACTCAAACTAATTTGTTGATCGGAAAAAAGGGTAAATTGGTTGTTTTCTATGTAGAGAAGTGCATAATACGGACTTTCGCTAAAGTCATTTGTAAGATTTATTGCTTCTATATTTGGGATTTGAGTAAAATGAAGAAAATCAGTGTCTTCTAATATATACTCGCTTTGCTCATTTATAGCTATAAAGCGTTCCTGTTTGCTTTCATTTGCTAAATAAATCGGAACAATCATTAGAGCTGCCATAAGAATAGGGCCCAGTATAGTCATGATAATAAAAGACTTCTTTCTTACCCGAACTAGATATTCCCGTGAAATAATTAGCCAAATTTTATGCATTTTTTACAGCTTTAATAAAAATTTCTTCTATAGTTGGAGACTCTTTTTTGAAAGAAAGAACTTCATAATTTGTATTTATATAATTCAAGGCTTTGCTACCAGTGATTTCTTTATTTAATAGAATACGGTATGTATTTTTTTTACTACTAATAATTTCATATAAATCATTATTTTCTAATTTTTTATTCTTTGTTATTACTTCATAACTATTATTACTAAATTCTTTTTTAATATTTTCAATCTTCCCTTCTAAAATAGTCTTTGATTTATTAATTAGTGCAATATGATCACAAATTTCCTCTATTGATTCCATTCTATGTGTGGAAAAAATAATAGTTGTTCCATTTTTTGCCAGATTTACTATCTCTTTCCTCATTATTGCAGCATTAATTGGGTCAAAACCAGAAAATGGCTCATCAAAAATTAGAAGTTTTGGTTCATGTATTACTGTTACTATAAATTGCAATTTTTGTGCCATTCCTTTACTCAGTTCTTCTACAGTTTTATTCCACCAGCTAGTTATATCTAATTTTTTAAACCAATATGTTAATTTAGCAAGCGCTTGATTATAGCTCATGTCTTTTAGTTGAGCTAGGTAAATGGCTTGTTCACCAACTTTCATTTTTTTGTATAGCCCTCTTTCTTCTGGCATATACCCAATATCATTAATATGATTTTTATGTAATTTTTCTCCATTAAAAATCACCTCGCCGCTGTCTGGAGCGGTAATCTGATTAATAATTCGCATTAAAGTAGTTTTTCCGGCACCATTTGGTCCTAGTAAACCATATATACTTCCTTGTGGAACTGAAATGTTAGCATTGTCTAAAGCTATATATTCTCCATATTGTTTAACTACATCTTTTACTATAAGGAGATTTTCTTGCATAATACTAGCCAAACATTTCTTTGACTCTATCAAAAAAGGATTTGTCTTTAACTGAAGGTTTTGGAGTGAAGGAGTTAGATTTTTTATTTTTTTCAAAAAACTTTTTTTCTTCTTTGGATAGTTTTTGAGGAGTCCATACATTTATATGAACAAGTAGGTCTCCATCACCATAACTATTGATTGATGGTAACCCTTTTCCTTTTAGTCTTAAAATTTTACCACTTTGAATCCCTTCCTCGAGTTTGATTTTGACTTTTCCTGTTACAGTTGGGATCTCACAAGA
>CEVN01098432.1_pt1 | contig 28553 bp, 32 predicted proteins | sample 427041 | NCBI WGS metagenome assembly CEVN01 (sample SAMEA2623463, study PRJEB7988) | marine metagenome | biome: marine biome (ENVO:00000447); feature: surface water layer (ENVO:00002042); material: "saline water (ENVO:00002010), including plankton (ENVO:xxxxxxxx)" | depth 5 m
CCGCGAAACAGGCCATGTGGAACTCCTACGACATGTAGCGGTTGACGACTGCGGCACGATCCTCAACCCAATGCTGGTACACGGTCAGCAGCACGGAGGCATCGCACAAGGTATCGCTCAAGCGTTATGGGAACACGTTCAGTACGACGAGGACGCCAACCCAGTAACAGCAAACTTGATGGACTATCTAATGCCATCAGCCGCGGACCTTCCTAGCTTTGAAGTTTCCAACACTGAAACCGCTAGCCCTCGGAACCCTTTGGGCGCAAAGGGAATCGGTGAATCTGGCACCATAGGCTCCACGCCAGCTGTTCATAACGCGGTGTGCGACGCCGTCGCTCACCTCGGAATTGAGCATGTCGATATGCCTTGCACCCCCCAAGCCGTATGGCGAGCACTTCAGGACGCTTAAAGCGATTTTCGGGGCAGTTTCATTCGCCTCTAAGGCAGCTAGCTAAGAGCTTTAGCTTTAATTCGCGAAAGCTACGCCTCAACTAGAAGCACTAGCGCTATTGCCGTTAATGAGGCAAGAAGTACTACTAGCGGGACTTGTCCCGTAACGTCATCTTTCCTACGGAGGGTAGCGAGGGCGCGGTCGTGCCCGACGATCACCCCGGCAAGATGGCCGCCTGCTATACCCAGTGCTTGGATTGCCGCCATTACTGTCGGAGTAACCACTCGATAGTCCACGTAATCATCGGCCTTACCGAACAAATTCCATCCCCGATCGAGTGGATCGCTTAGCTGGATGAGCAGTTGTTGTCCTTCGAAAACAGCCATACCTATGTAGTGAGCAATGGCGTACCCAACCGCTACCGGCACCAACGAAAGCGCGAATCCGTCTTCAAAGTCAACATCCTCATTCCCATCTCTACGTTGCATCCACCGTACGCATGCCAGAAACAACGCCGTTACTAGCGCCATCGAGAAAATCAGCCCAACGGAGTTAACAGCTGTCGCGCCCCAACCAAGCCGGCCAGCAACGATCTGTTCCCACCAAGTCGTGCGAGAAAGACCATCGAAAGAAGTGCCGCCCAACACAATTAGAACAAGGGCAGCAAGCCCTTTCTGAGTCGGCACTTGACCTAAACCAACTAAAGGACGTCTCAAATGCAGATAGCCGTTAGTAACGTGTACCGGCGACATGGCCGCTATGAGACGAACGAGTGCAGCCAACGGGTCGTGCGAACGCAACCACGTTCTCCCCTTTAGGAGAGCCCCAAGGCCACTCCAAACAGTCCAAACAACCAACAAGATCGCTAACGGGGTCCTCCCGGCTGGATTGTGGTACGCCAATTCCAGCCACAAGAAAGCGCCCAATAGCGCCGCAGCAATCTGCAGACCCCAATCGCGCTCTGTTGCGGGGCGAGACCGTCGGTCTCTAACACTCGCCAAAATCTCGAAGGGACTCAACCATCGCCACAAGTCTCCGAACAACACCGAACCAACCGGAACAAGAACCCAAAGGGCGACGAAAACAATTCGCGGCGCAATATTGACCATGGTGTCGTCGGCGACAACGAAACTGGCGACCAGCGCTAGCCCTACGAGACAAAGCCCTAACCCACGACCAATAATCAATCCAATTTTGCCAATTGGCCCATCGACTCTCAGAAATGGCCGTCCGGGTCCCGCCTCGGGGAACTGCGGTTCTCGCCATCCCGATACCAACGCCGCGAATGAAATAAGCAAAGCCGCTGCCGCTACCAGGCTCAAGGTACTGACGGACATAGGCAAGTCACCAGGTGGACCAACGCCATGCGCATATAGCGGTTCATTCATCGAAGGGATAGTAGGCGTCAAAAAGACATTTCCCTGTCAACTGGAGGTAGTGTTTCACAACTTGCTAATCCTGCATGAAGGGACTTACATGAGCACCGACGCTTCAACCGACCCGGTCATAGTTGCAACAGCCCGCAGTCCGATTGGTCGAGCCTTTAAAGGCTCCATGACCGAAATTCGGCCAGACGATCTCAGCGCACAAATAGTGACCAAAGTACTGGAGAAAGTACCTGAACTACCTCCAGAGGAAATCGAAGATCTAATCATGGGAACCGGTTCGCCGGGTGGAGAACAGGGATTCAATATCGGTCGCGCCACAGCAGTTCTTGCAGGTCTCGGAGATGTTCCCGGCACCACAGTAAACCGTTACTGCTCATCCTCACTTCAGACAATCCGAATGGCTGCACATGCCATCAAAGCAGGCGAAGGGGATGCATTCATCGCAGCCGGTGTCGAATGCGTATCCAGGTACGGAAAAGGAAACGCAGACAGCCTTCCAGATACAGCAAACCCCATTTTCAAAGCACCTGGTGAACGTTCGAAAGTGCGTTCCGAGGGAGGTCACGGGGAATGGGCCCCTGCAGACGGTCTTCCAGACCTGTACATCGCCATGGGCCAAACCGCCGAAAACGTCGCTGAACTGAAGGGCGTCAGCCGTGAGGCTATGGACGAGTACGGAGTAATGAGCCAAAACAAAGCGGAACAAGCGATCAGTCGCGGGTTTTTCGAAATGGACATTACGCCGGTCACAATGCCCGATGGAACCGTTGTATCAACCGATGACGGTCCGCGAGCTGGAGTGACATTGGAAGCAGTGTCACAGCTAAAGCCCGCCTTTAGGCCCGACGGTCGCGTCACAGCGGGTAACGCATGCCCCCTCAACGACGGCGCAGCCGCAGTGGTCGTGATGAGCCGTAAACGGGCAGAAGAGTTGGGTATTGATCCCATAGCCCGCATCATCGCGAGCTCTGTCTCCGCGTTAAACCCCGAAATTATGGGACTAGGGCCAATTGAGGCCATCAAGCGTGTCCTAGCAAGAGCCAACATGAGCATGAGCGATATCGACTTAGTCGAGATCAACGAGGCTTTTGCCGCTCAGGTCATTCCATCTGCCGACGAGCTAGGCATTGATATGGTTGACCAACTGAATGTCAACGGTGGAGCTATCGCATTGGGTCACCCGTTCGGACAGACCGGCGCTCGTATCATGACGACACTGCTCAACGGTCTCCAAGATTCGGACAAAACGTTCGGCTTGGAATCAATGTGTGTCGGCGGCGGCCAAGGAATGGCCATGATCGTCGAACGCTTGAACTAACGCAGTCATAAACCAAGTGAAGTGGCGCCCATGCTGTGGGCGTCACTTCACTTTTTACCTAAGTGCGGCGAACCCAGCCCGACACCACTTCAACATGGCTCGTTTGAGGAAACATGTCGAGAACATCCACTTGGTCTAGGTCATAACCTGCTCCGCTCAACAAAGCGGAGTCTCTGCCTAGCGCACCGGCATCGCACGAAACCAAAATTACGTGGGGTGCTTGGGTCCCCCGAATGACCTCTACGCCTTCTGAGCGCAAGCCCGCGCGTGGCGGATCGGCGATTACAACATCTGCAAGTTCTGGTATCCACTGTTCTACCTGCATATGGTGAATCGCAACATGAGAACTAAGGTTATGTAACGCGTCAGTTACAGCCGATATCGACGACTCCACAGCTGTCACCTTGTCGAACCAGTCCCCCACCGTTCCCGAGAACAGACCCACCCCGGAGTAAAGATCAACTAAGACATGTTCGCCAGAGTCGTGTTTGGTCAACCACTCGGCCGCCAAACCAACCAACATTTCTGCACCCTCAGGTGAACTTTGAAAGAACGAATTCGCCGAAATTCGCCACTCAACCCCCGCAGCTTCCTCAACGATGTGAGCCTTCGCGTCCCGACGCGCCTTTTTTTTATCGACAACCAGCACATCGGCTGGCATTTCAAAGTCATTAGCGTTTGGATGTCCCATAACTAATCGGTCACCAGTTCGTGCCCCGACGCGGATCGTCGCCTCCTGAGCTTCACCGAAGAACCCCTCTGCAAAAATGTCGTCCATCAGCGGGTGAGCGACCCGACAATTGCTAACTGGAATCAGGTCATTGGACCTAGAAGCTCGATATGCGGGACTACCGTCTGTGATTCCAACCCGGACCGTCGTGCGGTATTTCAACGATTCGGGTCCCGCAACGTACCCGATTTCTGGTGGTTCCAAGGACCCCAGCTTGATTAACGAATCTTCAACTACAGCAAGCTTGGCATCGATCTGTGCCTCTTGAGATAGGTGTTGCCAATCACACCCTCCACATCCCGCCTCGACATATTGGCAGGGCGGTTCGCGACGACCTTCACCAGGTACGAGGACCTCCAAAATCTCTGCTCGCGCGTAACGACTTTTTTCTTCGGTGATGCTGACGACCAGCTCATCGTTAAGCGCGGCACCAGCTACGAAGACGACTCGTCCATCTGCCAGACGGCCTACTCCTTCGCCTCCAACTGCTAGATCGTAAATGTTGACCCGTATAGACATCAATCCCAGACTACGGTCACCTACATGAATCGCCCTATCGAGATCGTCCCTTCTGTCCTACCAGCGGATTTTTCGCGCCTGGGAGAAGAATGTGTAGCTCTGGAAGCAGCTGGAGTCGATCGCATTCAGTGGGATGTGATGGACGGGAATTTTGTACCCAACCTCACATTCGGACCGGATGTAATCGCTGCTTGCCGAGAACACGTTGATGTCATGTTTGAGGCTCACCTGATGGTCGCTAACCCCGACGAGATGCTTCAAAACTACGTGGATGCAGGATGCCAGATGGCAATCGTGCACGTTGAGACAACACCTCACCTACACCGAACGTTAGGGAGAATTCGTGATCTAGGGTGTAGCCCGGCTGCAGCACTGAATCCTTCGACGCCATTAGATTCGGTGAGCTCTGTTCTAGATATGTTGGATATGGTGCTGATTATGACCGTCAACCCCGGATTCGGCGGTCAGGCTTACATCCAAAGCATGGAATCGAAAGTGGCTTCCTTGCGGGCCCTCATTGAAAAGGGCGACTATGACGTCGACATCGAAGTTGATGGCGGGATTTCAGCTTCGACAATTACCGGCGCTGCTGCGGCGGGTGCCAACGTGCTGGTATCTGGCAGCGCTTTATACAAATATCAGGAAGGTCTCGAACACGGAGTAGAAGATCTTCGCCGTATCGCTACCGAAGCTCAGGTCGGGTGAAATTTTTTTCAACCCTCCTTGCGTGCACCGTTGCAGCCCTCAGCCTCACCAGCTGCTCGGACCCGAGTTCTGATAATGGATTCTGTGACGCAGTAGCGGAGCTACAACAAATTGACGCTCTTAGTTTCGAGGTGCTGCCATCCAACGATGTGGCAGTTCGTGGGGCTCTCGCGCAAACCTCAGCTCAGGCCTCCAGAGTGGCTAGAGAAGCCCCTCTGGAAATCCGGGGGGACGCTGAAGTAATCGCCGCATTTCTATCAGCTCTCACATACGCCATAGATGCAACCAAATTTGAGGATCCTCTGCAGCGTTCAGCCGCTATTGGCGCCGCCCAACAAGAATTTGCGGGCCGACTATCAAACTCGGTAGAAAACCTAGGTGCGTTTGTAGCCCGCGCCTGTAGCCCGGTTCCCAACTGACGTTTCGGCAGCGTTAGATGATTTCGCCTCGCTTAACTATGACGTGATCACACAGTCCATAGTCTTTAGCTTCTTCTGCTGTGAACCACCGATCGCGTTCGCTGTCCATCTGGATTTGCTCTACGTCTTGCCCGCTGTGAAGCGCTATTCGTTCAGCCATAAGCCTTTTGATGTAGGCCATTTGTTCCGCCTGAATGGCTATATCCGAAGCTTGACCTCGTACGCCACCTGACGGTTGATGCATCATGACCCTCGCATGAGGCAAGCAGTACCGCTTATCCTCTGCTCCTGCTGTGAGAAGAAACTGGCCCATTGATGCGCCGAGTCCCATACAGACAGTCGCCACATCGCAAGAGACAAACTGCATAGTGTCATATATAGCCATACCAGCGGTCACAGAACCACCTGGGCTATTGATGTATAGCCATATGTCCTTTTCGCGATCTTGTCCTTCGAGAAACAGCATCTGAGCGCAGAGGATGTTCGCTATTTCATCGTCGACTTCAGTGCCTAGAAAAACAATTCGATCGTTGAGTAAACGGTTGTAAATCTCAGCAGGGCCAACCGGGGTTCCCGTGGACAACGCGCTGACGGAATGATGCTCTGACATAACTTGGAGGTTATCTGTTGTCAGCGGCGGCGCCTTGGTCCACCGTAGGCTCATTACATGCATATTGATGAACTGCCCACTCCTGCCCTGTGGGCAGACCTTGATGTTCTTGAATCCAATATCGCAGAGATGGCGAGAAGATTGCCTGGGAATCGACTGCGACCTCACGTCAAGGCTCACAAATCAACCGCTCTTGCCACCCTCCAATATGAGGCCGGCCATAAAGGGTTCACCTGCGCAACTCCTCGAGAAGTACTTGGTTTAGCTCAAGCTGGACTCGGGGATGATCTGCTTCTCGCTAACGAAACGGTCGATGTGAATCGACTCACTGAGATGGCTACAAGCGGTGCGAGGGTGACCGTAGCTGTAGATAGCGAAGCAACGATCACCGCCGCGGCAGCGGCCGGCATAAAGGAGTGTGTAATCGATATTCGAGTCGGATTTCGCTGCGGATGTGAAGTCGAGGAGGCGCACGGACTGGCTGAACTTGCTCGAAAATCAAATATCGGTGTGAGAGGGGTCATGGGCTACGAAGGCCATGCGATGGGCGTGGTCGATCTTGAACGTCGTCGTGAACTGATGGAGTCGGCTATGGAACGACTAATTCAAGCTCATGAAGTTGTCGGTGGTGATTTGGTTACTGGTGGCGGAACGGGCACACACGCCATCAATACCTGGGTCAACGAGATCCAGGCAGGTTCATACGTTCTGATGGACACTGCCTACACCGAACAAGTTGATCAGCCATTTCGTCAGGGCCTCTTTTTGCAGTCCACCATTGTGTCTGTGGCAGAAAAGTTTGCTGTCTGCGACGCGGGTCTGAAAGCACAAGGAATGGATCATGGCAATCCAAGTTGGAGCGGCGGCGAGGTTCTTTTCTGTTCGGACGAGCACACTAATGTCGTCCCCGATAACGCACTGAAAGTAGGGGACCGAATTTCTTTGGTGCCAGCCCATATTGACCCGACGATGGCTAAGCACCAGTCATTGCACATTGTTCGTAATGAGCAGGTAATCGACCGGTGGGATATTGACCTGCGCCATTGGTAACTATTGATTCAACATTTGTGCCAGGGAGCGAAATGCTCGACCGCGGTGGCTTATGAGATTTTTTTGTTCTGCTGGCATTTCCGCAAACGTGCTTCCTCCTCCCTCCTCAGGAACAAAAATCGAGTCGTACCCAAACCCGCCTGTTCCTCTAGGTTCCTCAGAAATCGAACCTTCTACCACTCCGTGAGCGATGAGTTCTCTACCATCAGGGAAGACAACCACTGCAACAGTTCGAAAACGCGCTGTTCGTTGCCCGCTAGGAACTTGCTGCATGTCTTTCAATAACTTTGACAAGTTTTCTGAGTCGGTAGCAAAGTCTCCGGCAAAGCGGGCACTTCGTACTCCGGGTAGCCCGGCTAGGGCGTCGACTTCCAGGCCGGTGTCGTCAGCGACAGCAGGGCTCTTCGCCTCCGCGCATACCGCCGATGCTTTTAGCCGAGCGTTGCCTTCCAGGGTTTCTTGATCTTCGACTATCTCCCCGAGCGAATCTGGTCTGGGTTGGATTTCATGGTCAGTCAGGATTTGGGCTATCTCGAACGCCTTATGAGCATTCGCAGATGCCATTACTAGCCGCATACTTCTCACTCCGAGTTTTCAGCTAGTACCGTTCGCTGGAGGTCCACAATTTGGGATATGCCGTTCGTAGCTAATTCAAGCAAACCTTGCAATTGGTCACTGTCAAAGGGGTCGCCTTCCGCTGTTCCTTGCACTTCAACAAACTTTCCGGACCCTGTCATGACCACATTCATGTCTACTTCAGCGCCTGAATCCTCTGTGTAGGGAAGATCCAAACATAATTCCTCGCCGACAATCCCTACGGAAATCGCAGCACAATAATCTGTTAACGGGTGGTCGGTTATGGTGCCGTCATCTACCAGACGACTAAAAGCATCATGCAAAGCAACGTAACCGCCGCATATGGAGGCAGTTCGTGTCCCGCCATCTGCTTGTAGCACGTCACAGTCCACTGTCACTTCTCGCTCGCCAAGCATTTTCATGTCGCATACGGCTCGCAGTGCTCGGCCTATAAGTCGCTCGATTTCGAGGGTGCGGCCTTTCTGTTTTCCTTTTTTTGCTTCGCGCCCGACACGTTCGCCGCTTGAGCCTGGAAGCATTGCGTATTCAGCCGTGACCCATCCTTCGCCATTACCCCTCATCCACCTGGGTACATCATCATCGATGGACACGGTGCACAAAACTTTGGTCCGTCCAAAGCTCACTAATACTGACCCTGGTGTCTGATCGGTGAAATTACGCTCGAAAGAAATTGGACGTAATTCATCGTTGGCTCGACCATCGACTCGCATTGGGTGTTTCCTTTCCCTAGCCCGTAGTTGAAAAGGTACGGCCTGTAACCGCTAGTTCAACCTTGCCCTCGAAAACAGTTGCCGCCTCGTCGAGGTGTTGCGCCGGATCGGACCCCGGAGGCACGTGTGTGACAACTAAGTGTTTGGCTCTGACGTTGTTTGCTTCGTTGGCAAGATGGCTGCAACTGATATGGGGGATCGAGACGTGTGCGTTCGCGTTAAGTAAGGTCCCCTCCCCTATCACTATGTCGGGCTCGGCCCCAAGGTCCGACATGGACCAGCCGGGCCCTGTGTCCGAGGTGTAGATAATTGAGTTACTCTCACTCGTTAGCCGCATAGCAAGCGTCTCAACGGGGTGATCTGTCCGCGAAAATTTGATCTCTATATCCCCTACACGAGTTGTTGCTCCATCGTGAACTAGTTCCCATGAGAAAACGTCCCCACTGTCGCCATCCGGCTGAAACGCATCAGTCACACGCTTAACATCTTTGGTCGCTATGACTCGAACCCGGGCGACCTCCGTGAAGTATTTATAGGCGTTGTAGACCACCGGTAACTCAGCACAGTGGTCTGGGTGGTGATGCGAAACCACAATCGCATCAACTTCAGATAGGGCAATATGGTGTTGCAGATTTCCTAAAGTGCCGGGACCACAGTCGACCCAGATCATCGTGTCGGCAGCTTGCACTAGGTAACCGCTGCACGCCTGACCCGCTGCTGCAAAACTTCCAGAGCATCCGAGAACTGTAAGAGATAGGTCTGCCACAGGCCTAAGGCTAGGGGTGTTACCTCTACCGCTGCGGAGATCCTCATCAATTAGCTATTTATACGTCGTTCACTAGACGGTGAATTTACCCTCCGGCCACGGCGGGAAGTATCCGCAGTTCATCTCCTTCCTCAACCTCGGTATCTAGTCCTTCGCACTCGCGAATGTTGCTGTCATTTCGAAACACGTTGACATACCGATGCAAGTTTCCTCGATCGTCAAAGAGATAGGGGCGAAGCGCCGGGTGCAGATCAGTCAGGCTGTTCAAGACTTGACCGACGTTGGAACCCCGAGCAGCGATTCGCGATTTTCCTGCTACGTGAGATCGAAGGACAGTCGGAACCCAAACTTCTACTTTCACAGCGAGAACTTCAGAGACTCAAACCCCATAGCCAAGAGGGTAGCGAGCACCTTATTGACCTCGACCGATTCACCTAGATTCCAGGTACCGGTAGCCTTCATGACATGGGTAATCATGGTGCAACCGACAAAAAAGTTGTTGCTTCAAACCGACGTGCCCGCGCCAATTACGATCTTCTCGACACCTACGAATGCGGGATAGTGCTCCAAGGAAGCGAAGTGAAATCACTTCGTGCTGGTTCGGTTCAGCTCAGTGACGCTTTCGCGAGGGTACGAAACCATGAAATGTGGATCCTCGGAATGCAGATTTCGCCTTGGAGCCACTCTTCCGCTCACAACGGTCACGTTGTAGATCGACCACGCAAGCTGCTTCTGCATAGAGTTGAGATAGATCGTCTTCGCGCGAGGACTGAGCAAGACCCTCTGCAACTAATCCCGTTATCGGTCTATTTTCTCGATGGCAGAGCAAAACTTGAGTTGGCTCTTGCTCGAGGACGGCGCCAATACGACAAGAGACACGCCATCAGAAAACGTGAGAGCGATCTGGAGGCCCGTCGCGCAATGGCGCGTCGCAATCGGTAACCCTTCGGTGTCATGTTGACACTTTTACTCAACAGACCCAACATGGATAATTATGAAGCGCTCCCTACCCGACTTCAAAATCAGAAAGAAACTCGACCGAGAGCGGCGACTTCTTCAGCTTCGTCTAGGTAACCGGGGCCCAAAGGGCGGAGCCCATCGAGGTTCTAAGGCCGAAAAAAATAAGCAGGCTGCTCGACGAGCTAACCGACGAGACTGGTAGCACCCGGACCGATATCGACTGAAGAATCTCGCCGCTAACCTATTAGGCAAGGTCCAGGCCCTGATCTGGACAGATCACGGGGGTGATCGGTTTCGACTTCGACGGTTGATATGAGAGAAGCGAGCCGTGGTCTCCGGAGCCACGTTAAAGAGCCGGAACACTTACAAACGCCAATGTCAAAACAAATGACCTGGCGCTCGCTGCCTAATTTAGGTATCGGGTAACGACCCCACTGCCTCAGCCTCTCGGGTAGCGGTGGTCCTCATTTGAGGGGCTTGCCTTTGGTCATCGCCGGTGTGATCCAAGGGACTCTTAGCCGGATACGGTTGTTCGATCTGGGGTCGCTACCAGCTTGCAACTCGACAACTCGCAAAGTGACTGCGCTCGGAGAAGACTCATTGAAACGCTGAAGGACGCGGGTTCGATTCCCGCCACCTCCACACGCTTCCAGTATCTAGTCGCGCTTCGCTTTAATCGATGTTGAGGCCCTGGTATCCGTCCTGCGCTTCCTGTCGCAGCCGGTCCGCGTATTTAGGTCCGCCTCCGTTATATATGTTGTAGCGAGTGTTGCCGTATTCGTGGCCGTCTAAGTTCGAGTTATAGCCGGTAATCCAACTCTGCGCAGTCTTCAACAAAAACGGTTCGTACATTTTGACGACGTGATCAAACCAGTCTTGTTCCGCACTCGGAGTCGCTTCGAACCGGCTGAGTTCACTGCTCCACATGTGTTCTAACAGTTCAGTCGCCCAGTTCACAGCAAGTTCAGCTCCTCGAGGGAAGTTGGTAGATGCGGTTTGGGGGCCCGAAATCATGAGCAAATTGGGGAAACCCTCGACGAGGAGCCCCAGGTAGGTAACCGGTCCATCCGCCCATTTATCTCTTAGGGACTCGCCGTTAACTCCACGAATGTCGATCCTGTCGAAAGCGCCGGTAAATGCGTCGAAGCCGGTGGCATAAACGATGATGTCGAATTCATAGTGTTGATCACTCGTTTGGATGCCAGATTCTGTGATTCGCTCAATGGGGGTTTCACTAGCGTCGACAAAAGTGACATTGTCGCGGTTATAAGTTTCGAAGTATCCGGTTTCGAGGGGGACACGTTGAATGCCGAATCCGTGATCTTTGGGGATGAGCTTCTCAGCCAGCTCAGGGTCATCTACTCGTTGTCGAATACGCTCGGCGATATATTCGGAAAATTCAGCATTGGCATTTTCGTCCATGAAAATTTCAACGAAGTTCTGCAACCAGATGCCAAAACCAGGGCCATCGTAAAGCCGGTCCCATAGTTCGCGACGCTCCTCCTCCGAAACCGTGTAAAACCCGCGTCTGTCGGGTTCGTGTTCAAATCCACCTGGTGTCCGAGCGCAGGTTGCAAAAATTTCGTCATAGCGTGATCGAATTTCCGCCATTTCTTCTTCGGAAATTTCGCTGTTATTTAACGGCGCTGCCCAGTTTGGCCGCCGTTGAAACACCGTCAGGTGTGCTGCTTCTTTAGCTACTTCCGGTATGAGCTGTATCGATGTTGCTCCTGTACCAATAACGGCTACTCGCTGTCCTGTCAGATTGATTGGCTCATGAGGCCAGTTGAACGTGTGAAACGCTTGCCCCTTGTAGTCATCAACACCATCGATGCGAGGAAGAGTGGGCACCGACAAAAGCCCTATTGCGGTGAGGACAAAGTGCGTCGTCAATATGCGGCCGTCTTTTAGGAACAGTGTCCAAGTGTTGGCGCCTTCGTCAAACACCATCTTTTCGACGTAGCAATTGAATTGCATATGTTCACGCAGACCGAACTTTTCTGCCACGAAATTCAAGTACTTCAAGGTCTCTGGCTGCGGCGAGAACATTTCGGTCCAGTGCCATTCATCCAAAATTTCTTGGTCCCAGGAGTACCCATAAGTGAAGCTCTCTGAATCAAATCTTGCACCTGGGTATCGGTTGCGGTACCAGGTGCCACCTAAGTCGTCTTCTCCTTCCAGAACAGTCGCCTTGACTCCCAGGTCAATGAGACGTTTGATCTGGTAGATACCACCGACGCCCGCCCCGATTACTACTACTTCGTAATCTGGTCCTTGAACACCGGGCTCCGAGGTTTGTTCTGACTGTTCAGCAACGACTGGATTATTCATCGTTAACTCTCCTGGTTTTTCCGTGGCGATAGCCAGCAACCGATACGTAAATGGTAGCGACGTAGTTGCGGTCGACGCCGATTTCGGCAAGCGAAGATGCCGAGGCCATGGCAAACATCAGCTCATGGTCGCACTTCGTAGTAACTATTCATCGCATGTGTGATGTCGAGCTGGCGAAATCGGGTGAAACCAGCCTTTTCGGTCAGTTCCTGCATTGCCGGCGCCGGCAGACCGAATACGCCGTGTCCAGCGCCATTTGGTTCACTCATCGCTGATTGAAGACAGCCTGCGACTGAGGCTGCGTAACCGAACACGGCGAGAGGCATCTCTATGTTTTCTTCAAGCGTTCCCTTGCTCGTAGGGTCAACAATGAGCCAGCGTCCATCTGGGGTCATGGAGTTGTAAATCGCCGTGGCCAGCTCGTCAGGGGATGTCATGTCGTGCACACAATCGAACGTCGTGACAAATTCAAAACTGCCATCTTCTGGAAGTTGCTGTTGACGGACATCGTGGAATACAGCGTTTGTGACCCCTGCTTGTATGGCGTTCTCTCTGCAACGATCTAGAGCTAGTGGAGCTATCTCCCATCCATAAAACTCCGATTTAGGGAATGCGGAGGCCATCGTCACTACAGCGACGCCGCTTCCACACCCCACGTCCGCAACCCGAGATCCGGCGTTAAGCGACTCGATTAGACCGTCGAGTTCTGGCAAAACCGTTTGGACAAGAACTTGCTCGTACCAAGGTCGCAGTAAACGCTCCATCCATTGAACTCTTCCGGAAGTCCCTCCCCTCTCTACATCAGACCATGAGATACCGATACCCGTTTTGAAAGAGCGGGGGATTTCCGAAAGTAAGGCTGTGCGCTGAGGGAAATTATCGAACCATCGTGCCATCGAACGAAGATCTTCTTCTTCTGCGAGTAACAACCCAGCTTCTGGGGACAAATAAAATAGTCCGTCGCCCTGATATTCGATTAGGCCTGCAGCTGCTTGAAGGGAGAGCCACTCACGCACAAAACGTTCATGAAGACCAGCTCGCGTAGCTACCTGATCGCTAGTGATTGGGCCTTGTTCGTGCATGGCTCTATAAAGGCCCATCTCATCTCCGAGATAAACCATGCCCGACACAAGGGCACCCTCGTAGATACCCATGATTCGCTTGCTGAGCGCTCCAAGTTTTGCCTCGTCCATAACAAACTCCAGTATTTCAATTAGGGGCACGGTCCGTTGGCATCCCATATTTCCACAGCACTAGAGCTACCGGCCCAAATAAGTAGAGGTTGTCGCAATTGAGCCTTGCTGCCGGTGCTTTGCTCACATCTGACGACTCCCGCGACAAGGTGCGACATATTGGTGGACCTATCATGTGTGCGTGACAAGCCATATTTCGATTCAACCCTCAACCGCTCGCGTGCGGGTCCGAGTTGGGGAAACCGTGATAGCAGATTCACGGAACACCCAACTTCTGACCGAAGGAAACCTTCCTTCGCGCCATTATTTCCCACGGGAAGATGTAGCAATGAAGTTCCTCGTCGCTAGCGCGAGTGTTACTCACTGCCCACATAAAGGCGATGCGCGTTATTGGGGCATTAACTCAAACGGAGAGACTTTGGACGACGTGGTGTGGAGCTACGAAGAGCCGCTAGCTGAAATGTCTCTGATCGCCGGGCTGTTGAGCTTTTACGATGAGCGAGTCACGCTAGAAATAGAGGACTGAGAACAGCGACATTGACGCCGGTTAGCAGCTGTCACTTTCTTCAAAGTTCCTTCCGCCCTCAGATGCCCATCCCATAACAATGCCGTTTGCGACGGCTAGGTTCACTCTGCCCGCAATAAATTCTTGCGTGACCATAAGGAGTTCACAGTCTCGCTCAACCACTCTGTGCGGAAGCTCCAATGAGTCGAGCAGCAGGCTCACCTGGTCTTCGGCCAGACCTACGATATTGATAGCTTCTACGATCTTTTCGCATACGTCGCCTGAGGTCTCGTCATAGCACGCCAGGTTTCTGGGTCCGATTGATTGCTTGAGCCGGAACAATTGAAAGACCTGACCAATATCCGCACCCGGTCGCGCCGCGGCCATATCCCAAATGTCTTCCAGACGCTCCAATTCGGATGTCTTCCGGGTTGGCGCTGAAGTCGCGAGTTGGGAAAGCTGGTTAGTCGCAGGACCAGTTAGCGAGTCGCTAACTTCAGTTTCGTGGTCTTGAGTCACGGCACAAGAAGATGTTGCGGTGATTAGCAGAAGAAGCATTCCTACAAGAGTCTTCTTCATTCCATGACCTCATCTTTGGGTGTGGAGCTATCTGCTTCGACCAATACGGCAGGGTGGCAGAGCATAGAGGGGTCGCAATTCCAGAGTTTGAAGGAAAAGTGATCAAAATACTTTTTCTAGTGGTTGATGTTTCATGGTCGTTAGCCCGTAGACCGCTAACAGGTCGCCTTGGTACATGTGGCACGCGACGAGGCGCGTTTCCCCGCGCCGGTGGATCACTTCGCTAGTGACACGAAACGGGCTTTGAGTAATCGCTTCGAAATAATCCAGTCGCATGTTGATGGTGGACTGGAAACCGGGAGTGCCTTCTACGTCGCTTTGTGCTGCATAAAGCGACGCAATATCAACATATGCAGCTGTGAAACCACCAAACAGCTGCCCTGCGGGGTTGAGGGCAACGTCGGGTAGTTCGCACATCAGCTCAAGCTGCCCTGGCGACTCGTCTATTACTGACCACTCCGAGGCGTTGAGGAGGTCAAAGGGCGGCAGCCCAGGATTCAGCAACCGTCCTTCGGGAACATTTTCTCGCCACTCCAGTAACTTTTTAAGTTTGTCGTCAGTCATCTTTGTCTTCCCAACAGACTCGCTCCTATTGCTCCAGCGGCTTCGCCGTTCTCCGCTGGCTTGATCGGAATTCGGTTGCGCTGAGTTGATGCGAGGAGCAACTCGTCGAATGAAGCGCGGATTCTGTCTCCCAACAGATCCCATTCTTCAACTAGCCCTCCCCCGATAATAATGAGCTCGGGGTCGAGCAACGCTGCACAATTTGTGAGCCCGAGTGCAATCCAATAGCTGAAGTCGTCTATGACCTCAAGGGATTGGCTATCACCTCGTCGTGCTGCTTGTGTGATGTCCTTACTCGCAATCTTGTTGAGGTCTCCTTGGACTTTGTCATTTATCTCTTGCAGTTGCCCATTTTGCGCTCTCTCGATCGCCAAGTTTTTGAGGCCAGCTGCGGATGCGTAAGCTTCCCAGCAACCGTACTTGCCGCACGCACATAAAAAGCCGTGGGGGTTGACGACCATATGGCCAGGCTCTCCCGCCATTCCGAAGGCACCTCTATGGATGCCTCCATCCACTATCAAGGCTCCGCCAATACCCGTGCCTAACGTCACTAGCAACGAATTCTTCACCGAGGCTGCGACACCATCTGATAGTTCAGCTAAAGCAGCACAGTTGACGTCGTTATCTATACAAACGGGTACTCCGAGTTTCGTTTCCAGTATCGGCCCCATATCGAGACCGTCAACCTCAACGAGGTTGGGGGCCCGCCGCAACTGACCATCAATATCGACAAGACCTGCGATACCAATTCCCAGACTTTGTACTTCGAAACGGTCGGGTGACGTTTGAACGACGTTTTCACTCAGCTGGAAGTAAATCGATGACGCGGTTGCGATCAGTTCGGCTGCTCCTTTCGGGGTAGGCACTCGACGCTCATCGAGCAAATCGCCGTTCTCATTCACCGCTACGCCGAGCGTCTTCGTACCTCCTATGTCAATTCCAATGAACGCAGGTGAAGTAGAAGGTTGCGTGTTCACCTGAACAGGATCCTAGGGTTAGACCCACCAACGCAACCCAGAACCCATTTCGCTCAGAGTTACGCGGTGTCTGTGTCGTTCTCCGACCTCATTTCACTGTCTTTATGAGACAACCACCACCAGGTGCTGCAAAGATATCGACTCATTGAAGGAGGGATTCGATGGAAAGCGTGATTTACGAAATCGAGGACCGCGTCGCTTATGTGACGATCAACCGTCCCGAGGCGTATAACGCCTGTGACCAAGCAACATACGACCGTCTAGCTGAGGTATGGGAAGATTTTGCTCACAACGACGAGGCCTGGGTAGCGATTTTGACCGGCGCAGGGGATAAAGCTTTCTGCGCTGGTAGCGACATTAAACAGAACTTCAATTCAGCTCCCGAACCCGCGAATAATTTTGCCGCCGCCGGGAGAGGCGATCTTATGCGCGGTCTCGAAATCTGGAAGCCGGTCATTGCCGCCGTTAATGGTCACTGCAATGGAGGTGGCCTCGAACAGGCACTGAGTTGCGACATCCGAATCGCTTCAAACAACGCTCAGTTTGGTCTTGGGGAGGTTCTCCTCGGTTTGCTCCCCGGCGGTGGAGGAACACAACGCCTCCCACGCACAATTCCGCTCGGGCATGCCTTGTGGATGTTGTATAGCGGAGAAAGAATCGATGCAGATGAGGCTTACCGACTGGGTCTCGTCAACAAAGTGGTGCCGTTCGAAGATCTGTTACCGACTGCTAAAGCGATGGCTGAAAAACTTCTGAAAGCGGGTCCCCTTGCAGTCCGCGCTATCAAACAGGCTGCGGTCCAAGGAATGAGCATGCCGCTACAGGACGGTCTTCGTTTAGAACAACACTTGTTTCATTTGCTCGCTAGCACCGAAGACAGTTCGGAAGGTACTCGCGCGTTTGCTGAGAAGCGGGAGCCACAATGGAAGGGTCGGTGAGTGATCCATGACCGAGAAGTTGTATCTAGCTGACGCTGATCTCCGAATTTTCGACGCGACTGTTCAGACAGTCAACGATGACTTGGTTGAGTTAGACAAAACCGCCTTTTATGTCACAGGCGGTGGGCAACCCCACGACACGGGGATACTGAGGTGGAACAACACCGAGGCCTTAGTCGTAGATGTTCGCACCGTTGAAGGCCGGGTGTGGCATCAAATACAGGGCGAAATCCCAAACGTTGGTTCTGAAGTTACGGGGATTGTCGACGATGAGCGTCGTCATCAACTGATGCGAACCCATACGGCGATGCACATTCTCTGTGGCGTGATGTGGCAACGCTGGCAGCGAGTCGTAACCGGCGGAAATATGGATACGTTGTCGGGTCGAATGGACTTCGAGATAGACGAATTTCCACCTGGGTTCGCGGAACAAATACAAGAGTTATGTAACGAAGAAGTCGCAGCCAATCGACCCGTAGCTGTTTCCTTTCTGCCTCGTTCAGAAGCAGTTCTCGATAGAGACTTAATTCGCACAAAGGTCAACCTGATACCTGAGGCAGTCGAAGAAATTCGTGTAGTGGACATCGTGGGACTCGATAAACAGGCTGACGGCGGCACTCATGTAGCTTCAACCGGTGAGGTTGGACGCATTGAGATCACGAAAACAGAATCAAAGGGAAAAGGTTTCAAACGTGTGAGATTTGTCCTCCACGATGACTAACGGCCTCCTAAATCCTCCATTGGGATGGATCTACGTCATCTGGTAACAACAAAAACAGCGTCGTTGCGTCGTTAGGTCGAAACCTAGATTTGTGTCCCTGGCCCTGAAGGTCATCTGCCAGTAATGCCATACCGGGACAAATCAAACGAGTATCCCCGTCCCCCGTCTCAACTTCTACTTCGCCTTGTAGTGGAACGACTATTTGGCGTCGGGGGGCATTATGAAATCCCATATCGACTTGCGGTTGCTGGGTTCTAAAGATCACCCCTGCGACCGGGACGATGGGCGTCTCAAATCCTCGGACTTCCTTACTCGAGGGAATTTCAAGATCCTCAATAACGGTCTTTCCATTTTCGCTTCGCATCCAAACAACATTCATTTCATGTTCCCTTCAGTAGTAAGGCCTGATCCCTATGCAAACAATGGGGGTGCCGGTAAGGCTCCCCTCGCTCGTTCGTAGGCGGCCGAGATCTGCAAACAAATGGCTTCGTTACCGCCAACGCACGCTATTTGGAGTGACGTGGGAAGTCCTTCATTCGAAACCCCAGAAGGCACCGACGTCCCGCACATCGACAGATAATTTATAGCCCGAGTGAACCGCGCAGGGGTCAGCAACTCATCGGTTTCAGTCAAGCGTTGGGGCAGCATTGGAGTGGTAGGTGTCACCAAGGCGTCAATGCCCTGCATCGCCAGTGAGAAGACTTCTCGATCACTGTCACGCTGTAGTAACGCTTCTACATATTGCGCAGAAGAAATATCACCACCTGCTTGGAAGCGTGGCCGCACATTCTCATCAACCAGCGACTCTGGGTCATCCATCAGCGGACCATGATGAAAGTAACCTTCGGCAGTAACAATTACCCCGGCTGCTTCTTTCATTTCTTCAAAAGGTTTCGCTGGCCGGAACTGAATAATTTCGGCCCCTAAGTCCGCTAATTGATCGAGAGAACGGTCGTAAGCGTCAAGCTGTGCAGCTTCTATGCCGATGCGCTCCTCGTCGGGCAACGAGCCAATGCGCATGCCCGCAATTTCTACTGAGAGGTCTAAATTCTTGGACTCCGAACACAGTGCTTCAAACATCAGAGCCACGTCGGTTACCGTTCGTGCCATCGGACCAGGGGTGTCGAGTGTGTGAGATAAGGGAACGATGCCATTTGTAGGCAGCAGACCCTCTGTTGTTTTAAGACCGACAATTCCACAAAACGCCGCTGGTAAACGCACGGACCCACCGGTGTCGGTTCCGATAGCGCATGGAATCATCCCGGAAGCTACCGCTGCACCAGATCCACTCGATGACCCTCCTGGGGTACGAGCAACTTTTGGGTCCCAAGGATTGTGTGGCGTCCCCATCCTTTGGTTGGTACCCCATCCACCGAAAGCAAATTCAACCGTCTTCGTTTTGCCGATCAGAATTCCTCCTGCTGCCATGAGACGTTGGGCAATTTCTGCGGTGACCTTTGACCGACGTTCGCTCCATTCGGCGCAACCGGCCGCAGTGAGCTTGCCTTCAACTTCGACGATGTCCTTCAAAGCGAAGGGAATGCCATGGAAAGGTCCCTTACGTCTACCCGCTTCGAATTCCGCGCTAGCGATCGCTGCCGCTTCTTGAGCTTCTTCTTTGTAAACGGCTTGCCAAGCTCCAATAGTTGGATCCAAAGCTTCGATGGCTTCAAGACAGCTAGTAACCGCTTCAGTCGGGTTGAGAGTTCCTTCAGAATATTTTTGGTCGAGTTCGACTATTGAGTAGCTCACTATTGGTCTATCTCCGGGATTTGGGGATTTCGTCTCATGGGGAGTCGTATCCATGTAATGCTGGCTCGATGTCATCTGCACCAGTGGTCAGTATCGATCCTGCTGCTTTTTGGGCCGATCCATACCCAATTCTTGCCGAAATGCGTGCGAGCGCGCCGATTTGTTATGTCCCTGAGATCGGTGCAACGTTGATCACTCGCCGGGATGACATTCATACATGTGAAAAAAATGTTGCAGTGTTCTCCTCAGAACAACCGGGCGGCTTAATGAACGTGCTCATGGGACGAAACATGATGCGAAAAGATGGCGATGAACACCGCGAGGAGCGTTTCGTCTATTACCCGACTATTTCACCGCGAAAAGTGGAAAAAATCTGGGCCGACTTGTTCATCGAATTAACTGACAGAGTTCTGGATGGCTTTGAGTCATCAGGGTCAACCGACCTGGTACCCGCTTACGCCACCGCGGTAAGTGGAGAGGCCTTAAAGGCCATCACGGGACTCACCCAGGTCACCTATCAGGATTTAGATGCCTGGAGTCAGGCGATGATTGACGGCGTTGCGAACTACACAGGCGACCCTGAAATCGAAAAAATTTGCAACGCAGCTACCGCTGCGATCGACACCGCAATCGACCAGCGTCTACCCGAACTACATAAAAAACCTGATGCCAGCCTCTTGTCGGTGATGACACAGGCTGGCATGCCCGAAGACAAAGTCAGGGCAAACATCAAATTAACTATCTCTGGTGGTCAAAACGAACCCCGGGATGCCATCGCCGGGGCGATCTGGGCACTATTAACGCACCCCGAACAGCTTGACTTCGTCATGTCAGGTGCGGTCTCGTGGCAGCAAGTGTTCGAGGAGTACTGCCGCTGGATTGCTCCCATTGGTATGTCTCCACGCCGCATCGCCGTTGACCACTCCTACGGAGATATTGACTTCGAAGCCGAAGAACGGGTTTTCTTCATGTTCAGTTCAGCCAATAGAGACGAAAAACATTTCTCCGACCCTGAGCGCTTCGATACCACTCGCGATACGGGCGCTGCTTTGACGTTCGGAGCCGGACCACATTTTTGTGCCGGAGCTGCAGCCTCAAGAAGTTTGGTCGGCGACGTTGCTATTCCAAAAATCTTCGAACGTCTCACAGAACTCCGTTTAGATGATGAGGCTTCGCCGGTTAAATTTGGAGGCTGGGCTTTTCGGGGTCCGCTAGCTGTGCCAGTTACGTGGGGTCAAAGTTAGACAGACTGCACTACGCCATCGGCAGCGGGGTCAGCTCCACCATCAATGCCATCGGATCCGACTCTAATTCCGTGAACCCATGCGAAGTCATGGGTTCGAGGACTTCGGATTACCTCATAGCCTTCACTTTCCAAGGCTTCGGTAACACTCCACGGAATACCGTTTGAGACGTCAATAGCGTCGCTCGTACCGGATACCCGTGGAGCTGAAACAGCTTCAAGCATGTTCATATCGAAATCGATGCTATTTAACAGCACCTGGGTGACGCCCATAGCTATTTGTGTACCCCCAGGCGCGCCTACGACGTATTTCAGGTTGTCGCCCTCAAAAGCCATGGTTGGGCAAAGGGAGCTAAAGCGACTTTTACCAGGAGCTAATGAATCTGCATTTCCTGGTCGGGGATCGAACACAGCCATGCAGCCGTTGTACATAAATCCAAGCCCATCGGTGATAACACCTGAAGGCATACCAAGCGAGTGGGTCATTGATACGGCATTTCCATCTCGGTCCACTACACAGACGTGTGTTGTATCTTTCGCTTCATAGGAGAGCCGCTCTACCTTTGCTCGATTACCAGTTGCAATCATTCGCGCTTGGTCCTGAGCGTGCTCTTTCGAAATCAGCCATTCGAGCGGAACTTCGAAATGTTCGGGATCGCCGACATAGTTATCCTTATCTGACGTCGCTCGCTTCATGGCTTCCGTTACGGTGCGCACGTATTCCACAGTGTTGTGACCCATGGAACGCAAATCAAAGTTTTCGAGAATGTTGAGCATTTCGAGCACCATGACTCCCCCGCCTGGTGGACGGTTCGTCGTCACTCCGAGCCCCCGATAAGTCGACTCAAGCGGTTCATTATGGGTGGTTTGGTAGTTGGCAAGGTCCCGATCGTCTAGCGACCCGCCATGGGCCGAGATGTCCTCTGCGATTCGTGTCCCCAACTCGCCCGTGTAGAAGACGTCTGCGCCTTCAGCAGCTATTAGCCGAAGCGTTCCAGCCATATCGGGATTCACTACGGTGTCGCCGATGCGTTTAAGGGACCCGTCAGACCGGAAGTAGATATCGCGCCCTGTGGCTGAATATTTGAGACGATCGACATTATGGGCTCTGCCCATCGTCGCGCCTTCAGACCACCATCCAGCTACATGAGGGCGAACCACAAAACCATTTTCAGCCCATTTGATTGCCGGACCAACAATTTCTTCCCAGTCTTTCTTTCCCCATGTTGTCTGCGCTTCGAAGTACGCCTTCAGCGACCCAGGCGTTGCAATGGCTTGGTATCCAACGTCATTGACGTTGCCTTCAAGCACAAACCCAAACCCGTCTCTAGTTTCACCGACAATGATGTCGGCCCATTGATCTGCTTTGGTAGCTAATGGTGATTTAGCGTGGAAGTCGATGCATTGGTGGACGCCCTGACCAGGCAAATAGACCTGCATGTTGCCAAACCCTGCAATGCCACACATTTGAGGGTCCACAACGCCCGCTACCAGGCCACATGCGATTGCTGCGTCAACAGCATTTCCTCCGTTACGTAGGACTTCGGCCCCTGCTTCGACTGCCTCGGGCTGAGCCGCAACAACCATGCCGGCTGGGTATTCCGCCATAGAAAGTTCCTCCCCTAGTCGATTATCGATACTCCGGTTTCGCTCCAGGAACTTCGAGGGGCGGACATTCCCAACTCAGCAATTCCGGCAGGCATTGTTCAGCGAATAACCTCATTGATGCTTCTGCATCCGCGAACGGCATACCCCCGTAGCTAAATCCCGGCATGACGGCGTTCATTCCGATCATCTTACGCATGTGATCGAACTTCTCCAGTACCTGCTCGGGAGTGCCCCACGGCATCAAGTCAACGAAATCTTGGGCTGCTCGATCAGCGCCCTGCTTCTCGATGTAGCTCGAGATACCGGTGTAGAACTCGTAGCCCTTAACGCCCTCATGAGGCGCCTTTTGGAACTCGTAATGCCGCATGACGCTTTCGTAGTTGGCCCCTATATATTTGCGAGCCATCTCCTCGGCTCGGTCGGCGCTTTCATCGACGAACACTGAACCGCCAGAAAATGGTGGAGGGCCAGGCTCTCCATTTACCTCTTCATAGACCCGGTTGTATTCCGCAAGATCTTCTTGCACTACTGCCCAGGGCTTTTGAGGAATCACCAGTACTCCATATCCGAGCTCTGCCATCAGAGGCATCGACTCTGGAGAAACTGCCGCAGCGTAGGATCGACCTCTAAAGGAGTGTTGTGGTCGGGGTCGAATTTCTCGCAAGGGTTGAGAGCCGAATTCGTTCTCGTACTCCATTTTGCCGGACTCTAGCGCCTCCATGACCAGCCCTGCGTACGCCACAAGTCGTTCACGGGAAGAGTTCATGTCAACTCTGAACCCCTCGTACTCAATGCGTGCCAATCCTCGGCCTATCCCGAGAATCATTCGGCCTTCAGACATAGTGTCCAGAAGCGCTATGTCTTCGGTAATTCGAAGAGGGTCGTGCCACGGCAACACAATCACCCCAGTACCCAGAAGAACATCAGGGTGCTTACCGGCCATATACGACAAAAACTGAACGGGCTCAGGGCACATGGTGTAGTCATCGAAATGGTGTTCAACCGTCCAGAGCGACTTAAAGCCGAGCTCTACGGCCAGATCACAGAGGCGAAGTTCTTCTTGATATACCTCGTGGTCGGGTAGACCATTGAACGGATTCTGAAAAACGACTGTGTAGCCGGTATGCATGAAGTACCCCCTAAGTCATGACGCCACGAACTTACACTGCCAGACAATTCGGAACCGACTCGCTCCCATAAACCGCATGTGAACGACGCGAAACCCAACTAAATGACAAACTCTGATCATGGTGCACCGAGTAGGAATAATTGGACTTGGGACAGTGGGGTCACGGTTTGTAGAACAGTTCAACTCACACGACGCGTTTGAGTTGGTCGCCGCGTGGGACCTTGACCCCAACGCTTGTTCATCTCACAAAGAAGTCGTCAATATCGTCGGAGACGCACACGCTGTAATCCGACAATCAGACCTGGTGTACATAGCAGTACCACCCCTCCACCATTCCCAATACGTTCAAGATTGTCTGAAAAACGAAACGGCAATCTTTTGCGAAAAGCCCTTAGGCATCGACCTTCAATCCAGCCAAAAACTCGTCACCGAAGTAGAAGAGAGCAACCTGCCAGCAGGGGTCAACTTTGTGTTCAGCGCAGCACCATCTGCCACGAAAATGCAGCAGATGGTCACCGACTCAGAATTGGGAGATTTAGTTCGCGCTGATCTTCGATTCCACTTCTCTCAATGGCCGAGGGCTTGGCACGACAACGCCCAGTGGCTGCGGTTCCGAGACCAAGGCGGCTGGGTCCGCGAAGTCGTCTCACACTTTATTTTTCTAGCCAATCGAATAGTGGGCGACCTCAAGCTCGATCACAGCCACGTGCGCTACGAAGACGGCTCGGATGGCTCCCTATGTGAGACGACAGCCCTGGCACATCTTTCATCTCCGTCGGTTCCTGTTTCGTTAGCAGGGACGAGCGTCGGCGCCGGGTCTGATGTTGTGGATCTAACTTTAAGAGGCAGCAAAAGCGCTATACGGATTTGGGATTGGTATCGACTACAAGTGTTTGAACAAGACGAAGGCTGGGTTGATTTGCTCAACTCGACTAGAGAACAGCTCGGAATCGATGCCTACAGCGCTCAGTTAACGCAATTGGATCTGATGATGCGTGACGAAGATCACACGATCGCCACCTTCCGAGAAGCGCTAGTGGTTCAAGAATGCGTCGAATCGCTGTTGGATGGCTGATGCTCAGGCCGACCTACAACGCAGAACTCTCCACCCTCAGGGTCAGCAAGTATCACCGCGACAAACCCCAGATGGCTCGGGTCACCCGCAGGTGTCAGAACCGTGGCACCTAACCGGGAAAGGCGCTCTACTTCAAGATCTATATCATCCACGAAGATATCTAGATGCACTCGATTCTTTGATGACTTCCCTTCGGGAACCTTTTGGAACGTCAAATGATTGATAGCTCGGTCGAGGTTCGAGCCGGAGATAGTTATGTAAGGGCCTCCATCTCCTTCACGATGTGTGAAACCTATGGCTTCGAACCAAAAATCCGCTAAGCCCACCGGGTCAGCGCAGTCGATTGTGACGCCCATAGCTCTTACACCCATAAAGCAATCTTAGACACTGTTAGTTTGCAACAAGTTGGTTCGATGCAGGCCAATCTGGTTTAGTAAAGCCAAGCAAAGAGAAATGAGATTTTGGGATGGACACAGATTCCTTTCGAGACATGGTTCAAGAGCGCCGAAGTGTTCGCGGTTACCGCAAGGATCCCGTACCTCGAGACGTCATTGAAGAAATCATCGAGATAGCCGGAGGCGCTCCATCCTCCATGAACACCCAACCCTGGTATTTCCACGTTCTTACAGGCGCACCCCTTGACCTGATTCGTGAGGGGAATACAGAACGAATGGTCAACGGCGCGGCCCCACAAAGAGAAATATCACTTAACCACGGGTACGAAGGAGTGCACCGGGAACGCCAAATTGAGATCGCAGTTCAATTATTTGACTCGATGGGTATCGCCTGGGACGACAAAGACCGGCGCCGTGATTGGGCGATGCGAGGGTTCCGCCAATTCGACGCACCGGTGTCGATAGTCGTGACATGTGACAAAACTCTTGAGCACGATACAGTCGGCCATTTTGACTGTGGTGCTGTTACTTACGGATTGGTGCTAGCTGCGTGGACCAAGGGGCTCGGATGTGTGATCAACGGCCAAGGCATCATGCAGTCGGATGTGGTGCGCGAGCATGCGAACATACCCGAAGATCAAGTCATCATGACATGCGTAGCTATGGGGTATCCCGACGACAGTTTCGTTGCAAACGATGTTAAGTCAACGCGGCGAAGTGTGAACGAGGTCGCCAGTTTTGTGGGCTTTGATGACTAGGCAGCGAATCGGTGCGTCATCGCGAAGTAGCCGAGGGCGGATATCAGTCAGCAAACCCTTATCGCTTCTGAAAGACTCGCTAAGTCAACCTGAAGGGGAACCGTGTCAGAAGACCAAGCAAATGAACATATTCGCGTAGACCTTGACGGCGCAGTCGCCGTAATAACTATGGCGAAACCACCACACAATCTCCTGAATGAAAGGTTCATCGAGGACCTTTTAACTGCGTTTGAGGATGCACCTACTAACGGAGCTAGGGCGATCCTGCTGCGGAGCGAAATGAAACACTTCTCTGCAGGCGCCGACGTCGATGGCTTCGGCAGCGATGGCGGAGACGGGGTTGCAGCTGTCGACGTGCTCGACCGGTTCGCGGCGATTCCTATACCCACTATCGCCGCCGTACATGGCTTGGCCTTGGGGGGCGGCTTCGAAATAGCTCTCGCTTGCGATTTCATAATGGCGGGAGCCTCATCGAGGCTAGGGCTGGTCGAAACTTCTATCGGGCTCATGCCACTTTTAGGCGGAGTTCAGCGGGTAGTCGAACGCGCCGGTTTGGCTCGCGGAAAAGAGATCGCGATGTTTGGTCGTCGACATGAACCCGAGTTACTTGAACGCTGGGGAATCATCAACGTCGTGGTTGCCGATGAGGCGCTTGACGACGCATCTCGATCGTGGGCTCAGCAACTTGCCGCTGGCCCCACAATCGCCTATTCGGCAATCAAAGAACTCGCCACCATTGCCTCAACTCAGGGCGTACGCGCCGCCGACGAAGCACAAGAAGCTGCCGCGAATGCTGTTTGGGCGTCCGAAGACCTCAAAAGTGGCCTGGAGTCATTCGCTGAGTCTGGACCCGGTACAGCTATCTTTCAGGGCTCATGACGTCGCCACTCGATGGCGTCCGAGTGGTTGATTTCACTCGGGTGCTTGCCGGACCTCACTGCACAAAAGCCCTGAGAGATTTGGGGGCAGATGTAATCAAAATTGAACCTCCGACACCCGACACCGGGCGAAGTGGTCAGCCGCACGTAGGACCGATGTCGCTGTATTTCGCTCAGCAGAACGCTGGGAAGCAGGCTCTTTCCATTGATCTGAATTTTCCTGAGGCACAAGAGATCGTCAAGAAGCTTGTGGAGGGAGCGGACATAGTGGTCGAAAACTTTCGGCCCGGGACCCTGGACCTTTTCGGATTGGGTTTCAACGATTTGAGGGCTATCAAACCAGACCTCATTATGGTTTCGATAAGCGGGTATGGACAATCAGGACCCTGGAGGAATCGACCTGCATTTGCTCCAACCGTTCAAGCCGAAGCGGGTTTCACTGAGATCATTGGTCGCCATTACGGCGATGCTTTAACTCGAACCGAGAACGACGCATACAACCACGCTGACGTCTACACCGGTCTTCAAGGAGTTATAGCAACACTTGCGGCCCTAAACCACAGAAATCGGACAGGTGAAGGACAACACGTTGATGTTGCGATGGTCGCATCAATGCTCAGCGTCAATGACCGCGTGAGCTATGAACTGTCCGATATCGATGTTGAAGGTGAACCACTGGCGTTAAGCGCACCAGAATCGCCGGTAATCGAGTTACCAGATGGACAGAAGATAACTATCGCCGCTAGCCCAGTCTCTACTTTCGTATTTCAGAGATACTGCGCGATGATGCGACGGAACGATCTCCTCATTGATCCACGTTTCATCACAGCTCAGTTTCGTCGCGACAACTGGGACGAGTTGCTCCGCGAAATCAGGGCGTGGGTTCTTACATTCAGAACTATTGAGGAACTCGAAGCACAGGTGAGCGAAGCGGGCCTCGCTGTGGGCACGATTCGAACCGTATCGGAAATAGCAGAGTCAGAATGGGCCTCAGAACGGGGCGCCATCCGCGAAGTCGATGACCGGTCGGGAGGAATCGCGCGAGTCCCAGCCCCTCCCTGGATTTTTGGAGGTTGCGATTTACCCGACGCCGGTCTGCCACCCTTTCAAGGTGAACATAACCGGGAGATCTTGACCGCTTTGGGCCTGTCAGATGCTGATATCGCAGACTTAGAGGCAGCAGGAATGCTGATTTCAGCTGTTCCCGAGACTCACTAATGCTCACAACCCCTCGAGCCATTTTGGGGACCTTCGTTGCCGTTCATGTAATTAACGACTTTTACGCGACAGTGCTCCCAGCGTTCTTGCCGGCTCTGGCTAGGGAGTGGGACTTGGATTACACCGAACTGGGCCTATTGTCCTTCGCCTTTACCCTCTTCACCGGTGTACTGCAGCCACTAATCGGCCATGTCGCAGACAAACAAGGAAAACGGAAACTAATTCTGAGCTTCGGATTCTTCATCGGTGGAAGCGGTTTCTTGCTAATGGCAATTGCCCCATCGTTTTGGTTCATCACCGTTGTGAGTCTCCTCTGCGGTTTGGGAGCAGCGGCATATCACCCTCAAGCAACAGCCTTCGTTGTCAGCGCCTACCCGAACGATCGAGGTCGCATGCTCGGGATTCACGGATGGGGTGGCTCCGTTGGCCACTTCCTCGCTCCCGCTATTGCGACGGTTGCGATTGCCGCACTTGATTGGCGTTGGGCGATGGTGATTGTCGCCGTGCCAATCATCGGCGCCGG
>CEVN01013247.1_pt1 | contig 28360 bp, 25 predicted proteins | sample 427041 | NCBI WGS metagenome assembly CEVN01 (sample SAMEA2623463, study PRJEB7988) | marine metagenome | biome: marine biome (ENVO:00000447); feature: surface water layer (ENVO:00002042); material: "saline water (ENVO:00002010), including plankton (ENVO:xxxxxxxx)" | depth 5 m
GGACCACGATTATCTTCTAGTTGGTGGGCATAGTTTGGGCGCTGGATACTCATTACTGGCTCTCGATTGGGCGTTGGAGAGGAATTGGGGCAATCAGGCATTATTTGTAAGCCTAGAAGCGCCATATGCGCGTCCTGTTCAAGAGCACCTACAAATTAACACATCAAGAATCCCTGAAAATTTCCTTGCACATATTGCGGTTAGCGAAGATGACATGAGTGTATCAGAATGTTTTGGAGTCCATCATCAAGTACTGTTAGGAAATGGGGCACTATTCATTGAAGTCCCAAGCGATAGATACGGTTTCCCTAGAATGGTTGCAAGCCATTATCTTCAAGCTACAGAAGCGCATGATGATCTAGCAGATTGGGGATTTTACAGAAGGGTAGCGACTCAATCTAATTGGCTAGTAGCAAGTTTGCAAGGAGATGAGGTATCAGAATCTGATTTTAGGAACCAATTGCTAGATTCTGATGAATTGCGTTACATGGGTGAATGGTCTGATGGTAAATCTGTAAAGCAGTTGCGCACTTATGCAAATGCGATTACAAGTAATGATTTTGACCATTGCCAAGATTGGACTGGGTCTTAATCAAGAGTTCGAGTAAAGGCTTGAATTCCTGTGATATATCTTCCCAATATCAAATTGTGAATGTCATGAGTCCCTTCATAGGTTTTCACGGATTCAAGATTAGCCATATGTCTCATTACTGGATATTCATCAAGAATACCGTTAGCGCCATGAATATCTCTAGCAACACGAGCGATTTCTAAAGCGATGTCAACATTGTTCATCTTTGCAAGGCTAATTTGCTCATTGAACCAAGTTCCATCGTCCTTCTTTCTTCCAAGGTGATAGGCCAATAGCTGACCCTTGGTAATTTCTCTTAGCATCCAAGCCAATTTGTTCTGCACGAGTTGGTAAGATGCGATTGGTACATCGAATTGAATTCTGGATAGAGCATAAGTTTTCGCAGAATGGAAACATGCCATAGCAGAACCAAGCGCACCCCAAGATATTCCAAATCTAGCATTGTTCAAACATGAAAACGGCCCACGTAGGCCTTTGACATTAGGAAGCATTCTGTCTTTGGGTATTTTGCAGTCTTGGAAAACAAGTTCACTGGTTACACTAGCTTTTAGTGAGTGCTTTCCTTTCATTTCAGGAGCGCTAAATCCTTCATCGTCTTTCTCAACAATAAAGCCACGAATCACGCCATCTAATTTTGCCCATACGATTGCAATATCTGCAATTGTTCCATTTGTAATCCACATTTTTGCTCCGTTTAGGAGGTAATGGTCACCCATATCTTCAGCCTTAGTGATCATATCACCAGGATTGGAACCATAATCTGGCTCGGTTAAACCGAAACATCCAATCCATTCACCAGAAGTCATCTTTGGCAGATAATATTCCTTCTGTTCTTCACTACCAAAATCCCAAATCGGATACATTGCTAAAGAGCCTTGAACACTAGCGAATGAACGAAGACCTGAATCTCCTCGCTCTAATTCTTGGCATATTAGGCCATATGCCACATATGACAATCCAGGGCAGTCATATCCTTTCAGAGGCGCTCCTAGAACTCCCATTTCACCAAGTGCAACTCGCCATTCATCTGGGAAAATTCCCTTTTCGCAAGCATGTTCGATTTTTGGTAGAACTTCCTCATCTACCCAATCTCTCACCATGTCACGAATCATTATCTCTTCTTCAGTCAATAGTGACTCGATGTCGTAGAAGTCTAGACCCTCAAACGGCTCCATGATTTGCTGCGGTAGCAAGAGCCTCATGAAGGTTAGGGGATTATTGCTCATCTTTCTTATTACGACTGAACAAATTTGCGTATTTCCGCTGCAACCACGGGCTATTCCAATAAATCAATCCAATGAATACACCTGGAACACATAATGCTACCAAAATGATCAGTATATTCGGAATTTCTCCGTCATCTGCTTCACTTGCTGGCTCGAAGGAAACTATTCTTCCTTGGCTGGTAACCAAGAATCCCGAATACTGTGAATTCTCCCATGCTACAGCATAACCATCTCCGCCAAGTAACACATCTTCATCAGATGCGTTGTCATTTGAGAACATCAAGAAAGCGTCTTGGGTATACTGATTCCATCTCACCATTCCGAGAGGCGCTAGTGCGATAATACTCGACGACTCAGAGGCTTGACTATCTCCAATCGTATCTCCTTCTAATTGACCCAGGATAATGATTTCACCTAACTCTGAATTGCTTGAATCTAGAATATCAATTTCTATAGAAGCGGCTTTGTTGCCACTAGCAAACCCTGTACAAGCGTTCATAGTTGGATCTTCACAACCAATGCCAACCCATGTGTGGTATCGTGAATTAGGTAACCATGTAACTGCATCTGCCTGGTCGATTATAGCCACGCCATCATTCAATGTACCTGCAACACAGATGTTTTTGTTACGCAAACAATCAATATCTGTAATCCTTGAGGATGCTTCATCATTCAGCAAGGTGAAACCATCTGCATAATATTTCCAAATCTGTCCATCATCTGTACCTAAATATGCGACTGATGAACCTGCAGTAAAGCGTATGGTGTTGATATCTTTGCCAGCCATAGCGATGGAGCCTTCAGCTTCTCCAAGAGCATAATTGGTTGAATTTAATCGCAATATTGTACCATTATCACCAACGATTAGTGCACTCTTACCACCAGGATGCCAAGTTGCATCGTTCAGTGAACTCATGGTTTCTTTTTCGAGCCGAATATCTGTGGATTCATCATCTGCATTGTTAGCGGACAACAAATGTGCATAGCCGTCCTCTCCATAGATTAGTACTGAATTACCATCGGGGGAGATGGTGCCTCCGTTTACTCCTAGATCAAAATCTGTTAACTTCCTCTCTAAATCGAGGTTTACTGTAATCTCAGGAGATGCGCTGACCACATGTGATAACATCAGAATTGACAACAATACTGCTAATCTGCGCATACCTCGGGGAGCGAGTGTTAACCAAAAAGGCCCCGCTTGTAACTACTGTTTCAAAGGTAGTCCTTATGTTCCTAATTAGTTTGGGAAAAGACATGGAGCGATTCGAGGTCAAGCGTGGAATTATCAAATCAATGGGCGGCAACGCAGGTTTAGCCAAGTTGGCAACTGAACATTTCAATGATGTTGAGGTGAATGCAGATGGTGTATTTACTGCATCTTTTGCAATTCTAACCAGTGTTACTGCAGAGTATACCGACGATGGTAAATTGCAAGTTGATGTTGAACAAATGAAGGGAGAAGATTTGTCAAATTTCCTCTCTCAAGATGGAGGGAGAGAAAATGCAATGCAGTCAAGGGTACGTTGGTCGAACTTCTTGGACCGGGCAACGGGTTACTCTGCAAAGCAGCGAGGAGACAAAGCCAAAGAACAAGCAAAGAAGTTCTCAAAGGCTCGCTCGGCGATTAAGATGGCACACAAATCCATCGAAATGTCCTCTACTGTCACTCAAGAAACCATCGACAAGGCACATCAAATGATTGCTGAACTAGAAAAAATGATTGAGGAAGGAACTGCTCCTTCCGAAGGTAGAGTCAAGAAATTGAATGACTTGCTATGAGGCGATTGGATGTTTGATAAAGAGAGTCTAATCGAGAGATGCCCCAGGGTGGCTGAACTCGATGATTCTGCTTTGGAACGTCTAAATCTTATGATTGGATTCGTAGATGAATCTGTTGGAATCAACCACTTGGTAAATTGCATAGCTGATGGAACCTCTGCTAAAGGAGATGGAATTATCCGCTGCTATGTTGGATTCGAACCATCTGGAAAAGCACATATTGGCTGGAAAGTGATTTCTCTTCAAATGAAAAGAATGCTTGATGCCGGGGCAAATGTTTTGATTTTCTTAGCCGATTGGCACGCATGGGTCAATGACAAATTTGGTGGAGTAATGGAAGATATTCAAACTACTGCAAACTACATGGAAGAAACATTTCGTGCCCTTTTGGGCAATCCTCCAGAAGGAGAAGGCGCTGGAGAATTGAGGTTCCTATGGGCATCGAGTATCATGGATTCTGGTGACTATTGGGCAAGAGTTCTACGATGTTCGAAAAACATGAGCCTAGCAAGAGTTCGTCGAACTTTCTCAATTATGGGTAGAAGTGAAGATTCATCCGATGGTGATTTGTCTAGATTTTACTACCCGGCATTGCAAGCTGCTGATATATTTGAGATGGACATAGATGTGGCTATTGGAGGAATGGATCAGCGTAAAGCGCACATGTACATGAGAGATGTTGCAGATAGGTGGGGTTGGTACAAAGCAACATGTTTGCACACTCCAATCATTTCTGGGCTCAAGTCATCTGGAGCGAGGATGGAATCATTCGATCATAAGATGAGTAAATCCGACCCGAGTGGTGCTATTCTTTTGCACGATGATGAAGCCAAATTGTCAAAGAAAATGCGTAAGGCATACCTTGACCCTGAGCAACCAGATTCACCAGTGTATGAACTCATCGAACACATCATTTTACCAGAATTTGGAGAAGTCGTTGTAACTCCAAAACCCGAATTTGGCGAGCCTAGTACATGGACAGACCTTGATTCTTTCAAATCCGCAGTAGCCGATGGAACACTCCATCCTTTCGATGCAAAGATGGGCGTTGCAGCTGGTCTTTCACGCGGATTAGCAGTCGTTTCAGAGCATTTTGAAGCAAATCCAGAAACTCTTGAACGAGTGAATGAATTGACAAAGTGATTAGACAAGTTCATGAACGGTGTTTTGGTGGGGCAATCAACCCCCTAGGGGGTTGGGTGAATCTTATGCCGAATATCGTGGTTTTAGTAAAGCGTGTACCTGACACCAATGCAAGGATTGTAGTTAGTGGGGACAGAGTCGACCTTTCCGCTGTAAAGTGGGTGATTAGTCCATATGATGAATTTGCAATTGAGACTGCATTGCAGCACAAAGAGGCAGATGGCGGAACAGTTACTGCACTAACTCTTGGACCGGCTGATTCGGACAAAGTTCTGAAAGACGCTAAAGCAATAGGTGTTGATGAAATTGTTCGCGTTTGGGATGATTCGTGGGCTGAATTAGATTCTAACGGAATTCAATCTGCTCTCGCTCAAGCGATTACTGATTTAGGTGCAGAAGTGGTTTACTGCGGGAAAACGGCAGCGGATACTGGTGCAGGTTCAACCGGCCCGGGTATCGCAGAAAGGTTAGGCTGGGCTAGTGTATCAAACATTTCAGACGCTTCATTCGCAGGAGGACTTACTGTTACAACTCCCGTAGAAGGTGGTTCAGCAAAGGTTTCAGTTTCTGGAAATGCTGTCATTTCTTGTGACAAGGGAAGCATGAAGGTCAGAAAACCAAATGTCAAGGGCATCATGATGGCTAAGAGGGCTCAAGTGAATGTAGTAAGCGCAAGTGCACCATCACCAACTGTGACAATTGTATCTCAAACTCCCCCACCTGCAAAGCCAGCAGGGAAGAAGTATGAAGGTGGCTCAGCGGCAGAAGAAGTCGCTAGATTGCTTAGAGATGAGGCTAACGTAATTTGAGGTGAAAATATGTCAGAGAGTATAATTATCGCAGAAATAAGCAAAGGTTCAATCGCATCGGTAACCGCAGAATTAGTGAGTGCAGCAATAGCATTGGGAACCTCACCGACTGTAGTTGTACCATGTACAGATGCATCTATTGCAGATGGTGCTGGATATGATGGCGTAAGCAGAACAATCGCAGTGAAAGGAGATTGCTTTGCAAATTATGATGCTTCATCCTGGGCTGCAGCAATTGATTCTGCTGCACCTTCTGGAATTATTATCGCAGCAGCGACACCACAATCAAAGGATGTTGCTGCAAGAATTGCAGCGAGAAGAGGACTTTCTATCGTTCAAGATGTCGTAGCGATTGATGGAATGAATTTGACAAGTCCGATTTACTCTGGAAAGGCAATGCAAACCGTTGCATTATCCGGAGATGCTGCAATTTCAGTGAGAGCAAATGTGTTCCCTGCAGCAGCATCAAGCGGCGCAAATGTTTCAGTTGTCGATCAATCTGGAGATGTTGCTACAGCAGTTCAAGAAATAATCGCAAGGGCTTCTACTCGTTTGGATGTTGCAGAAGCAAACATCATCATTTCTGGTGGCAGAGGCATGGGTAGTCCAGACAATTTCTCTCACCTAGAGAAGATTGCTGATGTATTGGGTGCTGCTGTTGGAGCATCACGTGCTGCTGTTGATACATGGGATGCTATCCCACATTCAATGCAGGTTGGTCAGACAGGAAAAACCGTCAACCCGAACTTGTACATCGCAGTCGGAATTTCAGGAGCGATTCAGCACCTTGCAGGAATGCGCTCTTCGAAATACATCGTTGCTGTTAACAAAGATGCAGATGCGCCTATTTTCTCTCACGCAGACTACGGAATAGTAGCTACATGGGAAGAGACTCTACCAATCCTTGAATCTGCTTTGTCTTCGATGATGTCTTGATTAAAGCCAAGCGCCACGGCCTCTAAATCCGTCATTCAAGAATGGATTTGTTTGCTTTTCTTGTCCAATTGTGGTTAGCGGACCGTGGCCAGGGTGAACTATTGTGTCCTCTTCTAATGGCCACAATCTCTCTCTAATCATTCGCAGTAACAAATCTAAATCTCCACCTGAATTAGGTAGATCAGTTCGACCGATTGAGCCTTGAAACAAGGTGTCTCCCGCAAACAAATGGTCTGGGCCATCATCGACAATAAGTCGAAGACAGCATCCACCTAAAGTGTGCCCTGGTGTATGAATGATTTCAAAATCCATACCTGCAAAAGTGTGAACTTCACCGTGCTCCCAGGTATTTTCTGCTTTAGCGGGCTCTGGTAGTGAGAATCCCCAACGGCGTCCAGATTCTTGCGCTAAACTTTGCAAGAAAAAATCATCTTGATGTAACCACCATTCTAGCGAATAATGCTGTTTAAGATATGGAATATGACCACTGTGATCGAAATGTGCATGTGTATTAATCAGAGCAACGACCTTTCTTTCGCCATCATAAGTTCCTATCTCATCATCTGGTGAACCTATTCCAGAATCTATCCACTGGATAATTCGGTCGGAATCGCCTCCGCCATCAATTATTACTGATTGGCCATTATCTGTATTGGTGACAATACTACATCGTTGCTGCAAGGCAGTCACAAAGAAATGTGCTATGTGTGGGGAAGAGGTCATCTCACTCAATCCTCACATCTATAGAGTCAGAAGACCAGCGCCCGTCTTTGTCTTTAATGCGTAATTCAAGGCGGTGGTTACCTTTGTTGAGTTTTACTCGGACAACTGGATTGTCAGAAATTTCTTTGCCACTGGAATCCACCCATGACCAGGAAGTTATTCTCTCCTGAGGGTCTTTGGTCTCACTAGCATCTAAAGTAACGATTGCAGTACCGTCTTCATCTGCATTAAGCGATTGATCTCCTCCTGCATCCGGCAACGGTGCAATGATTTCTTCAGCATCAAGAGATAATGCTAACATCAAATCTTCCTCCTGCACATCCACAGTTTCAATTTCGATTTCATCATTGAGTGCATCGAGTAGATTGCTTGCATCACTAAGATCTCCAGCTTCGATACCCGCAAGTTCTTCCAAAGAGGTATTGTCTCCGTACAATTCATCTGCATCGATTTCGATTGCAGGTGCTTCACCCCAATCATCTATTGCAGTCTCCTCTTCTATCAGCAAACTCGGTTGAGCGTTTGAATCGATTAACACAACTGGTTCTGGATCTGTGTAATCGTTCTGATCACTACCTGCAATCAGTACTGCAGAACCATCATTGTTTACTGAGACCTTTTCTACCATCCCTTGAGTTTCAACAGCCCATTGCAAGCCTTCCTTGTTTACATTATGAAGATGAAACCAAGAGCCAACTAATGCTGATTCTCCTCTATCAATTACTATGTGAGCAGGATGGTTAAGTTCGGCAACAAGAGTTTCATCATACATTATTCCGCCCATGTCTAAGCCCATCCAAAGACCATCAATTGCAACCACACGGCGGTTAACATCATACCTCTTGAGCAATTGTTGTGATTGCCAATGCTCAATCTCTAGCGCCTCTTCATCACCAGGGACTAGACCGTGGCCTTCTCGGGCTACTATCAATGTCGAATCATTCCACCCAATAGCGGTTATTCTCTCTCCGACATCTCCTCTCATCGGTCGCTCCCAGACCTTCTGGCCGTCAAGTGAGTAAGTGCTAACTTTGCCTGATTCTGTAGCTATGGCAACCTGTGAGCCAACTGCTGCAAACAATACTGAACTCTCATTTATCGAAGAAATATTACCTGCAGAATCTACGATGTGCGCCCTTCCTAATCCATCGATAGCGATGGCATGATCTCCTTTTCCAGACAGAGAATCAATACCTGTTTCAAATGCGTTTGATGTTATCTCTTTACCGTCTCTAAATATTTGCAAAGACTCACTAGTTCCAACTACCAAGTCCCCGTAAGGAAATTCATACATGCAAGTAATTGATGAGAGAGAAATTTCGTTTTCGCCAATCACCAACCTTCCGTCAACTTGACCATATGACAAGTTGATACCACTCGATACTGCTGTGATTCTGGCTGTCGCACTGAACTTGCTGACCACCGGTACAGTAAGCGCCATGTGAAGACCAGCAAGGCCATCATTCATGATACCCATGCATCCAAGTTCGGCATGCACAGATTCTTGCTAGGCATTCTAATGTGCTTGGATAGTGCTTCGACCTCTGACTCTGTCCAACCACATAGGGGTTCTAAAGTCGAAAGAGGGACGGTCTTCACATCAGATTCTGGACGTTGAATCATCGATTCTCCTTCTTCTACCGAGATTCCAACAACTCCCCATGGGTGCCTTTTCTTAACCTTGCCATGCAAATCCAAGATTGCAGTTGTCCTTCCAAGAAAAGGGTCCCAATCTTGCAAAATCTGTAGAAGTTGTTCATCACAACCCTCTACTGGAATAATTCGTGAGCCCCGACGCATTATCAAAAATGTCGAAAGAAGTGATTCTTCGTCTGATACGCGGCAAAGCACATCGCCCTGGACACCTGGAGGAAGGCCGCCTGCTGCGATAATTCTCTCTCCTAGTAGCCACACTCTTTCAGGCTCGAGAACCAATCTGACCCAAATGTCCGGATTAGATAGATTGACTGACAGAGTTTCATCTTGTTCACACATGCACCTTCCAATCTCTCCACTATAACCTTGAGAACTGTAACTGCCTTTGGGCCCAACTCTCTTGGTCCTAACTCCGAATGTCCTTTTTTGTCCCCTCAGGTTATCATTTTCTAGAATCGCCTTAGCAACCTTGGACGGGTCAATAACATCGGAAATCACCTTTGCGGGGTCAATTGCAACTACTCCCAGTACATGACAAAGCAAATTTTCTACATCTTCTGGTGGTGAATTACTCGTTACTACTTCCATCGATTTGATACGGTCTTGAACTAGTGACACTTGGTAATTTATTGCTAAATTCTTCATGTTATTGGATAAAGCCCTTTGAAATTGGCGCCTTACTATTCTGCTCTTGAGTCCAAGCTCGCCATAGCGAAGTATCCAAGCTTGTTGCATTTCACCATCTCACTCATCATTATGTAAGCCGATTGTTTCATCTGAAAGTCTCTTCACAGTCTTGGCAGAATCATTTCTTGCGGCCTCTAAAGCGTCTAGATAATCTTGAGTTACATTACCCGCTACATATTCACCATTGAAGCAACTAGCGTCCCAAGATTGCTCACCATTGATGCTGGTTACTTCGATCAAATCTTCCAGAGTTTGGTAGAATAGTTTGTCCGCACCAATATCTTCTCCAATTTCATCTATTGTCTTACCATTCGCGATGAATTCAGTAACGGCAGGCATGTCAATTCCATACACATTTGGGAATCTAACTGGAGGTGCAGCGGAAGCAAAGTAGACTTTGTTTGCACCTACTTCTCGTGCCATCTCCACTATTTGGGCAGAGGTCGTCCCTCTCACTATTGAATCATCTACCAACAACACATTCTTGCCTCTAAATTCATGAGGTATAGCATTCAACTTACGTCGAACTGATTTCTTCCTCATTGCTTGCCCAGGCATAATGAAAGTACGACCAATGTACCGATTCTTTACGAAACCTTCTCGGTATTCAACACCCAATGCTCCAGCCATTTGTAAAGCCGCATATCTGCCAGAATCCGGTACTGGAATAACAGCATCAATGTCGTGATTAGGGAATTGCTCGAGGATTCTTTCAGCTAATCTTTGCCCTTGATTCAATCGTGCTTGATAAACCGATATTCCATCAATTATTGAATCTGGGCGAGAAAAGTAAACATGCTCGAATATACATGGTGAATGATGAGTTTCTTCGGCACATTGCTGAGTAAATATCTGACCAGCAGAAGTCAAGAAGATTGCTTCTCCTGGCTCTACATCACGTACAACTTCGAATCCAAGAGCGTGTATTGCAACTGATTCGCTGGCGACAACCCATTCTGTCTCTCCATCGATTTCTCTACTGCCGAAAATCAGAGGACGAATTCCGTTTGGATCACGGAATGCAAGTATTCCATATCCCGAGATTAGAGATACGCAAGCATAACCTCCTGAAATTTGCTTGTGTAAAGCGGCCACAGAAGAAAAAATCGTATTGACATCGACATGTAATTCACCATCGATAGCAACATTATGGGTTCTTGAATGCAATTCCATAGCTAGTAAATTTAGCAACAATTCTGAATCAGAGGTGGTGTTAACATGACGGCGATGGTCACTTGTTAGCAATTCTTTGATTTCATTAGCGTTAGTGAGATTGCCGTTGTGGGCTAGTGAAATTCCAAATGGATAGTTCACATAGAATGGTTGTGCTTCTGCAGCTGAAGATGAACCAGCAGTAGGATAGCGAACATGACCTATGCCGATTGAACCTAACAAATTCTGCATATGTTTTTTGAAGAATACATCTTTCACCAATCCGTTAGATTTTCGAAGATGATATCTGCCTTCATGCTCAGTCATCATTCCTGCAGCGTCTTGACCTCTATGCTGTAGGACAGTGAGCCCATCATACAACAATTGATTGATATGATAGCCACGCCTTCCAACGAGACCGATAATGCCACACATTTGTCTCGCCCAAACTAATCGAATCGCAGGGGCTTTACAGCCCTTTCTCTAAATCTGAAAAAAACTCAGGGTCGGCGAGTCTTCTTGGACCAGCGGTATGAACGCATTCTTGAAGTGGAGCCATAGCCACATGATGCACAAACACCTTTCTGCTTGTGGAAGGAATTTTTACCGCACCTGCGGCAACGAATATGGGTGGTCTTCTGCCTCTTACCCATTGATGGAGTACCCTTGGACATGATATCACCTAACGGCTCGGCCACCAGCCCTCCCTTTATCAAACCGACGGGTCACAGAAATTTTACTCTTCTTCGAAAAGAACCCTTCTTTCCCGCCCTGTAATCATCGCAAATGTGACACCAATAGCCAATAATGATGCAAGAAGCATTGCTGTGCCGCTAACGAGAAGATGTACTACATTGGATAACATTTGAGCACGCAATCCACTATTTGCTTCTAGCAATAGATCATCATTCGAAATTAGAGCCCAAGCAATTAGTATTCCAACTGCTAAAGCAAACATCATTCCAACAAAAGGAGCGAATGGGCGATGCCTTGAATCCGCATAGAAGAATAAATTTCCAATCAAGATAATTCCCATTATGACATAAGAGGTTAGAATCGCATTTCCAAATCTCTTGAATGATTCAGGATGGAAATCATTCTTCCAATCTCCAGTGATATTGATTGCAACTAGAACTAATATCGGTAAAAATGCTGCAAGTATTAGCAACCTCCATGAAGACTCTGATTGCTTCATTCTTCTTCACCTCCGATATGGTTTTCAGCTAAGGAGACGACATGCTTGATTTCTTCTTCAGTTGGCGGTAGTGAATTTTCTGGCAAAGGCAATGAATTTTCATATGCCCATATCACCATAGCAAAGGCACCTATTGCTAGAGAAATTCCAACTATTGTTCCGAAAATATCTGCTGTGGCTAACCAAAGATAATCTCTGAATTCATCCGATGTGGTCATGTATCCGTCGAAAATCATCGCTGCAAGGGCGATCCCCGCCATAATTACTGAAAGAATTGCAAGACGGATAGATTCAGACAATCTGTTGTCCCCGTAACTCACCAATGCAACAGCCGACGCTGAACTCAGCGATGTTGAAAACAGCAAAAATGTCGGCCAGAACACAATCCAATACGGATTTACTTCACCGTCCCTCCAAAGAGGTGTCAAGTTGAACCAATGCATCAAACAGAAAATCAACAAGGATACTATGATCGCAATCGAGCCACTCCAGCGCGCAGTTGAGTCTAATCTTCCTACTGGCACATTTCCTCCGAATACCATTCCATGTACACCGTAAGCCAATAACAACGAAGGTGCTAGAATAGAAAGCAGCAAATGACCTCCTGCGGTCGAATCTGAGGCTGGGACTGTCCAAGATGAAATCATTACCAGGAGTAATCCAGCAACTGCGATTATTTTGCCCAGTGATTTGGCTTTCCCACTTATTGTAAGCCATGCCCCAACAGGAATCAAACTTAATGGAATCCAAAACCAGATTGCGGCCTCCAACATTGAATCCATAAGTTGGACGGCGACATTATGATTTATGAACATCACCGGTAATCTTGGCCTCAGTGGGCTGATTCGTGATTTATGCTAATCCGTCACCACTAAATAGAGGACGCTAGTGGGCCGAATGCTCAAGGTGAGACTATGGTAAAGATGCCACGTCAAGTAAAGCGATACAGCCCTAGTGCTGGTAAGCATACAATGCATACCGTAGAGCGTGTCAAGAAGCGACGCGCTAGTGAACTAAAGTGGGGTCAGCGACGTTTCCGTAGAGTCATGGCAGGATACCGTGGTTTCCCTCGTCCAAAGCCAGATGGTCGTGAAAAGCCTACAAAGCGTGTAAACATCCTATTCCGTTGCACTGAAACTGGCAAGGCCCACTATGCTCCTTGCCAGCGTGCAAAGAAATTCGAACTAGTAGATAACTGAGGTGTAAATGATGTCTGGTAAGTTCCTAAAAGTTTCATGTCGAGACTGCTCCAGTGAGAGCATCATCTTCTCCCGTGCCACAATCCCAATCGCTTGTGCGGTATGTGGTGCTACAATGACAAACCCTTCTGGGGGCAAGGCCCAGTTGGTCGGCTGCAGTGTCGTAGAAATCCTTGAGTGAATGGAGGCAAGTCCTCCATGGCCAAAGATCTCCTCGAAAACGGTCCTTCCGAAGGAGAACTAGTTGTTGCCTTGGTTCGTGAAGTTAAGCAGAACGGTGCTTACGTTGACCTAGAGGAATACGAAGGTATTGAAGGATTCATTTTCATTGGCGAAATTGCTAGCGGCTGGGTCAAGAATATCAGAGCATTCGTTCGTCCTGGTCAAAGATTAATCTGTAAGGTTCTAAGGACACGCAAGGACAAGAACTCCCTAGAATTGTCACTAAAGTCTGTTAGTGAAGAAAGAAAGCGAGATAGACTTGCACAGTGGAAGAATGAAGAAAGAGCGAAGCAACTTCTCAAAGTCTTAGCTGAACAAGTCGGATGGTCATCAGATGAACTCGCTGAATATCAAGCCGACTTGACTGAATCATTCGCTACTCTATACGGGGCATTTGAAGAAGCAGCAAAAACCCCAGAATCACTGACTGAAATTGGATATGAAGGAGATTGGATTCCTGCATTCATCGAGATAGCAGTGAAGAATATTATTCCAGACACTGTTGAAATCAGAGGTCGCTTCACACTAAATGTCGAGCAATCTGAAGGAATTGAAGTTATCAGAGAGGCTTTGATTGCTGCAGAAAACGTTTCTGACAAAGAAGCAGAACTAGTGGTTACATGCCATTATGATGGAGCGCCTTCGTACCGTATTGATCTCAAAGCACCTGATTTCAAAACCGCAGAAGAAGCATGGAAGAATGCGACTAAAGCATGTATCGATGTTGTAGTCGCTGCAGGCGGTTCTGCTGAAGCAGAGAGGGAGTGAAATGGCTCGCCAACAAATGCAGAAATGCAAGGAATGTGGAGCATATTCTCTTTCGACCACTTGCTCAACCTGTGGAGGCATTGCACAAGCTGCAGCACCCATGAAATGGTCGCCAGAAGATAAGAGAGCTCACTTGCGTAGAAAACTCGAAGGAGTGGAAGAAGACGGATGGGCTCAAACACTTCCAACATTGGCTTCTAGCGAAGAAGAATGATGCGAATCATTATACCGCGCCAAAATACGCTGGACCTTTCATGGGTGTACTCATCGACTGGATTTCGCAGCCCCAAACGGCAGGTGGCCTACTATTGGTTGCCATGCCAGGGGTTGGAGATGTTGGTAAATTAGCGGTTGATGCCGTCAACACAGAATTGGATGCAGAACCCATTGCTAGAATCATACACCCAACATTACCTCCATTAGCCAAATTAGATGAAAATGGATTACTTGCACCTCCCCACATACTCCTTTCTAAAATTGAAGTAGATGGTAGAGTGGTATTCACTCTAACCGGTGATGCACAGCCAATGACTGCGGAAGGACAGCATGATATGGCAGTTACAATTCTTGATTTGTTTGAAGGAGGAGAGATTTTGGTTCTGGCAGGAATGTCTGCGCCTGCTGAAAGGAAAGATATTTTTTCAGTTACTAGTTCCTCTAAATATAGAATTGAACTAGAATCCCAAGGAGTGGATGTTCGTAGAGATGAACCCAAAGCTGGTGTAATCGGTATGGCTGCATTGATCACAGCAATTGGGCCGGTAAAGAATGTCAAGACATCATGTACAATTGCAACAACTGTAGGAAATTCTGCAGACCCTGTAGCCGCACAGTTGCTACTTGAGACCATACGTAAATGGTGGTCATTGCCTTTGCCAATTCCAATCGATGCTACTGAGAGACTCGCAGCCAAACTGAAAGAAATGCACCCAGGTAAGGCTGAAGATTTGATTTCAGAGTTATCAGAATCTCCTGATTCAATCTACATGTAATCAGCCACCAGAACTGACTATTGTCAGATCCAGTGAAACATCTGCGTTTAGAACGGTGGTATGTGGCAACACTATGTCCTCGTGACTAACAATTACTGTAGAAGGATGTATTCCAATCTCGATTAGAGCTTGCTTTACTGTAGAACCTGCCTCTAATTCAATGACATGGTCGTGGCCATGTCCCTTCAGTGCAATCTTCATCATTCCACCCGAGTGACATCACTCTTATGATGGTCGTGCAGGTGGGCGGCTTGTCAGCCGAGATCGCATAGCCCGGTATTGCGGTGGATTCGAAATCCACTGTCCTTTGGACGCGGGAGTTCAAATCTCCCTCTCGGCGCTTCAATCGTCGGCTCTGGAGATTACGTGGATTGTGCTGCCTTTCTCTAGGTTAGCTTTCACATCGACCGCCCAGGCATCTAATGAGACGTTGAGTATTGCAACCTCATCTCCTTGCTTGAGGGTATTGTAGATACTTGGCCACGCATTATCCCAGCCCTCAACTGTCACTCTACTTGTTTCATCCAAGATAACCAATCCTTTGCGCGCCCATGGTTTCCCAGTCTTACCAATACCTGACTTGAAGGTTGTATAAGCGACTCTGCCAACTACATTCCACCTTGCTCTGAAATCGAATAGTCCGATGTCTCCTTCTTCGCTATGATCTGCTTTTTCAACTCGAGCATAGGGGTCGACTTTGAGTTGTAACTCTCCCTTCCAATTGGTTGAAGGAATTACTCCGACTAGACGCAGTGTGTCACCTTTCTGAACTTCTTCAGGGTAAGTAAGCACCCCTTCACTTTCTTCAGCAATAATTCTAACGAATGCAAATCCACCATCTTGTTCTATTGTGATATTTGGTGGCTTATCTGGAACATTAGTAACACTAAATGCTTCACAGAATATGTTTACTCTAGGAACCAATTCATTGAATGGAGTCAAATCATATGTCTTGAGGTCTCCAGGGGGTTGATGGACACCTCCACTTGGTAAATCATCGTCACCGGTTCCATTAGGACACAATCCAGCCCAATCACAAGTTGAACAACGAGATTCTGAAGGATCTTCTTCCTTAACTCCGCCTTCCCCATATCCTCGAAGTGGCCTTGGAATTGGGGGGCAATCTTCGATTGTAACCTCTGTGCTCTTGATTTCTTGCCACAAATCGTGAAGTTTACTTTCCAATTCCGATGCTTCTTGCGCGGAAGGAACTGCAACATTCTTTCTGACACCAACTCCAAGATACCAAACTTCTAGATTATCAGGAATTTTTCCTTCGTGAGTAATCGACCAAAGCATTGCATAAATGCGCAACTGCTCAACATAATTGCCACTTCTATCGCCGCCACCTCTGCTGGCTTTGAGATCCATGATTCTGATTTTGCCACCATGACGGTAGACTAGGTCGTATTCACCTTGGAACCAGTGGTCTGGATGAACAACATTCAATGAAAATGGTTCTGCATCTGGGTCTACGAACCATGGTCTAGCTATTTCCCATGCCTCCACTAGAGTGCATTCTCCTGTTTTGGCTAGAGGGTGCGGCCCTGAGTTTTCTCGGCCATCTGGTGCCGGAATAGTATGATTGATACCGTTACGCCAATCGGATAACTCCTTTTTATCGACTGTATCTCTACATTGGACAACTTCATCCATATGCATTCGCAATGCTGTTATACACATATCTCGATATGCATCCATTGAGTATTCATGCCAATTACCTGCTTTACGGGCATTTTTGGACCATTCCTCATGCATTTCATCTCTGATTTTTGGCCAATGAATGTCGACTCTAGATTCACACCAAGTCATGAAATCATTAGGCAACTCATCATCGAATAGAGGTAGTAGTTTATCAGCACCATTCGACATCACATCCAAAGGTGCTGAAGCGAATACTAAACCTGGAGATTCCATTAGAACCCTACATACACATTCTTCAACAGCTCTCCCCAAGAACAGAGGAGGTGTTTGCGGGAATTTTAGTCTCATCTTATTTTGATAATACCACAACCTAGGGCAATCATCCCAAGTGTTTGCTTGTGAGGCTGAAAGCCGGTTAAAGCGACCAATGTCATCGGTCTCGGGGTCCGCACTTCGCACTGGCATGACTTAGCAAGCCCGTGATGGAGTCTATTCAAGGCTTCGATTTGATTTCAATTCTAGTTGTCCGAGAATCGATACGTAATTGCACCAATCCTTCTCTCCAACCTAACTCTGCAGAAGTCAATTTTACTAAATCACCTGGTTTAATCGAGAGCATAGTGCCGTTTATCGCTGAACCGAATGCAACCACTTCAGCAACTCTCTCTCCATCCCACAAATGGAAAGACATCATCGACCACGGGCGACCATCTGATCTTCGACCATCGCGCTTCGAACAAGATAGAACTACACCCATTACATTGGCTTTTGTCCTCAACATACCCATGCGAGTTAACTTCTCCTCAGAACTTGCTTCTATAGAGGAATTCTCATCTAAATACAATCGAGGTTGTCCCCTCCAAACTCCTGGAAGAGCTCCCGTGATAACTACGTCATCTTGTGAAGATTCATGCATAGATGGATAAGAGCCAGGTTGGCTCTCTTCTAATGTCACCATCTTATCTCCTGCTTGAATCATAGCACCTAGAACCATCTCGCCGTAATGATTCGGCAATGGCCCCCAAGCGCCTTGCAGTCTGCCTTTCACATTCACTCTAGATGGTATAGATGACAGCGGTTCGCATGGCATGGTTATTTCTGGTGAATCAAATTCAACTTGATTGACAGAACACCAATAGCATCCTCCTGCTTCTCCATCGCATGGAGATTTTATTGGGAACGAATTGTCATTGCTCCATTCCTTCATCTCATCATGAATTGCCCTATATTCATCCGTTGAGAGTGGTTTCACTTCGACAACCTTACGCAAACCATTGCTAAGATACCATCCTTCAAGACCATCGCATGTCGATTCGTGGGTTTCATTCCAAAGCCATGCATAGAAATTCAACTGATCTGGTAGGGAAGAGGCAAACTTACCTTCACCATCGCCCATCTTAATGTCAACGATACGTACTTTACCATCCCATCTTAAGACTAAATCACATTCACCTGCAGCCCATTTATCGCGATGGTACATCCTCTGAGGTTCAGGGTTTCTTGGATCTTTTACCCACGGTCTAGCGATTTCCCAGGCATCCTGCCAAGTAATTTCTTGACTAAACTGGTGAGGTTCGTCTTTCCATGCAATCATGCTATTCGCTTTTTCAGGCTGAGTAAAATGCGGCGGAGAATCCCAGCAAGGCGCTGGGATTTCGAACTCATGTATTCCTCCTGCAGACTCATAACAAGCCTGGACTTCTTCAAGTTGTAATCTAATTCCGTTTTCTAGCATTTGAGAGACATTCTCTATGTCAAAATACTCATCGAAATCTCCTTTGTTCCACATAGCATCTTCAAAGGTAGATTTGCCATTTTGTAATGCTTTAGTGGCGTGTTCTTTGATTAAACTATGACACCATTTCTCTAAATCATTCAATGATTCAACCTTTGGAGCTCTATGCATTAAAATTGAACAGAATGCATCCTCCACTTCGATTCCCATTACTTGGTGAGGAGAAAGAGGGCCGCGCAAACCTATTCTGTAGTTGAGAAACCATTGCTCCTTGCACCTTCTAAATGTCGTCAGTGATGATGCAGACAATCTCCCCCTTGCCCTACCTATCGATTGTGCTTCTGGAGGGATTTGTGCTGGCATAACCACACCTCACGAATCAAAGGAGTAGTAATCGCCCTTAGTACGCTGCTCTCTATCTTTACGGCTGGCTTGCTTGTTTATTCTTGGACGCTTAGAATCATGGTCCCTTCTGAAGGTCACATCTACTCCTTTGAGGAATCTATTCATTCCCTCACGTAATTTGAAAGGGCCTTCAGCAAGGCCATTCTTTCCACCTTCACCTTCGAAAACGAGTAATGAATCTGATACAATATCGATGAAGTATACGTCATGGTCAATGACGAAGGCTGCTTTCTCATTAGATTCCATCGTCCTTCTAATCGCTTTGGCTGTTTCCATACGAGCGTTTGCATCAAGGTGAGCGCTTGGCTCATCTAACAGGTATAGGTCTGCTTCTCTGCCTAAACAAATTGCAATTGCTACTGCCTGGGCCTCTCCTCCTGAAAGATTGTTTACCTGTTTGGCTAAAAGTTCGTCAACACCTAAGGCGCGAATCACATTTACGTTGTATTCTCCACTTCTCCACCTTGGCCCAATTTCAGCATCTAGCCAAGTCTGTACTGTACAATCCATATCTATGTCAATATGTTGAGGCTTGTAAGAAATTGATGCATCTGCAGTAACCCATCCGCCATCATACTCATGCTCACCGGCAAGAATTTTGATCATTGTTGATTTTCCTGTCCCATTTGGACCAACGACGCCTACAACCTCGGCTTGATGCACTTTACCTTCACCAGTATTTAGATTGAAATCGCCTAGTTGCTTCTCAATTCCACCCCATTCTACTACAGGGTTTCCAAGTTCTTTGGTACGGTCTGTATGTGTTTGGAATTTGATTGGTTTGTCTCTAATTCTGACATTTTGTTCAACTAAGAATCCATCGAGATAGGCGTTGATTGCTTGCCTAGTAGAGCGAGCAGGAGTAAATATCCCAAATGCGCCTTTCTTTCCATATACAATGTGGATTAGGTCTGCTAAGACGTCTAGAACTGCGAGATCGTGTTCAATAACAATTACTCTAGCATTTTCTGATAATTCTTGAATAATTTTCACAATTCTCATACGCTCGTGAATATCTAGGTAAGAGGATGGTTCATCGAAGAAATAGACTTCAGCCTTTTTGAGCAAGGTTGCACAAATTGCTACCCTCTGTAGTTCTCCACCCGATAACTGGTCGAGATCTCTCTCCAGCAAATGATCTATTCCAAGTTTCAAAACCATTTCATCATAAATTCCTCTCTCATCGACCGATGATAGGAGTTGACCAACTTTACCTTTCACGGCTTTAGGAATATGATCTACATATTGCGGTTTGAGAGCTACTGTGACATCTGATTCGCTTACATCGATTAAGAAATCTCGCAACTCACCTCTTGGGAGACTAGAAATCACATCTTCCCACCAAACTTCATCAGCCTCAAAATCGCCTAGATTAGGAATTACTGAACCGCTGAGTATGTTGAAAGCGGTAGATTTACCCATACCATTTGGGCCCAGAATACCTACTACTGATTCCTTTGATGGCGTTGGAAGCCTGAATAATCTAAATCCATTTAGAGAATATCTGTGAATCATGTCACTTTCCAACTCGGAAGGTAACTGAGTGATAATCAATGCATCATGAGGGCATTTGTTAACACAAATTCCGCAGCCGATACAAAGGGATTCGGAAATATGGGGTTTGCCAGTGGATTCGTCCATTACAACACATTCTTGTCCATTACGAACGGGAGGGCAGAATACCATACATTCATCCATGCATTTCTTAGGTTGACAATTGTCTTCCTTCAAAACTGCTACTCGCAAATCAATCCCCTCCTGTTAGTCGTTGAATACAATGTTCATGAATCAGCCGGTAGTTATGGCAATAGAGTGCCATTTAGCAATGAACAATCATCTTGCCAATGGCAAGAGTGTTTCAAACAAGTCCTTTGATGTGCTCGTGTCCACGAATCAGCTTGGTTGTACATGGAGTTGGGAACTTCATGCTAGCCTTACGTAGTGCATCCTTTGCAGCTAGATAGTGTTGAGGTGTGAACTGAAGTGAGATGACTCTTTGACCACGCTTTACTCTAGCAGCGGTTCCGACATTCTTTCCGAAGGCGCAACGCATTCCTTGAGATACACGGTCAGCACCTGCACCAGTAGCCTGCTTGTTCTCACGTAGAACGTGATGTGGGTAGGTGTGGATACGTAGAGCGTAATTCATTGCACCAGCGGCATTCCTGATGGTAGCGTTAGAAATAACACGGGCTGCTTCTAGTGCAGTGTGTCTGATCTGACAAGATTCATCAGCGAAGAGATTTAGTTCCATTAGGAATTCTCCTGTTTCCGCAGCACGGCGATTACCGGCGTAGAAATTTAGAATACGGTTGTTTGGAACACCACCGATATACTTGCGTCGGGTATATGCAGGACCTTTGAGTCTGCGGTACATCTTTGCGGGCTTGCGTGCCATGCTTGATACCTCCGGGCGAGTTTCCGACCCACCGTCCCTATATGACCGTACCGATGCCAAACAGAAAAGTCCCCGAAGGGGAAAGGTCATGGATGGAGTGCACTTAGGACTTGTTGATGTCAGGCTGGAAAAGGCTCCTTGAAGAGGAATCTGAACACCAATGGCTATCATTTGCGGCGTTTAGCATAATTGTGATTATTGGCGCTGTGTTAATCGATTGGTCCAGTGAGTTATCAGGGGTGCATGATGGAAGTACCCTGGATGCAGATGGAATTGTTTTGGACTCTGCAGGAGACTCTGTTCTTTATCAAACTGAAAATGGAGTTAAGATTTCCTATAATGAAATGGAAGAAAATGCACAGTATGCCACTTGCTTAGAACAATATGGCGACATAACCCTTGCATGTTTCGGTATCGAAGGTATGCTCGGCTTCATAGGAGACGGTAGTCCAGATTGCGATCAGACTTGGTGTCAATTTAGTATTGGTGAAAACATTACAGCAACCCAAGTTTCAGGCAATGATTTAGCCATCCTCATGGTAGTACAGGAAGGAACAAGCGACTCTCTAGCAGCATTTTGGTTTGGAGAGTCAAACCCTGAACCTATGGTTTCCGACCATGAAGGAAACATGCATCTTGATGTCATTACGCCGACTGAAGAAGGATGGCTTGTAGGCGGTTCATGGCAAGCACCAGCAAACTGGCTAGGCTCTAATCCAACCTCACCCCCAATGTATGAATTGGTTCTGCATGTGACCTGGGATGGAATAAACTCACCAGCAATTGAAATCGTCCACTTAGGCAATGAAGGTACAATTCATGGGATATTCGCTACTGATGAAGGATTCATTGCGACAGGAACATCGGATACTATCTCCATAAATGATGGCGAAATAGAACCTTTAGGAATTTCTAGTCATGTAGCTATAGGAGATAACAATGGCGACGTGTGGCTATTCGGAGGAATCGGGTCCAGCACCATTGCAATTATTTCAGACGGAGAAATAAACATTGAAAAATTGCCTGAGCCGCTGGATCTTTTGCCATCATTTGCCACTTGTGATGAAGATGGAATTATTTCAATCCATGGCTCCGATAGTTCAGACAATCCATCTGAACTTTCTATAGATAGCAATGCACGGAGTTCATTTACTAGCCTTAGAGGTATTCTGGACCTAGGTTTCATATTAGTTTCATTACTGATATTTTCAATCATGGGTTGGAATATTTTCGAAGCTATTCGTAAGGGTGAAGTTTTCTGAAACATTTACCGTACATTCCGTAGGAATGAACAAATCTCAAGGGCATCATTTACGAACCCCCTTCAAGGTGTGTACACCCTAGCGCAAGCAATGGATGTGTCCCGATGGCGAAAAGAGGTATGATGGACCAATACATGGACATCAAAGCAGAACATCCAGATTCTGTGCTATTTTTCCGCATGGGTGACTTCTATGAGCAATTCCATGATGACGCAGTTGTCGCTTCAGAAGTCTTAGGATTAACTCTGACTAGTAGAGACAAAAAGGCATCAGATCCTATCCCTATGGCTGGTTTCCCTTGGCATGCATTGGAGGATAACCTCAGGCAGATGCTGCAAGCAGGTCACAAAGTCTGCGTAGCAGAGCAAGAAGAAGAACTTAGAGAAGGAGCCAAGTTACTAGAAAGGGTAGTAACCAGAATTTACACTCCTGGTTCACTATACGAAGAAAGTCTGATTGGGACTGATGAAGTTGCAGGATTAGCGGCGATCTCCCTAAAGGGTGATGGATTAGGACTTGCAATTCTTGATGCTTCTACCAGTTATGTTTGGACTGTAGAACACCATGGAGATGAAAGATGGTCTCGGCTTCTGGATGATTTGCTGAGAAGTAATCCGAAAGAACTGATTTTTTCACCTAGAGACGCTGATAGAGAAGAATTAAGGCAAGTAATTTCACAAATTGATGGTGTAACCCTTTCACAGCATAGCACATCGAGAAGAAAAGGGCAAGATGCTCTGAAAAATATCCTCGAAGTTGCCGACTTAGGTCACATCGACCTTGGAGATTCTCCATTAGCAATGGACGCTGCAGGACTAGCTGCAGATTACCTTGCGGCAATGCACATCGTTGATTCAATTGACTTCAGAGAAATCGAAATAATGCGACCTGAGGGAAATATGATAATCGATCAAACCACTCTTCGCAACTTGGAGTTAACCCAAACATTGGCAGGAGAAAAGGAAGGTTCCTTGTTGGGCGCAATAGACAAATGCCGTACTTCAATGGGCAGAAGGACACTCAAACAATGGTTATTGCGTCCTTTGGCAAACAAAGAGAAAATAGAGGAAAGGCAAGATGCAGTTGCATCTCTAGCAAGATCTTCTAGGCGCTTAGACGACTTACGTAATAATCTCAAAGGCTTGAGAGACATGGAGAGACTAGCAACTCAACTCTCTTACAACCGTTCGGGAGGGCGCGATTTAGTTGCAATCGGCTTAGCACTAGAAAGGATGCCTAGATTAAAGGCACTCTGCATGGAAGTAGACGACTCTTTACTAAACAAATTATCTCAAGACCTAGAGGTTTTAGAAATGATGAGAATAGATATCCAAGCGAATCTCAATGACGAGCAGCCTCTTTCATTGCGCGATGGTGGGATTATCAGAGAAGGAATAGATACCAAATTAGACGAATTACGAAAGGCTGCTGCAATAGGTCACAAGTGGTTTAAAGACCTTGAAATTCAAGAAAGGGCTCGATTAGAAATTCCATCACTAAAAGTCAGACATAACCGCCAAATCGGCTGGTACATAGAAGTCACCAAGACTCATTTGTCTAAAGTTCCTGAAGATTGGAATAGAAGGCAACAGATGACCAATGGCAACAGATATGTCACTGAAGAATTAGTAGAATGGCAGGACAAATTAGTAACTGCTGCTACCAAAGCCAATGCTATCGAATATGACATGTTTAGAGACCTGAGAGATAGGTGCAGAGAAAAATCCAGAACACTCGGAATGATCAGTTCCTGTGTAGCTCAAATCGATGTATTGCAGTGTTTTGCTGAAATCGCAAGAAATCGTTCATGGACTAGACCTACAATTTCCGAGGATGAGAGATTGATTTCCAAAGGCCTACGTCACCCTGTTTTAGAGGCTCAGAGTGGATTCGTACCGAATGACCTAAGGCTGGACAAGAATCGTCGTTTCTTACTAATTACTGGACCGAATATGGGAGGTAAATCAACCCATCTTCGATGTGCTGCTCTTCTATCAGTATTAGCACAGGTTGGTTCATTTGTTCCAGCAAGTAGTGCACAAGTAGGAATGGTTGACAGAATTTTCACCCGTGTTGGAGCATCAGATGATATTCGCAGAGGACGCTCAACATTCATGATGGAAATGATGGAGGTCGCTCATATTTTGAAAAGGGCAACTGAAAAATCACTAGTTCTATTGGATGAAATCGGTAGAGGTACATCTACCTTCGATGGTTTATCTATCGCTTGGTCTGTTACTGAAGACATCTGTAAGCGAATTGGTGCGAGAACTCTTTTCGCAACTCACTATCACCAACTTATTGGATTGGAAGGAGAGGCTGAAGGGCTGGTCAATGTGCATGTTCAGGTTGCAGAATCGGATGGCGAGTTAAAGTTCCTACACACTGTTTCTGACGGCCCTTGTGATGACTCATATGGAGTACAGGTGGCTGCTTTAGCAGGATTGCCAAGACATGTTGTAGAGCGCTCTAGTGACCTGTTAGGGTTCTTAGAACAGCAAGCACACGGTGCTAAGGCTGGAGAAAAAGGAGCCCCGACTGCTCGAAGTGTAGGCCAATCTTCCCTCCTAGGTTTTGTTGGACAACCGCAAGTTAGAGTTGAAAAGGACGCCTTAGGTGAAGCGTTGAAACACGCAGTTTCTAGCATAGACCCTGATACAATGAGCCCAAGACAGGCTCATGATGCACTGTATCAACTGTTGAAATTAATGGAGGATGAAAAATGAGTCAGCCCTCTAGAATAAAGCAACTAGATGAGCGAACAATAGGGCATATTGCAGCCGGAGAAGTTGTTGAGAGACCAGCCCAAGTCGTAAAAGAATTAATCGAAAATTCCATCGATGCTGACTCTTCAAGAATCACTATTGAAATTGAGCGAGGAGGATTTGATTTGATTCGAATTACTGATGATGGCTCAGGAATTCATGAGCATGATTTATCGCTCTCTCTAGATAGACATGCAACAAGTAAACTTTCCAGCGAGGAAGACCTAGCAGCAATCGGAACTTTGGGATTCAGAGGCGAAGCTTTGGCCAGCATTGGAATGGTTAGCAAACTCTCGATTTCAAGTAGACCACTCGGAACCGAAGGACGAAAAATCGTCATGGATAATGGAAACAAGGGTAAAATCGAGCCAGCAGGAGTTGCTGAAGGAACTTCAATAGAAGTGTCTCATATCTTCGCAAATCAACCCGCAAGACTTGCTTTCCAACGCAGGCCCGCCACTGAAACAAGTAAGATTGTCGATGTTGTTGTTTCGCACGCAATCAGTCATCCTGAAGTTGGATTTAGGTTAGTCAGTGATGAAAAAACGATTTTGGAGGTTCCTGCAGTAGATGAAATGGAAGACCGCTTGTATGATGTGCTAGGAAGGCAAGCTGGAAAGATGATTCAGATTTCTGAACCACCTGGAGATTCAGATGCTCCAGGTGATGAAAACTGGTCTGGATGGATCTCAACCCCAGATATTACTAGAGGCAAGGGCGATGAAATTCATATTTTGATTAATGGAAGACCTGTTGCAGCACAACCTTTCCTACAATCTATTCGCAGAGGATATCGTACAAGATTGATGCAAGGTAGGCATCCAGTTGCAGTATTACTTCTTGATTTGCCTCACGATGAAGTAGATGTCAATGTCCACCCTACCAAAAGAGAAGTTCGGTTAAGAAATTCGTGGCGTGTTTTAGAGAGACTTGAACGTAGTATAGCCTATACTCTCGAATCTACACCGACAGAACCTGAATCTAGTGGTGGAATAACTGGAATAACGTCTTTAGCTCCTCAGGCTCAAGAAAGGAGAGTTGTAGAAAAACCTGCATGGGCACAAACTGCTCAAATTTCTCTTACTGGAGATAAACCAATTGATGTGAAGCAGAAAGAAAAGCCTCGACCAATTTCAAAATCAGAGTCATCTCAAACCACTATTACAGGAACCGAAGCGATTGCTCCTGCCTTATCGATTGCCGAAAGAGAGTTGCATAGGCACGCCGGCCATGACACAGAAGATATCGACAACACTGAACCTCTAGGCCCCATAATCAATGATTTACCCGCCATGGAACCTCTTGCTCAATTTGCTGATTCGTATATTTTAGTTCAAGCAGAAGAGGAATTACTGCTAATTGATCAGCATGCATTGCATGAGAGAATTCGATATGAAAGATTGAGGCATGATGAAAGTCTTTGGCAGGCACAAGAAAGAATCACTCCAGTGCCTCTAGACCTAGATGCAAGACAAGTTGCAAGATTGGAAGCGAGAATTGATGATTTGACAAATATTGGATTTGTAATTGAAAAGAAGGCTGCAGGATTTTCTATAACTAGCGCCCCTGCTCTCCTATGTGCGAGCGAATTGGAGCCATTCATGCATGATATTTTACTAGATATGAGTGAAGATGGAGCTCCTCTGGAGACCATTGAACAACGCAAGGACCACCTGGCATTCCTAAATTCGTGTAGAGGCGCTGTAAAAGCAAATGAAAAACTGAATTTATCACAAATGCGAAGACTACTCGATGACATGCGTAGAATTCCAAACCCTTGGGCTTGTGTTCATGGTAGACCTACTGCGATGAGAATACCATTGAATGCTCTTGACCACCATTTCGGACGTCATGGTTGATCTTTGACTTTCAGACCAAGGCCAATCAGCTGTTCTAAGTAACTCGGCCATGCTACCTTATGCAAATCAGCACCTTCTATTTGGCCACCACATATTGATGCCAAAAGAATCGCAGTCATCTGAATTCGATGGTCACCATATGTTTCAACTAAGCCATCTGGCCTAATTGGAATTTGACCTCCAGAAACAGAAATTCCTCCCTCATTTATTGTTGAATCAATCCCGAATCTCGAAAGTAATTCTACAGTTTTAGTAATCCGGTTTGATTCCTTGAAAGCGGCATGCTTCGCACCACTAATTGTACCTCCTTCACCCAATGCAAGCCATGCAGCCATAGGAGTGATCAAATCATTTGAATCACGTAGAATAGTGTTCTCAAGGTCGTGCCCGATTAGATCTACAGAATCCGGTTTATTCTCAACTTTAATTCCTGCTAATTTTGCAAAAGCCATCATCGAAGCATCAGATGGTATGACTATGTCTGGGCATTTCACGCTCCATGGAAGACCAGGCTTTTTTGCACCTGTTTGCTGGCACAAATCCCAAGTTAATTTTGAATGCTTTCGGGACACTGCTTCACCATTTGTTTCAAGAGAGAAGCCCTTGGTTCGCGGAGCCATAAGCATCAGTGCTGAATGAAATTGTGAGGTTTTTGAAACATCGATACTGACTGATTTCGCAGTGAATGGCCCAGTTAGTTGTAGAGGATACTCGGAATTTCTCGAAAGTGATTTCGCGCTTATTCCTAAAGATTGCACCAAATGTAAGGAACTCCTTGCTCGAAGGCTTGCATCGCCATCGATAGTCACTGGGAAATCACATGTTGCTGCTTGTGCGATCAAAAACCTAAGTGCTGTTCCACTATTTTTACAATCTAGAGTTTTACTCGAAGGTTTGAATTCGCCTCCCGTCATAAATTGCCCATCCCAAGTAATTCCTAATTGAACTAAACAATCAATCATGGCTTGGACGTCTTCCCCAATCTCCCACATTTCAATCTTAGTTGGTGATTTATCCATACTCGCCAGAGTTAACCAGCGCATTGAATGGCTCTTCGATGGAGGTAATTTCAGTGAACCTGAAAGGGTGCTTGGCTCTATTTCAAGCACATTATTCCCACCGTGTTTAGCGGTAGTACCAGGCATTGTCACCCCTCCCATGTACTTAGCCAAGGGGCATTAGGAGAAGAAGGCATCCAATGCACATATTGAAG
>CEVN01155493.1_pt1 | contig 28340 bp, 27 predicted proteins | sample 427041 | NCBI WGS metagenome assembly CEVN01 (sample SAMEA2623463, study PRJEB7988) | marine metagenome | biome: marine biome (ENVO:00000447); feature: surface water layer (ENVO:00002042); material: "saline water (ENVO:00002010), including plankton (ENVO:xxxxxxxx)" | depth 5 m
TTTTTTTTATTTATTTTCTAATTGAGTAATCAAATTATTATATAACGACTGATCAAGCATATAGATAATATTCATTTGTTTTTTTACTTCACGTTTTTTCCCTAATGCATCATACGTTAAAGCAAGATAATAATGCGTACTCGGATTATCGGGTTCAATTTTAACAGATTTTTTTAAATATTTTGCAGCTTTGATATAATCTTGTTTTTCTAAATAACATCGACCTAAATAATAAAAAGATAAATAATCTTGAGAATTTAATGATAAAGATTTATTAAAATGCACTTCAGCAGAATCATAATCTTCAATTAAATAATATAATTCTCCAATGAAGTAATGAGCAATATATGTATCATTTGATGCTCCAATAAATAAGTTCATATAATCAATTGCTTTAGGATAAATTTCCATCTCCTTATAACACATAGCAATCTGAAAAATAAGGTCTTTATCATCTGGATTAATTTTATATGCATTTTGGAAACCTAATAGAGCTTGCATATAGTTACCAATATATGCATAACTCATTGCTAAATTATAATATATATCTACGGACTGATTGCCCATATCAATAGCCATTAAATAATGAGAAATTGCATTATCATGTTCATTTAAATCTGATTCAATATTCCCAAGTTTAAATAAAATATTAGCATCAACTTCACCAAGTAAAATCAGTTTGGTTAATAAATCTTTTGCCTCAGAGAATTTATTTAATGCAATATAAGAATCTGCTATAAGAGACAAATACTTATTATCTGATGGGTTTAATTCGTACAATTTATAATATGCATCAATTGATTCTGGGTATCTTTTTTCTTGAACTAGTACCTCAGAAAATGTTTCAAGGACGCTAATACTATCAGGATTATAAATAATATAATCTCTTAGGGGCTCAACAGCACGTTTATAGTTTTGATTTTTATAATGCAATAAACCAAGCCTTAGATTTGCATCAACTAATTTAGGATTAAACTTACGAGCTAAAGTATAGTGATTAATAGCATCATCAAGCTCTAATATATTTTCATTAATCATACCTAAATAATAGTGTGCTTGACCATTTTCAGGATTAAACTTCATATATCGCTTTAAAGCTTCATTCGCTCTATTATATTTCTTAGTATTAAAATATGCCATACCTAGATAATAGTAAATCTCTTCATTTTCTGGATTAAGTAATATATAATCTGTCAAATCACTGATTGCTTTTTTATAATTATTAGTTTCTAAATGTGATAATGCTCGAAAATAATAAGCATTTTCATAATATTCATCTTGAGCTAAAATTCTTGTTGTAAATTCTATAACATCCTCATAGTAACTTAAATTATATAGACAAAGTGAAGTGCGGAATAATGTATATAGACTTTTACTATTTATTAATTCAGCTTTTTTGTAATTAAATAAGGCAGATAAATAATCATCTTTTTTAAAATACTCATCACCTAATAATTCAAATGATCTATAATCTGAAGGATTATTTTTTATATAATCATTAATATAATAATTACCTAATTCATCTTCAGCTCTATAATAATGAATTAATGATAAAAAGAATTTATCAGTGTGTTGATATGTTGAATCAGAATTTGTATAATTAATTAAGGCGTTAATTAATTGAGGAGCTTCTATAATATTTTTATTAACATAATCATAAAGGAATTCAATATTAATATAATCTGTATCGATAGCAATTGCTTTTAATAAATAAGTGATAGCATCATAATATAATCCAGCCTCTATATATGAATCTGCGATATTAACAAGATTCATTGATTGATAATTAGAATAATCTGAAAATTCAGTTGAATCATTCTGACTTATAATATTATCTAGACCAAAAGTGATGGGGTTCCAATATTCTTCATCTCTTGAAAGCAAATTTGCATTAGATAAAACTTCTAATTGACTATCAATTTCTTCAACTTTAGTTGAATCGTTATTAATATTATAAATTTCCCTTAAATAAGCTAGAGACGGCTGTAAAGATATCTGCTTTTCTAATAAAAGTTTTGACTGAATTCGTACAGATTGTGTTAAATATATTTCTGCATCTTCAAAATTTGCTGCCTCTATCATTAATTCACCAATGATAAAGCTAGTATTTGAAACACCCTCATTAATAATACCATAATTATTGATTTGATAATCTAATATTTGCTGATAAATAGCTATTGCATTTAAATAATCTCCTGATTCTACTAGTGATTCTGCAATAGTAATAAGCTCATTTTTAGATACAATAATTTCCTGATCTTCTAGCTCTTGATGAAAAGCTGAAGAGAATAATAACATTATAATTAAATATTTGTTTAAAAAAATCATTATTTTCTTTCTATTAACACTTACTATGCTTGTACTTCTTATTTGTTCCATCATAAATTCAAACTCAATAATTATATACATATATACTACAATGGATAGTAATTTAATAAAAGAAATGATTCAAAAAGCAATATCTGATGCAAATGTTGAAGTTTATGATACAACAGGAACATTTGATCATTTTAAAGTTGTTGTTATTTCTAATATTTTTAAAGATATGACATTAATTAAAAGACATAAACTGATTTATAAAATATTAAATCAATATATAACCAAAGAAATTCATGCCTTACAAATCGTAGCTCAAACACAAGAAGAGTTTCATAATGAGTAAATGGAGCTTGGAATCATGGAAAAAGCTTCCTATTAATCAATCTCCAGGTTGGAATCAAAGTAATAAGCTAAAAAATGTTATAAAATCTCTAAATAGCCAACCACCTATAGTATTTAAAAATGAAATAATTCTATTAAAAAAACGTTTACAACAAGCATATAATGGAAAATATTTTATAATCCAAGGTGGAGATTGTGCTGAGACATTTTCAAATTTTAATGGTGAATTAATAAAAAATAAACTCAATATTCTTCTTCAAATGTCAATAGTATTATCATATGCCACTTCTATAAAAACAATAAGAATTGGAAGAATAGCTGGACAATTTGCAAAACCAAGAACAAATCTTATTGAACAAAAAAATGAACAAAAATTTCCATCTTATAGAGGTGATGCAATTAACGGTATTGAATTTTCAGAAAAATCAAGACAGCCAGATCCAAATAGAATGGTGACAATGTATGAGCAATCAGCATATACATTAAATTTAATTCGCTCAATGATTAATGATGGATATACAAATATTAATAATGCTAATCAGTGGGATCTAGATTTTATCAAAAAATCGAAACAAGGTAAAGAATATAGACAAATAATAAAGAAAATTTTAAAAGCTCTATCATTTATGAAAACAATAGATTTGATGAATAATCATAGTAATCAATTAGAATTATATGAATTTTTCACATCTCATGAAGGCTTACTTTTAGAATATGAACAAGCACTTACTAGATTCGAACCAAATGAAAAAAAATATTATAATTATTCAGGTCATATGATATGGATTGGTGATAGAACTCGTAATATAGATGGTGCGCATATTGAATTTGTATCAGGGATTGAAAATCCTATTGGTATTAAAATTGGTCCTAGTATTAATCCTGATGAATTAATAAAAATTATAAAAAAAATTAATCCAAAAAATGAAGCTGGAAAAATACTTTTAATATCAAGATTGGGAGTAAAAAATATTAATCAAATATTACCTGAATTAATTCAAAAAACTAATGAAAATAAATTAAAAGTAATATGGTTATGTGATCCAATGCATGGTAACACATTTGAAAATAAATATGGTTATAAAACTCGACATTTTAATACTATACTAAAAGAATTAGAGGAATATATGAAAATTCATAAATCACTAAATAATCGTGCTGGAGGTATTCATATCGAATTTACCAGTGAAAATGTTACGGAATGTCTTGGTGGATTTCAAAAAATTAATAATGATACATTATTACAGAGGTATGAAACTGCATGCGATCCACGATTAAACAATTTACAAAGCTTGGAATTAATATTTAAACTAACAGACTTAATTAATAAAAAGGAGTATCAATGTCAGAATTAAAAATTACAGGATATGGTGATGACCTGACAATTAATGATATGAGATTAGGAGATTTATCTCCTAAAGACCATGAAAATATTGAAAAAGAAAAAGGTGGACAAAATTATAAACCCTTAGAAGATGTAGTGGTTTCACATGTAAAAGATTCATCAACATTAATATGTAGAAAACCATCAGAGGATAATATTAAAGCTTATATTGAAGAAGAACTTATAGATGGTCTTTGCTGCTACTCAGCTGTTAATCAAGGTCAACTAAATCAAGAAATTGTTGATGCTGTAATACATCATCTACAAAATGAAAAACTACCGACCGTTCCACGCTCTATTAGGCACAAATATATGAGCGCATTTTTAATGGCTACAACTGAAATTACAGGAATGGATAAAGTTGTACCAAAGGTGTCCGGGGTTGAATCGTGGGAATTAACTTTTAAACTATGTAGAAGATGGGGGTATCAAGTTAAAAATATTCCACAAGGAAAAGGTATTATTGTAGGCGCAACAGGAAATTTCCATGGTCGAACGGTTGCCGCCGTCTCAATGTCCGATGATCCTGATGCAAGAAATGATTTTGGACCATTTATTCCAGGAATAGAATTAGTTCCATATAATGATTTTGATGCATTGAAAAATTTATTTGAAGAAAAGGGTGAATATATTGCAGCATATTCCGTAGAACCGATACAAGGAGAGGCTGGAGTAATTGTTCCAGATGATGATTACTGGCCAAAAGTAGAAAAATTATGTAAAGCTCATAATATCTTACTTGCAATGGATGAAGTCCAAACTGGATTTGGAAGAACTGGTGCAAATTTTGCTCATCAGCTTTTTGGAGTAAAACCTGATATTATAGGATGTGGAAAGGCAGCTGGAGGTGGAATACTTCCAGTTTCATTTGTTGCTGGTTCTAAAGAGGTTATTAATACTTTAACACCAGGTTCTGAAGGTTCTACTTTTGGAGGATACCCTCTTGCTTCAGTTGTTGGAGTATATGCCATTAAAACATTGGTTGATTTAAATTTAGCAGAAAATGCAAAAATTAGAGGGGAACAGCTAATGAATCATTTTAATGATATTAAAGATGATTTTCCCGATAAAATTAAAGAGGTTAGAGGAAAAGGTTTATTAACAGCATTTGAAATGCATAACCATAAACACTTAGATGGCCATGAAGTATCTGTAGAATTATTAAATCAAGGCGTCTATGCAAAAGAAACTCATCATTCTACTGTTAGATTTGCCCCTGCTTTGACAATTAAAGCTTGGCAAATTGATGATATGGCTGAAAAATTGAGAAATGTTATTAAAGAATTATAATTTATTTATTGCATAAAAAAAATATAAGTTTGAAATTAGACGGCTGATGATAATCACCTTAATGAAAGAAAATATGAAAAAAATATTATTAACAACAATTATTATGCTCGTTATATATTCATGCAGAAGTAATACTGAATTAAATATGGAGCGAGGAGAATATTTTTATCAAATTGGTAAACTAGAACAAGCAACGCTTGAATATAATAAAGTTGTTGGTCATTATAGTAATAGAAGTAAATTAAGTTATGAAAGCACTCAAATTCTTGCTAATGCACACCACAATTTAGCTGTGATATGGTTTAAGCGTGGATACCAATCTAATGATGAAATTGAAAAAATGTCTTATTTAGGTATAGCTAATATGGAAGCAAAACGATCATACTATCTACAGCCAAAAGATGTATATAAAGAGACATGGGATAAAATTCAAAAAGCAATGAAACAGTAAGTTATTCAAAGATAAAAAGGAAAAAATATCGTTCTTTTTATCTAATTGTTAGCCAACAATATCTTCCCCTCCATCAACACGAATCACATTTCCTGTCATCCATGTATCATTACTTAAACCAATTAATGAAACAACTTGTGCAATATCATATGGAGTTGTTAAGCGCTTACTAGGATTAATTTCTAATGTCCGATTAATCATTTCATCATTACCAGGAATTTTTCTTAATGCAGGAGTATCAGTCACTCCAGCTTGGATTGTATTAACTGCAATATTATCCTTAGCTAATTCCACTGCAAGCTGCCGACAAGCAGATTCAAGAGCAGCTTTTGACATAGATACAGCTCCATAACTTTCCCATTGTCTCCTTCCACCTGAACTAGTCATGCCAATAATTTGACTACCATCTAAAAATAAATTATTTTTATATAATGCTTGAGTCCAATAAATCAAGCTATTAGACATAACATCTAAAGTCATATCTATATTCTTTTTATTTAAACTACCATTTTCATTTTTACTAATAAATGGTTTCATACTACCAAAAGCAAGCGAATGAATTAATATTTTAATTTTTATACCCTGTAATTGCTCTCCAGATAATAAAGAATCCATAGCTTCATAATTACAGGCATTCATCTTAATGAGTTTAGCATCAACATTAAATTTTTCAATTTCTTTTTTAAGATCATTTATTGCATCTTTAGGTTTTCTCATATAGAGACCGATAATATTTAATCCTTTGGAAGCTAAAGAGATTGCACATGCTTTCCCTATACCACTTGAAACCCCAAGAATTAAAACATACTGATTTGACATAATTCTTCTTCCTTATTATCTTTACTATTAATTTATAGTATGAAATCTCATCTAACAAATTAAAACTAGAGTAGTATGGGCTTATCTGTAGGCATCGTAGGACTACCAAATGTTGGAAAATCTACCATTTTCAACTCTATGACAAATGCTCAAGTAGCATCAGAAAATTATGCATTCTGTACTATTGAGCCTAATCATGGTATCGTATCCGTACCTGATATGAGAATTGATAAAATCAAAGAATATATTCCAACTGAAAAAACAATATATAATACGATTGAATTTTTTGATATTGCAGGACTTGTTAAAGGTGCAAGTACAGGAGAAGGGTTAGGCAATAAATTTTTATCACATATTAGAAATGTAGATGCAATTATTCATATCGTAAGATGTTTTGAAAATAATGATGTAACACATGTAGATGGTGATATTAATCCAATAAGAGATATTGAAACAATAAATACAGAATTAATTTTAAAAGATATTGAGTCTATAGAAAAACGAATTAAAAATATCGCAAAAATTGCAAAAAGTGGTGATACAGAATCAAAAAAAGAATTAGAATTACTTAATAATATGCTTCCAGACTTAAATGAAGGTAAAATGATTCACGATTTAGATATTGATAATCAACAATTAAACCAGTTGAAATCATTAGCACTATTAACAGCTAAACCTATGATTTATGTTGCTAATATTGCTGATACGGATTTAATGGAAGAGGATAATATTTATGTTACAAATCTACGAACATACCTATCTGATAATAAAAAAGTACTTTTAACATTATCTGGTGCTATTGAAATGGAAATATCTAGTATGGATGTGAATGAACAAAAAGAATTTCTAAATGAATATGGTCTTGAAGAATCTGGACTTAATAAAATGATTCGCTATGCATATCAAACACTACAACTTGAAACATTCTTTACTGCAGGTCCCAAAGAAGTACGCGCATGGTCAATTCGCAAAGGATCAACAGCACCTAAAGGGGCGGGTGTAATTCACTCAGATTTTGAACGCGGTTTTATTAAAGCTGAAGTGTACACAATCAATGATTTAATAAAATATAAAAATGAAATAGAAATTAAAAATGCTGGTAAATTACGACAAGAAGGAAAAGAGTATATTATTAATGATGGTGATATAATTTTCTTTAAGTTTAATGTCTAAAAAATTATATATGATTATTAATAAAATCGAATACTGAAGTTTGAATGGTTTCTTTTTCGTTATCACAATCAAATATATTATGATGTGATTGCTCAACAATCAGTGATGATAAATCAGTGGTACCAATATAATTTTTTACAATATTATAATTATTAAATACTGAAGTCTGATCATCTTTAGAATGAATTAATAGTGTAGGACATTGGATATTTGGCAATACATGTTTGTATGTATATTTGGATAACTTTCGTACTTCATTTAAAGCAATAAGTGGCCATTTATTATAGCCATAATAAATTTTTTGCCCTTTGTTTACCTCATATTTTTTAGGCCTTGACTGAATTAAGTGACATAATATTGGGTTTAAAAAATGAATTTTAAATGGTTTATTAAATTCTAGTACAGGCGCTACAGATATTAGTCCATTTACAGGAAATATAGTAGCAAGATTCATTGCCAATAAGGCACCCATACTAATACCACATATAAATATTTGATCGCACCTAGAAGATAATTCAGCAAATTTTTCTTCAGTAAAACTCAACCATTCTTTATAATTAGTATCATTACAATCTTGAACTGATGTCCCATGTCCAGGTAAATTGTATGCACATACATTAAAATTCTTAGAATCTAAAAAATTAATCATCTTGACTAATTCATAGGTAGTATTTGTGAAACCATGTATAAGCATAATACCAATTTTACTAGATTGATTATATTCATAATGATTTGTATCAAAAAATTTAGTTTGATCGAGAAGGTATTCCATAATTCCTTAATATTTTAATAGCATGAATATCATTTAAATCAATTACGCAATCTTTCATATGCTTATATATAATCATTTTTATATTTTTTAGCAAATCTATATTATTAATTAAAAATTCTTCAATTTTGGCAATGTCTTGATTGTTTTGATTCAAAATTTTAATATAATTATGAATTGAATTATCTACAGTCAGTAGATCAACTTGCAAACCTAGTGTTTTATTAAACTGAAATAGAAAATATAAAAAAATAATATCAACTCTTGCATCTTGATTATTAATGTTATTAAATGTTGTAAGTAATAAAATAAATAAAGACTCCTCTTTATGATTTTCTTCACATACTTTATCTAATAAGGCAACAATTGCCATCATGTAATAATAATTATCTAAAAATTTTCTGGTATTAGGAAAAGTCGTTTTTAAATTTACTTCTTTGACATTTTTTAAATTTGATTTTCCATTATAATATGTAATATGAATTATATTGGCTGGCTCAATAATAGCTGAAATATTATTTTTACCTTTCTTTGCCCCTTTAAAAATCACTGATATTTTTCCATGCTCATAAGTAAATAACCTAGAAATAACACTAGATTCCTTGTAGGGAATATTTTTAAGAATTATAGCATCAGTAGATATATACATTATCTATAATTAATAGGCTTTTGCGAAAATCACCTCATGCTTGGCAGGTTTTCCAGTAAATATGCAATTTAAATTGTCTGGTTTTTCATCAAATGGTATGCAACGAATTGTAGCTTTTGTCTCTTCTTTGATTTTCTTTTCAGATTCATCAGATCCATCCCAACCACAACGAATGAACCCGCCTTTATTAATAATATTTTTAAATTCATCATATGTTGATACTGAAAAAATATTTTTATTCATAAAATCATTAGCTTGAACAAACATATTATCTTGGATATTATCTAAAAGATTAGATGTATAAGTTATAACTGAATCAATAGATATATTTTCTTTTTGTTTTGTATCTCTACGAAATACAGTAATTGTATTATTTTCAATTTCTTTAAATCCAATTTCTAATCTTGTAGGAGCACCCTTTAATTCCCATTCATTAAATTTAAAACCTGGACTCATTTTAGGTCTATCATCAAGTAAAACACGTATTCCCATATTAGATAACTGATGAATATATGGATCAATGTAATCTTTAATTTTCTTTAATTCATCATCATTTTTAAAAAAGGGTACTACAACCACTTGTGTTGGTGCAATTGATGGTGGTAATCGTAATCCACTATCATCCCCATGTACCATAATAATTGCACCTATTAATCTCGTGCTTACACCCCAACTAGATGCAAAAACATATTCTTCATTATTATTTTCTGTCTGAAATTTTACATCAAAAGCTTTGGCGAAATTTTGGCCAAGATAGTGAGATGTCCCTGCCTGTAAAGCTCGCTTATCACCCATCATAGCTTCAATGCAATAAGTATCAACAGCTCCAGCAAATTTTTCTGCATTAGTCTTTCTACCAGTAAGAACTGGCATAGCTAGATGATTATGTGATACATTTTTATAAATATCTAAAATTTTGAGAGTTTCTTCTACAGCTTCATCTTTATTTGAGTGAGCCGTATGACCTTCCTGCCATAAAAATTCACTAGTTCTTAAAAATAATCGAGTTCTCATTTCCCATCTAACTACATTTGCCCATTGATTAATTAATATGGGTAAATCTCTATATGAATTAATCCATTTTTTATACATATGCCATATAACAGTCTCAGATGTAGGACGAACAATAATTTCTTCTTCTAGCTTAGAGCTAGGATCTACCTGAATTGTATTATCTTCATCTGTCATCAATCTTGAATGTGTTACAATCGCACATTCTTTTGCAAAACCTTCAACATGGTCAGCTTCTTTTGCTAAAAAAGATTTAGGAATAAATAGTGGGAAATAAGCGTTACTATGCCCAGTTGCTTTAAATTGTCTATCAAATTCATCTTTAACTAATTCCCATATAGCAAAACCATACGGCTTAATAACCATAGTACCTTTAACTGGGCCGTAATCTGCTAATTCAGCTTTAGTAATGACATCAGTATACCACTTATTGTGATCTTCTGATTTAGGTGTAATTCCTTTTGACATAGTATGCTAACTTAATAATTTATTAAATACATCAATAACTTTTTCTACATCATGTCTTGATATTCCATGATGTAAAACAAGACGACAATGCTTACCGTTATAATCACTAAAAAGAATTCCATGAGATTTCATATGGTTAACTAAATCATATGATGAAATATTAGGATGATTAAAATTAAAAAAGATAATATTGGTTGGAACATAGTCAATATTTAAATCAATCCCGGGAAACTTATGCAAACCATTAGCTAAGTATGTTGCATTATCATGATCATCCTTTAGTCTATTTATCATTTTATTCAAACTAACAATGCCTGCTGCTGCAATAATACCAGTCTGTCTCATTCCTCCACCAAGGGATTTTCGAATTCGTCTTGCTTCAGCAATAAAATCTGCACTACCACATATAATAGATCCCATTGGAGATGCTAATCCTTTAGATAAACAAAAAGTAACTGAATCTACATTCTTAGCTATTTTATCTACAGATTCATCTAGAGCAACACAGGCATTAAATAGTCTCGCTCCATCCATATGTACTTTAATATTATTCTCATGCGCGATAGCACATACTGAATTGATATAATCTAACTCTAATGGAAAGCCATGACATTTATTATGGGTATTTTCAATACAAACTAAACTAGTAGAAGGAAAATGAACATCATTGATACGAATTGCATCTTTAATCATATCAATATCTATGGTGCCATTAAAATGATTTTTTAATTGATGTGAATGAATTCCTCCATAAGCTGAAATACCACCAGATTCATAGATAAAAATATGGGATTTATGACCCATAATAGCTTCAGTTCCTCTTGGTGCATGTACAAGGCAAGAGATTAGATTCCCCATTGTGCCACTACTCACTAATAAAGCAGATTCTTTACCCATGATCTTTGCTGCTAATTTTTCTAGTTTAATAGTTTCAGAATCTTCTACATAAACATCATCACCTAATGTTGCTGTATTAATAGCATGCATCATATCTGATGTGGGTAAAGTTACAGTATCACTTCTTAAGTCTATAATTTTCATATGTTAAGCTCTATAATATAATTTGATTGTGTTTAGCATAATGTTAAATGTAAATTATTTTTCTAAAAATGTTTACAGATAATAATTATAATTTGACCAATGGTAATATTATTACATTAAATGATATTGTTCCTATCGCTAATACAATTACAGTAAGTAACAATCGCATTGAAAGTATTAATTCTCCCAACAGTCGCTATAAATCTATTGATTTAAATGGGCTAACCGTTCTGCCAGGGCTTGTTGACTCTCATTTTCACTTATCTAACTTTGGAAAACGATTAGAGATGATAAATCTAAAAGGATTACAATCTATTCAAGAAGTATTTGACGTAGTAAATGAGAAAATAAACGAAGTGGGTCCTAAAACTTTTATCCATGGATTTGGATGGGATCAAACTAGATGGAATACACAAGAATTCCCAACCAATGATATTTTAGACTATTTTACTGATAATCCAATTATTCTTACAAGAATTGATGGACATTCATTATGGACTAACAAAGCAGCAATTAATTTGAGCACATATACAGATGATTTAATCTCTCCAGAGGGTGGTGATATTATTAATCAGTGTATTTTTATTGATAATGCAATGGATGCTATTAGAGCTATTATCCCAAAAAATAGTATAGAAGAAACTACAAGATGGATAAAAACTGCCGCAAATAAAGCGATGACATGGGGTATCACCAACGTTCATGATGCATGGCAAGATCCTTTAATTTTTGAATCCATAAATAATCTATCTGAATCTAATGAACTTCCAATTCGATGTTATGGTATGGTAGGAGCATCATATTTAGAATTAATATCTGATATGCTAAATAATGGTCACTATATAAATAAAAATTATACTGTAAGAGCGGTAAAAGCATTTATAGATGGAGCATTAGGTAGCAGAGGTGCTGCACTACTTGAGCCATATTCAGATGCCCCTAATAGCTGTGGTCTAACGCTTATATCTCATGATGAATTTCTTGATATTGCATCGAAGTGCTCAGAAGCAAATTTTCAGCTTTGTACCCATGCAATTGGAGATAAGGGAAATCGTATGGTCATTGATGTATATTCAAAATATTTTAAAGAAGACTATCGCTGGAGAATTGAGCATGCACAGATGATTACTTATGAAGATATGTTGCGTTGTCAACAATTTCAAATTGTTCCGTCAATGCAACCAAGTCACTGTACAAGCGATATGCGATGGATGAAAGATCGTATTGGTGAACATCGTACCCATAGAATATCAAGATGGAAAACATTTGCTGATTTAGGATTGCCAATTCCAGGTGGATCTGATTGTCCAATTGAAGATGGAAATCCATTATTTGAATATTACGCTGCAATTACCAGAAAAGATCATGATGGTTTTCCTGAAGGTGGTTGGCACCCTGATGAAATTCTTGACCGAATGTCAGCGCTTAAAATGTTTACAACATGGGCAGCGTATGGAGAATTTTCTGAAAAAAAGCGAGGAAAAATTGAAATAGGATTTGATGCTGATTTTACAGTTTTAAATAATGATATAACCTCTTGCGAGCCAGAAGAAATACTTCATACAGATGTTATCATGACAATTGTTGGGGGAAAAATTGTCTACTCAAAATTATAATGCTTAAAGGGATGAAAATATGAATCTAACTAAAATAATATTAATATGCTGTACTCTATCAATAATATTTTCGAAAAATATTAATTCACTGGACCGATACGATGAAATTATTGCACAAGAATTCACCTTAATTAATAATGAAGGCAATATAGTTATGAAGCTTAGTAAAATGGATTTTGAACAAATAAATAATTTAGCTAGCTGGATACAAAATAATTCTGAATTATATCAGAAACTGAATGAGGCACAGAATCAATTATCTAATCATTATGATACACAAATAGATTCTGTAAATAATAATATATTAAAATTAAAAAATAAAATAGACGATGCTCTTTCTATTATCAACAAAGATGTTAATTTAATAACGAACGAATTAAAATCTTTAAAAGGTGGAATAGGAATCCTTGAACAGAAAAATAATATCAATATGGATAATATGAATCAAAAAATTATTCCAATGATTGAAGAAAAAATAGATTCTGTAAATAAAAAAATTGATATGATTATGAAATTTGATGTAATGAAAAAAGAAATCAAAAAAAATAAAAAAGCATACTATCTACCATAAAATAAATTGGAATTGTTAGTAATAATAAGAATGATTTTTTTAAATTAGTATATGCAAAAATATATTTTATCATTTATTCTTTTAATTCAATTATCGTTTAGTGAATCAAATTTTCGATTATATTATGCTTTGAATTATTCCAAACCTTTAATTAATGATGAATTAAGTGATTATATTCAAATTGAAGGATTAACAAGCCATGGAATAGGAATGGGGTTTGATGCAAGTATATTTCAAGTTCAGTTTGGATGTGTTGAAAAACGTTATGAAGGTAGAATTATTAATAACCTTAACGAAATCGCTGAAACACATACCATCTTATCAAGTCAAGACAGTAGATTGATTGATTCACATATTTTTTTCGACACAGGTCTATCTGTACCTTTTCAAATTCCACTTTCATTTTTAAACTCATCAAATGCTGGTACATTAGATTTTGCAGTTGGTTATAAATTTACAATACCAATAGAAAGCTATAGATATATTGATTCTGAGAAATATAAACTGATAGGCTCTTGTAATGAAGAAAATTGTATTAAAAGTATAATTAATAATAATCATGGAATAATTTTATCATCCACTTATTCATCTCCTTTTAAAATTGCTATTGGAATTGAATATTTTTTAGGGTTTAGAAATATAGAAAATGCAATCAGTGAATCTACTAATAGATCTGATAAGCGAATTTTTGGAATTGATTTTATTAACTCTGATGATGATAATATGTATCTATTAAATAGAGACCTATCTTTTATTTTAACATATCAATTTTAATTAACTTCTAAACTAATTTTAAAACCTGTGTGCTTTCTAATATTAAGAACTGTATTGTCATCAAATAAAAGATACTGACCTTTAATTGCAATCAATCTAGCCTTAATACGATTAACTTTAAGTAAATCAAGACTCTTAACTTTATCTGGAAAATTAATATGTGGATATTCAAAATCGACTACTGATTCATTCTTTAAAATAAATTGCTTATATTCATCATCTATTACATTAATCAGTTCATTTTTTAATTTCATTAAATTAATACTGTCATCAATCTCATTTTTAAGCATCCTCTGCCATGCTGTTCGATCAGAAATATGATTTTTCATCTGAACTTCGATAGCTCCTGCCTCATATCTATTAGATGTCTTTGCAAATTTAAGTGCCTGAACTGCCCCCTGGTCAATCCATCTTGTTGGAATTTGCGTAGCCCTTGTAACCCCTATCTTCGCTCCCGCTGTTAGCGATAGATAGACAAAATGCTCTTTGAGACAATGCTTTTTAGACCACTCCATATCTCTTGATTCACCTTCGTGCGCTCTACAGAGCTCAGGTTTCAGTATACACTCCGAAGTGCGAGGTGAATTAATAAAGCATGGATAGCAATATCCCTGTGCAAATGTCTTCTTAATTTCACGTTCACATTCAATGCAGTTTATTTCATTAAGAAAATTTATTGCAATCATTTTATCTAGAAATGTTGATACTGGAATAAGATCATTACCGATAGGAATATCATATGATATAGGGGTTAAATGTTTCGAAATCATTTTTTTAATTTGACCAGAAAATTTCATACTATAATTTAAAATCCTTGTTTTATTGCATTCATCTATGTTTAAATTTAAAAAATATATGGCAACGAATTCTAAAAGTTTAATAATTGTTGAGTCACCGTCAAAAACAAAAACTTTAAAAAAGTTTCTTGGTAGTGATTATATCATCGAAGCCTCTGTCGGTCATATTCGTGACCTTGCTAAAAAAGATTTGGGAGTAGATATTGATAATGATTTTACCCCAACCTATATAGTATCTGAAGACAAATCTAAAGTAGTACAACAGTTAAAAAAAATTGCTAAAGATGTAGATAAAATATTTCTCGCAACAGATCCAGATCGTGAGGGAGAGGCAATATCTTGGCATATTCTGGAAACACTAAAACCTAAAGTACCCGTCCATAGACTTGTATTTAATGAAATAACCAAAGCAGCTATTCTTGATTCTATTCAAAATCCAAAAGAGGTAAATATGGATTTAGTTCGAGCTCAAGAATCAAGAAGAATTTTAGATAGATTATTTGGATTTTTAGTATCAAAAATTCTTTGGTCTAATGTTAAAGGAAAACTATCAGCTGGTCGAGTTCAAAGTCCAGCAATCAAAATTATTATTGATAAAGAAAGACAGCGACTCAAATTTATTGAAAATCAATACTACTCGATTACTGCTAATTTGAAGGTAGACAAAAATGAATTTGAGTCTAAATTGATATCTGCAAATGAAAAATCAATTGCTAATGGAAATGATTTTAATAAAAAAACAGGTGAATTAAAATCTAAAGACTTAATTCATCTTAATCAAGATACTGCTTCAGAATATATCAATAAATTAGATAACAACGCCTGGGTCGTATCTGATATAATAGAAAAACCATATACAAAATCTCCACCTGCACCATTTATTACATCAACTTTACAACAAGCTGGAATTAGTAAGCTACGTGTAGGAGCTCAACGTGTAATGTCAATTGCTCAAAAATTATATGAAAATGGATATATAACATATATGAGAACAGATTCAATCAACCTTTCTAATGAAGCAATTAATGGGGCAAGAATGGAGATAGAGAATTTATATGGCAAAGAATATCTACCAGAAAAGCCTATACAGTATAAAGGTAAAGTTAAAAATGCACAAGAAGCACATGAGGCTGTTAGACCTGCGGGATCTAATTTTATACATCCAGATAAATTAAAATCTAAATTAGAGGAACAAGAGTATAAACTTTATAAGTTAATATGGAGTCGTACTATTGCATGTCAAATGCAATCTGCAAAACTTTTAACAACACAGGTGAAAATTAAAAATAATGATTTTATGTTTTTAGCAAAGGGAAAAACAATCCAGTTTGATGGGTTTTTAAAAGTATATCAAGATGAGGCAAAAGATGGAGATAATGTAATTCTTCCAAAATTACAAAAAGGTCAAAAACTTGATTTTTTAAATGCAGAAGCAAAAGAACATACAACCAAACCAACTCCAAGATACACTGAAGCTAGTCTAGTTAAAGAGCTAGAAGCATTAGGGATTGGCCGTCCATCAACATATGCATCTATTATATCAACAATTATTAATCGTGGATATGTTACAAGAAATAAAGGAACATTAATTCCAACATTTACTGGATTTGCAGTAGTAAAATTTTTAGAAAAATATTTTGATCAATTAATTAATTTACAATTTACTGCAGAAATGGAAGATGAACTAGATGCCATATCAAGATCAGATAAAAATCATCTAGAATTTTTAAAACTATTTTATAATGGCTCTAAAAATCAAAAGGGATTAAATCAACTGCTCGACCAAGAGTTTGATAAATTAGAATCAAAAAATATTATGATTCTTAATGAGAAAAATAAAGATGATATTATATTAAAAATTGGAAGATATGGAATATATCTAGAACGCGGTGATGAAAAAGCAAATATACCAGAAGAGTTTGGACCTGAAAATATATCATATCAAATTGCTGATAAAATGTTAGAACTCCAATCAAAGGAAGATGAATGTGTTGGTAAATTAGATGGTGAAGAAATTTTCATTAAAACTGGACGCTTTGGATCCTATCTCAAATGTGGTGATAAAACAAAAGGATTTCCACCTAACATAACACCTGATAATTTAACTGAAGATATAGCTATACAAATTATGTCTCTTCCAAAAAATCTTGGTAAAAATGATGAAGATAATAGTGATGTACAGGTTGATATTGGTAAGTTTGGACCATATATTAGATCCGGTAAAAAAACCAAATCTATACCAACATCAGAAGATTTATTCAACCTATCCTTAGAACAAGCCATAGAAATACTAAAATCAAAACAATCATCTGGGAAGGTTTTAGGTATTGATTCAAAAACAAAAAAAGAAATTGAGTTAAAGCGAGGACGATATGGTTTTTATGTAACTGATGGTAAAATTAATGTAAGTATTAAAAATGGAGAGGATACCACAATTACTTTGGAAGATGCAATTGATAGAATTAATATTAAAGCAAGCAAATCTAAATAAAGGGATTAATGGATAAAAAAGGCACAATGATTGATTTATTAACGTCATTATCAAAACAGCGTGGTTTCATATTCCAAAGCAGTGAAATTTATGGTGGATTAGGATCAACATGGGACTATGGTCCTCTAGGTATTGAGCTCAAAAGAAACATTAAAAACCATTGGTGGAAAACTATGGTTACTCAACGAGAAAATGTAATTGGAATGGATGCAGCAATTCTAATGCATCCTGATGTATGGCGTGCAAGCGGACATATTGATAATTTTCATGATCCTTTAGTAGATAATAAAGAATCTAAAAAACGATATCGCTTAGATCATCTTCTAGAAAATCAGCCAGATGAAGTCATTGACTTTCTATTAGATAAATTATTTGCTGATAAAACCTTCCAATCCATGGAAGAAACATATCAAGCAATTGTACAAGAACTAACAAATTTAGGTTCTGAAAGTGAAACAGTATTAAATGAAAGCAAGATGATTGATCCTGAAACACGTAAGCCTGCTGATTGGACTAGCGTGCGTCAATTTAATCTAATGTTTAAAACTCATCTAGGTCCTATTGAAGATACCGGCTCTGCTGTGTATTTAAGACCAGAAACAGCACAAGGAATATTTGTTAATTTTCAAAATGCACAATCATCTTCAAGACAAAAAATTCCATTTGGTATTGCACAAATTGGTAAGGCATTTAGAAATGAAATTACTACAGGTAATTTTATTTTTAGAACTCGAGAATTTGAACAAATGGAAATGGAGTTTTTCTGTCACCCACAAAAAACAGCTGAATGGCTAGAATATTGGTCAAATGAAAGATTGAATTGGTTTAAATCATTAGGGATTAATGATACAAAGCTAAGATTACGTGCACATGGAGATGACGAACTTGCACATTACTCCAGTGCATGCTTTGATGTGGAATATCAATTTGATTTTGGGTGGTCTGAACTTGAAGGTATTGCAGATAGAGGAACGTATGATCTTGATAAACATGCAGAACATAGTGGTAAAAAATTATCTTATTTTGACCAGCCTAATAATGAGCATTTTACGCCAGCAGTTGTTGAGAGTTCTGCAGGTGTTGATCGTGCTATATTGACAGTATTAGCTGATGCATATCAAGAAGAAGAGGTGAATGGTGATAAAAGAAATGTGTTAAAATTATCACCCAAAATTGCTCCTATAACTGTTGCAGTATTTCCACTAATGAATAAAAATGGAATGCCTGAAATAGCACAAAAAATTGTAGATGATTTACGATCTGCTTATAGCTCGTTCTACGATGCAGGTGGTTCAATTGGTAGACGATATAGAAGACAAGATGAGGCAGGTACGCCATTTGGGATTACAGTAGACCATGATACTCTTGAAGATAATAGTGTTACCCTAAGAGATAGGGATACTATGAAACAAATTAGAGTAGGTATTGATAAAATTTCTGATGCCATAGCAGATCAAATAAAATAATGATTATTCTGTAATTAATTTGTTTATTATCTCCTCACCATCTTCAATCTCTAAGTTGAATTTCCATTCTTGCTTGGGATAAATAACAAGACATGGTCCTTGACTACACTTACCCAAACAACCACTTTTATTAATTCTAATGTCTTGGTTTAAATTTCTTTTAATGATTTCTTGTTTAAGATTAGATCGAATTTGAGTACCTATGTGACCACATGATTTTTTATTAGAATTATCACGTTGATTGACACATACAAATACATGCTTTTTATATAATTTATTCATTATTCTTATCAGCACCTATAAATCTAGCTTGATTAATATATTATATCTATTTGATTAAGATAAACTATCTAAAATATCACAAGCATGAGTTTTAGTATTCACTTTTTCATATACTTCTTTAATATTATGCTCATTATCTAGAATATATGTTACTCTACTAATTCCCATATATTCACGACCCATAAACTTTTTCAAACCCCAAACTCCATATGCCTCTAACATTGTATGCGACTCATCACATAGCATCGGATAAGTAAAATTATATTTTTCGACAAATTTCTTTTGTTTTTTAGGGGGGTCAGCTGAAACACCAATAATATTGATATTGAGCTTATTAAATTTTTCGAGTTCATCACGGAACCCAATACCTTCATTAGTTCATCCTGGTGTACTTGCTTTTGGAAAAAACCAAATTACAACTTGTTTTCCTTTATAATCTGATAATGATACTGATTCTTCATCTTGATTTAATAACGTAAATTCTGGAGCTTTATCACCTATATTTAACATGATTATCCTTTTTTTTAATCAAACAAAATTACTATAATTATACCTCTTAATAAAAGTAAACAAAAATAGGTATGAAATGAAAATAATTATATACTCAGCATCATGGTGTTCTCCATGTGCTTACGCTAAAAAATTACTAAATGAAAAAGGCTTAGCCTATCAAGAAATAGATATTGAAAAAGAAAATATATCAAGAGAAAAGCTCGCAGAAATAACAGGGGGACATACTGTTCCTCAAATTATTATTAATGACAAACATATTGGCGGATTTGATAATTTACTAGAATTAAATCAAAGCGGAGAATTAGATAAAATGGTATCAAATGAAAATTGATTCACAAATATATGATTATTGTGAAAATTACTCAACAAAAGATGATGAGCTTATGAATGATTTGATTAAATATACCTATGATAATAAAGAAGCTCCCAATATGCTATCTGGTAATATGGTTGGAAACTTTTTATATATTTTAGCTAAATCAATTCAAGCAAAAAAAGTATTGGATGTTGGAATGTTTACAGGTTATAGCGCTCTGAAACTAGCTAGTGCGATTCCTCACGATGGTGAAGTTCATACATTTGAATTAGCTGAAAATCATATTGAATCAGCAAAAAAGTTTTTCAGTAAATCGTCATATCAAAATATTTTTATTCACGAAGGAAAAGCCTTAGATAATCTCGAAAAACTACCAAATAATAATTTTGATTTTGCATTTATTGATGCAGATAAAATGAATTATACTGAATATTATAAACGATGTATGATATTAATTAAAAAGGGCGGAATTATTGTTTTAGATAATATGCTATGGAGTGGAAAAGTTCTCAACCCTGATGATGATGATTCAATATCATTATTTAATACAGCACAATATATTAATAATGATAAACGAGTTTTTAATCATATGGTTCCCATTAGAGATGGATTAATGGTCTGTATCAAAAATGACTAATTTAAAAAATAAAAAAATATTATTATGTGTAACAGGTTCTATTGCTGCATATAAGTCCTGTGAATTTATACGTCTTTTAAAAAAACAAGAATGTCATGTTCAAGTGGTAATGACAAATTCTGCTCAAGATTTTATTGGAAAGCTCTCACTTGCCTCGCTTAGCGGAAATGAAGTTTTAATTGATACAGAACAATCAGGTCTTGACCATGTAAATTTTGCAATTGAATTTGATTTAATTGTTGTACTTCCAGCAACAGCTAATATTATTTGTAAAGCAGCTAATGGAATTGCAGATGATATAGTCTCTACTATTTTATCAATTTGCGAACAGCCTAAATTATTTGTCCCTGCAATGAATTTTAGAATGTGGCAAAGTAAAGCTACCCAAGATGCTGTATCTAATCTACGAAATAATGATTGCGTCGTCATGAATCCTAATGAAGGGTATCTTGCAAGCTTACATAAAGGTGAAGGAAGGCTACCAGAACCACATGATACATTAAATGAAATACGAAAAATATTTGATATTCCAACACCTCTAAAAAATAAAAAAATACTAATTACAGCGGGTCCAACAAGAGAGCAACTAGATCCAATACGATTTATTTCTAATAAATCTAGTGGAAAAATGGGGTATGCATTTGCAGAGGTAAGCCGCGATTTAGGAGGTGATGTTACATTAATATCAGGGCCAGTATCAATAGATTCTCCATCAGAAATCAATACGATTTATATTGAAACTGCCGCAGATATGTATAGTAAAATGAAACTCTATTTAGATGTAGATATAATTATCATGTGTGCAGCTATATCAGATTATACTCCAATAGATGTCTTAAATGATAAAATTAAACGTGAAAAAAATAATCTATCAATCAATATGAAACCTACAATAGATATTATTAAAAATATTGCACAAAATACAAATGCACTTATTATTGCCTTTGCCCTAGAAACATCTAATGGAGAAAAAAATGCAAAAAATAAGTTAAGTAAAAAAAATGTAGATTATATTATTTTAAATCACCCTAATCAAGATGATTGTGGCATTGATAGTAACTATAACAAAGTGATAATATTTGATAAAAATAATAATAAAAAACAATTTCAAAAAGATAGAAAAGATAGAATCGCAAGAAGTATAATGAAATTTATTATTAATAAAGAAAAATTAGGAAAATAATAAATGATTCGAAAGTCATCTATACTAATTACGGGAGCAGGTGGAGAAGTAGGTTATGAATTAATTAAGCTATTATCGAATTCTGATAATATCAATATTGTAACATTAGACTTGCACCCACTACAACCTGAAGTAGCAAAAATGGTATCTAATCAAATTACTGGTAATATTTTAGATAAAAATCTTTTAGAACAAATTAATTTAGAATTTGAAATAAAAGAAATTTATCATCTTGCTGCAATATTAAGTACGCGTGCTGAATTATCGCCATATATTGCACACGATGTGAATGTTAATGGTACAATCAACCTACTAGAATTAGCATTACAACAATCAAAAAGTCAAGATAAGAGCGTAAGATTTTTCTTTCCTAGCTCTATTGCTGTATATGGAGTAGAAAATTATAATCATCGCTATAAAGAAAATGAATCACTAAATCCAATCACTATTTATGGTGCAAATAAATTGTATGCAGAAAAATTAGGTCAATATTATTCAAAACATTACAATCAACTATCTCAAAATAAAACATTTATTGATTTTAGAAGTTTAAGATTTCCTGGTCTAATTAGTAATAATACCATACCATCTGGAGGTACTAGTGATTTTATACCAGAAATGTGGCATCAAATTAAAAATAATAATTTATATGATTGTTTTGTAGGTGAAAATTCACGATTACCATTTTTAGCAATGCCAGATGCAATTAATGCAATACAAAAATTAATGAAGCAAAAAAATACAGATATATTATCGAAGGTATATAATGTCACCTCATTTAACCCATCATGTGGTGAATTTTTTTGCTTGATTAAAGAGAAAAATTTGAATGCAAAAATATCATATAAAATTAATGAAATCCGACAAAAAATTGTAGATAGCTGGCCACGTGATATTGATGATACATTAGCTAGAAAAGAGTGGAATTGGATGCCAGCATATAACTTAGAAAAAACAATCAACGAATATTTAACATACTAGAATATAATAAAAATGAAAAAAATTAATTCAATATTAGAGCATGAGCTATTAGAAATTAAAAAATCAGGCTTATACAAAAATGAATGGGAAATTGAATCATCTCAATCAGATATTATACAAGTTAATGGAAATCAAGTAATAAATTTTTGTGCTAATAATTACTTAGGATTATCAAATCACCCACTGATTGTTCAATCAGCTAAACAAGCTTTAGATGAATGGGGTTTTGGTTTAAGCTCTGTTAGATTTATTTGTGGTACTCAAAATATTCACAAAAAACTGGAAAAAACAATTTCTACTTTTTTATCCAAAGAAGATACCATTTTATATACCTCTTGTTTTGATGCCAATGGTGGACTATATGAAACTTTATTTAATGAAAATGATATTATTATATCTGATGCACTTAATCATGCAAGTATCATTGATGGAGTTCGTTTATGCAAAGCAAAGAAAGCTGTTTTCCCAAATAATAATATGGAAGAATTAGAAAAAATATTAATAGAAAATCAAAATTTTAGACAAAGGATTATCACAACTGATGGTGTATTTTCAATGGATGGTTACATAGCAAAATTAGATCAAATATGTGAATTAGCAGAAAAATATAATGCTATTGTTCATGTTGATGATTCACATGCTACAGGATTTATTGGAGATACGGGAAGAGGATCTATTGAATATCATAATGTAATGGATAAGATTGATATCATCACTTCAACTTTTGGGAAAGCACTAGGTGGTGCATCAGGTGGATTTACTTCAGCTTCAAAAAATATTATTAGTATGTTAAGACAACGATCTAGGCCATATTTATTTAGTAACTCATTAGCTCCATCTATAGTGGCTGCATCTATACAAGCTATTGAATTAATTAATAATGAGAAATCGATCTTAAATAAACTCAAAAGAAATACAAAATATTTTCGTCAAAAAATAACTGAAGCAGGGTTTATAATTAAAAAAGGTGAGCATCCTATCGTTCCCATTATGATTGGTGATGCCAAATTAGCACAAAATTTATCAAAATTAATGTTAGAAAAAGGAATCTATGTTATAGGATTTTCATTCCCTGTAGTACCAAAAGGAGAAGCAAGGATTAGAGTCCAAATTAGCGCTTCACACTCTATGAAACAAATTGATAAAGCAATTAATGTATTTAAAGAGTGTGGATTACAATTAAATATTATCTAATGTAATAACTGTTAAGGATGTACCAATATTAAAAACATTAGTATTTAAATGTTGTACTCCAAAATCAATTTTATATTTATTATTAATTAAGATTCCTAACCCAAATGCTATATTATCTAATTCACTATATAAATCCATATTATCTAAGTAAAAATATTTTCCGGTATATAAATAAAATTTATCATCTATCTCTCCAATTAAACTTATACCTAATTCTTGGATCTTATCAGAATTATATATATAATTTATTTTCATATTTAAAGGAATGAATTGCAAATCATAAGAACTAGTAATTTTTAAGGCTGAAGGAATTGAATCACTTAAATTTGAATATTCTTTAATTATAGAATTATAATTTTCTAAAGATATTCCAAGTATTAATTTTTGATTTAGATATGATTTATTCAAGCCAAAACTATAAAATAATAAAGCATGAGAATAATTATCAATTTTAGATTGACAATAACCTGCTGATAGGCCATATGTAAAAGATGGAGATTTGATATTAAAGATTGAAATTTGTAGCATATGACTATTCGCAGAAAATTGACGGTTTAATACATCTTTTAGGGTACCATAGTTGAGAATACTAATTTTACTAGAAATAACATAATTGCTAATTGGCTTTTGAAAAAACACTTCATGAAAATTAATATCTGCAGGATATTGCGTAAATGACATACTATATAAACTATAGGTTTTTTGATTAATTTTCCGATAATTAGACTCAATAAATGAACCAGAATTCATTGATAAAAATTGATTCATGTTTCCATTCATAGAAATGATAACATTTCCAAAACTAAAAGAAATCATAATACTGGTAGTAATATATATTATTATATTTTTCATAACATGCTTAATGGATCAATATCCAATTTGATAGTTACATTATTATATGCCTTTTCTAATATATGAGTTCCAATCTTTGAATTGAAAAACTCTTGAATTGCTAATGGATTTTTTTTGCTAGCAATAATTAAAGAATTCATTCTCCACTGATTTCGTATTTTTGTAATTGGGGATTCAGCAGGACCAAGAACTTTAAATTGATTTGAATTTTTAAAAATATTGGTAATCTTATTTGATATATTATTTACATCATCGATATTATTACTACTAAAAGTGATTCGACATAATCGTGTAAATGGAGGATATGATAGTTCATTACGCTCTGCTAATGTCTGAGCGTAAAATGTCTGATAGTTAGATTGAATTGCATGAATTAAATTTGGATTGTCTGGATTATATGTTTGTATAATCGCTAAACCTTGTCTTTCTCTACGTCCAGATCTACCAATAACTTGTGATATAATTTGAAATGTTTTTTCACCTGAACGAAAATCTGGCATGAACATTCCATAATCTGCATTAATTACTCCTACTAAATGCACATTATCAAAATCAAGTCCCTTTGATAGCATTTGTGTACCTATAAGAATATTGATTTTACCTTTTTTAAAATCTCTTAATGTAGATGTTAATGTATCTTTTTTACGCAATGTATCTGAATCTAAACGCTGAATTGATAGTGTAGAAAAATAGCTTTGTAATACTTCTTTGATTTTTTCAGTTCCATAACCATTAAGGATGATTTGATTCTTATCTTTATCTGAAATTTGATCCATTACTTTGCTAGCATCACAATAATGACATAATAATTTATTATTAGACTTATGATATGACATTGGGACATCACAAAAATCACATGATATTGGATTCTTCGTAGATTGTGAAATAACAGAAGTAGCGTAACCTCGTCGATTATTTAAAATAATGCATTGACCATGGTTAGATATTGTATTTCTAATTTCTTTTAATAATAAAGGGCTAATAATAGTTTGAGGGCCATTATTACTAAAATAATCCATCATATTAACAACTTCAATATTTGGTGATTTCGATTTATAATATGTTTCATCTAAATTTAAAATCTGAATTTTATTCATAATTGAATTATAATAAGATTCTAATGATGGTGTAGCACTAGTTAAAAGAATTGGACATTTTGCATGTAATGCTCGCATAAATCCTACATCACGTGCATTATAATATGGCTTTGGTGATTCTTGCTTATAAGATGAATCTTGTTCTTCATCAATAACAATTAAACCGATATTATCTAAGGGAGTGAATATGCTACTACGTGCTCCAATAATAATCTTATATTGATTATTATCAATTTTTTTTAATGTTTTCTTTTTTTCACTTGAAGTCATTTTACTGTGCCATACTGCGACTGAATTTCCAAAATATTTCAAAAAACGATCTTTCATTTGAGTGGTTAAAATAATTTCTGGAATCAATATAATAACATTTTTCCCTTTTTTGATTGTTTCTTGTGCAAGCTTAATATAAATCTCTGTTTTGCCACTACCAGGGATTCCATGAATAAGAAACCCTTTATATTGATTTTTACCAATATATGATTTAATCTTTTGATACACTTTGAATTGTGCTTTAGATAAATTTAATTGAGATGGGATAAGGTTAGAGCTATCTATATCATCATCTTGATAAGTTTTGATAATGATTCCAAGTGAAGATAACTTTTTGATTACATCATATATATTTGAAATTAATAATTTTAAATCTTTCATGGCAATAGGCTTATTGCTAGTTAATAATTTATTAATAATTAATTGTTGATTTTTGGAAAAATTTTCCTCTTTAATTAACCCTTTTTTACTCTCGTTGATTTGAATATATAAATTCTTTTTATTAGTTTTTAATTGAGAATGAATTGATGGAAATGCTGATTTTATACAAAGACCTATAGGAGTAACATAATAATTGGACATCCATATTATAATTTTCCATAAGTCTATGGATATAGATTGAGTATGGCAAATCGACTTAATCGGATGAATTTTACCACTAAATGAAGATTTAGGTAAAATTGACTCTACATGCCCAACATTCATCTTATTTCTAAATGAAACATTAACAGCTGAGCCAATATTTATATTATCTTGAAATTCCTTAGGAACTTTATAAATAAACGATTGAAAACTTGCTATAGGAAATACAATCTTGGCATACATATAATTAAAAGAATTATTTTTCTTCTGAAATAACCTTTAATTTTATACGAGCCTCAATACCAGATCCAAAATCTACTTTTGCAAAATAATTACCAAGAGTTTTAATGGGTTCTTCTAAAGATATATACTTTTTATCAACTGAAAACCCTTTACTATCTAACTCACTAGAAATCATTTGAGTAGTAACAGATCCAAATAGCTTATCATCCTCTCCAGATTTCAAAGAAAAACTTAATTTAATACTATTTAACTTATCTGCTACCAATTGAAGTTCTTTTTGAGTTTTTGCTTCTTTCATAGCTTTTGCTTCTAATTCATTTTCTGTAGCTTGAATAGATGATTTAGTAGCAAGAACACCAAGACCTTGAGGAATTAAATAATTTCTTCCATATCCAGGTTTAACAGTAATAATATCACCTGCTTCACCTAATGTTTCTACTGATTCTTTTAATATTATTTTCATACTATCTCCTCAAATTCTATAGGTTACGTGGATCACTAACAAAAGGTAATAAAGCAATATTACGTGCTTTCTTAATTTCTTTTGTAATTTGTCGTTGATATTTTGATGAAACACCCGTAACAAAACCTGGAATAATTTTCCCCTGTTCAGTTGTGAATTTTCTTAAAAACTTGTATTCTTTATAACTAATTTTTTTTATTAGTTTAGGATCTTCCTTGAATGGACAAATTTTTCTATTATTAGTTAACGCCATTATTTTCCTCACTATCTTCGTTAGTTGATTCCTCAGTTGATTC